>TARA_B110000503_G_scaffold85373_1_pt1 | contig 104497 bp, 108 predicted proteins | sample TARA_B110000503 | Tara Oceans TARA_B110000503 (sample SAMEA4397472) | marine metagenome | biome: Polar Biome; feature: [SRF] surface water layer (ENVO:00010504); material: water (ENVO:00002006), including particulate matter (ENVO:01000060) such as... | depth 5 m | reverse complement strand
CCGCAGCAGGCTGGGCCGCAGCAGGCTGGGCCGGTTTTGACACTGTTTTGGCAACAGTGTTGTTTACTCTGGGTATGGTTTGCTGGCTCCCCAACTGTGCCTCGAGCCCGGCGACAGTATCGCTAAGCGTGCGGTTTTCTAGCCGCAGTGTTTCCGTTTCGATTGTCAGTGCGTCAAAGGCTAGCTGCAGCTCCCCCAGCGCATCCTGACTGGCGCTGACGCTCCCGGGATTCTCGGTGGTGGCCAATTCAGCACGTAATTCGCGCAGTTCGTTCTCGGTGGCGGTACGTTGCTGCATCACGCCATAACCACCGGCCACCAGCAGCACCAGGGCCACAATCGCGACAGCAATCAGGCTCAATGGCCAACTTTGTCCGCGATCATCCCCCTGTTCAAAATAGCGCTCTTTCTCAGACCAGGTGTCAGAGGCATTGTCTTCCGTCAGCTCACTATCGAATATTGAGTCTTCATCTTCATCTTCATCTTCAGCTTCATCCTCATCCTCGAATAAGTCCTGCTCATCTGAGTCGGGATAGTCGTCGTCAAAATCTTCATCATTCTCCACATCGTCTGCGTGGAACCCCGAGGTGTAATCTGCATCGCGATCGGGCTCTTCGTACGCCTCGTTTTCATCATACCGGCTGAACGTAGGCTCCTGGCGCTGCTTGTTGCCGGGAGCCTTGGTATGAAAATCATGCGAGCGCTGGTTATCATCGCTTGAGTGATTGTCGTTGTCTCTTGCCATGGTTTAAGCGCACCTGTGCGTCTCGATAATTGGGAGTGATGATAACAGACTCGTTCGACAAAGCCGATCCAGAGTCCTGCGTTTCAGTTTAACTATCTCCATTTAAAAAAGGTACGTTTCTGCACGGGCACTCGTTAGAATGGGGTGATGGATGTATCCGCTATTCTCTCCCCCCTGAACGAAGCCCAGCGCGACGCCGTTGCTGCCGAGAACCAGAACATGCTCGTACTTGCGGGCGCTGGCAGCGGCAAGACCCGGGTGCTGGTCCACCGTATTGCCTGGCTGATTAAAGCGGAAGATTTTTCGCCCTGGTCGATACTTGCGGTCACCTTTACCAACAAGGCGGCTCGGGAAATGCGCAGCCGAATAGAGGAGATGTTGCACATTCCCTCGCAGGGCATGTGGGTTGGTACGTTTCACGGTCTGGCTCATCGCTTGTTGAAAGCGCACTGGCAGGAAGCGGGCCTGCCGCAAAACTTCCAGATACTGGACAGCGACGACCAGCTGCGTCTCGTCAAGCGTGTTTGCCGGGAGTTGGAGCTCGACGAGTCGCGCTGGCCACCCAAGCAGGCTATGTGGTACATCAACGGACAAAAGGATGAGGGACTGCGTAGCGCCCATGTCGACGCCCCCCCCGACGATTTATTCGCCCAAACCATGTTGCAGGTATACCGCGCATACGAGACCGCTTGCAACCGCGCTGGCATGGTAGATTTCGCTGAGTTGTTGCTGCGTGCACACGAACTCTGGCTGAAAAGCCCGCAGGTGCTAAAACACTATCAGGGCCGTTTCCGACAGATTCTTGTAGATGAATTCCAGGACACCAACTCCGTGCAATACGCCTGGCTGCGGGTGCTTGCGGGCGCTACAATTTCCGTAGTGGCTGTGGGCGACGACGATCAATCCATCTATGGCTGGCGCGGTGCCAAGATCGAGAACATCCAGCGCTTTACGGAAGACTTCAAAAATACAAAAATGATTCGTCTGGAGCAAAACTACCGTTCGACGCAGACTATTTTGCAGGCCGCCAACGGCATCATCGCCCACAACTCGGGACGACTGGGTAAGGAGCTGTGGACAGCGGGCGATTTCGGTGAGCCAATCAGCCTGTACGCCGGGTATAACGAACACGATGAAGCCCGTTATATCGTGGAACAGGCGGAGCAATGGCTGCTCGATGGCAATGCGCGTGCCTCGGTCGCCATTCTTTACCGGTCCAATGCGCAGTCGCGGGTTTTGGAGGAGGCGCTGATACGCAGCGGTACACCCTACCGGATCTATGGCGGACAGCGCTTTTATGAGCGTCTGGAGATTCGCAATGCGCTCGCCTACTTGCGCCTGTTGCAGAATCGGGATGACGATGCTGCGGTGGAGCGCGTTATCAACACGCCGCCGCGTGGTATTGGTAGTAAAACACTCGACACCGTGCGCGAATGTGCCCGCAATTGGGAGGTGACACTGTGGGTGGCCCTTGCTGCGGTGCTGGAGGAAAAATTGTTGCCGGCGCGGGCGCTTAGCGCTCTGCAAGGCTTTGTCGACTTGGTTGACGAACTGGACAGTGGCGTGGATGAATTGTCGCTGGAGGCGTTGGTAGATCTGGCGATACGGGATTCCGGCCTGTTGGATTACCACAAGAATGAAAAGGGCGAGAAGGGCCAGGCGCGGGTAGAAAACCTCGAAGAACTGGTCAGCGCGGCTAAGCAGTTCGTGGCGGAGGATGGTGAGCTCTCCATACAACAACAATTTCTCGACCGGGCCGCGTTGGACGCAGGCGATGCCCAGGCGGATGCACATGAAGACAGTGTGCAATTGATGACGTTGCACTCCGCCAAAGGTCTGGAGTTCCCCCTGGTCTTTTTGGCCGGTATGGAGGAAAACCTGTTTCCCCATCGTATGTCCATGGAGGAGCCAGGTCGGCTCGAAGAAGAACGCCGGCTGTGCTATGTCGGCGTGACTCGGGCGATGGTAAAGCTGGTCATCACCTATGCGGAATGCCGACGTCTGCACGGTAGTGAATCGTATAATACACCTTCTCGGTTTGTCCGCGAAATCCCGGCTGACCTGCTGCGAGAGGTGCGTTTGCACGGCACCGTTATGCAACCGGTGAGCAGCCTCACTCAGGCCCGGGTGCCAGATACTGATTTGTCATTGGGGCAGCGTGTCTACCATCAGTTATTCGGTGAAGGTGTCGTGTTAAATTTCGAAGGGCGCGGCACGAGCGCCCGCGTAGAGGTCAACTTCGACACCGAAGGCGGCAAATGGCTAGTGCTGCAATACGCTAATTTGCAGCTGATTTAGTTGTACCTACCCCTGGACGAATCGAGCATGGGCAATACCTCTTTAGAACGACGCTATACGCCACTGATTATTCTATTACTGGTGGCAGCCCTGGTGGCGACGCTGGGCCTGTGGGCCGCCGATCGCGCGGGCACTGGACAGGGCAATAGTCAGCAAGGGGTTAAAACTGCCAGTGGTGAGCACTATCAGTGGAAAATGGTTACCACCTGGCCGAAGAATTTCCCTGGATTGGGCATGGCCGCTGAACATTTCGCGGATATGGTAAAGGAGATGAGCGATGGGCGCCTGACGGTGCATGTGTACGGTGCCGGCGAGCTGGTGCCGGCGATGGCGGTGTTCGATTCAGTGTCGCAAGGTGTTGTGGACGCGGGCCATGGCGCCGCCTACTACTGGAAAGGCAAGGTGCCCTCATCGGTCTTTTTTACCTCTATCCCGTTTGGTCTGAATGCACAGGAGATGAACGGCTGGCTGCACTACGGTGGCGGTCTCGAACTGTGGCAGGAGGCCTATGCGCCCCACAACCTGGTGCCTATGGCCGGCGGTAGTACTGGCGTGCAGATGGCTGGCTGGTTTAACAAGGAGATCAACTCAATCGACGATCTCAAAGGCTTGAAGATGCGCATTCCAGGTATGGCCGGGGAAGTTTTTGCGGCAGCGGGCGGCACGGCAGTGAACATTCCTGGTGGTGAGCTCTACACCTCCATGCAAACCGGGGTGATCGACGCGCTGGAGTGGGTGGGCCCCTACAATGACCAGGCCTTCGGTTTTCAGGAGGTCGCCAAGTACTATTACTATCCGGGGTGGCATGAGCCCGGTTCTATTCTGGAGTTTGTTGTAAATAAGGACTCTCTGATGGCCTTGCCCGGTGATCTACAGGCCATCGTCAGGACCGCGTCCCGGGTGGCAAACCAGGACATGCTGGATGAGTACACCGCGCGCAATAACGCTGCCCTGCAGAGTCTTGTCAATGAGTACGGTGTGCAATTGCGGCGCCTGCCGGATGATGTACTGCTCGCGTTATGGAGGGGCACGCAAAAAGTTATGAAGCAATTGGTGGCATCGGATCCGATGGCTGCAAAAGTGTATGCGTCCTACCAGAAATTCTACAGAGGCGTGCGGAACTATCACCACATCTCAGAACAGGCCTATATTAATGCGCGGGACAAGGCCATCGGTGATGATGAATTCTAATTCAGAATGGCGCGGGTGCGACCTTTTTCATCAATCGCGACGTACACGAACTCTCCCTCCGTCACTTTTATAGGTTCGCTATCGTGCAGGGAGTTGATCCACACTTCCACGATAATGCGGATAGAGCTGCGGCCTACTTCCAGTACATCACAGTAACAAGTCACCACGGCGCCCACATGCACCGGCGTTAGAAACGCCATGCCGTCGATGGCCACCGTGGCCACCCGACCGTTGGCTACGTCGATGGCGGTGATCATCCCGGCGAGATCCATTTGCGACAACAGCCAGCCGCCGAAGATATCGCCGCTGGCATTGGTGTCTTTAGGCATCGCCACCGTTTGTAAGGCCAGATCACCCTGGGGTACGGGCGCGGTATCGATATCGCTCATGTCGTTTGCCTTTCACAGTGCATAGTTGTTAGTTATCAAGACGGCTTACTGGGCTCAATCGCATCATTTATTTGAGTACCTCAGGCAGCCAGGTCGCTATCGGCGGCCACAGCCACAATGCCACCAGTAGTGTTAACTGCAACAGTATAAAGGGAACTACACCCCGGTAGATAGCGCCGGTGGATACAGAATCGGGGGCTACACCCCGCAGGTAGAACAGCGCAAATCCAAAGGGTGGGGTGAGGAAAGAGGTCTGCAGGTTGAGCGCTATCATGATGCCCAGCCAAATGGGATCAACGCCCATGGCCAACAGGATTGGGCCGACGATAGGTACGACGACGAAGGTGATTTCGATAAAGTCGAGAATAAAGCCCAGCAGGAAGATTAACACCATTACCACCAGAGTAGCGGCCATCACGCCCCCTGGCAGGGCGTTGAAAAAGGCGTGTATTAACTCTTCTCCCCCAAATCCTCGAAAGACGAGCGAGAACACGGCGGCGCCGACAAGGATCATAAACACCATGCAGGTTACTTCCAGAGTCTGCTGCACGGTTTCCCTGAGGCGGGCCAGGTTCATTTGTTTCTTGGCAAATGCCAGAAAAAGTGCGCCTATTGCGCCAATTCCAGCGGCCTCAGTGGGTGTGGCGGCACCGGCCATAATGGAACCGAGCACCACCGCAATTAGTAGCAGCGGCGGTAACAGGCCGTGCAATACTTGTCCTATCGTGATCGGTTCGAGCTTGCTGGGCGGCGCGGATTCGGGTTTAAGCCGCGCCTGGACCAGAAGATAAAGGATATACGAGCCAATCAGCAGCATGCCCGGTATGAGCGCACCGACAAATAAATCTCCTACTGAGACGGTTTTAAGATTGAGTACGTGCATGTCGAGCTGTGCCCGTTGATAGGCATTGGAGAGAATATCTCCCAGCATCACCAGGACGATGGAGGGCGGGACAATTTGCCCGAGGGTGCCGGTGGCGCAGATGGTGCCTGCCGCGAGTGAGGGGCTATAGCCACTGCGTAGCATGCTGGGTAGTGATAATAAGCCCATCGTCACCACGGTGGCGCCCACAATGCCGGTGCTGGCGGCCAGAAACATACCCACCACCACCACTGAAACACCCAGGCCGCCACGCACACCGCCAAACAAGCGCGCCATGCTGTCGAGTAGCTCCTCGGCCACACGGGATTTTTCCAGAATGTTGCCCATGAGGATAAACAGAGGTACGGCGATCAGCGTGGTGTTATTGATCGTACCGAAGATGCGACCAGGCAGCGCGGACAGGAAGCCGGCATCGAAAACCCCTGCCAGTACACCGCCGGCAGCGAAAGCCAACGCTGTGCCCGCGAGGGTAAATGCCACTGGATAACCCAGCATAAGCAACAGGCAAACCGCGAGGAAGAGATAGAGAGAAAGGTATTCCACTACTCGGGTACATCTTCTACCAGCACTAGCGTACTTCGCAGTATTTCCGCCAGACCCTGCAGGGCAAGGTTTATCGCCATCAGAGGGAGTAGCGTTTTGAGTAAAAATACGGCGGGTATACCACCGGGTTCAGCGGAGGCTTCACGCATTCCCCATGACTCTCTTACATAACCCCAACTGCTCACCAGAACGAAGACGCACAACGGTAGCAAAAATACGACGCCGCCCAGACTGTTAACCCAGGCTCTGGCTCGGGCATTAAAATTTCGGTAGAAGATATCGACACGCACGTGCGCCCCCGATTTCAAAGCGTACGCCGCCCCTAACATAAAGACACAGCCGTGCATGTAGGTAACGGCTTCCTGTGTTGCAATTGAACCGATACTGAAGCCATAGCGCAGCACTACAACGCAGGTGGTAAGCAGCGCCATGAACAGCAGGAGCCACGCCAACAGGCGCCCACACGAATCAGTAAAGGTGTCGATAGAATGCACAAGCGCGTGTAAAAAAGGCATGGCGGATAAGTCTTTTTGATTACTCGGTTGAAGGGTATCATAGCCGAATCCCCGACGTGAAAAGATATTCCGCACAACACCCTCATCAGGATGAAACGTAATGTTGACCGTAATTTCGCCGGCCAAGACACTGGATTTTGAAACCTCCAAGCGCAGGTACAAAGCGACACAGCCTCAGTTTCTGGCGCGTGCCGCCGAGCTCGTCGAGGATGCTCGTGGTCTGGACCCCGATGATATCCGCGCCTTGATGGGCGTGAGTGAGAGCATTGCCGACCTTAACTACCAGCGATTTATGAACTGGAGTCGGCCATTCAATAAAAGCAACGCTAAACAATCGCTGCTGGCCTTTAAAGGCGATGTCTACGTCGGTCTGGATGCCGGCACACTGAACGACGAGCAATTGAGTTTTGCGCAGCAGCATCTGCGCATTCTGTCGGGGTTGTACGGCCTATTGCGCCCACTGGACCTGATGCAGCCTTATCGGTTGGAGATGGGCTTGCCGTTCGCCAACAGCGGTGGCAAGAACTTGTACGAATTCTGGAACCCGGCAATAACAGATGCGCTAAACACATCGCTGCGCAAATCGGGCACAAAAGTGCTGGTAAACCTGGCATCACAGGAGTATTTCCGCGCAGTACAATCACGGGCGCTGGACGCGGATGTGATTACACCGGTATTCAAGGATCTCAAGGGTGATCGCTATAAAGTCATCAGCTTTTTTGCCAAGAAAGCACGCGGACAAATGGCGCGTTTTATAATTGAGAATGAATTGCAGGAGCCTGACAGCCTGAAAAAATTCAAAACGGGCGGTTATCGCTATAACAGGGGAGAATCCAGCGCCCGGGAACTGGTCTTTACTCGCGACACTCCCCCTGCCAAATCCTGATCTGCATCAGGCGGTGGCTACTTGAAGGGCAGCATGCCGGACACGGCTTGGCGGTACTGTTCGTTGTGCTTCGCCTCACGGCGAGTGAAGTCGCCTACGGCGGCTGAGAGTTTCGGGTCGGCAATCCAGTGGTTCGACCAGGTGGTGGTGGGGTGAAAGCCGCGCTGGATTTTGTGTTCACCCTGCGCGCCGGGATCAAATCGCTGCAGTTTATTGGCGATACAATATTCGATGCCCTGGTAATAACAGGCTTCGAAGTGCAGGCAATCGTATTCGTGTTCACAGCCCCAGTAGCGCCCATACAGTGTGTCGCTGCTGCGAAAATACAGTGCACCCGCTATCGCCCGGGAATCCAGATAGGCTAAGACCATCACCACTTGGTCTCCCATATCAGCCGCTGTGTCCACGAAAAATGCGCGGCTCAGATAGCCGCCGTGGCCACTACGTTTGGCGTAGGTCTGCTGGTAAAAGTGATGAAACTGCTCCCACTCCTGTTTCCCGATGTCCGCGCCGGTCAGCACCTTTAGCGTAATACCCTGCTCTGCCACCCGCCGGCGCTCCCTGTTCAGCGACTTGCGCTTACGGCTGTTGAAGGTGGCCAGAAAATCGTCAAAGCTGTGGTAGTCGTCGTTGAACCAGTGAAATTGGGTGGCTGCGCGACGGTGCAGGCCCGCTACCAGCAGTGTTTCGCTAACCGCTTCCGTGGGGAATAGTAGATGCCAGGAGGAGATGTTCCGGGTGCTCGCAAGATCTTCTACGGCGACAATTGCAGCGCGCAGGCACTGCCCCTCGTCCTGGCCTGGAGCTACACACAGGCGCGGGCCCGTGGCAGGCGTGAAAGGAATGGCGGTGACTAACTTGGGATAATAACTCAGGCCACTCTGCTGCCAGGCATCAGCCCACGACCAGTCGAATACGTACTCGCCGTAGGAATGCGATTTCAGGTACAGCGGCATGACTGCCGCCAGCTCGGTATCTTGACGCAGAATGAGGTGACAGGGCTGCCAGCCGGTGTCCGCGGTAGTGCAGGCCGTTTTCTCCAGTCCGTAGAGGAAGGTGTGGCGTAAAAAGGGGTAATCTGTTCCCGCGACGCTGTCCCACGCTTCAGCCGGGAGCTGGTTCATGCTGGTAAGAAACTCGGCGGACAGTGCCGCAGGCTGTGTTGTGTTCGTCATGGGCGTCTCAGGCGCTCCCTGTCATGAAGTCCATTACCACACCCACAAAGATCACCATGCCTACCCAGTTGTTGTGCAAAAATGCCTTGAAGTAGGTCTCGGTCCGGCGTTCGCTGATCAGTAGATGTTGATAAGCAAACAGCACGGCAGCGACGACCAGAGCGCCATTGAACGTCAGGCCCAATCCGAATGCCCTGCCCGCCAGATAGAAAAACACCAGACAGGCCAGTTGCAGTGCCGCAATGATCAGACGGTCGTACCGGCCGAACAGGATAGCGCTGGACTTGATACCGACCTTGAGGTCGTCTTCCCTGTCTACCATGGCATAGGTCGTGTCGTAGGCGACCGTCCACAGCAGGTTGGCCAGATACACCAGCCAGAGTGCGTGAGGCAGCGCGCCGCGCTGGGCGGCAAAAGCCATGGGAATACCCCAGGAAAACGCAGCACCTAATACCAGCTGCGGCAACTGGGTGTAGCGCTTCATAAACGGGTAGGTAGACGCTAACGCCACTGCGACCAGGGATAGTTGTACAGTAAATGTGTTGGTAAACAGCACTAGTATGAACGCCAGCGACATCAGCACGACAAATAACAGCAGCGCCTCGTGCACAGTAACTGCTCCTGTCACCAGAGGTCGTGCTTTGGTGCGCGAGACGCCACCGTCAAGATTTCGGTCGGCAAAATCGTTGATGATGCAGCCGGCAGATCGCGTCAAAAAAGTACCGAAAATAAAAATCACCAGTAAGCCAAGTTCCGGTGCACCCTGTGCTGCGAGCCACAGCGCACTCAGCGTTGGCCACAGCAATAGCAACGTGCCGATGGGTTTGTCGAAGCGGGTCAGTTGTAGTAGTGCGCCGGCTTTGGTGGAATGTGACATGTAACTCTTTTATAGCAATTTGACGGACATAGCTTACTGGGTTGGCGACCTAAATGCAGCGCTGACTTTACCACGCTGTGTTCGATGCGTGTATAGGCGCTCCTGCCAGGGTGTAAATGCCGATAGAAAAACCTCGCTGACCATCAGGCGTTTGCCCGCGATTTCGAAACGGGAGCGCCGCCCCCAGGCGGGCTCGGTCTGCTTCAGGTTCGCTGGCAGGTAGTCACTGTCGCCCGCCATAAGCGCCAACTCGAAGGGGTGGCGGTGCATGCCCGGATGTTTGAACAAAATGGCACCGAGTGATTTGTTTTGCAGCCGACGCAAATGCGCCAGACCGCCAGCCAGGCTTGAAATGGGAAAGATGCTGCGTGCGAAAACAACCGCATCGTCGTCCAGTTTCAGGGCGACCTCGCGCACCAGTGACAGTTGCCGTGCGGGGAGCTCCAGCAGGCTCCTCTCCGAGGAGAGTGGTACGTCCCAGCCCTGGTACAGCCGCTGAACGCTGAATTCACCGCGACCCAAGGTCATCAGGCGCGCGGTCAACGAGCCGTCGTCAGTCAACCAGGTGCGTAAGCTGGGCGCCAGCGCTGCACAGGTAAAATGCTTCACAGGTTGCCAGCGGGGCTCGTTGGCAATGCGTCTGCGTGCCTGCAGACGCATTGCCAGATTGAAAGATGATGGTTCCAAACGCCAGGTATCCTTGATTTGTGAAGCGAGAATGCTTGATCAGGAGCGTGCATGCAACTGAGGTCCCATCAAAGGACCCGCGGTGTATGGGAGAAAGTCCTTGCACAATTGTCCTACAACCCTATAGTGTTTTGCTCAAAATTTGTCTAACTATTCATTGTCAGTCAGGCAGTGTCTAGTTGGCGTGTCACCCTTTAGAAAAAAGTGAGTCGTAACATGAGTAAGTGGGAATGTATTGTCTGTGGTCTGATCTATGACGAGAAGGAAGGTTGGCCAGATGATGGTATCGCCCCCGGTACCAAATGGGCGGATGTGCCAGAAGATTGGCTGTGTCCGGATTGCGGCGTGGGCAAGGAAGACTTTGAATTGCTTGAAGAGGCGCCCGTGGACGATTTGCCTCACCACGAGGAGGCGGTGGCCGATACGGAGCATGCGCCGGTGGTTATTCTCGGAACAGGTCTGGCCGGCTACGGCGTGGCGAAGGAGTTTCGCAAACACGACGAGGAAACTCCCCTCATCCTGATTACCTCCGATGACGGACGCCCATACTCCAAGCCGATGTTGTCTACCGGTTACACCAGGGGGCAGGCGGCAGATGATCTGGCGCAGTCAGACGCGGGTAATATGGCCAAGCAGCTGAAAGCCAGCGTTTGGACCATGACCAAGGTCAACGAGATTGATACCGTCAAGCAGTTGATCAAAGTAGGCGACACTGATACCGCAATTCACTACGGTAAGCTGGTGATGGCGCTGGGCGCCGAAGTGATTCGCCCGCCCATCGAGGGCGACGGACAGGAACTGGTGTACTCCGTCAATGACTTGATGGATTACAGCGATTTTCGCACGGCCGTCGCCAAGAACGACGTCAAAAAAATATGCATCATCGGTGGCGGACTGATTGGCTGTGAATACACCAATGACCTGACCAATGGCGGCTTTGCCGTAGAAGTTGTAGATCCATTGGGTTACTGCCTGCCCACTTTGCTGCCGGAGCAAGCTGGTAAAGCGGTGCAGGCCGCGCTAGAGGCGAAGGGCGCGAAGTTTCACTTTGGACCACTGGTAACAGCGGTCAACAAAGCGGATAAGGGTGTCACCATCAGCCTCAACAACGGCGAGACTATCAGCGCAGATATCGTGATTTCTGCCGTGGGCGTGCGCCCCAGAACCGCTCTGGCCAACGCCAGTGGCATTGCAACCAATCGTGGTATTGTCACCAACCGTTTGCTAGAGACCAGTGCGCCCAATGTATACGCGATGGGTGATTGCGCCGAGGTGTGCGGGCATACACTGGTGTATGTGGCGCCATTGATGGCCGCTGCTAAAGCACTGGGCAAAACCCTTGCAGGGGAGCCCACAGAAGTTGTCTATCCTGCCATGCCAGTGACGATCAAGACGCCAGCATGCCCCGTGGTAGTGGCACCCGTAGCGCCGGGTACAGCCGGTGAGTGGGCCATTGAAGTCGACGGCAATAGCGTCAATGCGCAATTTCGCGACAGCGACGGCAAGTTGCTGGGCTTTGCGCTGACGGGTGAGGCCACCAAGTTGAAGGTCGCCCTGCAGAGGGAATTGCCGGCGATTATGGCCTAACCACGAGTTCGGTTGCCCCCGCCCACCTCGTGACCGAGCTTGTCGAGCGCCACATACGATGCTGGTTAGACGACTTTGTCGTCGGACTTAACCTCTGTCCCTTTGCGCGCCCACTGCTGGGCGCGCCCAACCTTCGCATTGCCGTTTGTGAGGAAACGGACACGGCAGGATTGCGTCGGGCATTCCTGCAGGAGCTGGACCTGCTGCAAAGCAGCAGGGAACAGGACGTTGCCACCACCCTTCTGGCCTATTCTCAAGCACTGCATGACTTCGACGATTATCTGGGCTTCCTCGAAGACGCACAGGATTTACTGCTTGAATCCGGCGCGGAAGGTTTGGTGCAGCTGGCCAGCTTTCATCCTGACTATCGTTTCGCGGGTGAGTTGCCCGATGCGGCCAGTCACTACAGTAATCGCGCGCCTTATCCAATAATTCACCTGCTGCGCGAAGCTATGGTGACGCGCGTGCTGGAGGACTTCACTGATCCACAGGAGATTCCTGACAGGAATATCGAAACACTTACAACGCTTGGTGCGGATGAGCTGGAGAGGCGTTGGCGGGCACTGTTTTCAGTCTAGCGTTTACTGCCATTAAGAAAGTTCTTTTAGTATTTAAACTTTTGCAAACTGCTGGCCAGTCCCCGTCCACCGCTGAATCAGGGGATCAGTCAACTCCGGATGCGTCGCCCGAATAGTATCCGAGATCACCTGCACATCGTCTAGTAAATGATTGTGCGTCGGCAGCTCCGCAATCCGAAACGCCATCAACCCCGTCTGCCGTGTGCCGAGCACCTCGCCTGGGCCGCGCAGCTCCAGGTCTTTCTCGGCAATGTAGAAGCCGTCTGAACTCTCGCGCAGTACCGTAAGGCGCTGTTTACCATTGGCCGATAGGGGCGTCCGGTAGAGCAGCACACAATGGCTGGCCTGGGCGCCCCGGCCTACCCTGCCGCGTAGCTGATGCAATTGTGCCAGACCCAGACGTTCGGGATTCTCAACTATCATCAGGCTGGCATTGGGTACGTCCACCCCAACCTCAATTACTGTGGTGGCAACCAGCAGGGCCAGCTCACCGCATTTGAACGCCGCCATTACCGACTCCTTCTCGGCCGGTTTCAGACGTCCGTGAATAAGACCAATCGCCAACTTTGGCAGGCCGAGCCGCAGTTCTGCAGCGGTGGCCTCGGCCGCCTGTGCCTGTAGAGTGTCATTCTCCTCAATCAACGTGCATACCCAGTACGCCTGCCGACCCTCACCACAGGCCGCTGCGACTCTGGCGACCACTTCCTGGCGACGGCTGTTATCGATAAGCACCGTGGTCACCGCCGTTCTCCCGGGAGGCAACTCGTCGATCACGGAACAGTCCAGATCGGCGTAGGCCACCATGGACAGCGTGCGTGGGATGGGTGTCGCCGTCATAACCAGCTGGTGCGCACGGCCCAGTTCCGGCGCGGTTTTCTGTGTCAGGGTGAGCCGCTGGTGAACGCCGAACCGGTGCTGCTCGTCGACCACCACCAGGCCCAGTCGCGCAAAGGCCACCTCCTCTTGGAACAGGGCATGAGTGCCAATGATCAGGCTGGCCTCCCCGGAGGCCATACGCGCCAGCGCGTTGGCCCGTTTGTTGCCTTTAGAGCGGCCACTCAGCCACTCCATGGTGATATTGAGAGGTGAAAACCACTGGCAGAAAGTCCGCCAGTGTTGATCGGCGAGGATTTCTGTCGGCGCCATAATCGCGACCTGATAGCCGTTGCCAATGGCCTGCAGCGCGGCGCCTGCGGCGACCAGCGTTTTGCCCGATCCCACATCGCCCTGCACCAGTCGCATCATCGGGTAGGGTTTGGTCAGATCCGTCGCGATTTCAGCCAGTACGCGGGATTGAGCCCCTGTCGGCGCAAAGGGCAGGCTGTCAAGAAACGTACCGAGTAGTGCCGTGTCAGGCGCCAAAGGCGGTGCGCCCTCACGCTGTTGCTGCTCTCGCACGCGATGTAAGGACAGGTTGTGCGCGACTAGCTCTTCAAGTGCCAGTCGTAACTGCGCCGGGTGTTTCCCCTCGCGCAGCAATTCCAGTGACACATCCGGCGGTGGGGCGTGTAGAAATTGTAGTGCCCGGGTCAACGCGTAGGGATACCCGGTACTGGGCGGCAACAGCTCGTTGACAGGCTCCCGTTGCAGGTGACGCAGTGCTTGTCCGCATAGCTTTCGCCATTGATTTTGACCAATGCCGTCGGTCGTTGGATAGATGGGGGTCAGCGTTTCGGCCACCGGTTCGTCCTCGCCCTGCACCTGGCGGTATTCTGGGTGATACATTTCCAGACCACTGGTGCCGCGTCGCACCTGGCCAAAACAGCGCAAGCGCGTCCCCGGCTGCAAATTACTTTTCTGTGCGGCGGAGAAATGAAAGAAGCGCAGTGTCAGCGTACCGCTGCCATCCTGGAGACGGGCTACCAGGCTGCGGCGTCGCCCGAAGACCACATCGGCTGCCCGCACTTCTCCTTCAATGACCACGTCTTCGCCCTCTCTGGCTGCGGCAATGGGGGTTACTCGCGTGCGGTCCTGGTAGCGCAGGGGTAGATGGAATAATAGGTCCTCAACACGATGTACACCATAGTTCGCGAGTTTGTTCGCTAGCTTGGGGCCTACGCCATGCAGCTCCTGTACTGGAAGATCAGCGATGCCGTGCATAGGACCTACATCGGCCGCAGGGAGTCGATGAGAATATCAATGGCCTCTGCGCGCGGGTAACTCACACGCCACGCCAGTGCGATACTGCGCTTGGGGGCCGGGTCGAGAAAAGGTCGCACCGCCAGAGTGCGCTCGCCATAGGTGGCCTCCCTGGCCGCCGATTCCGGCAACACTGTGATGCCCAGACCGCTGGCCACCATGTGTTTGAGCGTCTCCAGTGAACTGCCTTCGACGACTGTATTGCCCTGTGCGGATTTCTCCCGAATGGCTTGTTCTAAGCCCGGGCAGGCCTCCAGTACCTGGTCGCGAAAACAGTGGCCTTCACCCATCAGTAGTACGTGGTGTTCGGCCAGTGCACGGGTGTCGATATGGGATTTTGACGCGAGGGTGTGATCCTCTGGCAGTAATACAACGAAGGGCTCATCAAAGATTGTTCGGGTGACGATTTCTGTTTCGGTAAACGGCAGCGCCACGAAGATCGCGTCGAGTTCACCGCTGGTCAATTTACCACGCAGGTTGGCCGTGTAGCTCTCCTCGATGTAGAGAGGCATTTTGGGGGCCAACTGCTGCAAGCGGCTAATCAAACGTGGAAAAAGGTAGGGTCCTACGGTATAAATCGCGCCGACACTGAGCACGCTGCCCAAAGGATCTTTGCCCAGCTCCGCCAGTTGGCGCAAATTCTGCGCTTCCTGGAGTACCGTGCGAGCCTGCTCCACAATACGCTCCCCGGTGGGAGTGGCCGCCACTTTGTGGTGGGAGCGCTCGAACAGGCTGATACCCAGTTCTTCCTCCAGCTTTTTAATGGCGATACTGAGCGTGGGTTGACTGACTCTGCACTGCTCGGCGGCTTTGCGAAAGTGACCCGTCTCAGACAGGGCCACAAGGTAGCGCAGTTCTGTTAATGTCATGTTGTCTCTATGCGGCCAGTGTTAGCCCCTAGTGTAACCAGTGAGTGATCAGTTTATGAAGAACAGTTCTGTCCTAATTGTCGGTTGTGGCGACCTCGGCATCCGTATAGGCACGTTGCTGATGAAGCGGGGCTGCAGTGTAACGGGTGTCAGGCGCAACCCTGAGAAATTGCCAGCCGATTTTATTGGCCGCGCTGGCGACTATACGCAGCGGGGTAGCCTAGATTTAGCCGCGCAGCTGCGGCCGGATTTTGTGCTGGCCATTTTTAACCCCGCTGATCGTTCAATATCAGGATACAAGGCCGGTTTCAGAATGGCGATGAGTAATCTGTTATCCGGACTTGGGCAACATCGTCCCCGATGCATCCTGATGACCAGCAGCACCCGCGTCTTTGCAGAGGCACAGGGCGGTTGGGTCGACGAGACCAGCACCCTGGCCACGGAAGATGACTGGGCCCTGGAGATCATTGCGGCGGAGCGGCTGCTGCTGGAATCCGGGCACGCCGCGTCTGTAGTGCGTCTCGCCGGGGTTTACGGCATTCCTGGAGGGCGTCTGCTGTCGCGTATTCGCCGGGGTGAGCTGTGTCCCGCACAGCCGGTGAGTTACACCAACCGCATCCATCGGGATGACTGCGCGGGCTTTCTTGCGCACTTGCTGCAGCTGTCCAGCGCTGGAAATACGCTTGAACCTATTTATATCGGCGTGGATGACCGGCCAGTGCCACGCTTTGAAGTGGAGTCCTGGTTGGCCGGGCAAATGGGATTGGACAGAGAGCGGGGCAGTGATCCAGACCTTGCTACTGAACCCACGCGGCACAATTCGGCGGGCCATAAACGCTGCCACAACAACGCATTGCGCAGCAGTGGCTATCAACTGATCTTTCCGGATTACAAAAGCGGGTATGCGGATCTGCTCACTGTGCCCTGAGCGGTTACAGGCTGTGGCTCAAACACGCACCAGTCAAAGGCTACCACCGTCATTTGCACCGATATCCACGCCGAGCGGAGTGAATACGGTCTCCCTCACTTTTGGGTGCAGGTAGGAACTAAAGTAGACAATCCGGAAGTCATTGTTGAACTGCAGGAACGCCCGCAGTACATAAGCTTCGGTTCATGCTTGACCCTCGCGAATCCACTATTGCGGATAGTCGAACGGTCAGTAGATATCGTGGACGTGGATAAGGACGCCGGGCTTTAGTCACGGCAGTATCTCGAAGATCTCCCAGTTCACGTCGCTATTAATTTTTGAAACATGTGTAGAATCAATGAACAGGATATCGTTCTCCTTCAGCGAGTCCAGACACGCTGCGGATGAGAAGCCAGATCGGATCTCAACAATCCTGCGTGGGTTAAAACGCCTGATGCAGCAGTAGAGGATGAATGCATCGGAAAACGGAAAGGCCAAGTTGTCTGCGCGGTAGCGCTTCGATGCGTCCGTTTTTCAAGCCAGGGGGCAGTCAGAAAAGTAGGTGGCGAATTCTTGAGCGAGGACCGTTTGCGCGTCCATCCGCAGGTCAATACCGGCGATCGAGTCGCACGCCGCGTCCCGCTCGTACGTTGCGCGTTCTTGTCCCGAGGGCAGGGCAGAGAAAAAGTTGCCCGCAGGATATGCCTCGCCCCCAAGAATCCTTTGGTAGCAAAGGTCGATGAAGTCAGGGTCAGCCATGATGTTTACGAAGATCGCCTTCTAGAGTGCCATTACAGCATCTATCTCAATTTGCGCGCCCTTCGGCAGTGCCGCAACCTGCACGCAGGCTCGCGCCGGATAGGGCGCCTGTAAAAACTGCCCCATGACCTCGTTGACAGTCCCGAAGTGCTGCAGATCGACCAGAGAAATATTAATTTTGACGGCGTTCTGTAGGCTGCCGCCGGCCGCTTCTGCCACGGCGGCAAGGTTTTTGAAGACTTGCGTGGCCTGTGCCGCAATGTCGCCGGTGACCAGTTCCGTGGTGCCGGGTATCAGTGGAATCTGGCCTGAGAGCCATACAGTATCGCCCACTTTGATCGCCTGCGAATAGGGGCCGATGGCATCGGGGGCAGTGGGGGTCGAAATGACGGCGCGATTACTCAAGTGGGTTCTCCAATGTTTGCTGAGGTGAGGTTTTTGGCCGTGGGCCCCGGTTGCTTAGTTTTTTACCCGAGTGACTTTGCGCACATGGCTTATGGTGCGCAGGCGTTTCATGATACGGGCCAAGTGTACACGGCCCTGTACCATCAGCTCGAGGTTGACATAGGTAAACTGGTAATCCTTGTCATCGGTGGTTATTTTCTCGATATTGACGCTCATGGCATTGATCCGGGTGGCAATGACCGCAATCATGCCTCGGCGGTTTTCAACTTCGACGCGCAGTTCGGCCCGGTATTCTCCCGCCACGGCACTATCCCAGCGCAACGCGATTCGACGCTCGCTGTGGTCGCGCATATCCACCAGGTTTTTGCAGCGCTCGCGGTGCACCACCACACCTTTTTCGAGACTCAGATAGCCTTCTATCGTGTCGCCGGGGATAGGATGACAACACCGCGCATAACTCATCATGAAGCCCTCTGTGCCGCAGATGGCGACTGGTTGGGCAGCCCCGTTGTTCTGCTGGGGCTGGCTTTCATCCAGACCGCTGAGTAACTGCTGCGAGGTGAATGTGGGCAGGCGGTTGCCGCGCGCTACATCCACCAGCAAGTCGTCCAAGCTGTCGTAGCGCTGCTGTGCCAGAAACTCCTTAAGGTTTTTTTCGGGGAGGCTCTCAAGGCTGCTACCGAACCCCGTCAGCCCCTTGTCCAGCAAGCTGCGGCCCAGAGCCACTGAGTCATCTCTCGTCTGGTACTTCAGGAAGTGGTGGATATTGGAGCGAGCTTTGGCGGTAACTGCGTAATCGAGCCACGAGGGGTTGGGACGGGCACCGGACGATGTCAGGATTTCGACGGTGTGACCGCTTTGCAGGGATTCAGACAGGGGCGCGAGACGACGGTTGATTCGACAGGCCACGCAACTATTGCCCACGTCGGTGTGTACCGCGTAGGCGAAGTCGACAGCAGTGGCGCGCCGCGGTAATTCCAGAATACGACCCTTGGGTGTGAACACGTAGATCTCATCGGGGAACAGGTCAATTTTCACGCTTTCGATGAACTCCAGCGAGTTACCTGCGCGCTGCTGCATCTCCAAAAGGCCCTGTACCCATTCGCGGGCGCGGGCGTGGCTGCCCTTGGATGCCTGACCGTCGCTCTTGTAGAGCCAGTGGGCGGCGATACCGTTGTTGGCCATGTCCTCCATCTCCTGTGTGCGGATCTGGACTTCAATCGGGACGCCGTGCATACCCATGAGCACTGTGTGCAGGGATTGATAGCCGTTGGCCTTGGGAATGGCGATGTAATCCTTGAATTCGCCAGGTACCGGTTTGTAGAGGCTGTGGATGCAGCCCAGCACGCGGTAGCAGGTGTCTACTGAATCGACGATGATGCGAAAGGCGTATATATCCATGATCTCGGAAAAGGATTTCCGCTTGGACTTCATCTTCTTGTAGATGCTGTACACGTGTTTTTCGCGGCCCAGCACTGCGACATTGTGGCCCTCCTGCTGCAGGGTGGCTTCAATCTGGTGCCTGACTTTTTCCACCAGTTCCTTGCGATGGCCTCGCGCCTGGCGTCGCGCGGCATCGATACGGCTGGCGCGCATCGGATAGAGGGCCTTGAAGCCGAGATCTTCGAACTCCATTCGCACTGAATTCATGCCCAGACGCATGGCGATCGGAGAATAGATCTCGAGGGTTTCACGCGCGATGCGGCGAGCTTTTACCGATTTTAGTACGCCCAGGGTGCGCATGTTATGCAGGCGATCGGCCAGCTTGACAAGGATTACGCGGATGTCCTGCGCCATGGCCAGCGCCATCTTCTGGAAGTTCTCTGCCTGCTTCTCCTCCAGCGACTCAAACTCCATCTGGGTTAGCTTGCTCACGCCGTCCACCAGTTCGGCTACAGCCGAACCAAACTGTTCGCCGATAGCGGACTTTTCGATGCCCGTATCTTCGATGACATCGTGCAGCATGGCTGCTATCAGGCTCTGGTGATCCATATGCATGTCGGCGAGGATGCCGGCGACAGCGAGGGGGTGGGTTACATAGGGTTCGCCGCTGCGCCGTAGCTGGCCGTAATGGGCCTGTTCGGCGAAAAAGTAGGCGCGATTGACGTGGTTGGCCTGCTCGGGAGTGAGGTACCCACGCAGGGTGGTATTGAGGGCATCCAGGGTTTGCATATCGTGTATTTTAGACCCTTAACACAGATGCCCGCAGTATGCGGAGACTCCGCTAAAGGATTTCGGAGGCCTCCATAACGTCTGCCAGTTCTTCTTCGGCGTCCATTTCGCTTTCTCGACGCAGAATTTCGTTAGTCACAAAACCCTCGGCTATTTCGCGCAGCGCGATAACAGTAGGCTTATCCGACTCTTCCAGCACCATGGGGTCTCTGCCGCCAGTGGCCAATTGTCGGGCGCGCTTGCTAGCCACCATGACCAATTCGAAGCGGTTTGCGACATTTTCCAGACAATCTTCAACGGTTACGCGTGCCATTCTTCAGTACATCCCATATTGCGAGTGCCACAGGCTTCGGGTCCAATGACGCTGGTTTATTTAAGTTGGAGCAGCCAGCGATAGTGCCGACGCGCCTCTCTTGACCAGGTAATGCAGCTGATCCGGAGGAACCGCCAATTATAGCGTGATGCCCCCGGGGTGCGTCCAGTACAAATAATCCCGGCTTTTCACCTGCACGGCGTTTGACACAGGCGACGTGGGGCTAGTTGAGGAGTTCCTGTAGCATATCGCTCAGGCGTTCCTGCTGCCGCAGAGTGCGCTGGCGCTGGCTTATTACGATCGCCTGCAACTCATCCAGCGCCCGATCAAAATCTTTGTTTACCACCAGATAATCGCTGTTTATATAGTGCGACATTTCCTCCACGGCCACATCCATACGAGTTTCGATGATGGCTTGGTCATCCTGTCCGCGCAGTTTCAGCCGTTGCAGTAGCGCCTCGCGTGAGGGTGGCAGGATGAAAATAGCCTGCGTATGGGGGAGCAGGCGCTTTACCTGCTGTGCCCCCTGCCAGTCGATTTCCAAAATAATGTCATGGCCGAGTTTGAGCTGCTTTTCCACCCAGATCCCGGAGGTACCATAAAGATTGCCAAAAACGTACGCATGCTCCAAAAATTCATTGCGCTCTAGCATCGCGACAAAGTCATCCTGAGAAACAAAGTGGTAGTTGATGCCATCCTGCTCGCTGGGCCGTATGAGTCGCGTGGTGTGGGAGACCGATACATGCAATCCCTGACACCGTGCGACCAGTGCATTAACGAGGCTCGTCTTGCCCGCTCCAGATGGCGCGGACACTGTGTAGAGTGTTCCAGTTTGGGGCATGGTCTATTCCTGTTACTCGATATTCTGGATCTGTTCGCGCATCTGCTCAATCAGTACTTTCAATTCCACCGCACTTTGGGTGGTAGTTGAGGCTTGTGATTTGGACGACAGGGTATTCGCTTCTCGGTTCAGTTCCTGCATCAAAAAGTCCAGTCGCCGGCCGCATGGACCGCCTTTTTTCAAGGTGCGGGACACTTCGCCAATGTGCGCATCCAGTCGGTCCAGCTCCTCATCAACATCCGCCCTCTGTGCCAGATAGACAAGTTCCTGCTCGAGGCGACCCTGGTCGATGTCCGCCCCCAGATCTGCAATTCGCGTGGTGATACGGTCCCGCTGATGCTGCATTAGCGCGGGTAGTATTTCACGCGTGATGATGACAGCCGCCTCAACCTGCGTCAGTCGATCCCGCACCAAAGTGGCCAGCCTGCTCCCCTCGCGCTGACGGTTTTGCTGCATGCTGGCCAGGGCCTGGTCGAATAGTGAAAGCGTTTCCGCTTGTAATTGTTCTTCCGATTCTTCAGGGGCGCTGTAGATACCGGGGAATTGCAGTACGTCTAACGGGTTGATGGGTGTGGGGTTCTCCAGTTGCGCCGCAATGATGCGGGTGGCGGCCACTAGCGCCCTTAATCGACCACTGTCGATTTCCAATTTATCAAGCTGCGCCGGGTGAGACTGCAGCCGGATCATACAGTCGACTTTCCCCCGCGTCAGTACATTACCTGTTTTTTCGCGCAGGCGCGGTTCCAGCGTCCTCAGGGCATCGGGCAGTTTGAAGCTGCTGTCGAGATAACGGTGGTTTACCGAGCGCATCTCCACAGTCAGAATGCCCTGTTTGGTGGCGGCGCTCTCACGTGCAAACGCGGTCATGCTGTGAATCATTTTGTTTAGCGCCCCATGTTGTGCTGCAGGGTATTTAGTGTAACAGCTTGTTATTGGTGCATACATAGGTCGGGCCGCGTAGGTCGGGCCGCGTAGGTCGGGCCGCATAGGACGTATGACCTTTTCGTGCCTCGCTTCAAGACATCAATCCGCTGCCTCGCGTATACTAACGCGTCTTTTTTGCGACCGGAGTAACACCATGCAACGACCCAGTGGCCGCGCGGCTGAACAACTGCGAAACATAAGCATCACCCGTAATTACACCCGACATGCCGAGGGCTCCGTGCTGGTGTGCTTTGGCGACACCAAGGTCATTTGCACGGCCTCTGCTGAAAAAGGCGTTCCGAGCTTTATGCGCGGTGAGGGCAGAGGCTGGGTGACCGCTGAGTACGGGATGTTGCCGCGCTCCACTGGCTCCCGTATGGGTCGGGAGGCGAGTCGTGGTAAACAGGGCGGGCGCACAGTGGAGATTCAGCGCTTGATCGGCCGGTCACTGCGGGCAGCACTCAATCTTTCCCGGCTTGGTGAAAACACCATTACGATAGATTGTGACGTTATTCAGGCTGATGGTGGCACTCGTACGGCGGCCATTACCGGCGCGTGTGTTGCTCTGGTTGACGCTATCAATTATCTACAGCGAGAGAAACTACTCAAGGACGATCCACTGCGTGAAATGATTGCAGCTGTGTCAGTGGGCGTTTATCAGGGAGTTCCGGTGCTGGATCTGGATTACCCCGAAGACTCTTCGGCGGATACCGATTTGAATGTCATCATGGGAGCATCGGGTGGCTTTATCGAGGTGCAGGGTACCGCGGAACAGGCGCCCTTTGCGCGAGGGGAACTGGATAGCATGCTGGATCTGGCGAGCGAGGGTATACAGCAGCTGATTGCAATACAGAAGGCAGCGCTGGCGTCCTGACTCGCCGTGTCGCGGGGCTACAGTTCTATATCGTAATCCATGATGATGGGTGCATGTGTCGAGAATTCCTTGATCTTGTAAATCGCACCGTAGTCTACCGCGTACTTCAAGCCCTGTGAAATAATTTGAAAGTCCGTGCGCCAGCCGTTTTCACCACGTTTGCCGTCTGGCCACCAGCTGAATTCGTCCTGGTCTGAGTTGATCTCGCGAAATGCATCGACATACCCCGACTCTAACAACTCGTCCATCCACTGCCTTTCTTCTGCCAGAAAGCCGGTTGTGGTGCTGTTACTTTGCGTGTCCTGCACATCGGCGGCGCTTTGAGCGATATGCCAGTTACCACAAATGATGAATTCCCGGCGCTTGTTGCGCACTTTTTGCAGATGGGAGCCTAGAAGTCCGTAAAAGTCGTTTTTGCGGGCTTGCTGAGCGCTGTCATTTGCCTGTGCGTGGGGCGCTAAAAGGCAGGCGACGCTGAGGTTTTCGTAGTCAGCCTGAATATAGCGCCCCTCCATATCAAAGTCGGTAAATCCCAGGCCGGTCATGATCGCTTTCGGCATTTTCCGGCAGTAGATGGCAACGCCATTGGCTTTGCCATCTGCATCATCGAAGAAGTAGGCATTATAATCGGCCGGGAAAAAGATATTGTCCTGTAAATCGTATTCCGAGCACTGTAAATCCTGAACGCAGATAAAGTCTGCATCCTGCTCTTTCAGCCAGTCGAAAAAGCCGTTACCGGCGGCGTTTTTTATACCGTCAGCGCTGAAGCTGATGATCCTCATTCTTGGCCCCTCGATATGATAGCGTGTATGATGCACGAACCACGCGGCGACTTAAAAATTCGCTGGGCTCCTGAGGTACTAACGCTCGCACATCTGATCGTTTAAGTTGAATCACCGCTGTTTAGACAGCGGTGATGGATAGCATCCGGAGCGAGACTACAAAGCTCGGACCCAGTTATTAGTAAGTGGTTAAACCCAGACTTGCGTATTCTATAGCGTAAATGGGGGAATACAATGTTTCCTTAAGGATCAAATAGCGATATGCAAGTCTATCAGACAGAGTTTATCGAGCTGGCGCGGCGTAGTGATGTCCTGAAGTTCGGTGAGTTTACTTTGAAGTCAGGTAGGGTTAGCCCCTATTTCTTCAATGCGGGCGCATTTTCATCCGGCCAGGCGTTGGCTGTTCTGGGCCGCTGCTATGCACAGTGCATCGTGGATTCCAGCGTCCACTTCGACATTTTGTTGGGGCCGGCTTATAAAGGCATCCCACTGGCTGCGGCCACTGCCGTCGCACTGGCGGATCATCACGACCTGGATGTGGCGTTTGCCTACAACCGCAAGGAGGCCAAGGCTCATGGCGAGGGTGGCACTCTGGTGGGCGCACCTCTACGTGGACGCGTATTGATCATAGACGACGTTATCACCGCAGGCACGGCCGTGCGCGAGGTCATCGACATGATTCAGGATGCGGGGGCGGAGCTGGCCGGCGTGGTCATCGGTCTCGATCGTCAGGAGCGCGGAGCCGGGGATGCGTCAGCTGTGCAGGAAGTGCAACAGAGCCAGGGTGTGCCGGTGTTGAGTATTATCAATATGGGCCACATCATTGCTTATCTGGAGTCGGCAGATCAGGGGCCGTTAGTCGCTATGCGGCAGTACCGCGAACACTATGGAGTGTAGCTTGTACCAACCGGGTACAGGTTTTATATTGGACACATGAATAATAGAACACCGCTCCTCAGCCGGATATTAGCGTGCGCGCTTATGCTGTGTCTCACTTCATTGGTCGAGGCCAGGCAACTCTATCGCTATCGCAACGCCGAGGGCAATGTTGTCGTGGATTATCAGGTGCCAGTTGAGTCAATTGGGGGCGGCTATGAGGTATTGAATAACGAGGGCATGGTGATCAAGGTGGTGCCGCGGGCGCTTACGTCGGAAGAAAGAGTGTTAGAGGACGCTGAAAACATGCGGGAGCAAGGGGCCCGAATGGAGCAGGAACGCCTGCAACAGTGGGACGAATCACTAATGCTCCGTTACAGTACCACAAATGATATAGAAGATGCCCAGCGTCGTGCGCTCGGCGATTTGCAGATTAGAATGAGCATCCTGAAGGGCAACCGTCGCGCGTTAAAGCAAAAAGTCGAAACTTATCAGACACAAGCTGCCAATATGGAACGCTCGGGTATGGCGGTGGACGTCGAACGCCTGCGGGCCATTGAAACCCTGCAAAATGAAATCGTAAGTACTGAGCGCGACATCAAAGATCGGCGGCGTGAAATAGCGGAACTGGAAACTGCCTATGACGCCGATATTGAGCGCTTTGAAATGTTGCGTGATGTTGTCGAGCTACGTCAAACATTGCGCACCAAGCGTTAGCGTAGTGGCTTAGCCACTAGCTGATGTAACCGCTAGCCTGACCAGACACCGGCTGGGTGATTGCGTCGCGAAAGAAGCCCCCCATCAACAATTCCCACTGTTTTGCCCACTCTGCAGTGGGCGGGCGCTGGAATCCGCTGCGCACAAATTGCGAGATGCGTCCCTCCGCCGCCGCCATTAACAGGTTGGCTGCGGCCGGTAAGGCAATGCTAGGTCGCAACCCCTCGCGCAACTCAGCTTCACGAATGACCTGCTTGATTTGTGTTTCAAAACGATCAAACAATTGAGCCACACGCTGATGTAGGCGTTCGGTTTCGCCGGCCAGAGCATCGCCGGTCAGGATGCGGGTGAGGCCCGGGTTGCGCTCGGCAAAAACCAGCAACAGCATGAGCATGTTTTCGCAGCGCTTCTGTGCCGTCGACTGTTCACTTAGAATGATGTTGACGCGAGTAAATAGCGTGTCTTCGATAAACTCGATCAGGCCTTCAAACATTTTCGACTTGCTGGGGAAATGTCGATACAGAGCGGCTTCGGACACCCCGACTTGTTTCGCCAGACCCGCAGTGGTGATGCGGTTGCCGGGACCGGCCTCCAGCATTTGTGCCAGGGCCTCCAATATTTGCTGGCGCCTTTGGGATTTTCTCGGAGGCATGGCGTTCCAACTCAAATAGCGTTTCAGCCCATGCTAGCGATTACCCGGCGTACCTGCAATAAGCCCAGCCACTATGTGCGCTGATTTCTACTATTTTTTCGCTCTAGCCCCGTTTATTGGTGATGAGTGTGCCCATGCCCTCGTTGGTGAAAGTTTCCAGTAGTACCGCGTGAGGCACTCGACCGTCAACTATATGGGCGCTGGTGACACCGGTTTTTACGGCATCCAGCGCGCAACGGATTTTTGGTAACATGCCTCCGCTAATCGTCCCGTCTGCAATCAACTCATCGACCTGCGCAGTGGTTAATCCTGTAAGAATTTGCCCCTGTTTGTCCAACAGTCCAGCGACGTTGGTGAGCAGCATCAACTTTTCCGCCTGCATGACTTCGGCCAGCTTTCCAGCGACCAGGTCGGCGTTGATATTATAGGTACTGCCGTCCTCGCCAACGCCTATTGGCGCGATGACCGGGATGAAATTACTGCCAAGAATAACCTGTAATACCTCGGTATCAATCTGATCGACTTCCCCGACATGGCCGATGTCGATGATTTCTGGCGCATCCAGTGCGGCGTTGTGCCTGGTGACATTCAGTTTGCGCGCGCGAATCATCTGGCCATCTTTTCCTGTGACCCCAATGGCCTTACCGCCATTGCGATTGATTGAGGTGACAATTTCCTTGTTGACGCTGCCACCCAATACCATTTCCACCACGTCCATCGTTTGCGAGTCAGTAACGCGCATACCGTTTACAAACTCACTGTGGATATTGAGCTTCTTCAGCAGGGAGTCGATCTGCGGCCCGCCACCGTGTACCACTACGGGGTTCATCCCCACCAGTTTCATTAGCACCACGTCTCTGGCGAAGCTCTCATGCAGCAGTGGGTCGACCATGGCATTGCCGCCAAACTTAACCACAATGGTTTTTCCAATGAAGCGCTGGATATAGGGCAGTGCTTCCGTCAGAACTTGAGCGATGTTGAGGGCTTCCGCGCGATCCAATGACATATCGTTACCTACCGTTTACCGGGGCCCCACAGCGAGGAGTGGCCGGAAGAAGTTAAAAATTGAGTTCTATTTTAGGATCGACCAGTTCGATTAGCGCTCTGAACTCATCTTGTATGATTTCGAGATTGGCCTGGGTGTCGGCTTCGAAGCGGGCGGTGAGTGCTGGCCCTGTGTTCGAAGCGCGCACCAGGCCCCAGCCGTTGCTGAAGTCTACCCGGATTCCATCCATGGTATTCACCTTGCCCGAAGTGAAATCCGCGCTTTCTATAATATGTTTCATCAGCTCGAATTTGTAACTATCGGGTACTGGAATAATGATTTCCGGGGTGTTGATGGTGGCGGGAAATTTGGCAATAGATTCGTCCAAGCTCTCCCCGTGTGTACTGAGGATTTCAGCGAGGCGACCGGCGGCATATATGCCATCATCGAACCCATACCAGCGCTCCCCGAAAAACATGTGACCAGCGAACTCCCCACCCAGCAGGGCACCGGTCTCTTGCATCTTCTCTTTCATAAACGCGTGTCCGGTCTTCCACAATACGGGCCGACCGCCGTGACTGGTGATGAGTGTGGAGAGGTTGCGAGTGCACTTAACATCGAACACCACGTCTGCTCCGGGATTGCGTGAAACGACATCCTGAGCATACAGCATCAGCAATATATCGGAGCGTATAATACGCCCACTGTGTGTTACCACAGCGAGACGATCTCCATCGCCATCAAATGCCACACCAAAGTCCGCTTGTACCTCAACCACTACGCGGGCGAGCTCGGCGAGATTTTCTTCATTGCCGGTATCCGGCGGGTGGCCTGGAAAGCGCCCGTCAATGAGGCAGTTCAGCCGCTCGACCTCACAGCCCAGCTCTTCAAACAGTTTCGGTGCAAGTTCACTGGTAGCGCCATTGCTGGCATCGATGACAATTTTAAGCGGCACGGCGATAGCAATATCGTGTAACACTTCCTCTTTATAGGCAGGCACAATATCGTCACGTATCGTTCGCCCGACGCCAGAGCTGAAGTTACCGCTGTGCACCCGATCGCGAATCTGCCGGATACCGCCTGCCGCAATGGTTTGTTGATTAAGCACGATCTTCAAGCCATTCTGATCGGCCGGGTTGTGACTACCCGTTATCATGATGCCGGAACGGCAATTCAGGTGGCGTGTGGCGAAGTAGAGCAGTGGTGTTGGCACCAGGCCGATATCGATAACGTCCCTTCCGGTTTCCATAAGGGCGCGTACCAGGACCGATTTAATGCGCGGGCTGGATGTCCGGCCGTCGCAACCGATGATCAGCGCTTGTTCACCCATTTCGCCCGCAATGCTGCCAATGGCTCGGGCTATACTTGCGATGAGTTCATCGGTGAGCTCCGTCTGGGCGTTGCCGCGGATGTCATAAGCGCGGAATACATGCTCAGGGAATCCCTGTACGTCACTGGTTGGGGCCGCAGCTGTAACGCCGCCGCCTGCGAGGTCCAGGTCGAGGACTTCGTCCTCGTCATTATCAATCATGTTATTAGATTGAAAAAGCGGATTGGTGAACTGAGCGCTTTGCAATTCCACTGGGCTCTCTTGCTGCTTGGGCCCGGAGGCGGGGCTCGAATTGTTTTGTCGCGGGGCGCGCAACGTGGCACGACGCAATTGCTTGGCGAGCGGAATCAATTCCGGAATGGTTAGATCCAAGGGGGTTTTCTGGTCTGCTGCAGCCACTACTAGTTTGATTTCGGTATCCAGCTTCCTGGGGAATGCAATCAACACGATGGACATGGAGCTAAATGCCGCCAGCACCATTAGCGCCAGCAGGCTATAGAGCGGTACCGTGTCGATACCGAATGTGTTCAGCAGTTCGTCCGAAGGACTGAACGAAATACGCCAGGGAGTGTCTGGGACGTCGGCGTAGCGTGTGTTGAAGCCAATGGTAGCACTGCCGTTTTCGGCGATGGTATCCACACGGTCTTGTCCGCCGGGTGTGACGAACAACTGCTCCAGCGCGAACCTGCCATGGGTTTGCCCCAGTGGCTTCAATTGTTTCGACAGTTGCTCGTTGTCTATTGTTATAACGATAACTGCCCAACGATCTTCGATACTGGGGTGCGTTACTCTAGCGGCCAGTGAGGTTAGCCACCTATCTTCGAACTTGTATGCCTCCGGCTGTGTCTCCTCCCCTTCGCTTGTACGTCGCACCAGGTCGACCTCGATATGATTGCGCAGGCGCTGGTTGCCCTTTGAGAAATTTGCGGTACCCATGTCGCCAATCGGGATGATCCTCAGGCTGGCTACTTCTGGAAAATAATCCAGCATGGCTTTTTCTACCAGCGGCAGGTCGCCATCGGATTTGCTCGCGATAGCGGAGCGTGCCAACGGGGACAGCGCGGCACTTCTTATGCGGGCTTCCATTTGGGAGAACAGGCGATGAATGATCGTCGCCTGCTGTACCGCAAATGATGCTGAAACTCGGTCAATCTGCTGTTCCTGCAGGGCGGGCTGACGCAACAGGATCAGGTAGGCAAAGGCCAGCAATAGCGGAATCAAAACGACCAGCAGTGCAATACCAGCAATTTTCTGCAGGGCATTACTGGTGGCAGTGATTCCCTGAGGGCTAGTTGAAGTAGCCTTTTTCAGATTATTACCGTTGTTGGTTTTTTTTGTCTTTCTAAACTTCAGCATTCACTGAGCCAGTCTGTATGTCCAGGTTTCGATGATATTACATAGCCGTGGCCACTCAAATGGACATACTGCCATTAGTTGAGTCGTCCGTTTTAGTATTCGCTGGCCGATGGAACAAAAGGGTGAAATGGGTTGAGCGATAGTTGGTGTCATTGTCAGATTTCTGTGGCAATCAAATGGACGATTTGTCGCGCGATGATGCTTTTGCTCGCGCGCGCCAAAATTTGCTCGCCGTCGCGCCACACTGCGGTCACCGCGTTGTCGTTGCTGCTAAAGCCGATAGATGGGTCAGCCACGTCGTTGGCGATAATCATATCCAGCCCTTTGCGTTGCATTTTCTCCCTCGCATAAGCCAGTACGTCGTTGGTTTCTGCAGCGAAGCCAACGGTGTAGGGCCGGTGCTCATTCGCCGCCACAATAGCAACGATATCGGGTGTGCGCACCAGTTGCAGGGTGACCTCCTGCGGACCCTTCTTGATTTTTTGGTCCCGCACCGTCGCCGGACGATAATCGGCCACCGCCGCGCAGGCGATAAAAATGTCGCACTCCGGTAGCAGCATGAGGCACTGTTCCAGCATTTCTTCGGCGCTAAGGACGTCCAGAACCCGGGTGTAATCCGGAGCGGCCAAGTTAACCGGGCCACTGATCAAGGTGGTAGTCGCGCCGGCGTCTACCGCCGCTTGCGCCAGGGCGTAGCCCATTTTTCCCGAGCTATTGTTGGAGATGTAACGCACGGGATCGAGGGCCTCCCGTGTAGGGCCGGCAGTGATGACGACGCGTTTGCCGACCAGTTCTCCAGTTGAAAACAATTCTCCGGCCGCATCGGCTATCGTCGCCGGTGTTTCCATTCGACCGGTACCGACATCCCCACAGGCCTGCAAGCCATCCGCTGGGCCGACCATCCGCACACCTCTTTCTAAAAGGACATGGATGTTGGCTGTCGTTGCCTGGCTCTTCCACATCTGCTGGTTCATGGCGGGTGCTAGCATTAATGGAGCTGCAGTCGCGAGTGCCACAGTGGTAAGCAGGTCATCGGCGCGGCCGTTGCTCAAGCGCGCGATCAGGTCGGCTGTAGCCGGTGCAATCAGCAGTAAATCGGCCCAGCGTGCGAGTTCAATGTGGCCCATGCCGAGCTCGGCGGCTTCATCCAGCAATTGCGTATGCACGGGGTTGCCAGACAGGGCCTGCAGGGTCAAAGGGGTAATAAATTCCTGCGCGCCATGAGTCATGATAACGCGCACTTGTGCGCCGCGTTTCTGCAGTTCCCTGACCAGTTCGGCCGATTTGTACGCGGCGATACCGCCGCTGACGCCGAGCAGGACATTGCGATTGAAAAGATGTGCCATTTACTCGCTCTATCTGGGAGGATAACTGTGAGGGAAAGATACCACTGTAGCGCGGTTTTTGACACCGTGCAGACAGGAGCTCAGGGAGGAGTGTAATGAGTATTACCCAGTGGATGCCCGGTGAGGGGCCGCGCGATAAATTGTTGGAACGCGGCGCGGCCGCTCTGTCGGATGCGGAGTTGCTCGCGATACTTTTTCACACGGGTTACCGCGATTGTAACGCGCTGGAGATGGCGCGCAGTATGCTCACAGAGTTTAGTGGCATCAGTGGGCTGATGCGTGCGACGCAAGACAGATTGTTGGATTCTCCCGGGGTTGGACCGGCAAAGTACGCGCGCTTGCGTGCGGCCATGGAGTTAGTCTGTCGCCAAGCATTGCAGACGGTATGTGCCGGTGATGCGCTCAGTAGCCCGGGCGATACACGCCGTTTTTTGCAGTATCATCTGGGCTGTCGCGATCGGGAGATTTTTACCTGCCTTTTCCTGGACAGCCAACACCGGGTGCAGCGCTGCGAGGATTTGTTCTTCGGCACGCTCGATGGTGCCGCGGTCTACCCGCGAGAGGTGGCAGTCAGGGCGCTGCAGTACGGCGCAGCAGCCGTGATATTTGCACACAATCACCCCTCCGGCGTGGCCGAGCCCAGCATTGCAGATAGGCGGATTACCGAACGCCTTTGCGCCGCCCTGGCACTACTGGATATTCGGGTGCTTGATCACATCATTGTTGGTAGTGGCAAAGAGTACTCGTTTGCCGAAGAGGGCCTAATGTGAGTGGCGTGTCAGGCTTGCTATGGTCGGGTTGTTCTGGTATAAAGTCGCGCTCTGCGCGGCTCAGGTTTCATTTTGGTCGTTAAGCAACATCACTTTTACTGAAAATCCCGCGTCTTTTTGGGAGAGCAAACAATCATGGCTAGAGTCTGTCAGGTTACCGGCAAACGTCCGATAACGGGAAACAACGTGTCACACGCAAAGAATCGCACCCGCCGCCGTTTTTTGCCTAACCTGCACCAGCACCGTTTTTGGCTGCAGAGTGAGAAGCGGTTCGTCACTTTGCGTGTATCCAGCAAGGGTATGCGTATCATTGATAAGCTCGGCATTGAGCAGGTATTAACGGATATGCGCGCTCGCGGCGAAAAGGTTTAAAGGAGAATTGTTATGAGAGATAAGATTAAATTGAATTCTTCCGCTGGTACAGGGCATTTCTATACCACGGATAAGAACAAGCGAACCACGCCGGATAAGCTCGAAATGAAAAAGTACGATCCTGTGGTGCGAAAGCATGTTATGTACAAGGAAGGCAAGATTAAGTAGTCGCCCGACCTTAGGTACAGGATAAAAACCCCGGCTATCGCCGGGGTTTTTTGCTTCAGGATCCAGTTTTCCGCGCGAGATGATAAAAGAAACGATTCCGCTATGCCCGAGTTGCCCGAAGTTGAAACAACACGCCGGGGTGTCGAACCTCACTGCCTCGGTCGCAAGATTGTGCGAGTTGATGTGCATGACTCGCGTCTGCGCTGGCCGGTTCCGGAGACTCTGGTGTCAGCGTTGCCCGGCCTGGTTATTACGGCGGTAGATCGAAGGGGTAAGTACATACTTTTCCGGACCACGGCGGGCAGTTTGCTGGTGCATCTGGGGATGTCCGGCTCGCTGCGGGTGGTTGCGCCTGAGACCTCGCCTGGCAAGCACGACCATATCGATCTCCTGTTTGAGGGTGGCGTTTGTCTGCGCTTTCACGATCCGCGGCGCTTCGGCTGTTTTTTGTGGCAGATCCCCGAAGAGGTCCATCCGTTGCTCATGCACCTCGGCCCGGAACCCCTGTCATCTGAATTTGACGGCCAGCTTCTGTATCGTCGCTCGCGCGGCCGCAAGGGACCAGTGAAGAACTTCATCATGGACGGAAAAGTGGTGGTGGGTGTTGGTAATATTTATGCTAATGAAGCACTGTTCCTGTCCGGCATACACCCTGCCCGCGCTGCTGGCCGTATCTCTCTGGCGCGTTACCGGCGGCTTGGAGAGTGTATTAAGGAGGTACTTACTTCGGCGATAGAGCATGGTGGGACTACCTTACGAGATTTTGTGGGAGGAGATGGTAAGCCTGGGTACTTTGCGCAGCAGCTCTTTGTTTACGGTCGCACCAGACAGCCATGCAAGGCCTGCGGGACAGTCTTACGCGAGTTGCGCCTGGGGCAGCGCAGCAGTGTCTACTGCGTGACCTGCCAGCACTGAACAGGCTACACTAACGGAGTAAAGAGGCACGGGTAGAAATCCGGGAGGGTGTTTATGAAAATAAAAGTACGGGCACGTCGGGCAGCGGTTGCGCTGATAATGGGTTGTCTTTTGCTGCCGCAATTGTTGTGGGCAGAGGAGGCGATAGATGAGAGTCCCAATGAATGGGCGATGGTCGGTGATTTGTTGGTAGCGCGGCCCATCGGTGCGGTGCTCACTGTCGGTGGCGCAGCGGCGTGGCTGGTCAGTTTGCCTTTTACGTTGTTGGCTGGCAATGCCAGTGAAGCGGCGGGCACATTGATTGGCGGTCCGGCAGAGTCCACCTTTATGCGCTGTCTCGGTTGCCGGAATACCGGCTATACCGGCAAGGATGCCGCAGCGATCAAAAGCATGAACGAAAGAAATTCAGACGCGGCCGGGTCTGAAGCCGCCTCGGGTTCGAACTGAGCTCAGCTTTTGGCGTACCGATTTTTTAGCGCAACGGCAACGGCCGTTGGAACGAAGGGACTGATGTCGCCATCCAGCGCGGCGATCTCCCTTACCAGGGAAGATGAAATATAGGATAGGTGCTCCGAGGGCGTGAGAAAAATACTTTCGAACTCGGGGAATATCGCCCTGTTCATATTAGCCAGTTGAAACTCGTACTCGAAATCCGCCACCGCCCGAAGGCCGCGCAGCACGCAGCGAGCGTTTTGGCTTTTGGCAAAATCCGTCAGTAGATTGCTGAAACCCACCACATCAACGTTATCCAGATGTAACAGGGCACCTTTGCAAAGAGATACCCGGTCCTCAAGGGGAAATAGCGGCGTTTTCTTTTCACTATGGGCAATAGCGACAACCACCCGATCAAACAGGCGAGCAGCACGCTCAGCCAGATCCACGTGACCATTGGTAATAGGGTCGAAGGTGCCTGGATAGATGACAGTGTTGGTGCGCATAAGTATGGCCGATTATGAGTGCAAGGCAGCGGATGGTAAACAATTAGTCGGGCAGCGACAACGCACCCCGTCGGGATAGGGATACAGTCTCGTCCTGCCGGCTGGTAAATAGCCGGTAGGTCACGCCCCCCGCAGTCTTTTCCCGGTGCAGAGTCCACTGCTGGGGAGCATCGAGTGAAGAGTCTGTCGCCGCCGTCTCGACATAGACCAATGCGGCATCGCCTAACCGTCGATTGCTCGCCAGCGATGCACACACGGGCGTGGCCAGTTGCAAGGTAAACGGCGGATCGACAAATACGATGTCATAGGGGATGGCAGTGTGTTGGAGGAATTGCTGCGCTGTACCAGCGTGACACGTGCCTCTGTCTGGCGCGTTCAGCGTTCGCAGGTGTTGATTGATCTGTGCCAACGCTGGACCCGCGGTATCGACAAAATCACAATGTTCAGCGCCCCTGGAAAGCGCCTCTAGTCCCAGCGCGCCACTTCCCGCAAAAAGATCGACGCAGCGAGCGCCCTGAATATAGGGGGCAAGCCAGTTAAACAGGGTTTCACGGATGCGGTCGCCAGTAGGGCGAAGGCCTCCAGCTGGTGTAAATGTGAGTTTACGACCGCGCCACTGGCCACCTATGATGCGCACCTGTCGCTGCTTGGCGACACGGCTTCCTGTTCCTGACATTTCTTCACGTTCTCCAAGGGTGTTACGATAGGCGCCCTTTCAGGCGTGCGTTATGCACACACTTTAGCACGGCACTTATGAAATTTTTCAAACGTAAAAAGCAAGAGGACGCCACTCAGCCTTCGTCTGAGCCCGCTACTCCCATCGAGCAGCACGATGAAACGGTCGAAACCCCGTCGCTCTCAATACCGGAGGTCAAGGCTCTACCAGTTGTAGCACCACTCAGCGAGCCCCCGAAACGCGAAGCGTCAGTGGATGCAATGACAGCTACCGCAACCCGGGTTGACTACCGGGAGGCGCCCTCTGAGCTGCCTGCTGGTATTGAGCAAGGCGATCAGGCCAGCGATGCCGCGCCGCTTGAATCTGCGCCAGACACACGGGTGGTTGAGATTGCGCCTGAAGAGAACCCGCAGGCTGCAGCGCCCCCGGCAGAGCGTCCGCAGACCGATATTCCACCTGTCCAAATTCCCGCAGTCAGCGCGTTAGCGGTTGCGCCCGCTATAGGCGAGACCACGGTAGTCGAGCAATCGCCGGTTGCAGCGGCGACTATGGCGTCGAGCGAGAAGGCCGGATTTTTCTCCCGATTGCGGCGCGGACTGGGGCGCACCAGCGACAATCTGGTGCAGGGCCTGGGCAACATGTTTCTGGGTCGCAAGGAAATTGACGAGGAATTGTTCGAGGAGTTGGAGTCTCGCCTGTTAATGGCCGACGTGGGTATAGAGGCCACTTTGGAGATTATCCAGCGACTCACACAGCGAGTCTCCCGCAAGGAGCTGACAAAACCGGAGGCGCTGCACGGCGCGCTTCGAGAGGAGTTGTTGGCGCTGTTGCAACCCTGCGAGCAACCACTGGAGGTGTATGGACATCAACCCTATGTCATTCTGATGGTCGGTGTGAATGGTGTGGGTAAGACCACTACTATCGGCAAGCTGGCCAAGTACTATATTGAGGAAGGGCGCTCCGTGATGCTAGCGGCTGGTGATACCTTCCGTGCCGCTGCGGTCGAGCAGTTACAGGTATGGGGTGAGCGCAATAACGTGCCGGTTGTGGCCCAACACACCGGTGCAGACAGCGCGTCTGTCCTTTTTGATGCGCTGCAGGCGGCGCGCGCCCGTAAGGTGGACGTGTTGATCGCCGATACGGCAGGTCGACTGCACAATAAGGACAACCTCATGGAGGAACTAAAAAAAGTCGTGCGGGTTATGGGTAAAATTGATCCGTCAGCGCCGCATGAGGTAATGTTGGTCCTGGACGCAGGCACTGGACAGAACGCACTGGCGCAGGCCGAGCACTTTCAACGGTGGGTCGGGGTGTCTGGAATAACCCTGACTAAACTGGATGGCACGGCCAAGGGTGGGATTATCTTTGCGATTGCCAAAAAATTGAAGTTACCAATTCGGTTTATTGGCGTGGGCGAGGCGGTGGAAGATTTGCGTCCATTCCAGGCTAAAGATTTTATCGAAGCCCTTTTTGACGTGGATAATGCCTCTGCATGATCACCTTCGACAGGGTCAGCAAACGCTATGATGAAGGGCACGATGCCCTGCGAGAACTCAGTATTCATATCGATCGAGAAGAACTGGTTTTCCTCACCGGTCATTCTGGCGCAGGCAAGAGCACGCTGCTGCGTCTCATTATGCTCATGGACAGGCCCACCCGGGGCCAGGTTACAATCGATGGGCAGGACTTGGCCGCAGTGCGTTCTCGCGGAATTCCCAAGCATCGCCGTAATATCGGCGTTGTGTTCCAGAATCATAGCCTCCTTTTCGATCGAACTGTGTTCGACAACGTTGCTCTGCCCCTGATTATCGCCGGCTATGAACATCGCGAGATTGGCAGGCGAGTGCGCGCTGCGCTGGATAAAGTGGGCTTGCTAAGTCGAGAGTGGGCCATGCCCCGAGCGCTGTCCGGTGGCGAGCAGCAGCGCGTGGGTATTGCGCGGGCGGTCGTCGGCAAACCTAAAATACTATTGGCGGATGAGCCGACCGGAAACCTCGATCCGGCGCTGTCCGCGGAAATAATGAACCTGTTCGAGCAGTTTAATCAGGTGGGCGTTACGGTACTAATTGCCAGCCATGACCTGATACTGATTTCCCGCTTGCAGCACCGTATTATTACGTTGCGCCAGGGGTGTCTGGTCAGTGGTGGCACATCGTGAAGCGTCGCCAGGATTCGTCGCGGCGCAAGGTGACTGCGCGCTCCAGTCAAACGGGCTTATTGAATCAACTCAGCGCCTGGATGCAGCATCACCGCCTTTCCGCCGCGGATAGTTTAGTACGGGTCCTTGAGAATCTGGGCGGCAGCCTGCTGACATGGTTGGTCATCGGTATTGCGCTCGCCCTACCTGTCGGTTTGAATGTGGCGCTGGATAATGTGAGTCAGGTGAGTGATAGCTGGGAGAATCCCGCTCAAATTTCGCTCTTTCTGCAAAACGGGGTAAGCCGCGAGCGAGTGCAGGAACTCGAGACCGAACTGGCGGCGCTTGAAGGCGTGAGTGAGACGCAATTTATTTCCCGTGAAGAGGCCCTCGAGGAGTTTCGAAATCTCTCTGGTTTCGCTGATGTGCTGGCTAACCTGCAGGAAAATCCATTGCCAAACCTGATTCTGATCACACCTCATGCCACGCTCGATGAGCCCACGGTGTCAGCATTGCGTGTGGAGCTGGAGGCGAGTTCTGACGTGGCGGAGGCGGTGCTGGATATGGAGTGGTTGCAGCGCCTCAATACCCTGATGGAACTCAGCCGCCGCATCGTATTGGCGGTAGGTGGCATGCTAGTGATCGGGGTGCTGTTGATACTGGGCAATACTATACGACTTGCTATCGAAAGCCGCCGGGATGAGATTGTCATCGTGAAACTCGTGGGCGGCAGTAACGGTTTCGTGCGGCGGCCATTTTTGTATACCGGGTTTTGGTACGGCGTTGGCGGGGGTGTGCTGGCGGCAATTCTGGTGTGGGGGGCACTGTGGTTTCTAGAGGAGCCTATCGGTGATCTGGCGTTGCTTTACGAAAGCGCTTTCCACTTGAGCGGATTGGGTGTGATGGGTGCACTCAACCTGGTTATCCTCGGCGGATTACTGGGGCTGGCCGGTGCCTGGCTAGCGGTATCTCGGCATCTGGTTCACATCGAGCCACAATAAACTCCTGAATCGGCTTGCAGCAATTGTGATTAAACCATTGATAAAAAACAAATAAACCTACTATTTCCGTTCCGTACTGAACTTTCTTGAAATTAGCACTCTAACCTATTGAGTGCTAATATTTGCCACCGAGTATTTAAGAGGGTCCAAAAATGACGAAGAGCTTGTTGCCCGTTGACCAGATGGTGCCGGGAGCCAACCTGCCGGCCTATGTGCAGGCGGTTAGCAGTATTCCGATACTCAGCGTGGAGCGTGAACGCGAGTTGGGAGAAGATCTTTTTTATAATCAGAATGTGCAGGCCGCTCGAGAACTGGTGATGTCGCATCTGCGTTTTGTGGTGCACATCGCGCGCAGCTATTCGGGCTATGGTCTGGCTGAGGCGGACCTGATTCAGGAGGGCAATGTAGGCCTGATGAAAGCGGTAAAGCGTTTCAATCCTGAGAAAGGGGTGCGCCTGGTGTCATTTGCAGTGCATTGGATCAAGGCTGAAATGCACGAGTTCATTTTGCGTAATTGGCGGATTGTGAAAGTTGCCACTACCAAGGCGCAACGTAAACTGTTTTTTAATCTGCGCAGCGCGAAAAAAACGATGTCCTGGTTAAGCGCGGATGAGGCGCAGGCCATCGCTGAAGATCTGGGGGTGGCGGTTCATGAAGTGCAGCGTATGGAAGGCCGACTCAGCAGTCGAGACCTCGGCTATGACCAGCCCACGGACGCGGACGATGACGATGCATGGCATGCACCCCAGTACTATCTGGAAGACCTCAGTGCAGATCCCGCGCAGATTCTCGAATCCAGCGATTGGCAGGATAGTAGCGAGACGCAGCTGCACAACGCACTATCCGACCTGGACGAGCGCAGCCGCGATATTTTGTCGCAGCGCTGGTTGGCTGAGAAGAAAGCTACCCTGCACGAGTTGGCTGCGCAATATAGTGTCTCAGCCGAGCGTATCCGTCAGTTGGAGCAGAGCGCTATGGCAAAATTACGAGAGGCTATCGCCGTCTAACTTACCAGCGAGGGAGGCGGGTTAACTGCCTCCCTGTTACAATCTGATCATGGCAAAATTATTCATTACTCTGGCTTCACTCAGCGGCATGCTGGCTGTCATGCTTGGCGCTTTCGGCGCGCATGCGCTCAAAGGCAAGCTGGATGACTATGCGTTGGGCGTTTTTGAAACAGCGGTCCAGTACCACTTCTATCACAGCTTCGCGCTACTGGCAGTGGGTATCCTTGCTCTGAGCCACCCGCACACCGCGCTGCTCAGAAGTAGTGGTTGGTTGTTTCTGCTCGGTATTCTGGTTTTCTCCGGCAGCCTCTATGTCTTGAGCTTTACGGGTGCGCGCTGGTTAGGCGCTATCACGCCATTAGGTGGCCTGGCCTTTATCGCTGGATGGGCTTGCCTGGCTGCCACAGGCTGGAAACTGCTGGACTGATTCGGGCGCACTACTGAGGCACTCCATGACTGATCTCGACAAGAGACAGCGCATACGCAGTTATGTGTTGCGCACGGGTCGCATGACACTGGCGCAGCGCCGTGGATTTGACGAGGGGTGGCAGCACTGGGGCCTCGAGTACAGCCCCGATGAAATAGCATTCGATACGGTCTTTGGCTGCTCCGGCCCCCGTGTACTGGAGATTGGTTTTGGGATGGGTCAATCCCTGGCGGAAATGGCGCGGGCCAGGCCTGATACTAATTTTATTGGCGTTGAGGTACACCGTCCCGGTGTTGGCAGATTACTGCACAGCATTGCCGAGCACGATATCGAGAATATTCGGGTGTATTGCCATGACGCGGTCGAGATCCTGCGAGATTGTGTAACCGATGCATCCCTTGATACTGTGCAGATTTTTTTCCCCGATCCCTGGCATAAAAATCGCCACAATAAGCGCCGCCTGATTCAGCCTGAGTTTGTGGCACTGTTGGTCAGAAAACTGAAGTCAGGTGGGACTTTGCATCTGGCCACTGACTGGGACGATTACGCGCAGCAGATGATGGCGGTGCTGAATGCCGCTGAAGGTCTATTCAATTCCTGCGGTAAAAGCGAGTTTGTCCAGCGACCTGAATACAGGCCGCTGACGAAGTTTGAGATGCGAGGGGAGAAGCTTGGGCACGGCGTATGGGATCTGATCTTCTTGCGGGATTGATCCCTGATTTACAATACTCCTGCACGCTATTGCGAAACACCCACAACATCACGGTACACGATTGCCATCGCTAGCCCCATAAATGGCAGCGTCCAAATTAAACCGATGCCCAATGGTATCGCGCTGATCGCCACGAGAACGGAGCAAATCAGGCTGAGCCCAAAGTACCGGAACCAGCAGGGTGTGAGTGCTTTGCGCGACGCTTCAAGTGCCTCCCATGGCCCCAGGTTTCTGTCCACGACCAGTGGCAGGGTCAGTGTATAGGCAATCAATAAATAGATGCCTGGCAACACTAGCAGAATCAACCCTATAGCAATCATCACCATCATCAACAGGTAGGTTAAAAAAATGGGGATGGTTTTTGGGTAGTAGTCAAATACCATGGAAACCGTGGTAAGAGTACCGACACTGCGTTTTATCGCAATCATGATAACACCCGCCATCAGCGGGTAGGTTACGAAAATTATTATCAACTGCATAATGATGTTCATCATCTCGGAGTCGTGTGCAATGAATCCGCCGGCACCCCCCAGCAGTATGCTGGCCACCATGAAAATAAGTGTTGCGCCACAGTACGTTCCCTTAAAGTCGTTCTTTAAGTGCCAAGCCTCGCTCATCACCCCGGCGATTGTCCAGTTGAGGTTAAGCTCGCGGGGCAGTGCGCCTGCGGGTAGGCTTTCTTCGGGGTGCTGATTATTCCTGTTCTCCGACATTACCTGACTCCATTCATTATTATTGGGTGTAACACCGTTTTAAACTCGCTAAGCATGTGATGTCCAGCTAAGAATCCTGGGATTTCTGGCGGAAAAGAAGAAATAGTAGAGTGTGTTTACTCGCATCTGAACAGCGGCCATCAGGGCGAATCCCCAAAAAATTCGGCAATGACACTATCGAGAAAACGGCGACCTAGATCAGTCGTTTTGACCTGTTCGCTGTCACGTTGCAACAGCCCACGCTGGCAGAGTAACTCTAATTGCGGCGCCCACACGTGCGCATCCAGCCCCGTTCGAGAGGTGAACCGAGGCAGGGTAAACCCGTCATTTAGCCGCAGGGCATTCATCATAAACTCGCCGACGATCTCATCGAGTTTCAGTGTACGACGGCTTGCGATAAAGCCCCCTGCCGTTGCCGCCATATAGTTCTGTGGCTGGCGTCGCTTGGCGAAACGTTGAATACGTCCGTCTATAAAAGTGATCTTGCCATGCGCGCCCGCGCCGATACCCAGATAATCCCCAAATGACCAGTAGTTGCTGTTGTGAAGGCAATTGAGGCCAGGTTTGCTGTAGGCAGACACTTCGTATTGCGAATAGCCATTCTTCGCCAGTAGTTGCTCGCCATATTCCTGAATATCCGCCAGCGCATCCTCGACCGGAAGAACTGGTGGACGCTTGTGATATACCGTATTCGGCTCGATGGTGAGTTGATACCAGGAAAGGTGTGCAGGATGGTGGGCGATAGCGGTGAGCAAGTCATTCTCGGCACCGCTCAGGGTTTGCCCTGGAAGTCCATGCATCAAATCCAGGTTAACGTGGTCGAAGCCTGCGCTGTAGGCGAATTCAATTGCAGCATGGGCCTGGTCGCTGGTATGTACTCGCCCCAGTGCCTGAAGATGGGCGTCATTGAAACTCTGGATTCCAAGGGACAAACGGTTGATGCCCGCGTCCTTGAAGGCGGCAAATTTGTCCGCTTCTGCGCTGCCGGGATTGGCCTCCATTGTCGCTTCCAGCGTGGGCGCAAGGTGGACCAGCTCGGCGATCCCGCGCAACAGCAGTCGAATGGCATTGGCCGAAAACAGACTGGGTGTGCCGCCACCAATAAACAGCGTGCCGATGGTTCGTCCTTGTACGTAGTGCAGATCATCTTGCAGGTCCTGTAGCAGAGCGCGAACGTACTGCTTTTCGGGGACACGGCTGATCTCATGCGAATTGAAGTCGCAGTAGGGGCACTTCCGTTCGCACCAGGGTAGGTGGATATACAGCCCCAGCGGAGGCAAATGCATCAGCGTTGACGCAGGGCTTCGAACAGCAAGGCGCTGGCTTTCGCCCGGTGGCTGATGCGATTTTTGGTCTCACGTGGTAGTTGCGCTGAACTGCACTGATATTCCGGCACATAGAACAGCGGGTCGTAACCGAAGCCTTGATCGCCCCTGGGTTCAAACAAGATAACGCCCTCCCAGCTGGCCTGACAGATCAGCGGGGTAGGATCGAGTGCGTGGCGCATGTAAGCCAGTACGCATTGGAACCTGGCGCTGCGCTGCGCCTCGGATATGTTGCCCAGTTCTTGTAACAAGCGCGCGTTGTTGCCTACATCACCGGTGCCTGAATAGCGGGCGGAATAAATGCCCGGTGCACCGTTGAGGTAGTCCACCTCCAGGCCCGAGTCGTCAGCAATCGCGGGTAAACCACTGTGTTCGCACGCTGCCCGCGCTTTGATGATGGCGTTCTCAACAAAGCTCAGGCCGTCTTCGGCGACCTCGGGTACGTTGAAATGCACCTGCGGTGTTAGTGTGACGCCAAGCGGTGCGAGCACTTCTCCCAGCTCCCGCAACTTGCCGGCATTACCGCTGGCAAGTACTACGGTTTGTGTCTGCCTGGGGTCAGCCATCAGTTGGTATAGAGCTGATGCTTAAACTTGAACGTGTAAGTCTGCTGCGCACTGGCAGGTCGGAAATCGACCTCGAAAAAACGCCACTCTTCATTGATGAAAGGAAATTCGGCGATGTAATAAATGGCGTCACCCTCTCGAATCTCCCTGAACTCCAGTGTCTGGTTTTGTATCAGGTCCCAGGTCCGCCCTTGCAACACCATGGCGCGCGCTTCATCACCACCACTGGTCAGCCTCTCGCGTACAGCCAGATTGAGGATGGCGCGTTTTTCGCCGCGGGTAATACCGTAGGCCGCGGCAATGGCCGGTTCCAGAAACGTGGTATTGACGACACTGTAATGCAGCTCGAATGGCCCAAAATTCTCCGACTGTTGTGCCATTGCAGGGCCGGCAAGCAGTGCCAGCCAGAGGAAAGTGATACGAGTGTGGGCCGAGAGAGACATATTATCGAGTAATCCGGTAGATCGCCGTGGAGGCGAAGAGATTGGGCCATTTATTGGATAGCAGGGGCAGATCCCTGGTTTCGCCTACTACTTCCCGCGAGACGATACGAATGCCTTTGACGCGGCACAGGTCTTCAAAGTCAGTGACAGTGCAGAAATGGATGTTCGGTGTGTTGTACCAGGTATACGGCATGAAATTGGATACCGGCATGTGGCCCTGCAGACCCAGCATCAGGCGACACCGCCAATGGCCGAAATTGGGGAAGGTAACGATGCCCTCGCGGCCGATACGCAGCATTTCATCCAGCACCCGCTCAGGGTATTTCACCGCCTGTAGTGCCAGGGCCAGAACGACCGTATCGAAACTCTGGTCAGGGAAGTTGGCCAAGCCCTCGTCCATATTCTGTTCGATGACATTGAGCCCGCGGCAGATGGCAGCGGTAATATATTCCTGGTCAATCTCCAAACCAGTGCCCCGAACCTGCCGCTGATCGCGCAGGAATTCAAGGAAGACGCCATCGCCACAGCCAAGGTCCAATACGCGCGACTCAGGGGCGATCCAACGTTGAATGTGGGACAGATCCAGCCGCATCAGGTCTCGTCTCCTACGCGCAGCATGTAAGCGCGAAACATGTCCAGATAACGCGGAATCGGCATCAGGAACGCATCGTGACCGTCTTTCGCATCTATTTCAGCATAGCTTACGGGTCTGTCTGCAGCGATCAGGGCGTCGACGATTTCGCGAGATCGTTCCGGTGAGAACCGCCAGTCAGTGGAAAACGAGATTACCAGAAAGCTACATTGCGCGTTGCGAAACGCAGCGGCGGGATCGTTGTCGTACTCCAGTGCCAGGTCGAAGTAATCCAGTGCGCGGGTCATCAGGATGTAGGTGTTGGCGTCAAAACTGCCTGAAAACTGATTACCCTGATAACGCAGGTAGCTTTGTACCTGGAACTCGGCGTTGACGACCTCGCCCCTGCCCAGGCTTCCAGAGCGAAGGTCGCGGCCGAACTTGTTGGCCATGGCATCGTCTGACAAATAGGTAATGTGGCCGATCATTCGCGCCAGCGCCAGACCTCGCGCAGGTATGGTATTGCTATCTTGATACCTGCCCTCGATAAAATCCGGATCCGATTCGATCGCCTGGCGGGCCACCTCATTGAAGGCGAGATTCTGGGCGCTGAGTTTTAACGCGGCGGCGATGACGATGCAGTGCCGGATACGTTGGGGGAACTCCAGCGACCAGCGCATGGCCTGCATACCACCAAGGCTGCCGCCAATTACCGCTGCCCAGCATTCGATCTCAAGGTAATCTGCCAGACGGGCCTGGCTGTGCACCCAGTCACTTGTGCGCAGGGGGGGGAAATCCGGTCCCCAGATTTTTCCAGTTGCGGGATTGATGGAACTTGGGCCGGTGGAGCCGTGGCAGCCCCCCAGGTTGTTGAGGCACACCACAAAGAACCGATTCGTATCAATGGGTTTCCCCGGGCCGATGCACTCGTCCCACCATCCCGGTTTTTTATCCTCTGTACTGTGGTAGCCCGCTGCGTGATGGTTCCCGCTGAGAGCGTGGCAAATCAGCACAGCATTGGAATGTCGCTCATTGAGCTCACCGTAGGTTTCGTACACCAATTCAAAATTCTGTAAATCGCGGCCGCAGGTCAAGCGTAGCGGCTCGTCGAAATGAGCGACCTGTGGTGTGACAATGCCGACCGAATTCTGGGGGTTCATTGCGTTAGCTCAACCAGGGTGCGAATCCTAGTACGCCCACTGCTGCTGCCATATGCTGAAGTACAATCTGGGCGATATTAATCAGAATAAAAGCGAGTATGGGTGAAAAATCCAGCCCGCCCATCGGCGGCAGTATTTTTCGGACAGGGGCCATCAGCGGCTCAGTGATCTGGTACAGCAGAAAGATCGCGGGATGACGACTGCCCTGGGCGACCCAGCTCAGAATGATCATGGCCAGCAGCGCAAAGAAGTACATTTGCACCAACAGCGCCACTACGCCCAGCAGGCCCCCAAGAATGAGTGGTACCGCCGCGGGAATCGCGCCGAAACGAATTAGAAAAATGGCGGCAATACCTGCGATCTGCAGCAGCACGGCCAGTAAAAGGGTCGCGACATCAACGCCGCCATAGCCGGGAATGATACGCCGAACAGGGACTACCAGCGGATTGGTAATCTTCACCACGAATTGGGAGAAAGGATTATAAAAATCCGCGCGTACCAGTTGCAGTAGAAAGCGCAACAATATCGCGATCAGGTACAGGCTGAGTAACGTTTGAATCACATAAATTAGAACTGCATAAAAGGCGCTCATTGTTACTTATCTCTCCCAACCCATCTCTGTGGACATTTCGACCGCCCGGTCAGCGGCGGCCCGCATAGCTTTGGCTACGACATCCCGCAAGCCATCTTCTTCAAAGCTCAGAATGGCGCGTTCGGTGGTGCCACCTGGGCTGGTCACCCTGCGTCGCAACTCCGCCAGATCAACGTCGCTCTCCAGCGCCATACGCGCAGCGCCCAACCCCGTCTGCGTTGCGAGCAGGGTGGCGATATCCCGACTCAGGCCCAGTGCGACGCCTGCGTCGACAATCGCCTCGGTTAACAGAAAGAAGTACGCCGGTCCGCTGCCGGACAGCGCTGTAATGGCATCCAATTCCGGCTCCGAGTTCACCCAGCAGGTGATGCCCACGGCGGATAAAACACGTTGTGCAAACTCGCGCTGTTGCGCGATGGTGTTGTTGTTTGCAAACAGGCCGCTAGCGCCACACCCTACCAGTGCCGGTGTATTGGGCATACAGCGCACTATCGCGGCATCGGGTCCGAGCCGCGCCTGCAGACTGGCAATGGTCACCCCTGCTGCGATAGAGATTACCAGCGAGTGATTCGATTGTACGGCTGCTGCGATACTGCCGGCCGCATCGGCCATAACCTGTGGTTTGACCGCGAGGATAATAATGTCTGCAGCTGCCACGGCGGCGGCGTTGTCATTGAAAACCGCCACCGGGGCGATAGTGCGCAATCGTTCTAGGCTGGCAGGGAAAGGATCCGCCGCACTGATGTAGTCCGCGGGGTGGCCGCTCTCAATCAGGCCGCCGATAATACTGCTGGCCATATTACCAGCGCCGACAAAAGCGATGCGCGGTAGATGCGAGTGTCCGTCTGCCATAGGGTTACCAAGGATAAAATAGTGATCTAGTATACACGCCGCGCGACGTCAAAATCACCTGTTGCGCGTGCCGAAAATGGCTGTGCCTAATCGGATCATGGTGGCACCCTCCATGATGGCTGTATCCATATCCGCTGACATGCCCATAGACAGTGTATCGATACCGGGGTCGAGTAGCTGCAGTTGCGCCAGCGCATCGCGCATCTGGCGAAACGCCGCTTGCAGTTGCTGGCTGTCGGCTTCGGCCGCCGGCACTGCCATCAGGCCGCGCAGCTTGAGGTACGGCAGTTCAAGGACCGCGTGGGCCAGCTGCGGCAGTTCTTTGAGGCTTACTCCGGATTTGCTGACTTCGCCAGAAATATTGACCTGAAGACAGACCTGCAGGGGTGGTAGCTCGGGTGGGCGCTGTTCGCTGAGGCGTTTGGCGATTTTGGCGCGATCGATGCTGTGTACCCAGTCGAAATGTGTGGCAATGCCAGCCGTCTTATTGGATTGAATGGGACCGATAAAATGCCAGACTAGAGGCAGGTCCTCCAATTCACCCATTTTTTGCAGGGCTTCCTGCAGGTAACTTTCTCCGAAATCTGTCAGGCCACACGCATGGGCTGCCCGTACGTCCTGAGAGGGTCGGGTCTTGCTTGCAGCTACAAGCAGAACAGCACCATTGCTGTACTGACTTTTTTCAGCGACGCGCCTTACCCTTTGGAGCAGCTTTGCTATATTCTTGGTGAGCACTTGTTCGTTCATAGCGCGAATGTTAGCGGATTTGAGGCCGGGGCGACACGACAATAATATGACGTGGCGGAGACTTGCTGCCACGAGAATCATGCTGGTCGAGGAGCAGTCGATGCACAGCGTTGACAGGGGAGAATACAGAGAATGGATATAACGGAATTATTGGCTTTTAGTGCCAAGCAGGGAGCGTCTGATTTACACCTTTCGGCGGGATTGCCCCCAATGATTCGTGTAGACGGTGATATTCGCCGTATCAACTTACCACCGATGGAGCACAGGCAGGTCCACGAGCTTATCTACGACATCATGAATGATAAGCAGCGCAAGGATTACGAGGAGTTTCTTGAGACCGACTTTTCCTTTGAAGTACCGGGCGTGGCCCGTTTTCGTGTCAATGCCTTCAATCAGAATCGCGGCGCAGGGGGTGTCTTTCGTACCATTCCGTCCAAGGTGTTGACGATGGAAGACCTTGGCATGGGTAAGGTCTTTCGCGATATATCGATGATGCCGCGTGGCCTAGTGCTTGTAACCGGCCCGACCGGCTCCGGCAAATCGACCACTTTGGCGGCCATGGTCGATTTTATTAATGACAACAAATACGAGCATATTCTCACTATTGAGGATCCCATTGAATTTGTGCACGAGAGCAAGAAATGCCTTGTCAACCAGCGCGAAGTGCATCGCGATACTCTGGGATTTTCCGAGGCACTGCGCTCGGCCTTGCGAGAGGATCCCGACATCATTCTGGTGGGCGAGTTGCGCGATCTTGAGACCATACGGCTGGCGCTGACGGCTGCGGAAACCGGGCACCTGGTATTCGGCACGCTGCACACCACCTCTGCGGCTAAGACGATAGACAGGGTCATCGACGTATTCCCGGCAGCGGAAAAGTCCATGGTGCGTTCAATGTTGTCGGAATCGTTGCAGGCGGTTGTGTCGCAGACCCTACTCAAGCGTGCCACAGGTGGGCGGGTAGCCGCGCACGAGATCATGCGCGGTACCTCGGCCATACGTAATTTGATCCGCGAGGATAAAGTAGCGCAAATGTACTCCGCCATACAGACTGGCCACGCTCTGGGTATGCAGACCATGGATCAGTGCCTTGAGGAGATGGTTGGGAAACGCACGATCACGAAAGAGGTAGCGCGTGAAAAAGCCAGGATGCCAGAAAATTTCTAGGCTTTTACCGCGTCGCGCAATCCCAGAGAAGGACAGCCAGTATGAATATCGATAGCTTGCTGCAGAGGATGGTGAAGGAAGGCGCCTCTGATGGATTTGTAACCGCAAACTCCCCGCTCTGTATCAAGGTGGATGGCGAGATATACCCGATCAGCGAAAAAAAGGTAACCGAGGAGGAGGCGCGGGAAATGGTGTTATCGACCATGCGACAGGATCAGCAGATCGATTTTCGCAAACACCACGAGTGCAATTACGCGCTGAGTACCGAAGATCTTGGTCGTTTTCGCGCTAGCGCCTTCGTCCAACGCGGTAAATGTGGTCTGGTGGTGCGCCGTATTCAAACGGTGATCCCTACTATTGACGAGTTGGGTCTACCTCCCATTATTAAAGAACTTGCCATGACCAAGCGCGGGCTGGTGATTTTTGTGGGTGCCACGGGTACGGGTAAATCCACGTCCTTGGCCTCCATGGTGGATTACCGCAACCATAATAGCCGTGGCCACATCATCAGTATTGAAGATCCTATTGAGTTCATGCATGAGCACGCGGGCTGTATTGTCACTCAGCGTGAAGTGGGTATGGACACCGAGTCGTTCGATGTGGCGCTGAAAAACACCTTGCGCCAGGCTCCTGATGTCATAATGATCGGAGAGGTGCGTACCGCTGAAACCATGCGGCAGGCACTGACCTTTGCCGAGACCGGCCACCTGTGCCTGTGCACCCTCCACGCAAACAACGCCAACCAGGCACTGGATCGAATACAGAGTTTCTTTCCGGCCGATTTGCACAATCAGGTATGGATGGATCTTTCCCTGAACCTGAAGTCTATGGTGGCCCAGCAGTTGCTGCCGCGTAAGGACGGTAAGGGGCGTACGCCGGTTGTGGAGGTGTTACTCAACACGCCTCTGGTCGCGGAGTATATTCGCAAGGGTGAGGTCCACCTGATCAAGGATTTGATGTCCAAGTCAACAGAGCTTGGCATGCAGACGCTCGATAAATCGCTGGTGAAAGCTTATCGTGAAAATCTGATCGCCAAGGAAGAGGCAATACGTTTTGCCGACTCGGCCAACGATGTGCGTCTGCAAATCAAAATGCTCGACAGGAATGAGTTGGGGTCAGGCGATGGTCTGGCACTCGCGCACAGTGAGCCCGATCAGGGCGGCCATTTCCACGGACGCTAGCGCCGTTTGTTCGGTACTAGGTATTCTCGGCAAGCCAGGTTCGCAGGATAAGCTCAGCGGCAAGACTGTCCACGGGCTGGCGTTTAAAGTCCCCTCTGTGTCCACGCTCGCGACTTTCGTATTTCGCTTCAAAGCTGCTCAGCCTTTCATCGACCATTGCCACTTCAAGGCCAAGCCTCCCGTGTAGGCGGCGTGAGAACTTGGCGGCCAGTGCCCCCAATTCGCTGGCAGTACCGTCCATGTTCAAGGGGTCGCCCACCACCAGTAGATCAGGGCGCCATTCAGCAACCAGGCTTTCCAGCACACGCCACTCGGGTGAGCCGTGTTTTGCCTGGAGTATGGGCAGCGGCGTAGTGATGCCCAGCAGGCAGTTGCCGGTGGCCACACCGATCTGACGCAGGCCAAAATCGAAGGCCATCACTGTAAGAGGGGGTTTCTTCATACGGGATGACTGGACCGGTCGCGCACTCAGGCGTGTCCCGCTTGACCCGATATCAGGTTCATATCGATACCCAACTGAGCAGCCGCAGCCCCCAGGCGTTGGTCGGCAGGTGTGGAGAAAATAACGTCACCGCTACCCGGTAGGGTTAGCCAGCTATTGTTTGCGAGTTCCTGTTCCAGTTGTCCTGCGCCCCAGCCGGCGTAGCCCAGAGCGATCAAGTGATCGCGTGGCCCTTCGCCGATCGCGATGGCGCGCAAAATATCGCGAGACGTCGTCAAGGTGATTTCGGTGGTGACTTTCAGGCTTGCTTCCCAGCTTTTATCGCAATGGCGATGCAATACGAATCCGTGATCCATTTGTACCGGCCCTCCGGCCATCACCAATTCAGAGGAAAAGTCACCTCCTGCCTGAATTTGTAAGTATTTAAATATTTCGCTTACCGACAGATCCAGTGGGCGGTTGATAACGATGCCCATGGCGCCGCTTTCACCGTGTTCGCAAATATAGGTAATGCTCTGCGAAAAAATACCCTGTGTCAGGCAAGGCATCGCCAGCAGAAAGTGATCCCGCAGGCAGTCGCCAGTTTTCGCAGTACGCACGGATTGTTTTCCGGTCATGAGGGCACAGATCTCTTTACTAAAAAAGTAGAGTGGGGAGTTCGCCGACTCCTAGGGTGAGCTTAGCTGGTTTTCTTGAAAATACCATGTGCGAACAATTTCGAGTTTGTCTGTTGTGGCCCTCAGTTCTGGCGGGAATGGTGAATACGGTGCAGCCATACGCACGATTTTGATGGCGGCCTCGTCCAGTACGGCGTAGCCCGAGGAAGACAAAATTTGTATGTCCTCCAGACTGCCGTCATTGCTGATGATCACGAGCATACGCAATTCTCCATAGAGGCCATAGCGAATTGAAGCTTGCGGATAGTACTGGTTCCCCACGGCTTCCAGTCGTTTGCGCCAATCCAGCAGGTAGGCTGCATCAACCGATTGCTTAGCCGAGGCTGGGGTGAGGCGCCTAATCCGAGGCTGGTCGGCATCTGCTCGGTTCTCTTCATCCAGTTCTGCCTTCAAGCTGGCAATTTCCCGGTTGATTCTATCCACCTCGAGGCTGACTCCGTCCAGACTGGTGTGTTGGGTCGGCGCATCAGTCAGCTGCGCAGATACCTTGCGATCAGCCATGCCGGCGGTAGTGAGTGCATCGTGTTGCAGCGCGGTTTGCTGTTGCGACTGTTGCATCCGGGCCTGCTGTTCTGAGGGGCGATCGGACTGCAGCGGATTGTTAGTACTGAGCTGGTTCATTCGGGCTTCGTTGCCGCTGCCGATCTGGTTGGCCTGCGCGATATTGCTGGCGTCCTCCGGTGCCACATTGCTTGGCCGCGTGGCGAGCGTGACTTCGATTTGCGGGCTGACGTAAGGCGTAGACACGCTGGCGTTGAAAGAGACAGCAAGAATCACCAATGCGTGTGCCGCGATTGCCACTAGCATGGCATTGCGAAATCGCGTGTCGTTAGCGTTGGCTGTAGCCAGATAAACCATGGGCTGGTTAGCGCCTTTTCTGTAGCGCCTCGGCGATACAATCCATCAGTTGTCCGCCGATGTCTAGATCATAAGCAGCGTCAATTTCTCGAATGCAGGTGGGACTGGTGACGTTGATCTCGGTGAGATAATCGCCAATCACATCCAGACCGACGAACATCAGGCCTTTTTCGCGCAAACTCGGCCCGACCTGGGCTGCGATCCATTGATCTCGCTCAGTCAGAGGCTGCGGCCTCCCGGTCCCGCCTGCAGCGAGGTTGCCACGTGTTTCACCCGCCAGAGGTACGCGCGCGAGGCAGTAGGGCACGGGCTCGCCATTAATCATCAGAATGCGTTTATCGCCTTTTTTAATCTGTGGAATAAATTGCTGTGCCATGATGGTCTGGCTGCCGTGGAGCGTCAGCATCTCCAGAATCACACTGACATTAGGATCGTCCTGCTTCACTCTGAATATGGCACTGCCGCCCATACCGTCCAGCGGCTTATAGATCGCGTCGCCGTGCTGCTGGTGGAACGCCTTGAGGCGCTGCATGTCTGCACTGACGAGCACCGGAGGGCAGCACTGTGGGAACTGTGTGGCAAATACTTTTTCATTGCAGTCACGCAGGCTCTGGCAGCGGTTGACGATCAGCGTACCCTTGCGTTCTGTCGCTTCCAGGATATACGTGCTGTAGATGTATTCGTTGTCAAAGGGGGGATCCTTGCGCATAAGGATTACGTCGAGTTGATCGAGATCCTCGTCCTGCGCCTCGGCCACCGAGAACCAGTTCTGCGGATCTCGCCGCACCGTCAATTGCGCCATGCGTGCACGGGCAACGCCCTGCTCCAGAAAGAGATCACCCTGTTCCATATAGAACAACTGCCAGCCGCGGTCCTGCGCTGCCCAGAGCATAGCCAGTGTGGTGTCCTTCTTGTAGCTGATAGTAGCGATGGCATCCATTACCACGCCAAGCTTGATGGTCATTGTGTTCGTTCTCCTACCTCCTGGGCCTGTTAACTTACGCAAAGGCGATCGCCGGCGCAAGCGCTGGGCCTCTGAAAACGTGTGACGTTCAAACGTTAAAGTATTCTAAAATGGTGACCTGATTAGCAGCTGTATTAACAACAATAAGGGGGGCTCACGCGTCCTGTTTCACGTCGACAGTTTATTCGGCGCTCATCACTGGTCACCACTGCCGCCGCCGTGACGCCCGGGGATGGCCTGTTTTAACGCGTTCCCGGCGATAATGTTGATGCCATCTTTGGGGCCTGTGTGAGAGGTGGCCCACTGGTGTAAGACGGGGTGTTGATCCAGCCACAGCGAGGCGTCTTTAATCAGGTATTCCCGCAGATCAATTACGATGATATGGACAAGATTTACTATTCTCGTGTCATCGCACAGATTGCTGCTGGATGGATACCGGATGATATTCTGGCTAGCAAAAACTATGCCGCTCACCGAGCGTTTATACGCGATGCTATGGTGGTAGGATTCGAGGTGAGCCAGCCCTACTCGGGGTTTGACTGGGAAATTATCCACGAGGAAATCAATGGCAGCGTGCCGGCCGCTGCCAGTATCAGTAAGTACATTTATGGCTGTAACCGTAGCGCCGCAGCGGTAAACCCCGCGCCGACCTTATTGATGGTTTGGCCCAGAGCGTATGTGCGCGGATGAATCAGTTGCTCAAGCGCTCAGATCTGGACGACGACGTGGGGGTGGCGATCCTCGATCTGCGGGCCGAAGCGCTGGACTCGCTGGACCGAGCGGCCGCCGCATTTGATGATTACCAGTCTCGCAACATGATTCTGGCGCGAAGATTCGCACCGCGCATGGCGCGCGAGGTGTCCGAACGCTATGTGGGCCAGGCAAGCTGACTGGCTAATTCGTTGTCCACCCAGCCACAAGCCGCATGGCAAGTAACCGCCGGCCCTGACGAGGCTGGCGACAAGGCTGGGTGTAGACATGTTTTTCTGCTGAGCTTTCCGCGCTCGGGTACCACCTTACTGGAGAAGGTGCTGAGTTGTCACAGTGAGGTGTTGGCGTTGGAGGAAGTCGACCTGTTGAGCGACATTGCCGGTGAATGGTTATCCAGCGATGAGAGGATTAATGCATTGGCTCAGCTCACGCCGGAGCAAGCGGCAGATTATCGGGCACTCTGCTGGCAGCGGGTGAGAGAGGCTACCGGCGCTGAGCTAAAGGGCAAAACGCTGCTGGATAAACTTTCGCTCCACACATTGTCGCTGCCGCTTATTGCCAAGTTGTTTCCCCAGGCAAAAGTGCTGTTTGCGCTGCGCGATCCTCGAGATGTTGTTCTGAGCTGCTTTCGCCGGCGATTTCAGATCAACCCGGCAATGTTTGAGCTGCTCGATTTACAGGGCGCGGCACGCTTTTATCATGAGGTGATGACGCTGGCACAGACTTCCCGCGCGCTCCTGCCGATCGATGTGCGTGAGGTGCGCCACGAACAGGTGGTGGAGAACTTTGAGCAGACTATTCGGTCTTTACTCGATTTTATCGGCCTCGAGTGGCAGTCGGCTTTGACGCAGTTTAGCAACAACTTGCCCGCCGACCCTCGTACGCCCAGTGATGTGCAGCTTTGGCGTGGGCTCAATGCGGATGGCCTGGCACAATGGCGCCGCTACAATATGCAGATGATGCCGGTTATGGACACACTCGTGCCCCGGGTGCGGCGTTTCGGGTACTACTAGGCAGGTTGATGCCAGTGTAACGCGCAAAAACCCCTCATCCGCGGAGTTTTTTGTAGATACGGCACTTACTTTTTACGGCGCCGCATTCTTGCCAGACCAAGAAGGCCCAGGCCTACAATGCCCAGTGTGCCAGGCACGGGAACTTGTCCTGGATTGGACGAGCCAAGGGTGACGTCATCAAACGCTATCTGATTGACAGCACCGATCCAGTTTACGGATTTTGCGGTACCGGAAAAGGTAACGCCCGCTGCTACGAACGGACAAAAATCCGCCTTATAGTCGATGGAGCAATTGCTGGGAGTAACACTTAGGTCCAGAGTAGCCAACAGGTTACCGGTGCCGTTCAAGTCATCGAACACCTGCGCCGCGCCACCTTGATTAATCGCTGTATAGAAGAATGAGAGGCCGGTGTTAAAGCCAGCGGCGACATTCATCAAATTTGCAGCACCTGGCTCGAAGTACAGGCTACCTCGCTGTGAATCGGGGTCGCCAAGGCCACCGCGAGAGCCATTTAAGCAGGCGGGTGTCGTTCCAAGTGTAGTCAAGCCGACGGCCAGCGCATTACTTCCGAAGCTGACGCCATAGTTAGTCCCGCTAGTCCCCTGGCTGCTGTTGCCGCCGTTATAGAACTGCTGGATATAAGCGTAATTGCAATCGGTAGCGGGGTACGAAGCGTTAATGTCTTCGAAATTCAACACAATCACAGCGGCCTGCGCTGAGGCCATAGGTAGTGCGGCTGCGACCACGGCAAACAGTAAGTGTCTCTTCATCTTTTCCATTTTGTGTCCCTTCTTAGGGTGCTACTGACTAAAATCGCTGATCGCCTACGTCATTAATTAGTTTGAAGTAGGGCTAACAGATTAAAAGGCAATATTCGTGCCAATATATTAAAACTATAATATTCAAAGACTTATGAAACTGAAAAATACGTATCGTAAATTTAAGTGACAGTGGGCACTTAGAAAAAGGCCAAAAAGGGGCTACCGCAGTGTTCAGGGATAAGGCAACATGGACATCAACGCATTCTGGACAGCCACGCGGCTGAAAATGGTACTCGGCATGAGCGCTTATATTGCAAAGTTAGTGAGTGATTTCAAGGGTGTACAGCCGCTACAGGCACTGCGCTCGGTGCGTGCACTGATCGCAAATCCGGATAATACCGGCGAGGTTTTCAAGATCATACAGGCCTTGAAGGGCGGTAGTATTAATCGAGCGGTGGAGCGGCTCGGGTTCACATCTGAAGGCCGGGCATTGCTGCGCGATAAACCCGATATATTGCCGGTGCTGAGCGATCGTGAGGCACTGCGGGCCATGCCTGAGGGCAGTGTAGGGCGTGCCTATCTCAAGTTTGTTGAGTCACAGTCCCTCAGCGCAGATGGTCTGGTAGCGGCGAGTGAGGAGGCGCCTCGCGGGGTTGGATTAAACCCGGATGAGCGTTGGCTGGGTAATCGTCTGCGCGACATACACGACCTGCAGCACGTTATGTGTGGCTACGGTCGCGACACACTCGGTGAACTGTGCTTGCTGTCATTCATGGTGACGCAGACGCCCAATCGCGGCATCGCATTTATTATTTTCATGGCCAGACGGCAAGCCCGTCAGCAGACCCAGCTGTTTTCCGTGGATGACTGCATCGCGGAAGGCCGGCGCATCGGCGAGGGTGCAACGTGGTTCGCCACTGTCAAATGGGAGGAGCGTTTGGCCGAGCCGCTGGATCGTATGCGCAGCGAGCTGGGCATCTTGAAACCAACGGTTTATCGGGATGCGCTTGATCGGTTTGTGAATGTTGCGGCTGCGGCCTAGTGTTGTGGTAAAAACTCGCCCCGAGTTTTTACTTACGACTCTTTAGCACAGGGCCAGCGCGCTATCAGTGCGCGAAATACGGCGTCGATTGAGGCCTGAAGGTTGTCCTGCATAAAATCGCCAAATACCTCGACCCTCTGAAGGTGGGTCGTGCCGGCAGGTGCGCCGCTTCGTCTGGTTCATAGCGTATCCCGTGGTAACACCTGAATCGGCGCGATGGCCGCCACGATACGACAAGCAGGATCGATGGCGGGTGATGGGATACGAACTTTTAGTGTGTGCTCAGCTCCAGTGTAGATAGGGCGACACAGGGACGTCAAATTGACTTAGAATGGCTGCTCGATAAGCGTTAATACGTTCTGGAGAGCGATGTGAGTGTTGCAGGTATCTATTTTGCCCTGGCGCTGTCGAGTGCCATTTGCGTTGTCACTGCTATCGTGCGGGCGCGGCGTATTTACTGGATGGTGCCCATTTATTTTCTTCTCGCCTGGCTGTGCGGGGAATTGGCCCTGATTCATTTGATCTGGCAGGTATCCCTAACGGCATTACTGGGATTCTTTGGTGTACTTGGGGATCCGTTGGCGCAAGCCGGGCTGGGTTTTTTCGCCTTATCCTGGTTGGGGTTGATCTATCTCCACTGCCAGTCTATGGATACGCCCTTCCATCTGCGGCCAGCATTGCAGCGCGCGCTGGGGGCCGACTATCGGTCGGACATCCCCGCAGATCGGCGGTTGCTGCTTTGCGATGACATTCGCACACGCGACTGGCTGCGGCCTTTTCATTTCAAGCGTGATGGCGTGCAACTGCGTAGTAATATCGCCTATTCGGAATTGGGTAAGCGCAACTTGCTGGATATCTATCTACCCGACGAGCCGCGCGAGGGTGGCTTTCCCGTTTTGTTACAAGTACACGGTGGCGCGTGGGTTATCGGTGAGAAGGAGCAGCAGGCCAAGCCACTGATGTATCACATGGCGCAGCGCGGCTGGTTGTGCGTGGCGATCAATTACCGTCTGAGCCCCACGTCCGCATTTCCCGCGCATATTATTGATGTGAAGAAAGCGATCGCCTGGATCAGGAAGCACATAGAGGAGTACGGTGGAAACCCGGACTTCATCGCTATTACTGGTGGCTCAGCCGGTGGCCACCTCAGTTCGCTGGCTGCGCTGACCGCCAATCGTGCGGAATGGCAACCCGGGTTTGAAGACGTCGACACCACGGTGCAGGCTGCGGTGCCCATCTACGGTGTGTACGATTTTCGCGATCGCCATCATATCCGTCATTCGATGCCCATGGATCGCCTGATCGCTGACAAGGTTTTACAGTGCTCGCACGATGACAATCCAGAACTGTGGGATAGCGGTTCACCGCTAAGCCATGTCTGCGCGGATGCCCCTCCGACGTTTGTAATTCAGGGCGCGCACGATACTCTGGTTTGGGTAGAGGAGGCGCGGGTGTTTGTCGATGCGCTGCAGAGCGTATCGACGCAACCGGTGGCCTACGTCGAACTGCCCGGCGCGCAGCATGCTTTTGAGGTGTTTCATTCGGTACGTACCGACCACGTGGTGAATGCGGTAGGCCATTTCCTCGAATGGACGCACGCCCAGTGGCTGCGCAAGTAGCAGGCACTATTGCAGTGTCATATCACCCCAATAAGCCTGCAGAATTGCTATAGCGGCGAGTGGCGCGGTCTCGGTGCGCAGTACGCGCGGCCCCAATTGCAGAGCAGCGTATCCGGCCTGTGCTGCTGTGTTGATTTCGCCCCCACTCAGGCCGCCTTCCGGACCAATCAACAACGCAATACTGGCCGGTGTTCCACTCGTCAGGTCGATGTTATCAGCCCGGTGATGCAGCACGAATTTTCGCTCCGCGATCGTCGATGCCAGCCAGTGCGCCTGCGATTGTAAGGTGTGAATAAGCGGTGGCTGGTTGCGGCCGCATTGCTCGCAGGCACTGATTGCGATCTGCTGCCAGTGCTGAATTTTTTTCGCGGCCCTGTCACCTGACAGTTTTACCCTGGTGTGCTCTGTCAGCAGCGGTGTCAGTGTGGTCACTCCCAGTTCAGTAGCTTTCTGTACGATCCAATCCATGCGCTCCCCACGAGAGACGGCGATACCGAGATGGATAGCCAGCGGAGACTCATTTTCGTGGAGTAACTGTTCTCCGGTCACTACCCGAACCTGTTTCTTGTCAACGGCGGTAATTTCGCTCGGGTATTCACCACCGCGGCCATCGAACAGTGTCAGGGTGTCACCGACCCCCAGTCGCAGAACGCGTGCCAGATGGCGGCTGGGTTCAGGTTCCAGTGCAACCGCTGAATGGGTGCTGAGCTGTTGGGAGGTATAGATACGGGTTATGCGCATGACGATATTGACGGGATTGGAGGCCCTGGGCTACAGGCCCAGGTTGCTATAGATTTCTCGAGTGGGCTCCACCTGGTTCATGGTGTAAAAATGAATACCCGGGGCACCGCTGTCCAGCAGTGTCTGGCACAGCTGTGTGACCACCTCTATGCCGAACTTTCTGATGCTGTCCTGATCGTCGCCAAACGCCTCTATGCGCTGGCAAATCCAGCGAGGTATTTCCGCGCCACAATTGCGCGAGAAACGCTGCAGGTTCGTGAGGTTGGTAATCGGCATGATGCCGGCGTAAATGGGTTTGTCGATACCGCTTGCCGCGCACTGATCCAGAAAGTAGAAGTAGCCTTCCACGTTGTAGAAATACTGGGTGATGGCGCTATCGGCGCCGGCATCGAACTTGGCTTTCAGGAAGTGTATATCACGGTCATAGCTTTTGGCCTCCGGATGGGTCTCCGGGTAGGCCGCAACTACGATCTCGAAGTGATCGCCGCTGCGCTTGCGCACAAACTCCACCAGTTCATTGGCATACACTAGCTGTGACGCACCGCCCATCCCCGAGGGGATATCGCCGCGCAGTGCAATCAGCCGTTTGATGCCTTTGTTCTGGTAAGTTTCAAGCAGAGTCGCCACAACGTTTTCATCATCTCCACCAAAGCTGAGGTGAGGAGCAACATCGATGTTGGCTTCCTTGAGCGCCGCCACGACCGCAAGGGTGGAGTCGCGGGTGCTACCGCCTGCGCCATAGGTCACCGAGAAAAACTCGGGCCCCAGGGCATTCAGGGCGGGAGCCACCTCGTCCAACAATTTGCTGGTACCTGCCTCGGTTTTGGGCGGGAAAAATTCGCAGCTGATGTGCTGTTTCTGCACGGACATCGATAAAAGTCCCTTAGTACTTGTAGCTGTCGGGCTTGTAGGGGCCATCCAGGCTGACTTTGATGTAATCGGCCTGCTCCGGTGTGAGGCGCGTCAGTACCGCGCCGAAACCACCAATCATGTGCGCAGCGACCTCCTCGTCCAGTTTCTTCGGCAGTACTTCTACCGAGAGTGCGGACTGCTTCATGTTGGGCTCCAGGTCAGCGAACTTACGCTCGTATAGGTAGATCTGTGCCAGCACCTGGTTGGCGAATGACCCGTCCATGATGCGCGATGGGTGACCTGTAGCGTTTCCCAGATTGACCAGCCGGCCCTCGGACAGCAGGATCAGGTAGTCGTTAGCGGCTTTGTCGCGATAGACCTTGTGTACCTGTGGCTTCACCTCTTCCCACTCCCAGTTACGGCGCATAAACGCGGTATCAATCTCGTTGTCGAAGTGACCAATGTTACACACCACGGAATTGGCTTTCAGCGCCTTCAACATGTTCGAGTCACAAACCTTGTAGTTACCAGTGGTCGTTACCAGCAGATCCGTAGTAGACAGCAGAGCGCTGTTAACAGACGACTCGGTACCGTCGTTAACGCCGTCAAGGTACGGTGATACGACCTCAAAACCGTCCATGCAGGCCTGCATCGCGCAGATTGGATCGATTTCGGAGACTTTTACGATCATGCCTTCTTGGCGCAGCGACTGTGCGGAGCCTTTGCCGACATCGCCATAGCCAATAACCAGCGCTTTTTTACCGGCCATCAGGTGATCGGTGCCGCGCTTGATCGCATCGTTGAGACTGTGGCGGCAACCGTATTTGTTGTCGTTCTTGGATTTGGTCACAGAATCGTTGACGTTAATGGCCGGTACTTTCAGCGTACCATGCTCCAACATTTCCTGCAGACGGTGCACGCCGGTGGTGGTCTCTTCAGTGATGCCGTGGATCTTGTCCAACATGGCGGGATACTTGTCGTGTAGCATGCCGGTCAGATCACCCCCGTCATCCAGTATCATGTTGGCATCCCAGGGCTCGCCATCCTTGAGGATGGTCTGTTCCAGGCACCAATCGTACTCTTCTTCTGTCTCACCTTTCCACGCATAAACCGGAATGCCCGCTGCAGCGATCGCAGCCGCAGCGTGATCCTGCGTTGAAAAAATATTGCAGGATGACCAGCGGACTTCTGCGCCAAGTAGAGTCAGCGTTTCTATCAGCACGCCAGTCTGGATGGTCATGTGTATGCAGCCGATAATCCTGGCATCCCTGAGGGGTTTGCTGGCGGAGTATTTCTCGCGCATGGCCATCAGTGCCGGCATTTCGCTTTCCGCGATGTCCAGTTCACGCCGACCCCACTGAGCCAGCGCGATATCGGCGACTTTGAAATCTTCTCTCTGCTGTAACGTTTCTGCTTTGCTCATTGTTTTTTCCTCTGGGCCGTAGCCCGTTTCATTCTAATGTTAACTCAAGTGAATCGTCGTCCCGGCAATGTTCAGGCTCGGTTCACGGCGTGCCCCTTAAACCCCGGGGCTCACGACAAGACGGCACTGCGTCGCGCCGACCTGAAGTACTAAATTTAGCGAGCTGCCTTCTTCAGCGCTTTTGCTTTATCCTTCTTCTCCCAGGTAAAATCCTTGTCCTCCCGCCCGAAATGTCCATAAGCAGCAGTTTTGCGATAGATAGGACGCTTCAGGTTGAGCATCGCAATAAGGCCTTTGGGACGCAAGTCAAATTGATGGCGTACCAGCTCCGCGATAGCGTCATCAGAAATTTTGCCAGTGCCAAACGTGTCGATGGAGATAGAGGTAGGCTCGGCCACACCAATTGCGTAGGACACCTGAATTTCGCAGCGATCTGCGAGGCCCGCTGCGACGATATTTTTGGCCACATAACGTCCCGCGTAAGCTGCAGAGCGGTCAACCTTGGAAGGATCCTTGCCGGAAAACGCACCGCCCCCGTGGCGTGCCATGCCGCCATAGGTATCCACGATGATCTTGCGCCCGGTCAGGCCGCAGTCGCCCACCGGGCCGCCAATGATGAACTGGCCCGTAGGGTTGATGTGGTACTTGGTGGCTTTGTGTAACCACTCTGCAGGCAGCACATCCTTAATGATATGCTTCAGGACTTGCTTGTGAATTTCCTTCTGGCTGACGCCTTCATTGTGTTGTGTTGACAGTACAACCGCGTCGATTGCGACTGGCTTGCCGTTTTCGTAACGCAGGGTGACCTGGCTTTTGGCGTCGGGGCGCAGCCAGGGGAGTGTGCCATTTTTGCGCAGCTCGGCCTGGCGTTCTACCAGACGGTGCGCGTAGTAAATAGGCGCGGGCATCAGTACGTCGGTCTCGTTGGTGGCATAGCCAAACATAAGGCCCTGGTCGCCAGCGCCCTGTTCGTGATCTTTACTCTCATCTACTCCCATGGCGATATCCGGAGACTGGTTCCCGATCGCGTTCAGTACGGCGCAGGAGGCGCCATCAAAGCCCACATCGGAGCTGTTGTAGCCGATATCAAGGATGGTCTGGCGGATGGTGTCTTCCAGATCCATATTGGCTGACGTGGCAACCTCACCTGCAACGATGGTCATCCCTGTTTTGACCATGGTCTCAACGGCTACTCTCGCGTTCTTATCCTTTTTCAGGATGTAGTCCAGAATCGCATCGGAAATCTGGTCAGCCATTTTATCGGGGTGCCCTTCGGACACGGACTCAGAGGTGAAAAGTTTGTATTCGCTCATAGCTTTATCCTTATCATAGAAAATTATCAGGCACGGCCAAACAAACGCACCTGTACTTGAAAACCGTTACGTTGCGCCAGATACTCACTGGCTATTTCCGTCAGCCCGGCATTCTGAGCCCATTGCGCCAGCTCCTGAGGGTCGAAACCCAGCCATAAATCACCACAATTTTCCCGCGCCCAGCCCTGATCGTGGTTGCACAGCTCGGTAACCAGTACCACGCCATTGGGCGCGAGTAATGCGGCCACATCCTGAAGCATGTCTCCGGGTATGGGAGTGTGGTGCAGCACCATATTGATGACGACGCAATCAGCTCGGAGTCCCTGCAATTGCTTGCCGCGGGTGTCATCGAGGATGAAATCGACATTGTCTAGTTTGGCTGCAGCGGTCTTTTTGCGGGCCTGCTCCAGCATACCGGGTGCATTGTCCAACGCCACTACGTGCTCAAACAGAGACGCCAGTTCCAGTAAAAAAGAACCATCACCCGGCCCTACTTCCAGCACGGTGTGGCGGCGCTCCAGCGGTGCGTCTGCCAGTACCTGGGCCACCACGTCGGCGTACTGTCCGTAATTGGCGATTAAATCCTGTTGCTGGTGGAATTTGTGGGCGTTGTGCCGGAAAAAGTTGCTGGAGTTTTCTTCGCGCAGCCGATGTAGGATCGTCAGCCTGCTCTGAATAACCTCTGGCAAGTCGATGGTATCCGCGGACTCGAAAATACTGTGCTGCAGGGCTTCCAGGTTGGGGTGTTGCCCCAGTTCGCTGCGGCGATAGAAAATGGAGTTTGCCTCGCGTCGCGCAGCCACCAGGCCCGCGTTGGCTAGTACCTTCAGGTGGTGGCTGAGAGCGGGCTGGCGAATATCGAAGATAGAGCACAGTTCTGATACACCGAAGGAATCTTTACGCAATATCCGTAGGATAAGCAGGCGTAGGGTATCCGCGCTGGCTTTGCAGAGGTTGGTGAGTGCCGTCAGATGTAGCTCAGACTGCGTCTGTTGCGGTATCGGCGTCACCAGATTGACGGTATTTAACAGTGGCATGAAAGGTAGTCTAGCAGGCTATTACACCTATATCAAAATATTTTGATATAGGTGTGTAAACTCCGTCACAACAATGGAATCCGGATACCGAGGCAAATTTCTACCTATTTGTTTGCCGTTCGAGCGCGCTTACGCGAAAATGGCGACCCGTTTTGTAGCTCCACTTAAATTCCGCCCTGGAGAATCCGATGTCTTCCCCCCGCACCAGACTTGCCAATGCTATCCGCGTCCTGAGCATGGACGCCGTTCAGAAGGCCAAAAGCGGCCATCCTGGCGCCCCCATGGGTATGGCCGATATTGCCGAGGTCCTCTGGAACGATTACCTCAGGCATAATCCGGCGAATCCCGCTTGGCCGGGTCGCGACCGGTTTGTGATGTCAAACGGCCACGGCTCAATGCTGATCTATGCGCTGCTGCACCTGTCGGGCTATGACCTGCCCATGTCAGAGATCAAGAATTTCCGCCAGATGCACTCCAGAACTCCTGGCCACCCTGAATACGGTTATACCCCGGGTGTAGAGACCACCACCGGCCCACTGGGACAAGGTTTGGCCAACGCTGTGGGAATGGCACTGGCGGAAAAAGTACTGGCGGCCCAGTTTAACCGCCCCGGACACGCGATAGTTGATCACAATACTTATGTCTTCCTCGGTGATGGTTGCCTGATGGAGGGGATTTCCCACGAGGCCAGCTCGCTGGCGGGTACGCTGGGCTTGGGCAAGCTGGTGGCATTTTACGATGACAACGGCATATCCATCGACGGCGAGGTAGGCGGCTGGTTTACCGATGATACTCCGGCGCGTTTTCGGGCCTACGGCTGGCAGGTGGTCAGCGACGTGGACGGCCACAGCGCCGACGCGATAAAGGCGGCGATAGAAAGCGCTCGGGAAGATAACGACAGGCCCACCCTGATATGCTGCAAAACTATTATTGGCAAGGGCTCGCCCAACAAACAGGGCACGGAGTCAGCACATGGGTCAGCGCTGGGCGAGGACGAAGTAGCCGCCACGCGCAAAGTCCTCAATTGGGAGTATGGACCATTTGAAATTCCCGACGGCGTCTATGCTGGTTGGGATGGGCGCGCTCGTGGCAATGAGCTGGAGAACGTTTGGAATGAGGCGATGGCGAGCTACGCCGCCGCCCACCCAGAGTTGGCAGTGGAATTGTACAGGCGTCTCGCAGGCGAATTACCGGCAGATTTCTCTGAGCAGGCCGCCGCCTATATCGCGCGCTGCCAGCGCGAGGGCGCGAGTATTGCCTCTCGCAAGGCGTCCGAGAATTGCCTCAATACCTATGGGCCTTTACTGCCGGAATTGCTCGGTGGTTCCGCTGATCTGGCGGCGTCCAACCTGACTATCTGGAGTGGATCAAAGGGCGTGAACGCAGAGGATGCCAGTGGTAACTACATCTACTACGGTGTGCGTGAGTTCGCGATGGCGGCGATGATGAATGGTATCGCCCTGCACGGCGGTTTTATTAACTATGGTGCCACCTTCCTAATTTTTATGGAGTACGCCCGCAATGCGGTGCGCATGTCCGCATTGATGAAGGTGCAATCCATTTTTGTTTTCACGCACGATTCTATCGGCCTCGGTGAAGACGGCCCGACGCACCAGCCGGTTGAACAACTGACGGCACTGCGCAGCACGCCCAATATGCAGACCTGGCGTCCCTGTGACACGGTGGAATCTGCTGTGTCATGGAAAGCCGCGATCGAGCGCCGCGACGGGCCCTCGTCGTTAATTTTTTCCCGTCAGGGACTGCCTCACCAGGCGCGTAGCGATCAGCAGCTGGTGGATATAGCGCGCGGCGCCTATGTGCTTAGAGACTGTGAAGGGTCGCCCGATGCCATTCTGATTGCGACAGGTTCTGAAGTGCAGTTGGCGATGGCCGCCGCTGAAGAGTTGGCGGGTAAGGGTAAGCAGGTTCGAGTTGTATCCATGCCCTGTGCCGAGCTGTTCGAGCAGCAGGATGCACAGTACCGTGAAACGGTCTTGCCCAGCGATGTGTTGGCGCGGGTGGCGGTGGAGGCTCTGCATGCGGATTACTGGTACAAGTATGTTGGCCTGGACGGGCGTGTAGTCGGCATGACGACTTTTGGTGAGTCCGCCCCGGCGGCTGACCTGATGCAACACTTTGGCTTCACCATAGAAAATGTCGTTGCGACCGTCGAAGATGTGTTGCTGTAGAGCGTATTCCTGTGCTGCGTTTAGCTATTAACGGCTACGGCCGAATTGGTCGCTGTATTCTGCGTGCGCTGTACGAAAGTCCGCGGCGCAACGAGATGCAGATTGTCGCCATTAACGAATTGGCGGATGCTGGCACGGTGTTGCACCTCACCCGGTACGATTCTACCCACGGGCGTTTTGCGTTACCCCTGGAGGGTGATGCGACATACTTGCGGGTGGACGGGGATACTATCGCGCTGTTGAATCACGAGCAGATAGAAGCCCTGCCCTGGAAAGCACTGGGGGTGGATGTCGTGTTGGAATGTACCGGAGCATTTTCCGACCGTGCGACCGCCGAACAGCACTTGCGCCAGGGCGCAGCTAAGGTCCTGTTCTCCCAGCCTGCTCAGTCCGACGTGGACCAGACCGTGGTTTACGGTGTGAATCATCGCGAGCTGCGCGCGGCGCATCGTATCGCCTCCACCGGCTCCTGCACGACCAATGGTATCCTGCCTGTCATCAAGGCGCTGGACGATGTCGTTGGTATCGAGAATGGCACCATTACTACAATACACTCGGCGATGAACGACCAGCCGGTGCTGGATGCCTATCATCACACTGATCTGCGCAAAACGCGGGCCGCCTCCCAGTCCATTATTCCGGTAGACACGGCGCTGGCCAAGGGTATTGAGCGTATTTTGCCCGACATGGCAGGGCGCTTTACCGCGCAGGCGCTGCGGGTGCCAACACTCAACGTATCGGCGCTGGATCTAACCGTACTGGTGCGTCAGGATACCGATGTGGCCACGATCAACCGTATTTTGCGAGAGGCGTCACACTCTTGCTTCAATGGCGTACTGGGCTACACCGAGGAGCTTCTGGCATCCTGTGATTTTAATCACGATCCGCGCTCTAGCATTGTAGATGCCAGCCAGACGCGCGTCAGTGGCAAGCGTCTGGTGAAGGTGCTTACCTGGTTTGACAACGAGTGGGGCTACGCTAATCGGATGCTGGATGTGGCGAAATTGTGGGGTGGTTTGGCAGCGCGCGAAGCTGGTACGCAACCGTAAGTTAGTAGGAAAAGGACTAGTATGACGCCCAAAGTACATCTAATGCAGGACTTGGATCTGCGCGGTCAACGCGTTTTGATTCGAGAGGACCTGAATGTACCGATAAAGCAGGGAGCTGTGACCAGCGATGCCCGTATTCGCGCCGCTTTGCCAACCATAGAGACAGCACTGGCTGCTGGCGCGAAAGTGATTCTGATGTCGCATCTGGGTCGCCCGGTGGAGGGCGAGTTCGATCAGGCCTTTTCTCTGGCACCGGTAGGGCAGCATCTGTCAGGCCTGCTTGGCAAGCCGGTCACGTTGGTGTCAGATTGGCGGGACGGTGTGGATCTAGCGGACGGCGAAGTGGCTCTGTTGGAGAACGTGCGCTTCAATCCGGGCGAAAAGAGGGATGATGAGGCATTGTCTCGTGCTTACGCAGCCCTTTGCGATATCTTCGTCATGGATGCGTTTGGCACTGCGCACCGGGCACAGGCATCCACTCACGGCGTGGCGAAGTACGCGCCGGTGGCGTGCGCCGGGCCGCTGCTCGCCGAGGAACTGCGCGCCTTGTCGCAGGCGCTGTCGAATCCCGCCCGCCCTTTGGTGGCGATTGTGGGTGGCTCCAAAGTGTCGACCAAGCTTGAGGTCCTTGAGTCGCTTACCGACATGGTGGATCAACTGGTAGTCGGCGGCGGTATCGCCAACACGTTTCTCGCTGCCAGTGGCAGTCCGGTGGGGAAATCGTTGTGTGAGTACGAGCTGATCCACACTGCGCAGGCGCTGATGCAGAAAACACAGATTTCATTGCCCGTTGACGTGGTGACAGGCAAGGTGTTCGCTGAGGCCGCGCCGGCCAGCTTGAAACTGGCGGGCGATGTGGTGGAGGACGATATGATTTTTGATATCGGGCCACAGGCCGCCCAGCAAATTGCCAAGATAATTAAAGGCGCCGGCACCATTATCTGGAACGGGCCGGTGGGCGTATTTGAGTTCGATCAGTTTGCCGAAGGCACCAAAACACTGGCTCACGCGATTGCGGACAGCGCGGCCTTTTCACTGGCTGGCGGCGGTGACACCCTGGCTGCCATAGACAAATACGGCATTGCAGATAAAGTGTCCTATATCTCTACCGGTGGTGGTGCTTTCCTGGAGTACGTGGAAGGGAAAACCCTGCCCGCAGTTGCTATGCTTGAGCAACGCGCCGGTGATAAACCTAACTAAACCAGATTCCACTACAATTTTAAAATTGAAAGGATTACTACGATGGCATTAATCAGTTTGCGTCAGTTACTGGATCACGCCGCCGAACATAACTACGGTGTACCAGCCTTCAACGTCAACAATCTGGAGCAGACCCGCGCCATCATGGAGGCGGCCGAAGCCACTAATTCTCCTGTCATCATGCAAGCCAGTGCGGGCGCGCGCAAATACGCTGGGGCGCCCTTCCTGCGCGCCATGATGGAGGCGGCCATGAATGAATTTCCGCACATCCCGGTGGTGGTGCACCAGGATCACGGTGTGTCGGCCGACGTTTGCCAGCGCTCCATCCAAATGGGCTTCAGCTCTGTGATGATGGATGGCTCGCTGGGCGAGGATGGCAAGACGCCCATGGACTACGACTACAATGTCGCAGTGACGCGCAAAGCGGTAGCACTGGCCCACGCCTGCGGTGTATCGGTGGAAGGTGAGCTGGGCTGCCTGGGCTCGCTAGAGACCGGCGAGGCTGGTGAAGAAGATGGTAGCGGGGCCGAGGGCATACTGACCCTCGATCAGATGCTGACTGATCCCGAGGAGGCCGCCCGTTTCGTGCAAGCGACCGGGGTGGATGCCCTCGCCATCGCCTGCGGCACCAGCCACGGCGCCTACAAATTTACGCGGCCACCCACCGGCGATATTCTGGACATAGGTCGTATTAAAGAGATCCATGCGCGCATCCCCAATACCCATCTGGTGATGCACGGCTCATCGGCGGTACCGCAGGAATGGCTGGCGATCATCAACGAGTTCGGTGGAGAGATTCCGGAAACCTACGGTGTGCCGGTAGAGCAAGTGCAGGAGGGTATCCGCCATGGTGTGCGCAAGGTTAACATCGACACTGACCTGCGTCTGGCATCAACCGGCGCTATACGCCGCTTTTTGGCGCAAAACCCGGCTGAGTTTGATCCACGCAAATACCTGGCGCACACCATTACGGCCATGAAAGATATCTGTATCGCGCGCTACGAAGCGTTTGGTACGGCTGGCAACGCCGACAAGATCAAAGTGCGCTCTCTCAGCGACATGCAGTTGGCCTATGAATCCGGAGAGCTGACACACGCTGTGCATTGATGGGGCGTGTTGCGTTGACACCGGTGCAGCTGCAGGACCTTACAGAGCAACTGCCAGCCTTTGGGGATGGCGCGCCACCGTCACCGGAGATGGTGGTTTTTTGTCGCGAGTACGGCCTCGAATTTGCAGTGCTATGTCCGCAGGTGTCGCATGTGGTTGGCGGCATCCTCTCGGGCGACTACACGCTCGCTGTACACCAGTGGAGCCAACCTGACGCGCGGGCCAATCTATTGTTGTTGCACGGCTATTTCGATCACACCGGGCTGTTCGGTAAGCTGGTTGACTGGGGGCTGTCGCATCATTGTAATGTGTTGATTTTTGATCTGCCCGGGCACGGCTTGTCCAGCGGTGAACCGGCGGTGATTGATGATTTCGGGGATTACAGCCGCGCCGTTGCCGATGTATTGGCCGCCGTGCGTTTACCGGCGTTGCCATTGTGGGTTATGGCGCAGAGCACAGGCGGCGCTGCGCTGATCGATTATGCGCGAAAATTCGACTGGCCTTTCGCTGCAACAGTATTGCTGGCACCACTGGTGCGCCCGGCTGGATGGTTTGGCATCAGCGCGGCATACCGTCTTCTGAGCCCGTTTTTCGATGGCATCCCGCGTACCTTTGCCGTGAATTCATCAGACCGCGACTTCCTCGCGTTTATAAAACGCGATCCACTACAAAGTCAGCGCATTTCGCTACGTTGGGTGGGGGCGCTGCACCGCTGGCTGCGTGACTTGCCGCCGCACGATCTGGGTGTCGGCCCGGCACTGGTCATTCAGGGCGATGCCGACGGCACGGTGGACTGGCGTTATAACATGCCGGTTATTGGTCAGCTGTTTCCCCGCAGTCAGGTAGAGTATCTGCACGGCGCGGGGCATCAACTGGCCAATGAGTCGGCGGCGATTCGCGCCGAGTATTTACAGCGCGTGGAAGATTGGCTGAAGCAGAGTGGCATAGCGTTGGATGAAGCTTCAGGAATAGTAGCCGGCTGATTTCAGCAGTCTGTACAGGGGTTGCATTGCATCGCCGTAGTGCTGCCACCGATTTATCGAGCTGCTATAGATCGGTTGTTTTACCTGCACGGCGCTGGGCGTCGCTATGCTGGTGGTGCGCTGATGAAAATTCAGGCACTCGTCTTCCCAGGGCAAGCCGCAGTGTGTCATCAATTCTCGGGAAACACGCTCGGGCTCTGCAACCAGAGCTTCGTAACTCACTTCATGAACAACGTTTGGCATCACGTCACGCCAGTGCCCCATCAACTGATCAAAGAGAATGAAATAGCGCCCGCAGTCGAGCAGCGTGTAGTTGTAGTGATAGGGTTTGAAATCAATCGCAAACAGTTGACGAAAATTACTCAAGCAGGTATCCATAGGATCTCGGCGCAGACAGACCAGTTTCGCGTTGGGTAGCGTCAACCTGATCAGCCCGAGCAGGAGGAAATTGAGCGGCATTTTGTCGATAAAGCGCGGCGTATGTCCGGTTCTTGGGCGGGTACTATTGATGTAGGCAGAACCCAAATTTGCCAGATCGAAATCAAGCGAGCCTTGCAGGGTTTGGATATCAAGTAATTCGCTGTTCTCTGCGCATGTGATGCGTTTAACCTGCGTGGAAAAATTCTGCAGTTCACCCGCGGCGTATACCTGTGAATGGCTGGAAAGAATCTGTTCCACCAGTGTCGTGCCGGTTCGTGGCATACCCACGACGAAAATAGGCTCAGAGCTGTCATATCCCGAGCGCGCCGCATCGAGCACCTCGCGGTTGAAGATTTCCATGATGCTTGCAAAGTAACGAGAATCTGATTCTGCGCTATAGCCCGCACTTGCTACCCGTCCCTGTTTGGCCCATTCAAGGTTGGCGAAAGCTTCCTGGAACTGCTCTAGATCCTCCAGCTCTTTGGCAATCGCATGACCCGTATGTAACTGATCACGCTCGTTGCTCACCTTACTGTGCAATGTCTTAAGGCGCTGGAGGTGGTTATCTTTGGGCGTACTGCGGCGCAAGGACGAAAGGGCCGAGTGAGCTTTGAACATCTGTGGTTGTAGTTGTATGGCTTTTTCGTAGGCTGTTTCGGCGTCGCCCAAGCGTCCTGCAAACTGCAACGAGGCTCCCTGGTTGAAGTAGAGATTGGCCTGCCATTCCTCGCTCAGGCCGTTCGCTTTCTGTGGCCGTTCCTGCAGTTTCATCGTCGCATTGATGAAACAATGCAGCGCTTGCTCATGCTCCCCCGTGTGACTAAATACCGTGCCCAGGGTGTTTAGCGTTGATAGTTCCTTGGGGTTCAGGGTTAACGCCAGCTCCGCTTCCTGCAGCGCCCGCTCTGGCCGATCGATTGCAACTAGCTGCTTGGCGAGCTCCGTGTGATACTCGGGATTTTTAGGAGCGAGTTCTACAGCTTTTTCCAGAATATCTACCGCCTTGGCGATCTGTCCATTGTGCGCCGCGATAACGCCACAAAGGAACCAGGCATCCGCGAACGATGGATCGATGTTGAGGATGGACAGACAATGCTGATGCACTTCTCGCAACAGTCCTTGTTGCAGGGCATTCTGAGCCGCACGATGAAGCTCGGCAATTTTGTGCTCGTCGGAGATCATGGCTACACCATTTTATGTGCAGGCGCGCAGCGCTTCATCCGCAGCCACAAAAAAGGGCGCTAGCAAGCGCCCTGTTGCGGTGCTGGTATTGCTAACGATCAAAATTGTACCTTAAGCGCATCCCGAACTGGCGTGGCCTTACGACATGGTGGAAGTAGTATCTCGAATCAAAGAGGCCGACTTCCTCGATGTCGCCGAAATCTCCTCGAACGCCAGTTTCTGCGTATTTATCAAAAACGTTATCCGCATACAGGGCTACGGTCCAGCTATCTTTGAACCACGTGGCGGAAACGTTGTGCAACGCAAACCCCGAGAGACTCTCTCCATTGTCACGCTTCCCCACTTTGGTGATAACGTTGCTCTGGTACGTCATTGACCAGTCTAAGTCTACGTGGGAGCCGTCGTTGAGGGGTAGTGCGTAGTTTGTTCCGAGAAACAGCTGATTCTCGGGCGTCCCTGGAAGACGGTCACCGTCATAGGCATCCTCGCCATCTACGAGGCGGGGAGCGTCTTCGTTTAGTTCGGCTTTGTTATAGGAGTAGGCGCCCGTTACAGAGAACCTGGATGTCACAAGCCACTGGCTCTGTAATTCTATACCCGTGCTTTCAGCTGAGCCGCCGTTTGAAAAGATATCAATACTCGCGTTCTCGGCCTCGGTGATGATGCGAACATCATTCCAATCAATATAGTAAACGGAGGCATTCAGCAGTAGCGTATTGTCAAACAACTGGGAGTGCACGCCCAGTTCATAGTTAGTCGTCGTATCCGGTTTAATCAATTGTTCTTCTGCTGAGATGCATTCGCCTTGGGGAGGATTTTCACACAGCGGCCGTGGATTCAGCCCGCCGAGTCTGTAGCCCTGACTGATGGTTAAGTAACCCATGATGTCATCGCTGAAAGTGTAGGACGTATTGAACTTGTAAATGACATCATCGTCATCAACATCGTAGGATTCCATCATGAGATCAACTGGGTCCGGGCTGCCAAGCGGAAATGCGACGCCAGTGGTTGAATCAAAATCGAATTTGAACCAACGCGCGCCCACAGTGACTTGCCAGGTATCAGTTATCTCATAGCTGAGCTCACCAAAGGCGGCAGTTTCAGTCGTTTTTTCTTCCAGACTACTTACGAAGCCCAGAGGAAAAACGTCGATCCCTGGATAGAACTCTTGGCTCATAGCATCAATTTTGAAGTGACTGTAAAATCCACCCACTATCCAGTTGAACGGGTCATCCCCATTGGAAACCAGTCGTAATTCCTGAGTGAAGGTATCCTCGTCGGCATCCTCGCGCGTGAATGCGACGAAACTGGGAAAGAACTCGTATCCGTACTGGGCCCTGAGCAGGAAGTCGGTTTGATCACGTTGGCCTTTCTCGGTGTATTCGTTATAACCCGTGGCCGAGGTGAGGTCTGCGAAACCCAAGTCTGCCACAGTCTCCAGTGTGACCAATTCATTCTTGCGCTTGTTGGGCTCATCGAAGCGGGCGGCGGATTCGTATTTGCCGGTACCAAATGAATCTCTGTAATTGACCTGGCGACCGCCAATATCCATGTCCTGATAATAATACGAGAGAGTGCTGTCCAATCTGTCGCCGGTGTAGCGCAGCGCCAAACGGCCGGACCAGGTTTGCTGCGTATTGGCATCCTTCTGGCTCTTTGTATTCTCGTCGCTATCCGCAGGTAGGGGTTGTGGATTGGATACACCGGGATTACGAACCAGATAGTTGTAATCAATGAAGCCTGGATCATCCAGGTAATCCAATGAGGCCCTTAGCGCCAGTGTATCCTCTATGATGGGAACGTTAATGGTGCCGCCAGCCTCATAGCCGGTGCCATCAGAATGGCTGAGCCCGTAGACGTCTCCGCGCAGTTCATAGCTCAACGTATCTGACTGCGGCTTATTCGGGATGTACCGGACCGCGCCTGCCAATGTTCCCGCGCCGTATAGCGTCCCTTGCGGGCCTAACAATACTTCGACTCTCTCGATGTCATTGAGCTTGAGGTCAACATAGATCGGTACCTCACCAACATAGGTCGCTACCGCGCCACCGCCGTTATTATTGAGATCGGGTGCGGCGACGGAATCCACGGTAAGCCCGCGCACTGTTAACGTGTTGCCGCTGCGTGGGCCTTGATCCACAACGGTCAGGCCAGGCACCCGCCGCGCGATATCAGAGAGATTGTCTATCCGCTCGCGCTCGATCAGAGCGCTACTCAGTGACGTAATATTGAGCGGAATATTTTGGATAGATTCTGCCCGACGAGTAGCCGTCACAATGACTTCCTCCAATCGTACCTCCTGTGCCGTGCTATGACCGGAGACCAATGCGGATGTGACGGCCGCCGATAAAGCGCTGATCTGGAATGTCCTACTTTTACGCATGTTTGCCCCTACTTGCGTTATTAACCCACCGTTCCCTATGAGTGTCGCCAGATATAAGGCCCTTCCCTGTTGCCCGGTAGATCTGCGTCGATTGTTATCCCGTAAGCCGCTCTGCTACTGAAGAGCCCATGTTGGATGTATTTACGATTATTAAGGTACCACTGCAGGCAACCGCCTTAAAATAGTCTTTAAGGCGGAAAATTACCGTTTGTACTCAATAGTTTAGATCGGGTACTTGTAAAGATTTGTAAGTACTGCATTTGTCGCCTGGTATCGGCTTAAAAGAGCACGCGACTTCGAATGGTCCCATCGATGGCTGCCAGCTTTTTCAATGCGATTTCACTGTATGCCGCGTCGATATCCATCACTACATAGCCTACGGTCTCATTGGTCTGCAGGAACTGCGCAGAGACGTTGATCTTGTTGTCGGAAAATACCTTGTTGATGGCACTCATTACGCCCGGTACGTTGCGGTGTATATGCAGCAATCGGTGTTTACCGGTGTGTGCGGGCAGCGCCACCGCAGGCATATTGATGGAGGAGGTAGTAGTGCCATTGTCGCTGTAACGCGCCAGTTTCTCCGCTACCTCCATACCAATGTTCTCCTGTGCCTCGAGTGTGCTACCACCGATATGCGGTGTGAGGAAGGTGTTGTCGAAACGGCGCAGCGGAGAGATGAATTCGTCTTCGTTGGATCGCGGTTCTACTGGGAATACGTCGATGCCCGCGCCACCGAGGGCGCCGCTCGCCAGTGCGCTCGCCAGCGCGTCGATGTCCACGACCGTGCCGCGCGACGCATTAATTAGGATACTACCTTGCTGCATCTGTGCCAGTTGCGCGGCACCGATCATATTGCGCGTGGAATCGGTTTGTGGCACGTGCAGGCTGACCACATCAGAGCTGCCCAGAAGGTGATTCAGACTCGGCACCTGTCTGGCGTTACCCAGAGGCAGTTTATTGGTGGTGTCATAAAACTGCACTTGCATACCCAGTCCCTCGGCGATCACGCCCAACTGCATACCGATATTGCCGTAGCCGATAATGCCGAGATTCTTGCCGCGGATTTCAAAGGAGTTGGTGGCGCTTTTCTGCCACTCGCCACGGTGTGCAGCGGTGTTTTTAGCAGCGACCCCCCGCAGCAGCAGGATGGCTTCGGCCAGTACCAGTTCAGCCACGCTGCGAGTATTGGAAAAAGGCGCGTTGAATACGGGAATGCCGCGCTGCGTAGCGGCACTCAGATCTACCTGATTGGTGCCAATACAGAAGCAGCCTATCGCTGCGAGCTTTTCGGCCACTTCAAAGACTTCCTCAGTGAGGTGAGTGGCGGAGCGAAGCCCGACAAAGTGTGCGTTGGCAATGGCTTTCTTCAGCTCCTCGATCGGCAGTGCTCTCTTGTGTTGCTCGATGTTTGTGTAGCCTGACTTTTGCAAGGTCTCTACCGCCGAGGGATGTACGCCCTCCAACAGCAGAAACTTGATTTTGCTTTTCTCCAGTGATTCCTGCGCCATGATCTTCTGGTCCTCTGCGGGTGGAAGCCGGATAGCCCGGCGAGCTTGCCATTGCGGCAAAAATCGGCGCGTATGGTACCATACGCTTCGCTCGAACCATCGCCCTGTGAAAATTACCGAGGAGTTTATCTTGGCTGTAATCGACCCTTTTGTCCTGAGCTCACTGGAGAGAATTGTCGGAGCTGACCGGGTGCTGACTGATTCTGATTCCCTGCAGCTCTATGGCCGTGACTGGACCCGTGTCCACACGCCCAACCCTGCAGCGGTGGTGTTGCCCAACAGTGTAGAGCAGGTGCAGGCGATCGTGCGCTTTGCCGCAGCTGAGGGGCTTGCTATTGTGCCCTCCGGCGGACGCACCGGTCTTAGTGCAGGCGCAGTTGCCTGCAATGGCGAGTTGGTGCTCGCCCTGGATCGACTGAATTACATCGAGGACTTTAGTCCCATTGACCGCACGGTGCGCTGTGGTGCCGGTGTGGTAACGGAACAGTTGCAGAACTACGCCACCGAGCACGACCTGTTCTATCCGGTAGATTTTGCCTCCAGTGGCTCCAGCCAGATTGGCGGTAATATCTCGACGAATGCTGGTGGTATAAAGGTCATCCGCCACGGAATGACCCGCGATTGGGTAGCGGGACTGAAGCTGGTTACCGGTAGTGGTGAGCTGCTCGATCTCAATCGTGGCCTGGTGAAAAACAACGCCGGCTACGATCTGCGGCAACTGGTGATCGGTGCCGAGGGCACGCTGGGTGTTGTGGTCGAGGCCACGATGCGCCTGTCCCGTCCCCCCCAGGAACTGGTCGTGCTGGTGCTTGGCGCGCCAGACATGGCGGCCATCATGAGCGTACTGGGTGCCTATCAGGGCGCGATTGAACTTAGTGCCTTCGAGTTTTTCTCAGAACTGGCGCTACAGAAGGTCGTCGCCCATCAGGGCTTGCAGCGCCCGTTCGAGACGCCAGCAGCGTTTTACGCGTTGCTGGAATTTGAACAGCGCGATGAAAGCGCTCTGGAATTAGCTATGAATCTATTCGAACACTGCGTTGAACAGGACTGGGTGCTGGATGGTGTGGTGAGCCAGAACATCGCCCAGGCGGAATCCCTGTGGCGGCTGCGTGAGGATATCTCGGAAACGATTTCGCGCTGGACGCCTTACAAGAACGATATCTCCACCGTAACGTCTCGAGTGCCTGCCTTTCTGGAGGAAGTGGAGGCGGTGGTGACGAAAAGCTATCCGGAGTTCGAGATTGTCTGGTTCGGGCATATTGGCGATGGTAATGTGCACCTCAATATTCTCAAGCCTGATGAATTGTCGATGGCGGAGTTTCAACAGCGCTGTGGTGAGGTCAGCAAGTGGGTTTTCGATATCGTACTGCGTTATGGGGGTAGTATTTCGGCCGAGCACGGGGTGGGTTTGTTGAAGAAAGATTATCTTCATTACAGTCGATCGGAGCTGGAGATATCGATTATGCGGCAGATCAAGAAGGCGTTCGATCCGCAGGGGATTATGAACCCAGGAAAGATATTCGACGTGTGAGTGCACTGCAAGCGGGTTGAATCAGTCGGCCTGTATCGCGCTTGGCATACTGGATTGTTCGTTGAAGGCCCCAAAAATCGGGTCCCATTCCCGGATGATCATATTTTCTATCAGACCTTCGGTGGCAAAGGGATCGCTGGCGATCACATCGTTGAGCGATGCCAGGCTTGGGGCACTCATGATCAGCAGCGCTGATTTGATTGAGGTGCCATTGACTGGTCCCGATGCCAATAGCGAGCCATCGCTGAGGCGGTCCTGCAACCAGGCGACATGAGGCATAACGTGGTCCTGCCATCCAGCTTCGTTTGGATGATCGAAACTTACTACATATATTGGCATGATAACTAAACCCCTATTTGCTCATGGTGTACGTCAGATCATCTGAATTTCTGAAATCGGTACCGAAGGCGCGAAGTTGGCCCGCTTTTCAGAGAGTACCACGCTGACCTCGAATGGCAGGCGAATCTGGTCGTACCACGAACCAGCTGAGCACCACCAGCCCACCAAAAACCGTATAGCAGACGACAAAGACCCATGGCGACGCTTGATAATACAGGAGCTGAGCCAACCAATGTATGACGAAAGAGCCATCGTAGATGGTTTCTCCTGCCTGGGTTCGTAGCGTCATTTCCCAGCTCGCAGCGGGCAGATGATACCGAGCCAGGATTGTAAAACGACCACACCAATTGTGATCAGATGCGCACTGCGTAACCACGAGTTTCTCACCCACTGCCAGGACAAAAAAATCCTGCTTAAAAAAGCACTAATCCAACCACGGCGAAGGCGTCGAACAAAACATGCGTCACGAGTATTGCATCGGCGGCAAGAGAATACAGCGAATTGGAGTCGATAATGCCGCCTAACACCTGGCGGTTTCCAGAGGGGCACATTACCTCCAGCCATGTAGCCATACACTCACATCCTCCAGCGCTTGCCATTCAATAAGCATTGATCGTCTGGATATGACGGCTTCAATGGCGCAGGAAACAACGGACTCTTGTTCATCAAATTCTACTTCGGTCACTATAAAGTGCTTTTCCCTGTTTTTCGGGTGTACGGCCGTCCATTTACTGTTGAGTAATTTCTTCGGATTAACTGTATTCATGCGTAATTTCTGGAGATCAGATAACGTTTTAATAATGGCTAAACTGAAGCGACGCGGTAGCGTTTGACCTTAAGGGAGTTGCTGAACGTCCGATTGCTTGGCGGGTATTCAAACAGCAGGTAGATGTTCCGCTAGCCATTGCTCAAATTGTGGCTTCGGTAACGCCCCAGACATCCGTGCAATTTCTTTGCCGTGATGAAAAATCATTAACGTAGGAATCGAGCGAATATTATAGCGACCTGCGGTGTTTTGATTCTGCTCAGTATCCAGCTTCACAAAACAAGCCTGAGTCGCCATTTCGCTTGCCACCTGTTCAAAGGTGGGTGCAAATTGCTTACACGGTCCGCACCATGAAGCCCAAAAATCCACAACCGCGGGCAACTCATTGTCTGTTACATAGCGGTTAAACGTTGTATCGCTACCCACAATGGGGCTCGTTGAAAGAACAGGTTTTCCACACTTCCCACACAGAGGCTTGTCATTGAGCTGGCCTTTGGACAGGCGGTTTTTGGTACTGCAATCAGAGCACACTATTTGAACAAGTGAATCGATCATCTTAAACCTCAGTGGAAAAGTGTTTTCGAGTTCGTTTTGAAATAGAAAGTAGACTGCAATACCTTACTCGGCAAACAGCGTTTTAATACCCTCGGCTGTGCCCAGTAAAAGCACATCCGCTGGTCTCAGCGCAAACAGTCCATTGGTTACAACGCCCGTAATATTATTGATCATCTCTTCCATCGCCAGTGGCTGCTCAATGGAAAAATTGAATACATCCAGAATCACATTGCCGTTGTCCGTAACCACGCCCTCGCGGTAGATCGGGTCGCCACCCAGCTTGACCAGTTCCCGAGCGACGTAACTGCGCGCCATTGGAATGACTTCCACCGGCAACGGAAATTGTCCTAGCGTTTGTACCAGCTTGCTCTCGTCCGCGATACAGATAAATTCCTGCGCCACCGCCGTTATGATCTTTTCCCGGGTCAGTGCTGCGCCACCACCCTTTATCAGCTGTAGTGAGTGATTACTTTCGTCGGCGCCATCCACGTAGAAATCCACGCGATCCACGGTGTTCAGTTCATAGACCGGGATACCGTGGCTTTTGAGCCGCTGTGCGGAGGCCTCGGAGCTGGCCACAGTCGCGCTGATCTGGCCTTTGATTTTGGCCAGCGCATCAATAAAGAGATTGGCGGTAGAACCGGTGCCTATGCCCAGTACGGTATCGTTCTCGAGTTTGGACTTGATATACGCCAGGGCGGCGTCGGCCACGGCCCGTTTCAGTTCGTCCTGGGTCATGATGTGTCCTCGGGCATTGGGGTGCGAACCAGCTAGTAGTATAAGGCAGACTCCGAATGAGATCACGGAAAACCAGTCGTCGCAGTCATTGTATGAGCCGTAATACAGTGCGCGCTCCTCTAAGATGGGTAAGCTCCCCGACACCTCGAAGGCGAAGTTCTTATGCCGCAGTCCTGAATTAAACGGATTCTCGACGCTCGCGTATACGATGTCGCCCGTGAAACGCTCATTCACGAGGCCAGCCTGATGTAGCGCTGGTTGGATAACGAGGCCTGGCTGAAACGGTAGGATTTGCAGCCGGTATTTTCGTTAAAGTTGCGCGGGGTTCACTGCAAAATGAGTCGGCTCAGTGAGGGGCAACGCAAGCGAGGTGTGATTGCCGCCTCGGCCCGCAATCATGCGGAGTTTCCCCAGCACCCCGGTGCCCTGCTGAAGTTTTTCTCGGGATTGGGTCAGCGCTGGAATATTCCCTTGTTCTGCTACCGCAACCATGACGCGGCCTACGGGCGAATTCTCATCCAAATTCAGGCCTCTGGGGGTCGACGTCGACAGTTTGAGCAAGTGCTGGACAGTATCGCATTCCCCTCCTCGGAGGAGACGAATAATCGGGCTTATCAACTGTACCTTGATGGCTCCTTAAAATAAGCGCGAAATCTAGTCACAGCAAGGCTTTCGGGGGTTTTCTTTTGCTCAGGGTTGAGCTACCATCGTGCCATGTATGTAGGCCTATTCTAAAAACCGTTCCATGTGGGTCAAGGTGCCAGCGTTTGCAGCATGCCACCTTAATTAATGTAGTGAGAGAAATCGTTGAAGCGTAAACCTGATGTTGTGCTGATACTCGCAGTGGCCTTTGTTATAGGCGTGTTACTGACTTTGTTGCTGCCCCTGACCTCGAATAAATCGGTTGCTGATCCTGCCTCCGAACTGCATGCGGGTGTGCTGTTCAGCGATAACTAACCGCTTCGGCAATGGTGCAGGCCAGTATCTGTCGCAATATAGTCCATCACAATATCCCAGCTCTCTTTTGGGATGCGCTCCGCCCGCTGGCTTTCGTGCGCGAGCCCGACCAGCACAGGGCCGGTAATGCCGGATAGCGCCCGGTCGTAATAGCCTCCGCCCATGCCCAGTCGCCCGCCCTGCGCGTCCCAGCCAACAACGGGCAGAAAGATGATATCCAGGTCAGCCACCGGGCATTGAGCAGCTCTGATGGGTGGTTCGAGGATGTTATAGCGATTGGTGGATTGCGTGTCGGCAGTATTCCAGCGCGCGAATGACAGGCTGTTATCGGCGGTGAGGACGGGCAAAAATAATTGTTTAGATTCAGCCCGCGCCAGGGTGGCCAAGGCAGAAGTGTCAATTTCACTATCTCTTGCAAGGTACAGGGCGATGCGCTGAGCGCCTGTCCAGTTTGGTAGGCTCAGCACTGATTGGGTAAGCGCTTTTGCTGCGGCGCCTTGTGCGGCGTAACTTAGAGATCGTCGTAGTTGTCGCAGAGCGCTGCGTAATGCAGTCTTTCTGGAATGAGTGTCGGTCATAGATAAAAAAGGGGTTCCCGGAATACCGCTGACAAAGCTGCCCTTGAACCCGATGGTTCAAGGTGGTGACTCCTGATTTGTATAAGGCTTTCCGGCCGAACCGGACTTGCACACCAACAAAAACGAGAAGCCCCCGGTTACAAATAATCGGCTCGAGGACTGTAAGTCTGGCGAGTACACCAGGAACCCACGGTCAGTATAGCCCAGATACCGGGTCTACTGGCTACAATTTGTGAGAATCTTGCCGAACGGAGTTTTTGAACTGTGACGCGTTAGCCGATTTTGAGCTGCCTGAGGTCGTGCAGGGCATCATCCAGCTTGTGGTTCAGGCGTTTGAGCGAATCACCGCCCAGTTGCTCAACTTCGCCGTGGTCAGAGGCTTGTAATAATTCGTAGCTGATATTGAGCGCGGCCATCACTGCTATACGCTCCAGTCCGATGACTTTTCCCGAATTTCGGATGCCACGCATTTGCTTGTCCAGGTACTTGGCAGAGACGACCAGTTCGGCCTCCTGCTCCTCGGGACACGCCACCTGGTAATCTTTGTCGAGAATCTTAACGGTTACTGTGTTGGCAGGGCTCACGCTCATCACTCCATTGTACGCAGGCGATCAATCATGGCTTCAACCTTGGAGCGCGCCAATTCATTTTTGTCCAACAAGTCTTTACGTTCATCACGCCAGCTAGCCAGTTCTACTTTCAGGCCGCTATTTTCGCGATTCAGCTCCCGACACAGCGAGATGAGCTCGTCGATATTATTTTCCAAGTCTTTGAGTGGGTTGTTAGCCATGCGGGTATACTGGGCCAGTTATTATCGAAGCACTACTATAGTAGTGCGCGACATTCAGGTCAACGAGACAAAACTATATAGATATCAATAGCCTGCCATGCCTTTCGCGGGCATCAGGCAAGATGCCTCAACAGGTGCCGCGCGGCCACCCAGGGAGAATACCGAATGCATGACAATTTTTCTGATGAAATCGGGGTTTTCGACTTCGATGAATTCGCCGATCACCTGCTAGATCAGGGTGTTGAGGCCTCGCCCTCGCAGTTACATGGGTGTCTCAGCGGGCTCCTCAGCGCCGGCGCACCGCTGGCGCCGGAGTATGGCTTGGATGCACTGTCCCAGACACTGAATCTCGGCCTGCATGGCGAGCTTGCCGTGCGCGCCATGCAACTGTATAGCGTCACCGCAGATGCATTACAGGACGACGAGTTTTCTTTCCACCCCCTACTGCCGGACGAGGAGGAGGATATTGTCTTGCGTACCACGGCGCTGGCAAACTGGTGCGAGGGATTTCTGGCAGGCTTTGCCTACCTGATCGCCGGCGAGGAGGCCTCTGGTGGGTCGCTGTCCGATGAGGCCGGGGAAGTGCTCAGAGACATCGCCGCCATGGCGCAGGCAGAAGCCGGGCCTGAGGAAACGGAAGATGAAGCAGAGGACAGTTTTATCGAGTTGGTAGAGTATCTGCGAGTGGCTGTGGTGAATATTTTTCTGGATAGCAGCGCAGCCGTCTCTGAGCGGGCGTTGTCTGATGAAGTGGCGCGGCGCCTGCACTAGTGCTGTGTCCATGTGATAATCTCACTCCCAACGATGATTCTATTACCACCTGAGCAGCGGCTGTGCCGCCACCGGCAGATGACACCATGAGTATTAGCAAGACTGAATTTGCGCGTCGGCGAAAAAATGTTTTGGCGCTGATGGGTCCCAATAGCATCGCTATCATCCCCTCGGCACGCGAGCAGGTCAGGAGTCGGGATACCGGGTACCCGTTTCGCCAGGACAGTGATTTCTACTATCTGTCCGGATTTGCCGAGCCAGACGCGGTACTGGTCCTACTGCCCGGTCGCCGCCACGGGGAGTTTGTAATCTTTTGCCGGGAGCGCGATCCCGATCTGGAAATGTGGCACGGGCATCGGTCTGGGCCCGAGGGTGCCTGTGAGAAGTACGCCGCGGATGACGCCTTCCCCCTTGGCGACATCGACGACATTCTTCCGGGTCTACTCGAGGGCCGTGAAAGGGTTTATTACTCCATGGGTCGCAGTACCGAGTTTGATCGGCAGATCATGGAATGGGTAAATAGTATCAGCGACAAAGCGGCCTCGGGTGCTGTCCCCCCTGGTGAATTCACTGACCTGAACTATATGCTGCACGAGTTGCGTTTGTACAAAAGTGCGGCGGAGTTGCGTGTCATGCGCCGAGCTGCTGAGATTTCTGCGAGCGCCCACTGTCGCGCGATGCAGGCTTGCAGGGTTGGTATTTACGAATATCAGCTGGAAGCGGAAATACAGCACGAGTTCGGGCGCGCTGGAGCGCGTTTTCCAGCATACCCCAGCATCATTGGTGGCGGTAAAAACGCGTGTGTAATGCATTACATCGAGAATAGCGACAAACTGCGCGACGGCGATATGGTCTTGATTGATGCCGGCTGTGAGTTGGAGTATTACGCGTCGGATGTCACTCGCACCTTTCCGGTCAATGGCCGATTCAGTGTCGAGCAGCGAGCGCTGTATGAACTGGTGTTGAAAGCACAGTTGGCTGCAATCGCCGAGATTAAACCCGGCAATCACTGGAACCAGCCACACGATGCCAGCGTCAGGGTGTTTACTGAGGGACTGGTTGAGTTAGGGTTGCTTAAAGGCCGTGTTGCCACTTTGATCAAACGTGAGGCCTACCGGGTATTTTATATGCACCGGGTGGGACATTGGCTGGGTCTGGATGTGCACGATGTCGGTGATTATCGCGTGGGAAGTGAGTGGCGGGTGTTGGAGCCGGGCATGGTGATGACGGTTGAACCCGGTCTCTATATAGCCCCAGACAATATGAAAGTGGCAAAACAATGGCGCGGCATAGGGATTCGAATTGAGGATGATGTGGTGGTTACGGATAAGGGATGTGATGTGATTTCGTCTGGCGTGCCCAAAACTGTTGCAGAAATTGAAGCGCTGATGGCCGCCTGATGTATGTCTGATTCTTTCGATATTGTGATTGCTGGTGGTGGCATGGTGGGGGTCAGCCTGGCCTTGCAGTTGAGTGCAGTGCTGCCAGCAGAAGTGTCTATCCTGCTGGTAGAAGGCTTTGTGTTACCCGCGCCGATCGTGGGTCAAGCGCCGGATTATCATCCCGCGTTTGACGCCCGCTCCACGGCATTGAGTTACAGCTCGCGCCTGATCTATGAACAGATTGCGGTGTGGGATGACCTGTGCCAGTGGCTGTGTGCGATTGAGAGCATCCATGTATCGAGTCGCGGACGTTTCGGCAGCACCCTGCTGCGTGCCAGCGAATACAATTGGCCCGCTCTGGGCTATGTCGTTGAAAACGCCTGGCTGGGCAACACCCTGATTCGGCAACTGCACCAGCGCGGTTGCGTCGAGGTGCGCAGTCCCGCGAAAGTCGTGAGCGCCGCGCCGCAAGGATCAGGTGTCAGCGTGCAACTGGAGGGTGAAACGTCGTCCATCACTGCGGGTCTGCTGTTGGTCGCCGACGGTGCCAGTTCTGGGCTGCGTGATCATCTCGGCGTATCCGTCAGTGAAAAGGCTTACCAACAGCACGCGCTGGTGACGAATATTGCGTTCGCTGAGCTGCACCGGGGCTGCGCCTATGAGCGCTTCACCGATGAGGGCCCGCTGGCCGTGTTGCCGCTGTTGCCAGCCCGCGACGGCGAACAGCGCGGCTCTCTGGTGTGGACGCTACCGCCAGAGCGCGCGCACCACTTGGCCGATTGTTCGGCCGAAGAGTTCTTACAAACCCTGCAACAACGCTTTGGTTATCGTTTAGGGCGGCTGTTGCGGGTCGGCGGACGCCACGAGTACCCGCTGTCGCTAGTGCAATCCAGTGAGCAGGTGCGCCAGGGGATAGTGGTGATGGGGAATGCCGCCCACGCGCTGCATCCGGTTGCAGGGCAGGGCTTCAACCTGGCGTTACGGGATGTGGCTGAGCTGGGTCGGGTGCTTGCGCAAGGGGTTTCGGAGGGCTTACCTCTGGGCGATCTCGCGCTGTTGCAGCGTTACCAAAAACGACAACAACCCGATCAGCAAAGAACAATAGTATTCAGTGATCGCGTGCCGGCGCTGTTTATGCACGCTGATCCACTGCTGAGTATGGGTCGCGACCTGGCGCTGGCGGGGCTGGATTTCCTGCCTGGCCTGAAGCGCGAGTTTGTCCGCTATGCTGCGGGCGTCACAGTCACTGGGGGGCAGGCCAGTGGCTGATCCCAGGCAGTTTGATGTGGTGATCATCGGTGCCGGTATAGCCGGCGCCTCACTGGCAGTTGCGCTAACTGGTGCCGGTCTGAGTATTGCGCTTGTTGAGGCACAATCTCTGAGTACAACGGTATTGCCGCAAGCCAATGGTTTGCGTGATTTCGATCCAAGAGTGAGTGCGCTGACACCGCGCTCCCGCGAGTTTTTGCAGCGGCAGGGGATGTGGGACGCCATTGCGGCCTATCGGCACTGCGCCTACCACCACATGACGGTGTGGGATGCCGAGGGTACCGGTCAGATTGAGTTTGATCGTGCCGAGGTCGGTGCGCCAGAGCTGGGCTATATCGTGGAGAACCGTGCCATTGTCCACGCACTGCACACCCGCATAGCCCGCGCGGCAGACATCACTGTGCTGAGTCCGGTGGCGTTGCAGTCCTGCACGCGCCTCACCTCCTCGCGGATGTCGCTGGCGCTGGAGGGGGGTGAGTTGCTTGAAGCGGATTTACTGGTAGCCGCCGATGGCGCGTTGTCGCGGGTGCGAGAGATGATGGGCTTCGTCTGTCGTGAATGGGATTACGGTCATCGCGCCATTTTGGCGACAATAGAGGTCGAGCGACCCCACCAGGAGACGGCCTGGCAGCGATTCCTGCCCAGTGGGCCGCTGGCATTACTGCCTTTGCCGGGCGATGAGGCACATCATTACTGTTCCATCGTCTGGTCATTGCAGGAGGATCTGGTGGATGCTGTTCTGGCACTGGATGACGAGGCGTTTTGCGTCGAACTGGAGCGCGCCAGCGAATCGCGCCTCGGCGTGGTGCTGGGTAGCTCCAGACGTTTCGCGCACCCACTACGCCAGCGCCATGCGGTAGACTACGTGCAGCCGGGGGTCGCCCTGGTGGCAGATGCGGCACACACCATTCATCCATTGGCGGGTCAGGGTATTAATATGGGCTTGCAGGATGTGGCCGTGTTGGCCGAAGAGATTGTGGCGGGACATCACAGCGGAACCTCAGCGGGGCAACTGGCGTTGCTACGTCGCTATCAGCGTCGGCGCAAGGGCGAGAACTTGATGATGATGTCCGCTATGGATGGCTTCAAACGCCTGTTTGAACAACAGTCGCTGCCTTTGCGCTGGTTGCGCAATGTCGGCATGCGACGTATTGATGGTCTGCAGCCATTGAAGCAACGGCTGATGCGTCGCGCCATGGGGCTGGGATAACCCGCAGCCCACGTTACGCAAGCGCGGACATTGTTTTTCACCCTTTTGCCGTTAGAATGGAGCGCTTAATTACACTGCAAACGCGCTCTGTATTGTCAGTTTTAGCGCAGCACGTACCCCTGAGAGGAATTGCTATGAGCCACACGCCGATTGAACTTAAATACGCCCGCACGCATGAGTGGGCGCGGTTAGAGGAAGATGGCACAGTGACTGTCGGTATTACGGATCATGCGCAGGCCGCGCTGGGCGATGTGGTGTTCGTGGAAACGCCCGAGGTGGGTGGGGTACTGGCGGCAACAGACGAAGCGGGTGTAGTGGAGTCGGTCAAAGCCGCATCCGATATTTACGCGCCATTGACAGGTGAGGTAATCGCCATCAATTCGCTGCTGGAAGATGCCCCCGAGACCGTTAATTCCGATCCCTACAACGAGGGTTGGTTCTACAAACTGCAGCCCTCGGACCCCACTGAACTGGAGGCACTGTTGTCCGCCGAAGAGTATCAGCAGCAATGTGAAGACGAGTAAGGGCGCCCTCGCGTTCTCTGGTAACAGCCTGTGAAGGATCTTTTCCTGCGCAAAGGCGCTGATCACCGTGTGCGCGGTGGTCATCTGTGGGTGTATTCCAATGAAGTCGACATCGCGCGCTCGCCACTGGGCAGTTTTGTCGCGGGTGATCTTGTCACCGTCAGAAATACCAATGACAGAGTGCTGGGCAGCGCCTACATGGAGCCTAACTCCCTTATCTGCGCCAGGATATACGCGCCAGGAGAGCAGTGTGCTATCGACGCGGTGTTCTTCACTGCCCGATTGGAGGCTGCGCTGGCCATCCGCCAGACCGCTTTCGATCAACCTTTTTATCGCCTTGTCTATGGCGACAGCGACACGCTCCCGGGATTGGTCATTGATCGTTTCGGCGATATTCTGGTGGTGCAGCTCAACAACAGCGGTTTAGAACGGTATCGCGAGCCGTTGCTGGAAGCGCTTATTGCGACACTGGCACCCACTGGTATTTTGTTTCGGGCAGACAGTCGCAGCCGGCGCGAACAGGGGCTGCCGACCGACAGTGAAGTCGTCTACGGCGATGTGCCACAGCAGGTGCCGTTGGAAGAAAATGGCGTGCATTTCTTTGCGCCGGTTTTCGAAGGCCAGAAGACCGGCTGGTTTTACGATCACCGCATGTCACGGGCGCGCCTTGCGCCCTGGGTCGAGCGTAAGAGTGTCTTGGATGTGTACAGCTATATTGGTGGCTGGGGCATACAAGCTGCGGCGTTCGGCGCGACTGCCGTATGTTGTCTGGACAGTTCGGCGCAGGCATTGGAGTACGTGGAGACGAACGCGCAGTTGAATCAGCTGCAGGATCGCGTCACGACGCGCCGCGGTTCTGCGCCAGAAGAGATGGCGGTGATGCAGAAGCAAGGCAATCTGTACGATGTGGTTATTCTCGACCCTCCGGCGTTTATTCAACGTAAAAAAGATATCAAGAAAGGGATTGCAGCCTATCGCCGTATCAACGAGCTTGGCTTGCAGCTGTTGCGATCTGGCGGGCTGCTGGTCTCTGCCTCCTGTTCCATGCATTGGTCGCGCGCGGATTTGATGAGCGCTTTACAGCAGGCGGCGGTCCGAGCGGGTTGTCAGATTAGGGTGGTCGAGCAAGGCGCGCAAGGGGCGGATCATCCCATTCATCCGGCGATTCCTGAGACCGAATACCTCAAGGCGGTATTTGTCCGCAAGCTCTGAGTCGCCGAGGCGTGGAAGCCTGGTCGGTCCGAATTCAACGCAGCGAAATCACCGGCCATCCAAGCTCAACCGCCCTGGCCTGCAAAGTGTCATCCGGGTCGACCGCCACCGGATTGTCCACTAACTCCAGCAGTGGTAGATCATTGTGCGAATCGCTATAAAACCACGCATTGTCCAAGCTGCTGTCGTGACTGTCCATCCAGTCGTGCAAGCGGGTCACCTTGCCCCCCTGGAATGACGGTGTACCACTGGGAGCGCCGGTGTAGACGCCATTCACGATTTCCGCATCACAGGCGATCAGGTGTTTCACGCCCAGCGCTGCCGCGATGGGTTCGGTGATAAAGCGATTGGTGGCAGTAATAATCAGCAGTTCGTGCCCACGATTTTGGTGGTCAGCGAGGAGCTGGGTCGCTTTGGGCAACAGAATAGGCCGGATTTTGCTGTCCATGAATGCGCGGTGCCAGGCGTCCAGCTGCTCGGCTGGATGGCCTTTCAAGGTGCCCAGCGCAAAGCGCAGGTAGGCATCGATATCCAGGTCGCCTGACTTGTAGTCAGCGTAGAATTTATCGCTGCGCTGCGCGAAATTGGCACTGTCCACTAATTGCTGTTCGCAGACGAATTCACCCCACAGGTGGTCGCTGTCGCCGCCAAGGAGGGTGTTGTCCAGGTCGAAAATTGCCAGTGTCACAGGGTGTCCCTCAAAAAACCGGTAGTTAGCATAGCGGCGGAGTCAGTTATAGTAAATTTCTCTGGGCCTGCAATTTGTGGAACAATGACAGGCGATAATAACGGATGACCTTTTTAACGTGATAGATTCTGATGGCTTTAGGCCGAACGTGGGAATTATGCTGACCAACGAGCGGGGCCAGTTATTGTGGGCCCGCCGGGTCGGCGGTCGCGATGCCTGGCAGTTCCCTCAAGGAGGGATCAGTGCGGGCGAATCTCCGGTTGAAGCGCTCTATCGTGAGTTACACGAAGAAGTGGGGTTGGCTCCCGCCGCCGTGGAAGTACTGGGTTCTACCAAAGGCTGGTTGCGCTACAGGCTGCCTGCGCGGTTCGTGCGGGAGGGTCAAAAGCCGCTGTGTATCGGACAGAAGCAAAAATGGTATTTGCTGCGACTGCTCGAAGATGATGCCGCGGTAAAGCTGGATCTGAATGACAAGCCGGAATTCGATCTCTGGCAGTGGGTCAGTTACTGGTACCCTCTGAATCAGGTAATTTCCTTCAAGCGCGAGGTGTATCGCAGGGCAATGAAGGAATTAGCCTTGCCACTGGGACTGCACACCGACAAACACGGGGGTAGATAGATGGCTATGCTCGAAACCCTGCGGCACATTGTTCAGGAGGTCAATGCAGCGGGTGGCCTGGATGAGGCCCTGCAGATTATTGTGCGCCAGGTGCGCGCCGCGATGAAAACCCAGGTGTGTAGTGTCTACCTGCGCGATCCGTCCGGACGCTATGTGTTTATGGCCACCCAGGGGCTCAATCCGGAGCAGGTGGGCGTGGCCAGTCTCGCCCCCAGAGATGGTCTGGTCGGTTTGGTGGTAGAGCGCGGTGAGCCGGTCAATCTTGAAGACGCGGAAAGTCACCCCAGATTCCGCTATCTGCCCGGCATAGGTGAAGAGCACTTTCACTCCTTTTTAGGTGTGCCGATCATCCATCAGCGCGGTGTATTGGGCGTATTGGTGGTACAACAGGCCGAATCTCGCCGTTTTGACCAGAGCGACGAAGCCTTTCTGGTGACGCTTTCCGCGCAGCTTGCCGGGGTCATTGCCCATGCTCAGGTGACGGGTGTACTCGTGACTCAGGCGCTGACGGGCACCGCGCCGGCCAAGATTACCGGTGTGCCCGGAGCCCCGGGGGTCGCTATTGGTACAGTGGTGGTGCTATCTCCAGAGGCGGATCTTTACGCCGTGCAACCGCGTGAAGCAACGAACAAGCGCAAGGAAGTTCGTGCCTTCAGGGAAGCATTGCAGAGCGTACAAAAAGATATCCGCTTGGTGGCCGATAATCTTGGGGCAGACTTGAATCCGGAGGATCACGCGCTCTTTGATGTCTATATCAGTATTCTGGATGATTCGACCATAGGCGCAGAGGTCGTTGGTCTGATCAAGGCCGGACAATGGGCCCAGGGCGCACTGAGTCAGGTGATGATAGAGCACATCCGTCATTTTGAGCGGATGGAACACAGCTATCTAAAGGAGCGGGCCGTGGATGTCCGCGATCTGGGCACCCGGGTTCTTGCCTATCTGCAGGCTGCGAACCAGGAACCGCGGAAGTATCCCAGTCAGACGATACTGGTGGGGCAGGAGTTGACGGCGACATCCCTTGGGGAGATTCCACGCGAGCAGTTGGTCGGTCTGATCTCTGTGCGCGGCTCCGGCAACTCCCACGTCGCTATTCTCGCCCGCGCGATGGGTGTGCCGACAGTCATGGGGGCGGTCGACCTGCCCTACGCCAAATTGCAGGATCGCGAAGTCATCATCGATGGTTACAATGGCACCGTGCATATCAATCCCCTGCCTGAAATCAAGCAGCGATTTCAGCAGGTGCTGGATGAAGACCAGGCCTTATCGCGGGATCTGGAGTCCCTGCGCGACGTACCCTGCGTTACTCTCGACGGCTATCGTATGCCGTTGTGGGTCAATACCGGCTTGATGGTGGATGTCACTCGCTCGTTGGATCAGGGCGCCGAGGGTGTCGGTCTGTACCGCACAGAAGTGCCGTTCATGCTCAGGGACCGCTTTCCCAGCGAGGAAGAACAGCGACAGATTTACCGGGAACAATTGGAGGCCTTCGCGCCCAAACCGGTCACCATGCGCACCCTGGATATCGGCGGCGATAAAGCGTTGCCGTATTTTCCTATCGAAGAGGAAAACCCTTTTCTGGGCTGGCGTGGTATTCGGGTGACGCTGGACCATCCAGAAATCTTCCTGGCGCAGGTGCGGGCTATGCTCAAAGCCAATGAGGGGCTGGGAAATCTGCGTATTATGTTGCCCATGGTGTGTAATACCTCTGAGGTGGATGAGGCGCTCGAATTGATCCACCGCAGCCACCGGGAGCTTGGCCAGGACGGATTAAAGGGCGATCTGCCACCGATAGGGGTTATGATCGAAGTGCCTGCGGCGGTTTATCAGGCCCGTGCGCTGGCCAGGCGGGTCGATTTTATCTCTGTCGGTAGCAATGACCTGACACAGTACCTGTTGGCAGTAGATCGCAACAATGCCCGTGTGGCACATCTTTATCACTCGCTGCATCCGGCTGTGTTGCAAGCATTGGCGCATGTCGCCGCGGCCAGTCAGCAGGAGGGCATCCCTATTAGTATTTGTGGGGAGTTGGCGGGTGACCCCGGTGGGGCTATCTTGCTATTGGCGATGGGCTATGACGTGTTGTCCATGAATGCGACCAGTCTGCTCAAGGTCAAGAGAGCATTGCTCAATCTGCGCCGCAGCGAGGCGTGCAGTTTGCTCGAGGAAGTGATGGTGCTGGATAGCGCGGATGAGGTGAGCGTCTGTCTGGAGCAATTTCTCAGTCAGCACGGCATGGAGAAATTTATTCACAGCCCGGTTGCCTAGCACGCTGCGTTTTCCAGACATCACATTGCTTTGCGAATGGCGTCAATTCGATCGTTGTTGAAACTCCAGTTGCTGCTCTGTGAGCAATGCTCCCTGCTGGTCGAAGCATTGCTCCCGCCAAGCGGTGCGTCCCCGGCGGTCTATCGTCAGTGTCGTGCTGGAACGCGTACCATAGGTCTCTGTGACAATGAATTGGGCGGACAGTATCGGCTCCATCGAGCCATTCAGATCCGCCGCGCTCAAATCGCGTTGCTCTGCCAGCTGCCGGTCGCTAACGACACTGAGTAATCCGCCGTGGGAGATTGGGCCGGCTTTTAATAGTGCCTGTAGGCGGGCTTTCCCCAGCGTTACTTTCGGCCAGGGCGTGTCCAGTTTGGCATTACTCAAGCCATAGACGCCGGGTGGCAGGCACTGGGGTTCCAGTGCATCGCTATTGGTGAAATACCACAGGCTGCGGCCATCGCCTACCAGCAGGTTGAAGCCGGCGTACTCTTGTGCGCGCAGTGCAAGTTCGCGCAGATACGATGAGGGATTTTGTGTGCCGGTCAAAAACGCGAGGGGAAGGTCGCCGCGAGAGCGCGGGGCCGCGGCGGTGCGCGCAGGGTCGCGGTAGTTGGTTACCGCCGCAAGGCGACCACTTCGGGTAATCCCCATCCAGGTGCCGCCCTGCTGGAGATCTTTGCCGGCGAGCAGTTCGGGGTACTCGGTCCAGAAATCTGACGCGGCGGTGGGCCGGGCGTGAAACTCGTCCCGGTTAGCCGCTATCAGCAGCGCATACTCGCTTGAAATCTGGTGGGCGAACACTAACAGACACATACATTACAACCGGCGTTCGGGGGAAAGAATTGTGAATCATCACGCGGTGCATGATAATACGGTTTTTATAGTTCCGTTACTCTTGTCGGCCAAATTGGTCGGCCTTCTCCCTGGGCTTTTACTGACTCGCAACTATGCTGCCATATCCTGAAATAGACCCAGTCGCTCTGGCGCTGGGACCGCTAAAGGTACACTGGTACGGCCTGACCTACCTGACTGGACTCGCCTTCGCCTGGTGGTTGGCTGCCCGACGCACCAGGAGGCCTTGGTCTGTGGTGAAGCGTGAGCAGGTCGACGATCTCATCTTTTACGCCGCACTGGGCGTGGTGGCGGGCGGCAGGATTGGTTACGCGCTGTTCTACGGCTGGGACAAACTGGTCGATGATCCCCTGTGGGCGTTTCGGGTCTGGGAAGGGGGCATGTCGTTCCACGGCGGATTCCTGGGTGTACTATTTGCCATGTGGCTGTTTGCCCGTCGCCATAAAATCGTATTCGGGTCGTTGATGGATTTTGTCGCGCCGCTGGTGCCGGTTGGCCTGGCGCTGGGTCGGTTGGGAAATTTTATTGGCCAGGAGTTGTGGGGGCGAGCCACCGACGCGCCGTGGGCGATGGTGTTTCCGAATGATCCGCTGCAACTCGCCCGGCACCCCTCACAGCTGTACCAGTTTGCACTGGAAGGCGTATTGCTCTTTCTCATCTTGATGTGGTTCTCAAGATGTGAGAGGCCCGTGTGGTCTGTTGCCGGTGTGTTCGCCCTCGGTTATGGTTGCTTGCGTTTTGTCGCTGAGTTCTTTCGAGAGCCGGATCAAAACATTGGTTTCCAGACGCTGGGCTGGGTGACCCGAGGACAGGAGTTGTCTCTGCCGATGGTCGCACTGGGTATCTACCTGATTGTCATGGCCTACCGCAAGGCAGGCATCGCTGAATCTGCGTTGGAGAAGCGCGCCAAATGAAGCAATACCTTGAGTTACTGCAGGATATTCTCGATCACGGCGTGTGCAAGGGTGACCGCACCGGCACCGGCACTTTGTCCGTATTCGGGCGTCAGTACCGCCACGATCTGGTCGACGGTTTTCCGCTGCTGACCACTAAAAAGCTGCATTTCAAAAGTATTGTGAACGAACTGCTGTGGTTTCTCCGCGGTGATACCGATACACAATGGCTAAAGGAAAATGGCGTCTCTATTTGGGACGAATGGGCCACTGAAGAGGGTGAGTTGGGGCCTATTTATGGCGCCCAGTGGACCGCCTGGCCGACCCGCGATGGCGGCACGATCAATCAGATTGATTACGTGATCGATTGTCTGCGCAATAATCCGGACAGCCGACGCATATTGTTTCACGCCTGGAACGTGGAGTACCTGCCGGATGAGCGCATGAGCCCACAGGAGAATGTCAAGGCAGGCCGTATGGCGCTGCCGCCTTGTCACTTGCTGTACCAGTTTTACGTGGCGCAAGGCCGGCTCTCTGCCCAGTTGATGATTCGCTCCAGTGATTCCTTCCTGGGTTTGCCCTACAACACGGCGAGTCTGGCACTGCTGACGCTGATGCTGGCGCAGCAATGTGATCTTGAGCCGGGTGAAATAATCATTTGCACCGGGGATTCCCACATCTACAGCAACCACTTGGAGCAGGTGGATCGGCAGCTGAGTCGTGAGCCACGGTCGCTTCCGAGTATTAAACTCCTGCGGCGTCCAAACACCATTTACGATTACCGCTTCGAAGATTTCGAGTTGCTTGATTACCACCCGCACGCCCCAATTTCTGCTCCGGTGGCAGTGTGAGCACAGGCGTTCCTCTATGACCCGCCTGGCGATTATAGTTGCTGTTGCCGAAAACGGCGTAATCGGCAAAGACAACACCATGCCGTGGAAACTTTCTGAGGATATGCAGCACTTCAAGCGCATCACGATGGGTAAGCCTGTTGTGATGGGCCGCAAGACCTATGAGTCGATAGGCAAGTTGCTGCCGGGGCGCGTCAATATAGTTATCTCACGCAATCCGCAGTTTCACGGCGCAGGCGTTGAGGTGGCGCGTTCTGTGGATGAAGCGCTGGCAGTGGCCGCTGAGATTGCAGTGCGCGATGGTGCGGAGGAAGTGATGGTGATCGGTGGCGCCGAGATCTATGCTGCGGCTATTCCTTTAGCGGACAAGCTGTACATTACCGAGGTTCACGCCCGCGTGGATGGCGACGCTGTACTGTGTGATATCGATTGGCAGTTCTGGCGGGAAGCCAGTCGTGAACATCGCGTCGCAAAGCCCCCCAACCCCTACGAATATAGTTTCGTCTGCTATGAGCGTGCGCACCGATAGCGTCTAAGTTTTGATCACGAGTTATCAGCGTGTTCGAAGATTGGATACCCTTGTTAGAGGTGTGCTGCTGTTACCCTGAAATAAATCCCCCATCTAAAGTGTAACGAATATACCCATACACTGGGGGTTCGAAAAATGTCTGCGTCATTCATTGAAAACTTACTCGCACATGGTTAGGATTTGCACCCTCGGCTCTCCGGGATAAGATTTTCATCTATAGATAGGTATGAATCTGGGCTATTTTGTAGCCTTGAATTACTCTGTTGGATTATAGGAAACGCAATTCCCATGACTATGCATCGATTGAAAGAAGTATTGATCGCTGTACTGGTAGCCTCAAGTACCCTTGGGGGTACTGTGGCGGCCGTACAAGCCAGCGCTCTGGATTCCATCCTCGCGGTGGGCAAATCCAAAAATGACGCCGCGCGCAGCTCACAGGTGAAAATAGATAAACTGGCGGATGAAACTCGCGATTTGCTGTCTGACTATAAGACCGTGAATAAGCAGGTTGATGGCCTGAAGGTTTATAACGCGCGACTGCAGCGACAGATCGACAATCAAGTGGCGCGCATTACAAAATTTGATGCCTCCATTGATCAGGTGACGATCGTCTCCCGTCAGATGACGCCGCTCATTATCAGGATGATTGATGGGTTGGAGAAGTTCGTGGAGTTGGATGTCCCGTTCCACCAGAAGGAGCGTGAGCGGCGCATTGCATTTTTGCGCGCTAACCTGGATCGATCTGATGTCACAGTGGCAGAGAAGTTCCGTCAGGTTCTGGAGGCTTACAAGATTGAGAATGAGTACGGCCGAAAGATAGACGCCTACAAAGGTAATGTCGATATCGACGGTGTGGAGCGCGACGTGAATTTCTTGCGAGTGGGGCGTGTGGCTCTGCTGTACCAGACTACCGACACTGAAATTTCCGGCGCCTGGGACCAGGCTTCCCGTAGTTGGGTTGCATTGGACAGGGGTGAATATCGCAATGCCATTATGAAAGGCCTGCGCATCGCGCGCAAAGAGGCTTCAATCGATTTGATGAATATGCCAGTCCCAGCTCCGGAGGCTAAATAATGAACATTAACAGTGTAAAAGCCGCCGCGATTGGTTTGGTTGGCGTCTTGGCCTTTTCTGCTGGGTCGGCAATGGCCCAGGAAGCGAAGACGCTGGATCAACTGCTAGGTTTCGTCAAGCAGGGGCAGGTAACAGAGTCCAGAGAGAATGCTGCCAGAGAACAGCGTTTCGCCAAAGACAAGGCAAACCAGGCTGCCGAGCTACAAAAAGCAGAGGCCGAGCGCACGCGTCAGGAAGAGTTGAGTTCGCAGCTGGAAGACGCCTTTGAGGCGAATGAGCTGCTGGTTGCGGCCAAACAGACGCAGTTGAAAGAAAAGTTGGGCACTCTTGTGGAATTGTTCGGGCACTTGACGTCCACCGCCGGCGACCTGTCAACTAACATGGATTTCTCGCTGATCAGTGCCCAATACCCGGGCCGGGAAGTATTCCTGAAAGACCTGATTAAAAAGATGAGCACCTCTGACGAGTTGCCCAGCATCGAGGAAATCGAACGTGTTTGGTATGAACTGAATCGTGAAATGGTAGAGTCAGGCAAAGTAGTTTCTTTCACTGCCGAAGTGGCTGCGCCTAACGGCGACAAAGCACAACAGAAAGTGGTCAGGGTGGGAACCTTTAACGCGGTGACTGAATCGGGCCAATACCTGCAATATGTGCCGGAGAAAGGTACGTTGGAAGAGTTGGCCCGCCAGCCCTCCGGTCCCTACATCGGTTGGGCCAGTGATCTGGCCGCTGCCACCGAAGGTCTGCACCGGTTTGGCATCGATCCCACCGGCCCCAGCGGTGGTTCTTTCCTGGCGGCACTGATTAACAGCCCCAATCTGGAAGAGCGGTGGCACCAGGGTGGTTATATCGGTTATGCCATTACCGCAGTCGGGGTGTTTGCCTTCCTGCTGGCCATATGGCGTCTGATTGTTCTCATGGGTGTCAGTTCCAAGGTGAATAGTCAGCTTAAAAGTAACAAGGCCAATGAGAACAACCCTTTGGGTCGTGTGCTGAAAATCCACGAGGACAATCCAGTGATGGATTCCGAGACGCTGGAACTGAAGTTATCCGAGGGTATACTCCGAGAGACGCCGAGGCTGGAAAGTGGACTCACGCTGCTGAAAATTATTGCCGCTATCGCCCCGCTCATGGGTCTGTTGGGCACAGTTACCGGCATGATAGTTACCTTTCAGGCGATCACCATCTTCGGTGCAGGTGATCCCAAGGCGATGGCTGGCGGTATTTCCGGCGCCTTGATTACTACGGTACTTGGCCTGTTGGTTGCGATTCCGGTGGTACTGTTGCATACCATCGTAAATGGACGAGCTCAGCGCATACTCCACATACTGAACGAACAGACGACCGGGATCATAGCCGAGCACACTGAAGCCAGCTCGAGGAAATGATATGTACTGGTTAGATAGTGCGTATGAGGCGGTTTCCCGTTTTATGGATATGGGAGGTCCAGTTCTGTATGCCATAGCGGTGCTGCTGTTCGTGATGTGGACATTGATCTTCGAGCGTATCTGGTATTTCAAAACCGGCTGGAAGACAGATGTTTCGCGCACGATCAGCAGCTGGGAAGGCCGCACTGAACGCAAATCCTGGAACGCGAAACAGATTCGCTTGATGATGCTCTCGCAGTCCCGCCTGCTGATCCAGCAGAACATGCCGACGATAAAGACGTTGGTTGCGCTGTGCCCGCTATTCGGTTTGCTAGGCACAGTGTGGGGCATGATTGAAGTGTTCAATATTATGGCTGTCACCGGAGGTGGCGATGCCAAGTCTATGGCAGGTGGTGTATCGCAGGCGACGATACCTACCATGGCTGGCATGGTAGCCGCTATTTCTGGCGTGTTTGCCAACACCTATATAACCCGGGTTGCCCAGCGCGAAAGCGAATTCCTGGCAGACAACCTCACGACGGATCATTAAGAGAGCGATTGTAATGCGCAGGAATCAGAGAGCAGTTGCCGAAGATGAGGCCCAGATTGATTTGACGCCCATGCTGGACGTCGTTTTCATCATGTTGATCTTCTTCATTGTCACCGCGTCCTTCATTAAGGAGGCGGGTGTTGAAGTGAACCGCCCTGAGGCGTCGACATCGCAGCCCAAGGAAAACGTCAATATTCTGGTCGCCATCACAGCGACTAACGAAATATGGATGGATAAGCGCCGCATTGATGCGAGCGCAGTGCGCGCAAATATCGAACGACTTCATGCCGAGAACCCCAAAGGCGCAGTCGTTATTCAGGCGGACAACGAGTCCAATACAGAAACAGTTGCAGGTGTGCTGGACGCTGCTCGCGAGGCCGGGGTCTACGATGTATCTCTGGCTACCGACGATAAGTAAACCACTATGAATCGCAATATATTCAGACTCTTTATCGGTAGCTTGCTGGCGATCCCGGTAGCGGGTGGTCTGTTTTTCATTATGCAGTATCTGATTGCGACAGCTGATACGAAGATCGATGATAAACAGCAGATCAAGCTCGCGGACCCTTTTATGCCAGAGCGAGAGATCGAGACAAAGATCGACCAGAAGCCAGAAAAGGTAGACGAGCCAGATGAGCCGCCACCCGATCTCGACACGCCTGATGTCGATATGGATATGGACATGGATGTAGTAAACATTGCACCGCAGACCCAGGTGGATATCTCTATTGAAAGCTCGGGTATGTCCACAGGTGATGGTGAGTATCTGCCTATTGTAAAGGTGGCGCCCATTTATCCCAGACGTGCCCAGAGCCGCGGTATTTCGGGCTATTGCATTGTCGAGTATACGGTAACTACCTCGGGCGCTATTCGTGATCCGAGAGCAGTAGACTGTCAGCCCAGCGGCGTGTTTGATGATGCATCCGTGAAGGCCGCGCACAAGTTTAAGTATAAGCCACGTGTCATTGACGGCGAGCCCATTGAGGTTCCTGGCGTACAGAATAAGTTCACCTACGAGTTGGAAGATTAGACGGTTGTTGCGCTATGAATTGGTTTAAACCCAGTACCTGGATACGCGCTGCCTTACTGGCTGTACCCGTACTTGTCACTCAGGTGGCAGTGACGCAACTGCAGCTCAGTACCGAATTGCGCCCGATGTCTGCAGCCTTTGCACAGGAGACGGGCAAGAAAGATGAGCGGGAAACGCGCCGCACGCCAGCTCTGCGTAACGCTGTTTACGAAAAGCTTTCCGAAGCACAAGTTGCCGCCGAGGCCAAGGATCTCGGTATGGCAAAGGCCATTCTCGATGAAATGATCGCTAACAGTGGCAGTAAGGCGCTGAACAGTTATGAGCTGGCAAATGTCTACAACCTGTACGCCTTTATTCAGTACTCCAAGGAAGATTATGCCGGAGCACTGAGATCCTACGAGAAGGTGGTCGTTCAGGCCGATATCCCGCTGGCGATGGAAATCAATACACGCTTTACTATTGCCCAGCTGTATTTCATACAGGAGCAGTGGCAGAAGGGTATCGATGCCCTGCTTAAATGGTTCGCTATGACCGAAACCCCGAATGCCAATGCTTATATATTGCTGGCGCAGGGCTACTACCAGGTTAAGAACTATGACCAGGCGTTGGTCAATGTTGATAAAGCGATCGCGATGAGCAAAGCAGCCGACAAGGTGCCTAAAGAGCAATGGTACAACCTGGCGCGTTTTCTCTATTTCGAGAAGAACGACGTCAAAAATACCGTTGTCGTACTCGAAGAACTTCTCAAGTACTATCCCAAGAAGGAGTATTGGGTACAGATCTCGCATATGTACGGTGAGCAGGACAAGACAAGTCAGCAGCTGGCTGCGATGGAAACCGCCTACATGCAGAGCATGTTGGATAAGGACAATGAGCAGGTAACAATGGCGTATTTGTACCTGAACGCGGACGTTCCCTATAAAGCAGCCAAGGTGATGGACAAGGGCCTTGGCAATAAAACTATTGAGGGCAAATCGAAGAATTGGGAACTAACGGGTAATGCCTGGCGACAAGCGCAGGAGTTGAATAAGGCTATCCCCGCGATGGAAGAGGCTGCCGCCAAGTCAAGCGAGGGCGAGTTGTATGCGCGCCTCGGTAATATCTATCTCGATAACGATGATTTTAACAAGGCGATCACCGCCATCAACAAAGGCCTGTCCCGAGGCGGAGTCAAGCGGGCTGATACTGCGCGGCTGGTGTTGGGCATGGCTTATTTCAATACCAATCAGTATGAGAAGGCGCGCGAAGCCTTCACTGCGGCCGCGCGTGATGAGCGCTCAGCGGCATATGCTGAACAGTGGATCGGTTACATGGATTCCGAGTTAGCGCGTCAAAAATCCTTGCAGGACGAAGGTGAAGCAGACAGTGCCGCTGAGAGCGAACCAGATGTTAACGCTGAGGGTGCCTCAGAAGACGCTGTAAAATAGGATACGTCAGCAGAACAGGCTGAAGGTGGTAAGACAAAGTCGCAAGCTCCGGGATTGCGGAATCAGTTGTAGCCTACGACCGAACTGGATGTACCGCAAATTGCGTTAAGCTAACCGATAAAAAGGGAGCTAATACAGCTCCCTTTTTTTATTCCGCGAACTTATACCGGAACCACATTCTCTGCCTGTGGGCCTTTCTGACCATCCGTGACGTTGAATTCAACCTTTTGACCATCGGCCAAAGTTTTGAAGCCATCGCCCTGGATAGAGCTAAAATGAACGAACACATCGGGGCCATCTTCACGCTCGATAAAGCCAAATCCTTTGGTTTCGTTAAACCATTTAACAGTACCAGTTGTCTTAGACATAAAATTTACCTGTATAGCGAGTGGCGCCATGTCCAGGCACCTTTTCATTTATAGTATTATTTATGGTTTACGCACCGATTATCTTGATGAAACGTCGACTTCGATCGTGAGCATAAATATTGCTGAATCCACTCAGCATTTTTAGTGTAGCACCATAGTTGGTGATTTACAGGAACGCCGGTAAACTATTTTCTGAACAATTTGGGTCATATGTGAGGAAGGTCATCGCCCATTTTTGGTATCTACCCTGCGCTTTAAACCGGATAGATTGGCGCATGTGCGGCACCCATCAGGCCGGTTTTGTCACTGGTGATTACGAACAACGGTACCTGATCAAGATGCGCGCGCATCTTACCCTTCTGCTGAAAACGTTGTACGAAGGTGCTCTGTTGCAGGAATGTGATCATGCCCGGCAGGAAACCCCCCGCCAGATACAGTCCGCCGTAGGCACCATTTGCGAGGACATAATTACCACATACCGATCCCAACAGGGCGCAGAACGTATTGAGGGTCAGCGTGCAGTGCGCACATTCCCGGCTTTGGGCCCGGGCTGAGATTTCCTCCGGCAATAACGGCAGGGTCTTGTGGCCCTGAATGGCGCCAATGGCCTGATACAAGCGTTGCAACCCCGGCCCGGACACCAGATATTCTGCGTAGACCTCGCCGGTCTTGGGTAACAAATGGCGAAACAGGTCCAGCTCCAATTCCGTGGCGGGTGACAGTCCCATGTGTCCGGGTTCGCTGGCACTGGCGACCGGTGTCGCGCCCATCCAACTCAGGGTCGCGCCACCCAGGCCAGTGCCTGGGCCAACTGTTGCCAGCCTGCTGCCGTGGGAGGTATTGCCCAGATGCAAAGCCGTGAGGTCGCTTGCGGTGAGATAAGGTACTGCATAAGCGTTACCTTCAAAGTCATTAATACCGCGAAGTTGCGAAAAGCCAAAGCGCTTCGCCAGATCCTGTAAGGAGAAAGACCAGTCAATATTGAGCATGGTCACGCGATCGCTGAAGGGTGGCGCTGCTACTGCCAGGCAACAATCGGTGGGGCCGGGTTCGGACAGCGCGTCCCACCAGTCGTCTACGACATCTTCGAACTGCGCATGCTCTCGGTTAATATAGGTGCGTAGTGCCCGCAGCTCATTGGTGATCGGGTCGTACAGAGCAAGGCGGCTATTGGTGCCACCGATATCCGCTACCAGGCGAGTGCTGAGGGGTTGGGACACAAGCACCGGCTTAAAGAACGGGTAGAATTTTCATGATATTGGTTGAGCCGGCGGTCCCGATGCGCTCACCTTTGGTGAGGATGATGGAGTCGCCTTTTTGCAGGTAACTACCGTCTAACAAGAATTCTATCACTCGGGCATCGATGCAATCTTCATCAAAAGCGGCGGCATCGAAAAAGAGTGGTACCACTCCGCGGCACAGACAGAGCTTTTGTAATGTTTCGCTAAGGTTGCTCAATGCGAAGATTGGCAGGCCAGAACTCAGGCGAGACATCAATCGTGGAGTGGTGCCAGACTCGGTGAGGCAGGCGATACCGCGTACGCTATCGAGATGATTGGCTGCGTAAATTGCCGACATGGCTATCGCATCCTGAGCATCTGCGAAGGCTCTATTGAGACGAAACGTGGATGTCCTGGCGACCGGCTGGCGCTCTGCGCCCAGAGCCGCATCGGCCATGGCCTGGACGACTTCCACCGGATAATTACCGACGGCTGTTTCTGCCGATAACATGACCGCGTCAGTGCCATCGAGTACCGCGTTAGCGACATCGAATACCTCTGCCCGAGTGGGCATGGAGCTATTAATCATGGACTCCATCATCTGGGTTGCGGTGATCACGACTCGATCCATCGTGCGCGCCTGGGAGATAAGCGCTTTCTGGATGCCGATCAATTGGGCATCCCCGACTTCGACGCCGAGGTCGCCGCGGGCGACCATAACGCCGTCCGAGGCTAGCACGATGCCGTTGAGTATATCCTCGTCAGCGACGACTTCGGCCCGTTCAATCTTAGCGATGATTGCGGGTTGCAGTTGGTGTTGCAGTAGCAATCTTTTGGTTTGGAAGATATCCTCGGCGGTGGAGACGAAAGACACCGCGACAAAGTCTGGCTTGAGCGCGCTCAAGCTGTCGATATCGGTAAGATCCTTGGCGGTCAGTGCGGGTGCGGCGAGGCCGCCCCCGAGACGGTTAATGCCTTTGCGTGAGCCGAGTTTGCCACCGATAAGCACGGTACAGTCCACTGCGGTCGCCTCGACGTCATCCACGCGCAACCGAATGCGGCCGTCGTCCAGCAGTAGGGTATCACCCCTCACTACGCTGCTACATAAGGCCTCGTATTCCAGGCCTACGCCGCGAAAGTCACCCTCACCGTCACCCAGATTGAGGTCGAGGCGGAAGCGGTCGCCGCTGGAAATCTCGACAGAGTCATTGCGAAAACTGCCGATACGTATCTTGGGGCCCTGTAAATCGGCCATGATGCCTACATACAGGCCGGCAATACTGGCCTGCTTGCGAATTCGAGCGGCGACCAGAACATGATGCTCTGCGGTGCCATGGCTGAAATTCAAGCGGAAGACATTAACGCCTGTGCCGATCAATTTGGCTATCATGTCGTCGGATTCACTGGCGGGGCCAATGGTTGCGACTATCTTGGTTCGTCTGATAAGTTTCGGGTTCACACTCATTTCCGTTGTAGATGACGCTGCAATCCCAGAACTGCAGGCGGCTGGATTGGCGATGATGTAGATAATGCTCTGTTCGCCAGCAACTCGCCAGTGTACGCCATATCGCATAGCTTCACCCGCCCGCCTCCGCTCGGTTCAGGTACTCGACCACGAGATCGGGAAAATCTGTAAACAGCCCATCGACCCCGGCCTGGCCGAGGAAGATATCCAGCAGCTCCTCGAAACTTCCTATATCTGCAGGTAACTCGTCGCGTCTGAAGGTGTAGGGATGGACTTGCAGGCCACGCGCCTGTGCAAGCTCCACTAGTGGGCTTAGCTGGGCGCGACCGGACGCTGTCTTGCCGAGATAAATATGGGCTAGAAAGGGACCGATGCCCTGGGCATAACTGGCGATATAGTCTAGTCCCGCGGGCGTTCGGAGATAGTCGTAATCCACTGCGCTGTCTTCGCCCCAGCTGTTCTCGCCAATGAGTTGAATCATCGGCAGTGGCGTCTTAAGTTCGCGGTGTAATTGCTGCAATGTCTGGTCATCGAAGCATTGCAGATACACCTGCTCGGGGCGATCTGAATAACCGCTTTGTTCCAGCACTTCCAGCACGGCGGCTGGCAGGTCCAGGCCCTGTTTGCGATGCCAGTGGGGCGCTTTCAGTTCGACATATAAGCCCGTGCGGCAGCCGCGGCTGTGGTCGAGCCCGGCGAGCATTGCCACCTCCTCGGCCAGGGTGGGGATTTGAAACAGGGCGTGCTCGGCGGGGAAGCGCTGCGGGTACACGGCGCTCCCCAGTCGCGCTGCGTCGAGGTGGGTGCGCTCGTGCAGGCGCAGTTGGCGGATTTCCGGCAGATCGAAATCGATGGCGTAAAACCGCCCGTCACTGCGGGCGCGGTCGGGAAACCGCTGAGCCACATCCGTGGTGCTGTCGAGGTGGATATCGTGAAGCACAATGGCCGTGCCATCTCTGGTCAGTACCACATCCTGTTCGAGAAAGTTGGCACCCATGGCATGCGCCAGCGCCTTGGCCGCGAGTGAGTGTTCCGGCAAATACCCACTGGCACCGCGATGCGCGATCACAATTGGTCGATTCCTGGTGTTCATGGTGACAGCGTTACCTCATATAGTGATGCTTATGCCGTGCCAGAATCAAAAGAGGGCGGGATTGATGATCCCCACCCTCTCTAATAGTGACAGTACAGTCCGATGGCTAGGGCAGTGCAGCTATCCAGGCATCATCTTCAAACCACTTTTTTCGCAGCTGGTTCAATACGCCGGTTTTCTCATAGGCGGTCAGGTAGTTATCCACCAGGTTAAAAAACTGTAGATCGTCCTTGCTGACAGCGATTCCGATAGGTTCTACCGTCAGGGGTTTCTCCAGTGTTGTCAGGCCTGAGTCGGGATAGCGCATTACCGCCAGGATGCACTGAGTCATGTCTGCCACCATCGCGTCCGCCTTGCCATTGATCAACATGGCCACGCCTTCGTTATAGCTGTCAAACTCGATGAGCGTGGCAGCAGGTGCGATCTTCTTGATGAAGTTGGCGTGGGTTGAATTTTTCAGGGCGAGCAGTTTGAGGTCTTCGCGATTAAATTCCTCGGCGGAGGTGATGGTCCCGAGCAAATTGCTTCTGGTCAGGATAGACATCCCGGACATCATATAGGGGCCGATAAAAGAGACCCGCTCAGTGCGTGCAGGGGTTATCGACATATTTGAAAGTATCATGTCAATCTCGTCTTCTTCCAGTGCTTTCAGGAGTCCGCCGAAGGGAATAGTCTTGATTTCCAGTTTTACATTCATCGCCATGGCCAGTGCTTGGGCCAGGTCCACGTCGAAACCCATGAGGCCGCCTTCGCGAGTTGTCATCGACATCGGCGGTTGATTACCGGACATGCCTACTTTGAGTACCTCGAAATCGACGATGCGTTCCAGCGTGTCATCCGCGGCCGCCTGAAATGGCAGTACTCCCAGAAGCGTTATAACGCCTACCAGTAGAATGTGTTTGATCTTACTTGCCATCAGAATTTCTCCGGTAGATTGATTATGGGCTCGCTCAACGTATAAAGGCGAGATGTTATGTTGATCAGCCCGGTTGGGACGAAAGCAAGGTGAAGCGCACCAGTGTAAGTCTCATCGGCAAGGATGCCAAAACCTTTTATCATGCAA
>TARA_B110000503_G_scaffold112421_1_pt1 | contig 109915 bp, 101 predicted proteins | sample TARA_B110000503 | Tara Oceans TARA_B110000503 (sample SAMEA4397472) | marine metagenome | biome: Polar Biome; feature: [SRF] surface water layer (ENVO:00010504); material: water (ENVO:00002006), including particulate matter (ENVO:01000060) such as... | depth 5 m | reverse complement strand
CCGATGTAGCTCAGGGGTAGAGCGTTTCCTTGGTAAGGAAGAGGTCGTGAGTTCAAATCTCATCGTTGGCTCTCTGTTAAACTAAAATTTAATAACACATCCATTCAATTTTACTTAACTTTTATGAAACTTTTAAGCATTAGGAATGTGTTTAGCACTTTTTTAAGTCTTCTTAATAGCTTTATCTAACTCCTTGTCATCATATTTTTCTAATCTATCTATTATTACGATTTCTGTTTCTGGATTGATTAGAATTTTCTCGTTTTCTGTTGAAATTATTTTTCTTTTTATTAGGTTCTGGAATAGCGTGAGGGTCAGGTTCAAATCCTGTTTTAACTTTCGATGGAATTTTAAGTCCTATAAGTTTTTCAATATCTCTTAAATATTCTTTTTCATCTATGCAAACTAACGAAATGGCTTCACCATTAGCACCCGCTCTTCCAGTCCTTCCTATTCTATGAATATAATCTTCTGGAATATTAGGTAGTTCGAAATTTACTACATGGGGTAATAAAGGAATGTCTAAGCCTCTAGCGGCTATATCTGTTGCAACAAGAATTTTTACTGAACCATCTTTGAAGCCAGACAAAGCTTTAGTCCTAGCCCCTTGACTCTTATTGCCATGAATTGCGGCAGCTGAAATATTTGCTTTGATCATTTTCTTACAAAGATTATTTGCACCATGCTTTGTTCTTGTAAAAACGAGAACTTGATTCCAATTTCCTTGTTTAATTAATTGAATAATTAATTCAGATTTTTTACTTTTATCAACTTTGTAGACATATTGAAATATAGCTTCAACTGTAGTGTTTTGTGGAGAAGTTTCCACTAGAATAGGATTGTTTAAAATGCCTTTTGCTAATGTTTTGATTTCTTTTGAAAAAGTTGCAGAAAACAGTAAATTTTGCCTTTGCTTTGGAAGCAAGTTCATTATTTTATTAATATCTCTTTGAAAGCCCATATCTAGCATTCGATCAGCTTCATCTAAAACTAAAATTTCGACATTCCTTAAAGACAATAACCTTTGGTTTTCTAAGTCTAATAAACGTCCTGGAGTGGCTATTAGAATATCAATACCACTTTTAATTTTTGAAACCTGAGGGTTTTGATTAACTCCTCCAAATATTACCATTGAACGTAAGTCAATATACGTGCTATATTCTTTTATATTTTCATAGATTTGAGCAGCAAGTTCCCTTGTAGGAGTTAGAATTAATGCTCTTATTTTTCTATTATTTTTATCAGAATTTTTAGAAAGAATTTGTAATAAAGGAAGCGTAAATCCTGCAGTCTTTCCAGTTCCAGTTTGTGCAGATGCTAATATATCTTTTCCTTTTAAAATTAATGGAATAGCTTTTTGTTGAATTGGAGAGGGATCAGTATACCCTTTTTCGTTTATTGCTTTTAAAAGTGAAGGCAAAAGCCCTAGTTCGTTAAATTTCATAGATTATAAAGCATTTAATTTGCTTTGAGTTTTTTAGATTTTTTTAAGCTTGTTTTTTAAGCTATTAAAATTTTTTGTGTAAATATAAAGTTTAACTTACCAACTATTGTTAATCCGTTATATAATTAAATTTTTTAAATTTATTAAATGAAAAAAAAATATATTAAATTTTTATGTTTTATACTGTTGGCTTCTTGTCAAAATGAAGATTATGATGATAGTGAAAATATAGATCCTCCATTAGCAATTTGTACTGATGGTATAGCTAAAGTAGATGGAACAGATTACGAATATTCATGTTTGAATTATAATTTAATGGGTTATGTTTCGCTCGAAGAAATGGATGCACAAGCTGGTAATGATTGTTGGGGTTGGACAGATTTATCAACTGGAAGGGAATATGCAATCATGGGTGTAAATAATGGAACAGCTTTCATTGATATAACGGATTCAACTAATCCTTTATATTTAGGCAAGCTTCCAACAGCAACTGTTGATAGTTCATGGAGAGATATGAAGGTGTATAATGATTATGTATATATAGTTAGTGAAGCATCAGATCATGGGCTTCAAGTATTTAACTTAGCCAAGCTTCGAAATGTGGAAACGGTAAAAGTTTTTTCTGCAGACTTTATTTATAATCAATATGGTCAGGCCCATAATATTGCTATAAATGAAGATTCGGGTTATGCGTACACAGCAGGAGCCAGAACAAAAGGAATTCATGCATTAAACTTGTCCAGCCCATTAGATCCTCAACTTGAATTAGAAGCACCTGAATTCGGATATAGTCATGATGCACAAATCGTAACATACAAGGGTCCTGATCAAGACTATTTTGGTAAAGAAATTTATTTTGGAAGTAATCAAAATAAAGTTGTGGTAGTTGATGTAACGAATAAAAGTGAACCAAAATTAATTAGTTCTTTTTTTTATGATCATCAATACACTCATCAATCTTGGCTCACAGAAGATCATAAATATGCCCTTTTAGGTGATGAATTGGATGAGTTGGATTCTTCATATGATTTAAAAGTTGATGCTAAAACAAGAACTGTAATAATTGACTTAAGTGATTTAGATAATCCAGTTCATCATTTTGATTATTATTCAGAGAATAAAGCAATAGATCATAATGGTTATGTAAAAGGAAATGAGTTTTTTCTTGCAAGCTATACTGCAGGATTAAGAATTATAGATATTTCCAATATTGACCAAAAGTATATTATAGAAACAGGTTTTTTTAATACTTATAACGATCATAATAAAGATGGTTTAAACTATCAAGGCACATTTAAAAATCAGGATCCAGGAGATGATCATGATGGAAAAAAAGGAAATACTGATGCGTTTAATGGGGCCTGGAGTGTTTATCCTTACTTTAAAAGTGGAAACATTATTATAAGTGATATAAATTCAGGGTTATTTATAGTAAAAAAACAACTTTAATTATTGAAATATTAATGGTATTATGATTTTAAATTTTAAAACATTAGTTTATATGGGTTAAAAAAATACATAATTATTAATTTTTTTGATATAAAATTTATATATTTGCGCTCATTTTAAAAGTAACAAAACACACATATTATGGCTAAAGAAACTTTCGATCGTTCAAAACCACATTTAAATATTGGTACAATTGGACACGTTGATCATGGTAAAACTACCCTAACTGCTGCTATTACTAAAGTATTAGCTGATTTAGGTTTTTCTGAAGCAAGAAGCTTTGACCAAATTGACAATGCTCCTGAAGAAAAAGAAAGAGGTATAACAATTAACACTTCTCACGTTGAGTATCAAACTGCTAACCGTCATTACGCTCACGTTGACTGTCCTGGTCACGCGGATTACGTAAAAAATATGGTTACAGGTGCTGCTCAAATGGATGGCGCAATCCTTGTGGTTGCTGCTTCTGATGGGCCAATGCCTCAAACTAGAGAACATATCTTACTTGGAAGACAGGTTGGTATTCCTCGTATGGTTGTTTTTCTTAACAAAGCTGATCAAGTTGATGATGAAGAGTTATTAGAGCTTGTTGAAATGGAAGTAAGAGAATTATTAAGTTTTTATGAGTATGATGGTGAAAATGGTCCTGTGATTTTAGGTTCTGCTTTAGGAGCTTTAAATGGAGAGCAAAAATGGGTTGATTCGGTAGTTAAACTTATGGAATCTGTAGATTCTTGGATTGAACTTCCAAAAAGAGAGGTTGATAAAGATTTTTTAATGCCTGTTGAAGATGTGTTTTCTATTACAGGTAGAGGGACTGTAGCAACTGGTAGAATTGAAACAGGTGTAGCTAATACAGGTGATTCAGTTGATATTATCGGTATGGGTGCAGAGAAGTTATCTTCTACTGTTACTGGTGTTGAAATGTTTAGAAAAATTTTAGATAGAGGTGAAGCTGGTGATAACGTTGGTATCTTATTAAGAGGTATTGAGAAAAGTCAAATTACAAGAGGAATGGTAATTTGTAAACCAGGGTCTGTTAAGCCACATGATAAATTTGAAGCTGAGGTGTATATATTAAAGAAAGAAGAAGGTGGTAGACACACTCCATTTCATAACAACTATAGACCACAATTTTATGTAAGAACAACTGATGTTACTGGTAATATCATACTTCCTAAAGGAGTAGAGATGGTAATGCCTGGTGATAATTTAACTATTACCGTTGACCTTATCTCTCCAATTGCTTGTAGCGTTGGATTAAGATTTGCGATTAGAGAAGGTGGTAGAACAGTTGGTGCTGGTCAGGTTACTAAGATTTTATAATAATATAATACAAAATCTACAAAAGGTATCTGTTTACACAGATGCCTTTTGTGGCTATAAATTAAGGTGTTTAATTTCACCAATTTTAGAGATACGGGTTTAGCTCAGTTGGTAGAGCACTGGTCTCCAAAACCAGGTGTCGGGAGTTCGAGTCTCTCAACCCGTGCAAAAATATAGAATAATGAATATAGTTTCTTACGTTAAAGAGTCATTTTCAGAATTAAAAGAACACGTTTCGTGGACTCCTTTTGCTGAACTCTCTAATCTTACAGTAATAGTTTTATTGTTTTCTATAATTTTTTCACTGATTATTTGGTTTGCAGACAGTATTTTATCTAGAGTATTTAAATTTTATTTTGAACTTATCAATTAAATGATGGCGGATACAGATATAAAAAAATGGTATGTTGTGAGAGCCGTAAGTGGTCAAGAAAATAAAATCAGAAACTATATGGAATCTGAAATTAATAGACTTGGTTTTTCTGAGTTTGTTGAAGAAATGTTGGTTCCTACTCAAAAAGTTGTTCAAATAAGAAAAGGTAAAAAAGTAAGTAAGCAAAAGGTTTATTTTCCTGGTTATATTATGATTAAAGCTAATTTATCAGGAGAAATTCCGCATATTATTAAAGCTTTGCCTAACGTAATAGGTTTTCTTGGCGAAACTAAAGGAGGAGATCCTATTCCATTGAGAACTGCTGAAGTTAACAGAATGCTTGGTACAGTTGATGATCTTTCAACTGAATCAGAAAATATTTCAATTCCCTTTGCAATGGGTGAAAATATTAAAGTTATTGATGGACCTTTTAATGGATTTAATGGTACTGTTGAAAATGTAAATGAAGACAAGAGGAAATTAGAAGTAATGGTTAAGATATTTGGAAGAAAAACTCCTTTAGAGCTTTCTTATATGCAAGTAGAGAAAATATAAATGTTACATATAAAACATTTTTTAAATAGCTTCCAATTATTTAAGAAATAATAAATATTAATAATGGCTAAAGAAATAGAAAAAGTACTGAAATTACAAATTAGAGGCGGTGCTGCCAACCCATCACCACCTGTTGGACCTGCATTAGGTGCGGCTGGTGTTAATATAATGGAATTTTGTAAGCAGTTTAACACAAGAACTCAAGAAAATCCTGGTAAAATTTTACCTGTTGCTATTACAGTTTACAAAGACAAATCTTTTGAATTTGTGGTTAAAACTCCACCTGCAGCCGTACAATTATTGGAAGCAGCTAAGGTTAAAAAGGGATCTGGAGTACCGAATCGTAGTAAAGTAGCAACCGTTTCTTGGGATCAAATTAAATTGATTTCAGAAGATAAGATGGTTGATTTAAACGCTTTCACTGTTGAATCAGCAATGAAGATGATTGCTGGAACTGCTAGATCGATGGGAATTAAGGTTAAAGGCCAAGCTCCTTTTTAATTTTTTAATTTAAGATTATGACAAAAATTACAAAAAAACGTAAAGATGCTTTATCTAAAATAGATAACTCAAAAATTTATTCCTTAAAAGAAGCTTGTGGAGTTGTTAAAGAAATTTCTAAACTTAATTTCGATGCTTCTGTTGATTTGGCTGTTCGTCTTGGAGTAGATCCTAAAAAAGCTGATCAAAATGTCAGAGGAATTGTTACTCTTCCTAACGGTACAGGTAAAGATGTTAAAGTTCTTGCCCTTGTAACACCTGACAAAGAAAAAGAGGCTCAAGATGCTGGTGCTGATTATGTTGGACTTGATGAATATTTACAAAAAATCAAAGACGGCTGGACTAATGTTGATGTGATTATAACTATGCCAAGTGTTATGGGTAAGTTAGGTCCATTAGGAAAAATATTAGGTCCTAGAGGTTTGATGCCAAATCCAAAAACTGGTACAGTAACTATGGATGTTGCTAAGGCAGTTTCTGAAGTTAAAGCAGGTAAGATTGATTTTAAAGTAGAAAAAACTGGTATTATTCATGCTTCAATAGGTAAAGTTTCTTTTGATGCTGATAAAATTTATGAGAATTCTCTTGAGTTAATTCAGAATATAATTAAGCTTAAACCAAATTCATCCAAGGGCACGTATTTGAAAAGTATTTCTATGTCTAGTACGATGAGTCCAGGTATTAATATTGACACTAATATTTAGTTAAAAATAATAAAATGACAAGAGAAGAAAAATCTAAGGTAATAGAAAGGTTAACTGCTGAATTAGCTGATAACACTAATATTTACATGACGGATGTTTCAGGTCTTAATGCTGTTCAAACAAGTAACTTAAGAAGAGCTTGTTTTAAAGCAAATGTTAAACTTTCAGTAGTAAAAAATACATTGTTAAGTAAAGCAATGGAAACTTCTGATAGAGACTTTGGAGACCTAAATCAAGTGTTAGTAGGCAATACAGCTTTGATGTATTCAGAGATTGGTAATTCGCCAGCTAAATTAATCAAGCTATTTAGAAAGAAAGCTGATAAACCTATCTTAAAAGGTGCTTCTATTGAAGATGCCATTTTTTTAGGGGATGATCAACTTGAGACTTTATCAAACATCAAGTCAAGGGAGGAGTTAATTGGAGAAGTAATTACAATTTTACAGTCCCCAGCTAAAAACCTTATTTCCGCTTTACAATCTGGTGGAGCAACAATTTCAGGAGTGTTAAAAACACTTTCTAACAAAAAAGAGTAGTTAAAAATTTAATAATAATAATAATAAATATTTATAAAAATGGCAGATTTAAAAGATTTTGCAGAAAAATTAGTTAATCTAACAGTTAAAGAAGTTAACGAGTTAGCAGAGATTCTTAAAAGCGAATATGGTATCGAACCAGCAGCAGCAGCAGTAGTTTCAGCTGGACCTGCGGCAGGTGGTGATGCTGAAGTAGCTGAAGAAAAATCAGAATTTGATGTTGTGTTAACTGCAGCTGGAGGTTCAAAATTAGCAGTTGTTAAGCTTGTTAAAGAATTAACAGGTTTAGGCTTGAAAGAAGCTAAAGAACTTGTTGATAATGCGCCAAGTAATATTAAAGAAGCAGTTTCTAAAGCTGAAGCTGAAGGATTCAAGAAATCTCTTGAAGAAGCTGGAGCTGAGGTTGAGTTAAAATAATTAGCTTAATCCTTAGTTTTATTTAAAATTTCTTAAGTTTTAGGGCTAAACCCTTGTACTTAATTTTTTACGTTCTTTTAATTTAAATTGATTTAAATGCATAACATTATAAATAGATTAAACTTTGCTACAGCTACTGACATTCCTGATTATCCAGATTTTCTTGATATACAGTTAAAATCTTTTAGTGATTTTTTCCAACTTGAAACAAAATCTGATGAAAGAACTGATGAAGGTCTTTTTAATACTTTTTTAGATAATTTTCCTATTTCAGATTCTAGAAATCAGTTTATATTAGAATTCTTAGATTACTTTGTGGATCCTCCCCGTTATTCTATTCAAGAATGTATTGAGAGAGGTTTAACTTATAGTGTTCCGCTTAAAGCTAGATTAAAGCTGTCTTGTTCTGATGAAGAACATGAAGATTTTGAAACAATAGTTCAGGATGTTTACTTAGGAGTAATTCCTTACATGACACCAAGTGGAACATTTATAATAAATGGCGCCGAACGTGTTGTTGTTTCTCAGTTACATAGATCTCCTGGAGTATTTTTTGGTCAATCTTTTCATGCTAATGGTGCTAAATTGTATTCTGCTAGGGTAATCCCTTTTAAAGGTTCATGGATTGAGTTTGCTACAGATATTAATAGCGTTATGTATGCTTACATTGATAGAAAAAAGAAATTACCAGTTACAACTTTACTTAGAGCTATTGGTTTTGAAAGAGATAAAGATATTTTAGAAATATTTGATTTAGCTGAAGAAGTTAAAGTTTCTAAATCTGGACTTAAAAAATGTATTGGCAGAAAGTTGGCTGCAAGAGTATTAAACTCTTGGTTTGAAGACTTCGTTGATGAAGATACTGGCGAAGTTGTGTCTATTGAAAGAAACGAGATTATTTTAGATAGAGATATTGTAATAGATAAAGAAAATATTGAAGAAATTTTAGAAACAAGCTCTAAAACTATTTTATTGCATAAGGTTGATGGTCAATATTCTGATTATGCTATAATTCATAATACTTTACAAAAAGATCCAACTAATTCTGAAAAGGAAGCGGTTGAACATATTTACAGACAATTAAGAAATGCTGAACCGCCAGATGAAGAAACCGCAAGAGGAATAATAGATAAATTATTTTTCTCTGAACAAAGGTATAACCTTGGTGAAGTGGGTAGGTATAGAATGAACAAGAAGTTAGGGCTTGACATTGAAATGGATAAGTTAGTTTTAACTAAAGAAGATATTATAACTATTATAAAATACTTAATTGAATTAATTAATTCAAAAGCTGAAATTGACGATATTGATCATTTATCTAACAGAAGAGTAAGGACGGTAGGCGAACAACTGTCTTCACAATTTGGAGTTGGTTTATCAAGAATGGCACGTACTATTCGTGAAAGAATGAATGTTAGAGATAATGAAGTGTTTACTCCAATTGATTTAATTAATGCTAAAACATTATCTTCAGTTATTAATTCATTTTTTGGAACAAATCAGTTGTCTCAATTTATGGATCAAACTAACCCATTAGCTGAAATTACTCATAAGAGAAGATTATCTGCATTAGGACCTGGTGGACTTTCTAGAGAAAGAGCCGGTTTTGAAGTGAGAGATGTTCATTATACACATTACGGAAGATTATGCCCAATTGAAACTCCAGAAGGACCAAATATTGGATTAATTTCTTCTTTAGGAGTTTTTGCAAAAGTTAATAATTTAGGTTTTATTGAAACACCATATAGAAAAGTTGAGAATGGTGTAGTAGACTTGAAAAATTATAAATTTTTAAGTGCTGAAGAGGAAGAAGGAAAACTGATTTCTCAAGCAAACCTTCCCAAAGACAAGGATGGAAAAATTCTTTCCGATAAAGTTATCGCTAGACAAGGAGCAGATTATCCAGTAATCGATCCTAAAGATGTTGATTATGCTGATATTGCTCCTAACCAAATTGCTTCTATTTCTGCATCTCTTATTCCATTTTTAGAGCATGATGATGCTAATAGGGCTCTAATGGGATCAAATATGATGAGACAATCAGTTCCTTTATTAAAACCTGAATCTCCTATAGTAGGGACTGGTTTAGAAAGACAAGTTGCTTCTGATTCCAAAGTTTTAATTAATGCTGATTATGACGGTAAGGTTACTTATGTAGACTCTCAGAAAATTACAATTAAATATAGTCTTACTGAAGAACAAAAAATAACAAGTTTTGATATTGATGAAAAAACTTATCCTCTTATTAAATTTAGAAAAACTAATCAGGGTACTTGTATTAATTTGAAACCGATTGTTGCAAAAGGTGATTTAGTTAAAAAGGGTCAGGTATTATGTGAAGGGTATGCTACTCAAAAAGGTGAACTTGCATTAGGAAGAAACCTTAAAGTAGCTTTCATGCCTTGGAAAGGTTATAATTTTGAAGATGCGATTGTTATTTCTGAGAAAGTTGTTAGAGATGACGTATTTACCTCTCTTCATATTGATGAGTACTCAATTGATGTTAGGGATACTAAATTGGGAATGGAAGAACTTACAAATGATATTCCAAACGTAAGCGAAGAAGCAACTGCTAATTTAGATGAAAATGGAATGATTCGAATTGGTGCAGAGGTTCATCCAGGTGATATTTTAATTGGTAAAATCACTCCTAAAGGTGAATCTGATCCTACACCTGAAGAAAAATTACTAAGAGCAATATTTGGTGATAAGGCTGGAGATGTGAAGGATGCTTCTCTAAAAGCACCTCCTTCTTTAAATGGTGTTGTAATTAATAAAAAATTATTTACAAGACCTGTTAAAGATAAAAGAAAAAGATCTGAAGATAAAGATCTTTTAATTGAACTTGAAGCTAGTTATGAACTCAAATATAAATCTTTAAAAGATCAATTAGTTGAAAAACTATATAACATTTTGGGTGGTAAAACTTGTCAAGGAATTTTCAATGATTTAGAAGAGGAAATTCTTCCAAAAGGTAAAAAGTATTCGCTAAAAATGCTTAATCAAGTAGAAGAATATACCCATTTAGTTTCTGGTCAGTGGGCTGTTGATAAAAAAGTAAATGGTTTAGTAATTTCTTTACTTCATAATTATAAAATAAAAGATAATGATCTTAAAGGTATGCTTAGAAGAGAAAAGTTTACTATTTCTGTTGGAGACGAACTTCCTCCTGGAATTTTAAAATTAGCTAAAGTTTATATTGCCAAAAAGAGAAAACTTAAGGTTGGAGATAAAATGGCAGGAAGACATGGAAACAAAGGAATTGTTGCTAGAATTGTCAGACAAGAAGATATGCCATTTCTTGAAGATGGAACTCCTGTAGATATAGTATTAAATCCACTTGGAGTACCTTCTAGAATGAATATTGGTCAAATTTATGAGACTGTATTAGGGTGGGCTGGTCAAAAATTAGGAAAAAAATTCTCAACTCCAATCTTTGATGGTGCAACCATAGACCAAATTAATGATTTAACAAATGAGGCAGGTATACCAAAATTTGGACATACTTATTTGTATGATGGAGGCACTGGTAAAAGATTTGATCAACCTGCAACTGTTGGTGTTATCTATATGTTAAAATTAGGTCATATGGTAGATGATAAGATGCACTCTAGATCAATTGGACCATATTCTTTAATCACTCAACAACCTTTAGGTGGGAAAGCCCAATTTGGTGGTCAGAGATTTGGAGAAATGGAAGTTTGGGCGCTTGAAGCATACGGTGCCTCAAGTACTTTACAAGAAATTTTAACAATTAAATCAGATGATGTTCAGGGTAGAGCTAAAGCTTATGAAGCTATTGTTAAAGGTGAAACTATGCCCGATCCTGGACTTCCAGAATCATTTAATGTGTTAATGCATGAACTAAAAGGTCTAGGTCTAGATATCAGACTAGAAGAATAATAAAAATAATAAATCATTATGTCTAGAAAAATTGAAATTAATAAATCTCAAAAATTTTCAAAAATATCTATAGGATTAGCCTCTCCTGAAAAAATTTTAGGAGCATCAAGAGGTGAAATTTTAAAACCTGAAACGATTAATTATAGAACTCACAAACCAGAAAGAGATGGTTTGTTTTGTGAAAGAATTTTCGGTCCTATAAAAGATTTTGAATGCGCTTGTGGTAAGTACAAAAGAATTAGATATAAAGGTATTATTTGTGATAGATGTGGAGTTGAAGTAACTGAAAAAAAAGTTAGAAGAGATAGAGTAGGGCACATCAATTTAGTTGTTCCAGTTGCTCATATTTGGTATTTCCGTTCTTTACCAAACAAAATAGGTTATCTATTAGGGCTTCCTTCTAAAAGATTAGATATGATAATATATTATGAAAGATATGTTGTTATACAAGCTGGTTTAGCAGTTAATGTTGAAGGAGAGCCTGTGAATAAAATGGATTTTTTAACTGAAGAAGAATATATCACAATTACCGAAAGTCTTCCGCAAGAAAATCAATTTTTAGATGATGAAGACCCAAATAAATTTATTGCTAAAATGGGTGCGGAATGTTTAATTGAATTACTTTCAAGAATTGACTTAAATGAACTTTCTTATGAATTAAGACATAAAGCAAATAACGAAACGTCTAAGCAGAGAAAAACAGAATCTTTAAAAAGACTTCAGGTGGTTGAGTCATTTAAAGATTCAAATCTTAATCGCGAGAATAAGCCAGAGTGGATGATATTAAAAGCTATCCCAGTAATTCCACCTGAATTAAGGCCCTTGGTTCCTTTAGATGGAGGAAGATTTGCTACTTCTGATCTTAACGATTTATATAGAAGAGTTATAATTAGAAATAATAGACTTAAACGTCTTGTTGAAATAAAAGCGCCTGAAGTTATATTAAGAAATGAAAAAAGAATGCTTCAGGAATCTGTAGATTCATTGTTTGATAATACAAGAAAATCTTCAGCTGTTAAAACTGATGCCAATAGACCATTGAAATCTTTATCAGATTCTTTAAAAGGGAAACAAGGTAGATTTCGTCAAAACTTGTTAGGAAAAAGAGTTGATTATTCAGCAAGATCTGTAATTGTTGGAGGACCTGAACTTAAATTACATCAGTGCGGTCTTCCTAAAGGTATGGCAGCTGAGCTGTATAAACCTTTTATAATTAGAAAATTACTTGAAAGAGGTATTGTTAAAACAGTTAAATCCGCTAAAAAAATAATAGACAGAAGAGAGCCTCTTGTTTGGGATATTTTAGAAAATGTATTAAAGGGTCATCCTGTTTTGCTAAACAGAGCTCCAACTTTACACAGATTAGGTATTCAAGCTTTTCAACCAATGCTTATTGAGGGTAAAGCAATTCAAGTACATCCTTTAGTTTGTACTGCATTTAATGCTGATTTTGACGGAGATCAAATGGCAGTTCACCTTCCGCTTGGTCCAGAAGCTATTTTAGAAGCTCAACTTCTGATGCTGGCTTCTCATAATATTTTAAATCCTGCCAATGGAGCGCCTATTACTGTACCTTCTCAAGACATGGTTTTAGGATTGTATTATATGACAAAATTATTAAAATCTAATAAAGATCTTAAAGTCAAAGGTGAAGGGTTAACATTTTATTCTGATGAAGAAGTAAATATTGCCTATAATGAAGGAAAAGTTCATTTAAATGCAATGATTAAGATTAGGGCTAAGGACTTTAACGATTCAGGTGAATTAGTATTTAAGATTATTGAAACAACTGTAGGTAGGGTTTTGTTTAACAAAGTTGTTCCTGAGAAAGCTGGTTTTATTAACGAAGTCTTAACCAAAAAATCTCTTAGAGATATTATTGGAAATATATTAAAGGTTACTAATGTACCAGAAACAGCAGAATTTTTAGATAAAATTAAATCAATGGGATTCTCTTTTGCTTTTGAAGGAGGACTATCTTTTAGTTTAGGTGATATTATGATACCGCCTGAAAAAAATGAAATGATTGCAAAAGCTAATGTAGAAGTTGATGCTATTAAGTCTAATTACAACATGGGTTTAATAACAAATAACGAAAGATATAATCAAGTAATTGATGTATGGACTTCAACAAATGCTACTTTAACCGAGTTGTCGATGAAGAGAATTAGTGAAGATAAACAAGGTTTTAATTCAGTGTTTATGATGTTAGATTCTGGAGCAAGGGGTTCAAAAGAACAGATTAGACAACTTACAGGAATGAGAGGGTTAATGGCTAAACCTAAAAAATCTAATTCAGGTGGTGGTGAGATTATTGAAAATCCAATTCTGTCAAATTTTAAAGAAGGATTATCGATTTTAGAATACTTTATATCAACTCACGGAGCTAGAAAGGGGTTAGCGGATACAGCCTTAAAAACTGCTGATGCTGGTTATTTAACAAGAAGACTTGTAGATGTAGCGCAAGATGTTATAGTTAACTATGTTGACTGTAACACATTAAGAGGTATTTCAGTCGAGGCTTTAAAAAAGAATCAAGAAATCGTTGAATCTCTTGGAGAAAGAATTTTAGGAAGAGTTTCATTACACGATGTTTATAATCCATTAAATAATGAAATTATTGTTAATTCTGGCGAAGAAATTAGTGAAGAAATAGTTAAAATAATTCAAAATTCACCTATTGAAAAGGTAGAAGTAAGATCTCCTTTGTCATGTGAATCACCAAAAGGTATTTGTTCTAAATGTTATGGAAGAAACCTAGCGACTGGTAAAATGGTTCAAAATGGTGAGGCAGTGGGAGTAGTTGCAGCTCAGTCAATTGGTGAGCCAGGAACTCAATTAACTTTAAGAACATTTCACGTTGGTGGTATTGCCGGAAATATTTCAGAAGAAAATAAATTAGAGATTAGGTTTGATGGAGTTGCTGAAATCGAAGATTTAAAAACTGTTTCATCAACTGATTCTGATGGAAATAAAATCGATATTGTTATATCTAGGACATGTGAAATTAAATTATTAGATAAAAAGACTGGAATTGTTTTAAGTGCTAATAATATACCTTATGGGTCAACAATTTTAATTAAAGATGGTCAAGAACTTAGTAAGGGGGATTTTGTTTGTCAATGGGATCCTTACAATGGTGTAATAATTTCTGAATTTGGCGGTAAAATTGAATATGAAAATATTGATCAAGGTGTAACTTATCAAGTTGAAATTGATGAGCAAACTGGATTTAAGGAAAAAGTTATTTCAGAATCCAGAAATAAAAAAGTAGTTCCTACATTGTTGATTAATGATGCCAAAGGAAAAAATTTAAGAACTTATAATTTGCCAGTTGGTGCGCATTTAATGATAGATGATGGAGAAAAAATCAAAGCAGGAAAAATTTTAGTTAAAATTCCAAGAAAATCTTCAAAATCTGGTGATATTACAGGTGGTCTTCCAAGAGTTACTGAGCTTTTTGAAGCTAGAAACCCATCTAATCCAGCTGTTGTTAGTGAAATAGACGGTGTAGTTAATTTTGGAAAAATTAAAAGAGGAAATAGAGAGATAATAATTGAATCTAAAACTGGAGAAATTAAAAAATATTTAGTTAAACTTTCTAATCAGATTCTTGTTCAAGAAAATGATTATGTAAAAGCAGGTATGCCTTTATCAGATGGTTCAATTACTCCAAATGATATACTTAATATAAAAGGGCCATCTGCAGTTCAGCAGTACCTTGTTAATGAGGTTCAAGAAGTATATAGATTACAGGGTGTAAAAATTAATGACAAACATTTTGAAGTTTTAGTTAGACAGATGATGCAAAAAGTTAAAATCCAGGATTCTGGAGATACTACTTTCTTGGAAGGTCAGTTAATTCATAAAAATGACTTTATTTTTGAAAACGATAATTTATTTAACAAAAAAATAGTTGAATCTGTTGGTGCTTCTGAAAACTTTAAGCTTGGTCAAGTAATTAGTGCAAGAGTTCTTAGAGATGAAAACTCTTTATTAAAAAGAGAGGACAAAGAATTAGTTTTAGCTAGAGATGCTGTAAATTCTACTGCGACTCCAATTCTGCAAGGAATAACTAGGGCATCTTTACAAACTAAATCATTTATTTCTGCAGCTTCTTTTCAAGAAACAACAAAGGTGTTAAATGAAGCAGCTGTAAATGGAAAAATTGACTATTTAGAAGGATTAAAAGAAAATGTAATTGTTGGACATAAAATTCCAGCAGGAACTGGTAGTAGAAAATTTAATGATATAATTGTGGGATATGTAGATGAATATGAAGAATTGTTAGCTAGTAAAAAGCTTAGTTATGATAAAAAAATCTGATTCTAAAAAAGCAAATATAAACCTTGAGCTAGATGAAAATATAGCTCAAGGTACTTATTCCAATCTTGCCTTAATAAATCATTCTGTTTCTGAATTTGTTGTTGATTTTGTTAATATTATGCCCGGTGTTCCAAAGGCAAAAGTTAAATCAAGAATCATTTTAACTCCTCAACATGCTAAAAGATTTTCTCAAGCATTGAACGAAAATATTTCTAGATTTGAAAAGTCAAATGGACAAATAAAGGAATATGATACTCATCCAACAATAAACTTAAACTTCGGACCATCAGGAGAAGCTTAATTAGAATTCGGATTTATAATGAAAATTTATAGATGGAAATTTCTCTTTTGTCATTTCTAAAGAAAATGATGAGTCAGATAAAAAAACTAATTTCCCATCTTTATCTTTAGCTAAAAACTTGCTTTTAAGTTTTTTGAATTCATTAAATTCAGCTTTTGTTCCTTCTTGATTTTCAACCCAACACGCTTTGTGAATGTTTAGATTTTCGTAAGAACATTTTGCTCCATATTCATGCTCAAGCCTATACTGAATGACTTCAAATTGAAGAGCTCCAACAGTTCCGATTACTTTACGACCATTAAGTTCTAATATAAATAATTGGGCGACTCCTTCATCCATTAATTGAACAATTCCTTTTGCTAATTGTTTAGATTTCATTGGGTCTAGATTATTTATATATCTAAAATGTTCTGGTGAAAAGTTAGGAATACCCTTAAAAAAAACATCTTCACCTTCTGAAAATGCATCTCCAATTTTAAAATTACCAGAATCATGAACGCCTACTATGTCACCTGGGTATGATTCATTGACAATTTCTTTTTTTTCAGCAAAAAATGCATTTGGACTGCTGAACTTAAAATTTTTGTTCAATCTAACATGGTGATATGTCATATTCCTTTTAAATTTACCTGAAACTATTTTTATAAATGCAAGTCGATCTCTGTGCTTAGGATCCATATTTGCATGAATTTTAAAGATGAATCCTGTAAATTTTGATTCATTTGGACTGATAATTCTTAACGTACTTTCTTTTTTTGTTGGTGAAGGAGCGATTGAAATAAAACAATCTAATAATTCCTTAACTCCAAAATTATTTAATGCAGATCCGAAAAACACTGGTTGTTGCTTACAGCTTAAATATTGATCTTTATTGAAATTTGGATACACTTCTTCAATAATTTCAATTTCCTCTTTAAGATTGTCTGAAGCTGTTTCTCCAATGTGATCAATAAGTTTAGGATCATTTAAACCATTTATGTATATTGTTTTAGAAATTTTCTGTTTATTATCAGCGTTAAATAACATCAAATTCTTTTCCCAAATATTGTATATACCCTGGAAATCATAACCCATTCCGATGGGGAAACTTAAGGGGCATACTTTAAATTTTAATTTTTGCTCTAACTCATCTAATAAGTCAAAAGCATCTTTACCTTCTCTGTCTAACTTGTTTATAAAAACTATAATTGGAATTTCTCGCATTCTACATACTTCGACTAGTTTTTCAGTTTGTTCCTCTACTCCTTTAGCTACATCTATAACTACAATCACACTATCTACTGCAGTTAATGTTCTAAAGGTGTCTTCAGCAAAGTCTTTATGCCCTGGTGTATCTAATATGTTTATTTTTTTTTCTTTGTAATTGAATGCTAAAACAGAAGTGGACACAGAAATTCCTCTTTGTCTTTCAATTTCCATAAAATCACTTGTAGCAGCTTTTTTTATTTTATGAGATTTTACAGCTCCAGCTTCTTGAATAGCACCTCCAAATAACAATAACTTTTCAGTTAAAGTCGTTTTTCCAGCATCTGGATGTGATATAATTCCAAAAGTTCTTCTTTTGTTAATTTCTTCTTGAAAGCCCATTGTTTAATAAATATCAAAAATAGTATTGTTTTTTAAATATCTAATCTTAAATATTCCAAATTTTGTAACTTTAAAAAATGATAAATGAAATGGTTATTCTTGTAAATGAAAAAGATCAGCAAATAGGTTTGATGGAAAAAATTGAAGCTCATGAAAAAGGTTTATTACATAGAGCATTTTCTATTTTTATTTTAAATGATGCCAATGAATTATTATTACAAAAAAGAGCTTTAAGTAAATACCATTCACCTGGATTATGGACTAATACTTGTTGTAGTCATCCTAGGGATAATGAAAACATTATAAACGCTGGAAATAGACGTTTAATAGAAGAAATGGGATTTAAGACCGAATTAAAACCATTCTTATCTTTTGTATATAAAGCTAAATTTGAAAATGGTTTAACTGAACATGAATTTGACCATGTTCTAATTGGCAAGTATAACCAGGAACCTTTTATAGATATTGATGAGGTATGCGATTGGAAGTGGGTTGATTTAGAGAGTTTGTCTTTAGATATTATTAATAATTCAGAAAACTATACAGTATGGTTCAAAATCATATTTAAAAGATATTACAATAAAATTAAATTAAATGAAAGTAACAGTTAGTAGAAAAGCTCATTTTAATGCGGCACATAGGTTATTTGTTAAAAGTTGGAGTGATGAGCAAAATTTTAAAGTTTTCGGAAAATGTAGTAATCCTAATTTTCATGGTCATAATTATGAAATAATTGTTAATGTAAAAGGAGATGTAGATCCAATAACAGGAATGGTAATTGATCTTAAATATCTTAAAAATATAATTAAAGAAGATGTTGAGGATTTGTTAGATCATAAAAATTTAAATATTGAAATAAAGTATTTCGATGAGGTAGTACCTACTGCTGAAAATATTTGTATTTTTATATGGAATATTTTAAGAAATAAAATTGATAGTGATAAAGATATTTCTATAACACTATATGAGACAACTAGAAACTATGTTAAATATTCTGGAAATTAAATTATAATTATGGCAAGCGTAAAAAACCTAAAAAAAGACTTAAATAATATTGTTGGAGAGATTATCCAAAATATTAATTTATGGGAGTTAGAAAATTCTGACAAAGATTTAACTAAAAGTGAGAAATTAGTTGATCAATGTTTCTCTGCTTTTGATGAAATAATTAAAAAAATTCATCTAAAAGATGTGAAAAATAAAAAAGAACACTTTAAAGCTGTGAGTTTAGATTTAACTCAAAAAACTTCAGAGTTAGTTGCTGCCTTCAATAAGTTATAATCTTATTTAGACTCTATAAGTTCGTTCAATATTTTTCCGTATTTAGAATTTAAAACCTCATTGCTTAATGAAGATTTTATAGTGTCTAAAAGTATTTTTTCTGAATTATAGAATTCAGTTAATGCGATGTAGGGAGCAACATGATAATCTCCATTAGTTACTGCGAAATTTAAACTATACATGTATTGCCTTTTATTTAAACTTTCTATTTTAGCTTGAATAATAGAAACACTGTCTTTGTTTTTAGAATTGTCAAATGAAAGTTTTATTAAATCTAATTTATTGTTATTGAATTTTTTAATTATACTTAAATATTTTCTGTAAATAGAGTCATTAGACGATCCAGAGATTTCAAAATCTGTATTAAACCTCTTTAAATTAGTAACTATTTTAATCTCTCCTTTTTCAGCAAAAAAAGCTATTTTATTATCTTTTCCTGAAATACCTAAATCAATATAGAAGATTTCAGGTGATTCTATTTTTGATTTTAGAATAATTAGATTTTTACTATCTACAAAAACAGAATCTAGATTTACAAGTGTAGAGTCTTTGATTTTTTGCAAATAAACTTTACCTTTTTTAAAACCATCTATTTGAATATTGACGTTTATTAGATTTTTATCATTTTCACACCCCAATATTATGAGGAGGATAAAAAGTAGTTTAAATTTCATAAATGTAAATATGGTAAAATTTATTTTACTTTAAAAGTATAGCCATGTGAATTTATTTTTTGAGAAGGCTTATGTTTTTCCAAGCCCAATAAATTAATCCAAATTGAAAAATGACTCTAATTATTAAAAGATATGTTGCGATCCCTAAACTATTTTCAGGAATTAACATGTTCAAATGAACTGACATAAAAAGAATTAATAGTCCTATTATTCCCCACAAAGAATACTCTCTAACTCTATTAATAAGAACCCCAATTCCAAAAATAAATTCTAAAACACCACTAATTATAATTAATTCTAAATGAAAAGAAAAAAAATCTGGCATTATTGGCAAATAAGAGTCAGGGTTATATAAATGCAGTACCCCACTTAATAAATAGAGAAAACTTAATAAGTATAAATTCAATTTTTGAATCATTTTTTATTTTATTAAATCAATACTTCTTTTTATAAATGAGGTAAGTTCTTCTCCTTTTAATAAATTTTGAGATAACCTAGCTAAATCTAAAGATTGCTTAATTAGTCTTTCTTTTTTGTCTTTGCTTTTTGAATTTAATATTTCAGTGCAAATAGTATTATTTACATTTATAATTAAATTATACATTTCTGGCATATTGCCGAACATACTATTTCCACCGCTTTGTTGCATCTCTTTCATTCTTCTCATAAATTCAGGATGTGTAATTATAAATGGAGCTGCAGTACTGTCCATAGCTTCTAGTTGAACAGTGTACTTTTCTATAGGCACAACACTTTCGACAATTGTTTTTAATTTTTCTTTTTCTTTTTCATCAAGTTTTGATACTTCTTCATTTTCTTTTTTAATAAGCTTATCAATAACATCAGCGTCAACTCTAGAAAAATTTAATTTTTTATTACTAGTTTCGATTTTTTGAATCAGATGACTAATTATTGGAGAGTCAAGTAAAAGTATTTCGTAACCTTTTTCTTTTGCTGCTTCTATATAAGAATGCTGTTCATTTTTATTAGAAGCATAGAGAATGATTAAATTCCCATCTTTATCTGTCTGATTTTTAGAAACTTTTGCTTTTAATTCTTCAAAAGTAAAATAAGTTTCATTTACGGTTGGGTATAAAGCGAATTTTTGAGCTTTATCAAAAAACTTCTCTTCACTAAGCATTCCGTATTCAATGATAACTTTAATATCATTCCATTTTTTTTCAAAACCTGCTCTATCTTTTGTAAAAAGAGAATTCAATTTATCGGCAACTTTTCTAGTTATATAGTTGCTTATTTTTTTTACCGCACCATCAGCTTGTAAGTAACTTCTTGAAACGTTTAGCGGAATGTCTGGGGAGTCTATTACTCCTCTAAGCAATGTTAAAAATTCAGGTACAATTCCTTCAACATTGTCGGTTACAAACACTTGATTTTGATAAAGTTGTATCTTATCTTTTTGAACGTTAATGTCATTTGAAATTTTTGGAAAGTATAAAATTCCAGTTAGATTAAATGGGTAATCTACATTTAAATGAATATTAAATAATGGTTCTTCAAATTGCATTGGATATAATTCTCTGTAAAAATCTTTGTAAGATTCTTCATTAAGATCTGAGGGAGATTTTGTCCAAGCTGGATTAGGGTTGTTAATTATGTTGTCTACAGTTTCTTTAACTTCTTTTTCTTTATCTCCTTTTCCAACTTTATTAGTTATTTCTTTAGTTCCAAACTTGATAGGAACAGGCATGAATTTGTTGTATTTATTAAGTAAGGTGTTGATTCTAGCCTCTTCTAAAAATTCTTTTGAGTCTTTACTTATGTGTAAAATTATTTCTGTTCCTCTTTCTTTTTTATCACTTTTTACAAGTGAATATTCAGGTGATCCATCGCAAACCCAGTGAGCTGCAGGTTCCTTTTTATATGATTTAGTGATTATCTCTACTTTTTCAGCAACCATAAATGCTGAATAAAATCCAAGTCCGAAGTGTCCGATTATTCCGCTATCTTTTGCGCTATCTTTGTATTTTTCTAAAAACTCTTCAGCACCAGAAAAAGCAACTTGGTTTATATATTTTTTAACTTCATCCATTGACATCCCAATTCCTTGGTCAGTTAAATGAATTTTCTTTCCTTTTTTATCTATCTTAATTTCAATAATTGGATCACCAATTTTTATTTTATTTTCACCAATACTACTTAAGTGTTTAAGTTTTAAAGTTGCATCCGTTGCATTAGAAAGAAGTTCTCTTAAGAATATCTCATGATCACTGTAAAGAAATTTTTTAATTAGAGGAAATATATTTTCTACTGAAACATTAATTTTACCTTTAGCCATAATTTTAATTTTATATGATTAAATCAAACTGTATACCAAACCATTAGAAGTGACAAATTGACATTAATCGACAATTAATAAATACTATTTTCTATATTTAAGATTGAATCTCAACTTATAATTATGTATAATTCGAAAATTACTGGTCTTGGTTATTATGTTCCTGAAAATATTGTAACAAATAATGACTTATCTAGTATAATGGATACATCAGATGAATGGATCCAGGATAGAACAGGGATTAAAGAAAGGCGCTGGATTGATCCAAAAACAGATGACACTACTTCGACTATGGCTGTAAAAGCTTCAAAAATAGCAATAGATAGATCTGGCTTGGAAAAAAAAGATATTGATTTTATTATTTTTGCAACACTAAGTCCAGACATGTATTTTCCAGGTGGTGGAGTTCAAGTTCAAGACATGTTAAATATGTCAACAATTGGTGCTTTAGATGTTAGAAATCAGTGTTCTGGTTTTATTTATGCTATGTCTGTTGCAGATCAGTTTATAAAAACTGGAATGTATAAAAATATTTTAGTGATTGGTGCTGAAAACCATTCAGGAGCTTTAGATAAGTCTACAAGAGGAAGAGGAGTTTCTGTTATTTTTGGCGATGGCGCAGGAGCAGCTATTTTATCTAGAAGTGAAGTAAAAGGAAAGGGAATTTTATCTTCTCATCTTCATTCCGAAGGGAAACACGCTAGAGAATTGATGATGGATGGACCTAGCACAGTAAGATGGGTTCCTGAAATATTAGCAGAAAATGATTCAGAAGATCAATCATATTATCCGTATATGAATGGACAATTAGTTTTTAAAAATGCAATTACACGTTTCTCAGAAGTAATAATGGAAGGTTTAGATTTGAATAATTTACAAAAGGAAGATATTGATATGTTAATTCCACATCAAGCTAATTTACGTATCGCACAATTTATACAAAAGAGATTTAAATTATCTGATGACAAAGTGTATAACAATATTATGAAGTATGGTAATACTACAGCTGCTTCTGTAATAATAGCCCTTACAGAGGCTTGGGAGCAAGGTAAAATAAAAGAAAATGATTTGGTTGTTCTTGCAGCTTTTGGCAGTGGATTTACCTGGGGATCTGTTATTATAAGATGGTAAAAAAAACTTTAGTATTGGGAGTCTCTTCAAACCCTGATCGTTATTCAAATATGGCCGTAAGAAGACTAGCTTCAAATGAGTTTGAAGTAATAGCTATTGGATTAAAGCATGGTAAAATTAATGAAATAAATATTGAGAATAATTTAATCGAATTTAAAGATGTTCATACTGTTACTTTATATTTAAATCAAAAAAGACAGAAAGAGTATTATAGTTACATAATTTCTTTAAAACCTAAAAGAGTAATTTTTAATCCAGGAACTGAAAACAGTGAATTTTACAAATTACTAGAAAAAGAATCGATAGGTTATATGGAGGCCTGTACTTTGGTGTTACTTTCTACGAATCAGTATTAAACCAAAAAATGTAATTAAACCGTTAATCGGAAGAAGCTCGTAGCCAATTTTGTAACCTCCTAAAAAATCAGAATCTATATTTTTAATACCCAAAACAATTAAGACTGAAAATAAAGCTACTGCCCAAACATATTGATCTTTAACTTTATAATTAGTAAATATTCCAAATGCAAATAAACCTAATAATGGTCCGTAAGTATATCCTGCAACCGTTAATAAACCATCTATTACATTAGTGTTTAAATATTTTTTAAATATTATTACAACTATAATAAGAACAAAACTCATTACTATATGTGTTTTTTTTCTAATGCTATTTTGAATTTTTTTACTTTTATTTTCTAGATTTAAAAAATCTACACAAAAAGATGTTGTTAAAGATGTTAATGCGCTGTCTGCACTACTGTAAGCCGCAGCAATTAAACCTAATAAGAAAGTAATCCCTATACCAATTCCTAAATCACTATTTAAAGCAATTTGAGGAAAAAGCAAATCACTATTAGGAACTCCATTAAGTAAAGGGATTTCTATATTATTTTCTTTAGCATAAATGAACAAAAGAGCTCCTAGAAGCATGAATAGAAATGTTACCACAACTAAAACAAAGCTAAATACTATCATATTTTTTTGAGCGTCTTTTAATGATCTACAAGTAAGGTTTTTTTGCATCATGTCCTGATCCAAACCAGTCATGCAGATTGTTATAAACATTCCCCCTATAAAAGATTTTATAAAATGATTTCTATCTAGAAAACTTTCATTTACTATTATTTTATTGTAGTCTTGAATTTCCACTGATTTTATAAATTCAATAAAAGTCCATTCAAGGTTTGAGTTAATTAAATAAATAGATAACAAAACAGAAATAAGCATAAAAGCTGTTTGCAGAGTATCAGTCCAAACGATAGTATTAATACCTCCTCTAAAAGTGTATACCCAAATTAATAGTATTGAAATAATGACAGTAATTTCAAATGGTATGCCTAAAGAATCAAAAACAAACTGCTGTAACACTATAGCTACTAGATATAATCTAAATGAGGCTCCTAATATTCTAGAAATAAAAAAGAAAAAGGCTCCAGTTTTGTGACTTGTTTGACCAAATCTTTCATTTAGATACTCGTAGATTGATGTAAGGTTGAGCTTGTAATATATTGGCAATAAAACAATAGCAACAATAAAATAACCCACCAAGTAGCCTAGCACAACTTGAAAATAAGTGAATTGCATCTCTCCAATATCTCCTGGAACTGAAATGAATGTTATTCCTGAAAGCGAAGCACCAACCATCCCAAATGCCACTAAATACCATGGAGATTCTTTATTTGCAGAAAAAAAAGTTGAATTATCTCCGTTACCTTTGGTTAAATACGAAATTACAAATAAGCCAATAAAATAGGCGGCAATAATTAAAAGTATGACAGATGATTCCATTATAAATTCGTCTTTTTCAAATATACAAATTTATGGTTCTTACAAAATCTAGTAGTATATTTAAAAAATGAATTTTCCCTCTAAATTACTTGAAAATGCAGTGAACGAAATGTCACAATTACCTGGTATTGGTAAAAGAACTGCCTTGAGACTTGTTTTGTTTTTATTGAACCAACCAAAAGCTAAAACAAAAGAATTGTCAGATTCATTATTGGAATTAGTAGAAAGAGTCATTTTATGTAAAAATTGTCACAATATTTCAGATTTTGAAACTTGTGAAATATGTTCGAATCCAAAAAGAGAAAAATCATTAATTTGTGTGGTTGAAGATATTAGAGATGTAATGGCTATTGAAAATACAGGTCAATTTAATGGGGTTTATCATGTTTTAGGAGGTAAAATATCTCCAATTGAAGGAATTGGTCCTAATCAATTAAATATTGATTCTCTAATTGAAAAGGTAAAAAATTCTGAAATTTCCGAACTAATTTTTGCCTTAAGCGCAACTATGGAAGGTGATACTACCAATTTCTATATTTATAAACTATTAGACGATTGTAAAATTAATATAACTACAATTGCTAGAGGCATTTCTGTTGGCAACGAATTAGAATACACTGATGAAGTTACTCTAGGAAGAAGCATAATTAAGAGAATTCCTTTTGAAAATTCAATGAAAAATGTCACTTGAGAATTTCTTTATTAGTTAATTAAAATTAAACCAATAATATTTTAATATTTTTGTATTAAAATTAAAATTAAATCAATGGCTAAATTCGAACTTCTAATGCCGAAAATGGGAGAAAGTGTGGATGAAGCTACTATTATTAATTGGTTAAAAAATGTTGGAGATAAAATTAACGAAGATGATTTAATCGTAGAAATCGCAACTGATAAAGTTGATTCTGAGGTTCCTAGTGAAGTTTCTGGAATTCTTTTGGAAAAATTATGTAAAATTAATGATGTTATACAGGTTGGAGAGCCTATAGCTATAATTGAGACTAAAGGAGATGATAGTTTAGGACTTGACAAGAAGCCAAAAGAATCAAAAATTATTCAAGAACCTATTCAAGTTTTTCAGACGGACGATTTAACTGAAAAAGTAAAAAATATCATTGATTTTGATAAGAATTCAAATGACAAAAAAATCTATTCTCCTTTAGTGAAGAGTATTTCAAAAAAAGAAGGAATTAGTGAATTAGAATTAGGAAAAATTGTAGGAAGTGGAAAAGAAGGTAGGTTAACTAAAAATGATTTATTAGAATATATTTCAAAACATAAATCCAATTCAGACAGTTTTAAAGAAACTTCATCAAATACTGATTTTTCAGTTGATAATTATGAAATAAAGGAAATGAGTCGAATGGAAAAGCTTATTTCTGATCATATGATAAGTAGTAAAGATAAATCAGTTCATGTTCAATCTTTTATTGAAGCTGATATTACTAATTTATGGGAATGGCGAGAAAATAATAAAGAAAAATTTCAAAAGAAAGAAGGTGAAAAAATAACGTTTACTCCAATTTTCATAATGTTAGTTGCAAAAGCTTTAAGAGAGTTTCCTTTATTAAATGTTAGCGTTGACAAATATAATATTATAAAGAAAAAAAATATTAATATCGGAATGGCTACAGCTTTAAATGATGGAAATTTAATTGTTCCGGTTATAAAAAATGCTGATCAACTTAGCTTGTTAGGACTTGCAAAAAAAGTAAATGACTTAGCTTACAGAGCTAGAGTTGGACAACTTGAGCCGGATGAAGTACAGGGAGGAACTTATACAATAAGTAATATTGGGGTATTTGACACTTTGATGGGCACACCAATTATTAATCAACCTCAGGTAGGTATCCTAGCTTTTGGAGCCATAATAAAAAAACCATCAGTGATAGAAACGGACAAGGGTGATTTTATAGGAATAAGACACAAAATTATTCTTTCGCATAGTTTTGACCACAGAGTAGTCAATGGAGCTAGAGGAGGACTTTTTATAAAAAGAATTAAAGATTTAATTGAAAATTGGGAAACTGATTTGACTGTCTAATTTTTCAAATTCTAATTAATTTAAACTTTGATTAAATGAATCTTAAAATTACTAAACCGATATGTTTTTTTGATTTAGAAACTACTGGAGTTAATGTTTCGAAAGATAGAATAGTTGAAATTTCTATTTTAAAAGTTTTTCCAAATGGAAATAAAGAATCAAAAACTTGGCTTGTAAACCCCGAAATTCGAATTCCCACTGAAGCCTCAAATATTCATGGAATTACCAACGATAAAATTAAAAATGAACCTAATTTTAAATTTATTGCACCTGATGTAGTTTCTATGATTCACAATTGTGATTTAGCTGGTTTCAATTCAAATAGGTTCGATATTCCATTGTTAGCTGAAGAACTTTTGAGATCTGAAATGGATTTTAGTTTAGACAATATTTTAACTATAGATGCGCAAGTTATTTTTCATAAAATGGAAGAGAGAACTTTAGGAGCTGCATACAAGTTTTACTGTGGTAAATCTCTTGAAAATGCTCACTCTTCAAAAGCTGACACACTTGCAACTTTTGAAGTTTTAGAATCACAAATTGAAAAATATGATGAACTACAAAATGATGTAAATTTTTTGTCAGATTTCTCTAAAAGAGGAAAAAATGTAGATCCAGCCGGATTTTTAAACTTTAACGAAGATGATCTTCCTTGTTTCTCTTTTGGAAAACATAAAGGAAAAACCGTTGATTATATTTTGGAAAATGAACCTGGGTATTTTGGATGGATACTTAATGCTGATTTTCCAATGTATACTAAGAAAGTGCTTACTCAGTTAAGATTAAGTAAGCTGAATAATAAATTATAGACATGAAAATAATTTGTATTGGAAGAAATTATGATGATCATATTGATGAATTAAAAAATAAAAGACCAAACTCTCCAGTTGTTTTTTTAAAACCAGAAACCGCAGTTATTTTAAAAAAACATCCTTTTTTTATACCAGATTACTCAAATGAAATTCATTATGAAGTGGAAGTTTTAATTAAAATTAAAAAACTTGGAAAATCGATTGATTCTAAATTTTCTCATACATATTATGATGAAATTGGATTAGGAATAGATTTTACCGCTAGAGATTTGCAATCTGAATTAAAAAAAAATGGTCTTCCATGGGAAAAATCAAAAGCATTTGATGGTTCAGCTTTAATTGGTAAATGGGTTAATAAAAATGAATTTCCTGATTTGAATAATTTAAAGTTTTCGTTAAATAAAAATGGAAAAATCGTGCAGTCTGGTAATACTTTTAATATGTTATGGAATATTGATGAACTGATTTCTGAAATTTCTAAATTTTTTACTTTAAAGATTGGTGATGTGATTTTCACTGGGACTCCATCAGGAGTGGGTAAGGTCAATGAAAATGATTTATTTGAAGGATTTATTAACGAAAAACAATTTTTTTCAATTAAATCAAAGTAATGAAAGCTAAGATTATAACAATTGGTGATGAAATTTTGATTGGTCAAATTGTTGATACAAATTCTGCTTTTATTTCAAATGAACTTATCAATATTGGAATTGAAGTAACGGAAATCTTAACAATTGGAGATTCAAAAATTGATATTATTAGTTCATTAAAAAATTCTCAAAACAAGTTTGATATAGTAATTTTAACTGGAGGATTGGGGCCAACTAACGATGATATAACTAAAGATTCTTTTTGCGATTTTTTCAAAGATAAATTAGTTTTAAATAAAGAAGTTTTAATTCATATAGAAATGCTTTTTAAGAACTTTAAAGACAACCCTATCACTGATTTAAACAGAGCTCAAGCTTACTTGCCATCTAGAGCTAAGCTAATTCCAAATGATTTTGGAACTGCAGCCGGAATGATGGTTCAAAACTCAAATACTTTATACGTTTCTTTGCCGGGTGTTCCTTTTGAAATGAAGTCAATGATTTCATCATATTTAATACCTGTAATCAAAAAACAATTTAAACGCCCAGTTATTTTAAATAAAACTTTACTTACTTACGGTCTGGGTGAAAGTACTATTGCTAATAAATTAATAGAATTTGAATCGAGTTTGCCTTCTAATTTTAAATTAGCATACCTACCTAATTTAGGTCGTGTAAGGTTAAGGCTTTCGTCGAAAGGAGATGACATAAAATCTTTAGAAAAAACGATGGATGGTCTTGTAGTTGAACTGTATAGAGTTTTAGGTAAGACTATTATTGGTTTCGAATTTTCAAACGCTATAGAAAAAGAAATTGGAAAAAAACTAATTCAATTTAAGAAGACTGTTTCAATTGCTGAAAGTTTAACAGGAGGCTTGATTTCATCTAGATTAACTTCAATTCCAGGTTCATCAAATTATTTTAAAGGATCTATAGTGGCTTATGACACTTTAGTAAAAGAAAATGTTTTAAAAGTTAATAAGAATACAATTTTAAAATATTCAGTTGTTAGCTCTGAAGTTGCTAAAGAAATGGCATTAGGAGTTAAAAAAATATTCAATACAGATTATGCTATTGCAACAACAGGTAATGCTGGTCCTTCAAAAGGAGATTCAGATCAACCAATTGGACAAGTTTTTATTGCTATATCTACACCAACAACCTTAAAATCATTTGAATTTAACTTTGGAAAGAATCGTGAAAAAAATATTAATAAATCTGTAAATAAAGCTCTTGAACTATTTTTTTCAAAATTATTAACTAGCTAATAAAAAATTTGGCAATACTCTAAAAAAGTTGTTAATTTGCACCCTGTTTAAAAAGACTTAATTATGTCAAAAGTTTGTGAAATATCTGGAAAAAAAGTTTTAGTTGGAAACAATGTTTCTAAAGCTATGAACAAAACCAAAAGAAGATTTGAACCAAATCTTATTAAAAAAAGATTTTTTATCCCTGAAGAAGATAAGTGGATTACACTTAAAGTTTCTACGTCAGTTCTTAAAACTATCAATAAAAAAGGCATTTCAGCAGTTTTAAAACAATCTAAAATAAATAAACTTTAATCTTAAATAATATGGCTAAGAAAGGAAATAGAGTTCAGGTTATTTTAGAGTGCACAGAACATAAAAATTCTGGTTTATCTGGTACTTCTAGATATATTACAACTAAAAATAAAAAAAACACACCTGATAGATTAGAAATTAAAAAATTTAATCCAATCATGAAAAAAAACACTATTCATAAGGAAATTAAATAATTTTAGTTATGGCAAAAAAGACAGTAGCAACACTTCAAACTTCATCAAAAAGATTATCCAAAGCTATTAAAATGATTAAAAGCCCTAAGTCAGGTGCATATGTTTATGTAGAATCAATCATGGATCCAGAATTGGTTAATGACTGGTTGTCAAAAAAATAATAAAATATTTAGAATATATTTAAAAGTCACCTTTGAGTGACTTTTTTTGTTTTCATATATTTGAATTAAGATTTTAATATGAATTTTTTTAATAAATTTTTTTCAAAAAAGAAAAAAATCAGTAACCAACAGTTAACTGAACAAAACTCACTTACTGATGATTCACTAAAAAAATCAATTCCTAAGGAAATTCCCAAAAAAATTTTTAAAGAATCAATTATTGAAGATAAAACAGTTGATGATAAACTAGATCAAGCTCTTTCAAACTCCGATAATATTTTTACTAATAAAACAAAAAAAGAATCTTTAAACAAAGGATTAAAGATAAGTAATCAATCTTTTTTTAATAAAATTTCTAAAGCTATTCTCGGTAAGAGCAAAGTTGATGATGAAGTTTTAGATGAGTTGGAAGAAATATTAATTTCATCTGATGTAGGGGTGAAAACAACTATAAAAATCATAGATAGAATTGAAGGTAGAGTTGCTAAAGAAAAATATGTTAATGCTGATGAATTAGATATGATTTTAAAAGAAGAGATTATATCCATGATTAGTGATGATGAAGAAAATATTGATGATTTTATCATTAATAAAAATAATATCCCTCATGTAATTTTGATTGTTGGTGTTAATGGAGCTGGTAAAACAACTTCCATAGGTAAAATGGCTAATTATTATAAGTCTTTAGGTCTTAAAGTTGTAATTGGAGCCGCAGATACTTTTAGAGCAGCTGCTATAGAACAGCTTGAAGTATGGGCTGATAGAGTTAAAGTTGACTTGATAAAACAAGAAATGGGTAGTGATCCTGCTTCTGTTGCATTTGACACTTTAGAATCAGCAATTAAAAAAAATGCTGATGTAGTTTTAATTGATACAGCAGGAAGACTGCATAATAAAGTTAACTTAATGAATGAATTAAGTAAAATTAAAAGAGTTTTAAAAAAGAAAGTGTTTGATGCTCCAAACGAGGTGATACTTGTAATTGATGGCTCAACAGGGCAAAATGCTTTTGAACAAGCTAAACAATTTACTAAGGTTACAGAGATAACTTCTTTGATAGTTACTAAACTAGATGGTACCGCTAAAGGTGGAGTTGTTTTAGGAATTTCAGATCAATTTAAAATTCCAATTAAATTCATTGGAGTTGGAGAAAAAATTGAAGATTTACAAATATTCGATAAAAAAGAATTTGTAGATTCTTTTTTTAAAAAATCATAAAATAATATTAATGAGAGTAAAGTATTCTAATAAAAATAAAATCAATGTAGTGACTCTTGGTTGTTCAAAAAACATTTATGACTCAGAAGTTTTAATGGGTCAATTAAAAGCTAATAATAAAGAGGTTGTTCATGAAGGAGAAGGGAATATAGTAGTTATAAATACTTGTGGTTTTATTGACAATGCTAAACAAGAATCTATAGATACTATTTTAGAGTACTCGGAAAAAAAAGAAAAAGGAAAGATAGATAAACTCTTTGTTACTGGATGTTTAAGCGAGAGATACAAGTCGGATTTGGAAAAGGAAATTCCTAATGTTGATCAATATTTTGGGACTACTGATTTGCCTAAATTGTTGAAAGCTTTAAAAGCAGATTATAAACATGAACTCGTTGGGGAAAGATTAATAACTACTCCAAAAAATTATGCTTATTTAAAAATTTCTGAAGGGTGTGACCGACCTTGTTCTTTTTGTGCAATTCCCCTAATGAGAGGAAAACATAAATCAAAATCTATTGAAGAGATTGTCGTTGAAGCAACTAAACTGGCTAATAAAGGTGTTAAGGAAGTCATTCTTATTGCTCAGGATTTAACTTATTATGGACTTGATTTATACAAAAAAAGAGAGCTAGGGCTATTATTAAAGTCATTAGTTAAGATTGAAGGAATCGAATGGATAAGGCTTCATTATGCTTTTCCTGCTGGATTCCCCATGGATGTTCTTAAAGTCATAAAAGATGAGCCTAAAATTTGCAACTATATAGATATCCCTCTTCAGCATATTTCAGACGGTTTATTAAAATCTATGAGACGAGGTTCTAATAAGCTAAAAATCAATGAATTGATAAACAACATGAGATTTGAGGTGCCTGAAATAGCAATTAGAACTACTTTAATTGTAGGTTACCCAGGAGAGACAGAAGAAAATTTCGATGAATTAAAAAAATGGGTTTCTGAAGTTAAATTTGATAGACTAGGTTGTTTCACATATAGTCACGAGGAAAATACACATGCTTATAATTTAATTGATGATGTTCCAAAAGAAGTAAAAGATGCGAGGCTAGCTGAAATCATGGATATTCAGTCAACTATATCTTTTGATTTAAATCAAGAAAAAATTGGAAAAACTTTTAAATGTTCAATAGATAGAAAAGAAGGTACTTATTTTGTTGGAAGAAGTGAATTTGATTCTCCAGATGTTGATAATGAAGTTTTAATAGATGCATCTAAATATTATTTGAAAATAGGCGATTTTTCAAATATTAAAATAATTAGCGCTACCGAATTCGATCTTTATGGAATTCCTTGCTAATGGTTTAAGGAATAATAGATCAAATGATTGTGTATATTAATAAAAATAATTTAGTTGAAATTAATTGATCCAAATATAACCGGGCATTTGCCATTACTGACTCTTAGTTATTTTAATAATAAAAAAGAGCTTAATTCTTTCTATAATAGATCAAATGAATTAAAAAATTATAGAGATCAAATCGAGGAAAAACATAAAAATTTCAATAATAAATCTAGAAATATATTATCACAAGTATTAATTGAACAATACCAGTCAATTTCAGACAATAATGTTCAATTAAGTTTAATTGATGACTTGTCTAAGTCAAATACATTCACTGTGACAACTGGCCATCAACTTAATTTATTTACAGGACCATTATATTTTTTTTATAAAATTATAGATACTATAAAAATTTGTGAAGATTTAAGATCTAAATTTCCAAAAAATAATTTTATTCCAATCTATTGGATGGCATCTGAAGATCATGATTTCGAGGAAATTAATTTTTTTAAAACTGCTAAGAAACAATTTAATTGGAAAGTTAAAACTAAGGGGAAAGTAGGGGATTTAAATACAGAAAAACTATCTGAAGTTTTTCAGGAAATGTCTAATTTTTTTGATAAAGAAAATATAAATGTTCAAAAAATGATTTCATTTTTTGAATCTTCGTATTTAAAAAATAAAAATTTATCTACTGCCACTTTACATCTAGTTCATAAAATTTTTGGAAAACATGGACTTGTAATTTTAAATCCAGATAATAAGAATCTAAAAAAATTAATGATTGATGTTTTTATTGATGAAATAAAAGAAAGTACTTGTTTTGATGTTGTGTCAAAAACAAATGCGAGATTAACAGAATTTTTTAAAGGTAAAATCAAGCCACTAGTCAACCCAAGATCAATAAATTTATTTTATATTAAAAACAACCTTCGTTCAAGAATTGAAAAAAATGATTTGGTTTATAACGTTTTAGAGTCTGAAATTTCATTTACTCAAGATGAAATAATTAATGAAATCAGAAATTATCCTGAAAGATTTTCTCCTAATGTACTTATTAGGCCTCTTTATCAAGAAACTATTCTTCCTAACTTAGCTTATGTCGGCGGTGGAAGTGAAATAGCTTACTGGTTGCAGCTAAAAGAATATTTTGATAAAAAAAACACAACTTTTCCTGTATTATCAATTAGAAGCTCTGTTCTTCTGATTAATAAAAAACATTCAAATAGTTTAAAAAAAATGAATTTGAATATTGAACATTTTTTTAAAAAAAATGAAAATTTACTAAAATTTTACACAAATAAATTTTCTAAAAATAAAATTGATTTCACTACTCTAAAAACTACTCTTAGTGATAATTTTAAACAATTATATGAAGTGGTAAAGCTTACAGATTTTTCATTTACTGGATCAGTTAATGCTCAGGAAAAAAAACAGAAAAATGGACTTGACAATTTAGAGATTAGGTTGCTTAAAGCAGAAAAGAAAAAAAATAAAGAAAAATTAGATAAAATAATTTCTATTAAAAGAGAACTATTTCCGTATAATTCATTTCAAGAAAGAGAGATTAACTTTTCAGAATTTTTTCAATATTACGGAGATGAATTTATAGATTTAATTATGAAAAATACAGACCCTTTCGACCCGAGTTTTGTAGTTATTGAATTGTAAACAATTTATTATCTCGTAGTATTTTTATTTGTATTAATAGTATTTTTGAATATGGAAGAAAAAGTTTTAATAATTGATTTTGGTTCTCAATACACTCAACTAATTGCTAGAAGAGTTAGGGAATTGTTTATATATTGTGAAATTCATCCATATAACAACCTTAAAGTGGATTTAAATTCATTTAAAGCTGTTATTCTTTCTGGCTCTCCTTTTTCAGTTAGGTCTGAAGACGCATTACATTTTGACTTGTCTAAGATAAAAGGAGTTAAACCACTTTTAGGAGTTTGTTATGGTGCTCAGTATATTGCTCACTTTAACGGAGGAAAAGTAATTGCTTCTAATAAAAGAGAATATGGGAGAGCTAATCTTTCTGAAATTGATAACACAGACCCTCTTTTTAAAGGGTTAAAAACTGGAACCCAAGTTTGGATGAGTCATAGTGATACCATTGAAGACCTTCCTTTAAATGCTAAATGTATTGCTAGCACTAATGATGTAAAAAATGCTTCGTTTTCAATTATTGATGAGTTGGTTTATGGTATTCAATTTCATCCAGAAGTATATCATTCTGTTGATGGGAAACAAATATTAAAAAACTTTTTAATTAATATTTCTAATATTAAACCAAATTGGACACCTGATTTATTTTCAACTAAGACTATTTTACAAATAAAGAAAACAGTTGGCAGTGATAAGGTTATTTTAGGCTTGTCAGGAGGTGTTGATTCAACTGTTGCAGCTGTTCTTTTGCACAAAGCAATTGGCAGTAATTTGCATTGTATTTTTGTAAATAATGGTCTTCTAAGAAAAAATGAGTTTCAAAGTGTTCTAAATCAATACGAAGGAATGGGTTTAAATGTAAAGGGTGTTAACGAATCAAAATATTTTATTGATTTACTTTTAAATGTTAAGGATCCTGAAGAAAAAAGAAAAGTTATAGGTAAGGCTTTTATTGATGTTTTTGACAAAGAAGCGAAATTGATAAATGGAGCTAAATGGTTAGCTCAGGGCACAATTTATCCTGATGTGATTGAGTCAATTTCTGTAAAAGGCCCCTCTGCTACTATAAAATCACATCATAATGTTGGAGGTTTACCTGACTTTATGAAATTATCAGTCATAGAACCTCTGAAAATGTTGTTTAAAGATGAAGTCAGAAGAGTTGGTGCTAGTTTAAAAATAGACCATAATCTTTTAAAAAGACATCCATTTCCAGGTCCAGGTTTAGCTATTAGGATATTGGGAGATGTAACTACTGAAAAAATTAAAATTTTACAAGAAGTAGATGCTATTTTTATTGATGGTTTAAAAAATCATGGACTATATGATAAGGTTTGGCAAGCAGGAGCCATACTTCTCTCGGTTAAAAGCGTGGGTGTTATGGGTGATGAGAGAACATATGAAGAATGTGTAGCTCTAAGGGCAGTAGAGTCAACAGACGGAATGACAGCAGACTGGGTTAACCTTCCTTATGAATTTCTTCAAGAAATATCTAATAAAATAATTAACAACGTTAAGGGTGTAAATAGAGTTGTATATGATATAAGCTCAAAGCCTCCAGCAACAATTGAATGGGAATAATGAATTTTTTTAGAAGTTTAATTTTATTTTTTTTATGTTCTTTTTTTAGTTTTTCTCAAGAAAATTCTAAAAAAATCAACAAAGAATATACTATTGAAATTATTAAACATAAAGTAAAAAGAAAACAAACCCTTTACACTATTTCTAAATTATATAATGTTCAAATAGATGATATAATAAAATATAATAATCAAATTAAAGGATTTAATATATCTAGAAAAATGGAACTTAGTATTCCAATTAAAAAAGATATAATATCAAAAAAAGAATTTTCAAAAATCATTATAGATTCACTTCAAAGTGATTTTAAAGAATTAAAAGATTTTAAAATTAATTTATTAGAAAGTACTCTTAAACATAAAAGTATAAAGTTTGTTTTATTGTCTCCTTTTAATTTAGATAACATTGAAATTGACTCAATTGAAAATGCTAAAAATTATTTAAAAAACTTGAACTTGTCTACTATTTCTTTAGATTTTTATAGTGGCTCATTGTTAGCTTTAATAAAAATTCAAGAACTTGGAATTGATGTTGATTTAAAAGTTATAGATACTCAAAATGATTTTAATTCAATAAGTAAAATTATTTTATCTAATTCATTTGATGATTACGATTTTATTCTAGGACCGTTAGTACCTAGAAATATCAATCAATTATCAAAAGCTATTATTAATTCAAATACGCCAATTATTTCTCCACTAAGTTCTAAAGCAATTGAAATAAACAGTAATGTTTTTCAGTCGATGCCATCAGAAGAGAGTCAAAGAGCAGTTATGCTTGAGTATGTAAAAAAATTAGTTGAAATAGACCCTGATCCTTGTGTTATGATTGTCTATGATAGTGAAAGTGTCCAGGTTAAAGATCAGATTTTAGAAACTTATCCTTATGCAGAATTAATTAATACAGATAGGATTAATGGACTTATTGATCCTGAACTAACAGACTCTTTACTGGTATCTTCTAAAAATAATATTGTGTTTTTAGAATCACAAAATTTGAATACAATAACAAGTGTGACATCTTTATTAAACTCTCAAATTTCTAAAGAAAGAAGCATTTCTTTATTAACTACATATAGAGCTGATGTTTATGAAAATGAAAATATTTCTTATGAGCACCTAGGTAACTTAAAATTTACTTACCCTTCTTATTACAGGCCTGTTTATGATGAAAAGCTGGATATTTTTAATGAGTTATACCTATCTAGATTTGGAAAAATTCCTAATAAAATTGCCATAAGAGGTTATGACATTACACTTGATTTAGTATTAAGAGTTGCCTATAAAAAGAAATTAATTAAATCTATAAATATTGGAGAGACTGAATACTTGCAAAATAGATTCAATTATCTTCCTAAAGATGGTGGTTATATAAATAATTCTATTTTTCTAATACAACATAACAAATTTAATATTTTTGAAATTTATAATGACAAGTAAAGTTTATTACAAAGGAAATTTAAGAACTAACTGCATTCATTTAAAATCAGGAAGTGAAATTATAACTGATGCTCCAGTTGATAATTCTGGAAAAGGAGAAGCATTTTCTCCTACTGATATGGTAGCTACAGCTTTAGCTTCATGCATGATAACTGTAATGGGAATTAAAGCTGACCAATTAGGAATATCATTTACAGATGTTTCGGCTAATGTTGAGAAAATTATGTCAACAAATCCTAGAAGAATCTCTAAGATTTCAATAGCAATTGATCTTCCGATCAAGTTGTCAGAAAAAGATAAACTAATCCTTGAAAAAGTAGGTAATACATGTCCTGTTCATAATTCTTTAGACCCAAAACTAATTAGAGAAATTAAATATAATTGGATATAATTTTTACTCTTGTTGAAAACAAAAGAGAGTCGCTTTCTTTTTGTATTTTTGACACTTTTAAATCAATTTTGAAATTAATCAATGTCTAAAACAAAATATATATTTGTTACAGGTGGTGTAAGTTCTTCTTTAGGAAAGGGTATTATCTCAGCCTCCCTAGCTAAGCTTCTTCAATCTAGAGGCCTTAGAGTTACTATACAAAAGTTTGATCCCTATATTAATGTTGACCCAGGAACTTTAAACCCATACGAACATGGAGAGTGCTACGTGACTGTTGATGGTGCTGAAACAGATTTAGACTTAGGTCATTATGAACGTTTTTTAAATGTAGAAACTACTCAAGCAAATAATGTTACAACAGGCAGAATTTATCAGACTGTTATAAAGGAAGAGAGACAAGGTAAATTTTTAGGAAAAACTGTTCAAGTGATTCCTCATATTACAAATGAGATTAAAAAAAGAATGCAGCTTTTAGGGGAAGATGATTTATATGACATAATAATTACTGAAATTGGTGGAACTGTCGGGGATATAGAATCTCTACCTTATATCGAATCAGTACGGCAATTAGTATGGGAGCTAGGCAGATCTAATAGCCTTGTTATCCATTTAACTTTAGTACCATATTTATCTGCAGCAAAAGAATTAAAAACAAAACCTACTCAACACTCCGTTAAGACTTTAATGGAAAGTGGTATCAATGCAGATATTTTAGTTTGTAGAACTGAATATGAAATTTCAAAAGAAATAAAAAATAAACTTGCTTTGTTTTGTAATGTAGATGTTGATTCAGTAATTCAGTCAATAGATGCTTCAACTATCTACGATGTTCCTTTATTAATGAAGGATGAGAAATTAGATTTGGTTGTTTTAAGAAAATTAGCAATAACAAATTTTAAAGATACTGACCTTAATAAGTGGGAAGATTTTGTAAAAAAATTAAAGTTCCCTAAAAGCACTATAAAGATAGGACTAGTTGGTAAATATGTTGAGTTACAAGATTCGTATAAATCTATTTTAGAATCATTAATTCATGCTGGTTCTGTAAACGAAACTAAAGTTGAGGTTTGTTCTGTTCATTCTGAATTTATAAATGACGAGCAAATCAAAAATGAAATATCTAAACTTGATGGAATTATTGTTGCTCCTGGTTTTGGTGAAAGAGGAATAGGAGGTAAGATAAAAGCAATTAAATGTGCTAGGGAAAATAATATTCCTTTTTTTGGAATATGTTTAGGAATGCAAATGGCAGTTATTGAATTTGCTAGAAATGTAATTGGATTAAAAGATGCTAATTCTACAGAAATGAATAAAAACACATCTAATCCTGTTATTTCATTAATGAAAGATCAAAAAAATATAGTTGATAAAGGAGGTACAATGCGTTTAGGTTCATGGGAATGTAGTGTGAAAGAAAAATCTAAAGCTTACGAAATATATAACACTAAAGTCGTTTATGAAAGGCATAGACATAGATGGGAATTGAATAATGATTATTTAGATCAACTAGAGAATTCTGGATTAAAATCAAGTGGAATAAATACTAAAACTGGGTTAGTTGAGATAATAGAACTTCCAGAAAATGATTGGTTTATTGGGGTGCAATTTCATCCAGAATATAAAAGTACGGTTGAATTGCCACACCCTCTTTTTGTCTCATTTGTAAAGGCATGTTTGAATTATAATAAATCAAAAAAATAAGAATGGAAGAGAATAAGATTGATCCATATCAAATTGTAGGTTTTATCCTTTTAATTGCTGCTTTTTTTTGGTGGTTTAATTATACTATACCAGAGCTTGAAAAGAATTCATTAGAATCTAATAAAACTGAAGAAGCAGCTAGTGTTTCATCAGAGATAATAAAAATCAAAACTCAAAATGATAATTTATCTATTGATATTGATTCTAGTAATTCCGTGATTAATAATCAAAATTTAATTGTAGACACTAAAATTATTGTCGTTGAAAATGAAGATTTACTTTTAAAGTTTAGCTCTAAAGGAGGGCTATTGATTGAGGCCTTGTTGAAAAACTTCGTCGATTATAAAGGAGATCCTCTTTACATGGTTAAGGATGGAAATCAAAATTTTAGTATAAATTTTAATACTATAAGTGGTCAAAATATTAATACTTCTAAGTTGAATTTTAGTCCTGAATTAAATAATATTGGAGGAGTAGATGTTTTAAAAATGCATTATAATGTATCAGATAATCAATCTCTTGTTTTTGAATATAAACTTCCGAAAAAAGGTTTCATGCTTGATTTTTCAATTAAATCTTTTGGAATGTCAAGCGTTATAGATTCTAAAGAAAATATTGATTTAAATTGGGATTTAAAAGCTATTAGACAAGCTAAAAGCATTGATTACGAAAACAGATATAGTCAATTGTATTACCAGTATGATGGAGATGAAACTAATTACTTAAGTTCTTATAGCGATAGTGATGAAAAAGAAAATTCAGTTTCTTGGGTTTCATACGGTCAGCATTTCTTTAATTCAATACTTGTATTAGATGAGCCTGTCGATGGTGCTTTTTTTGAATCAATAAAGATTTTTGAAAGCGAATCGAAAGATGAGCTTTATACTAAAAAATATAGTTCAATATTACCTATAAAATTAGTGAGGTCTGAATTTAATTCGTCTATGAATTGGTATATAGGTCCAAATGACTACGATATTCTTAAGAATTATGAAAATAATATTTCTGAATCTATTTATTTCGGTTGGGGACTTTTTGGCTGGATTAATAGGTTTATATATTTTCCTTTATTTGGTTTTTTAATTAAATATTTCTCTGCTGGTTTATCGGTTATATTAATGACTGTAATTACAAGAATAGTCATGTCTCCTTTTACTTATAAAACATATGTTTCTCAGGCTAGAATGAAAGTTATTAAACCAGAAATTACTGAGCTTAATGAAAAATATAAAAATGACGCTGTAAAAAAGCAGCAAGAAACTATGAAGTTGTATAGTAAGGCAGGAGCTAATCCACTATTAGGATGTATTCCGGCCCTTCTTCAATTACCTGTTTTTTATGCTTTATTTTGTTTTTTCCCAATAGCTTTTCAGTTAAGAGGAAAGCCTTTTTTATGGGCAGACGATCTTTCTTCTTATGATCTTATAGCTGAATTACCATTTAGTATTCCTTGGTATGGTGATCACGTTAGTCTATTGCCAATTCTAGCGTCTATTGCTATATTTTTCTATACAATGATGTCATCTGGCGCTCAAATGCAACAATCTCAACCTGGAATGCCTAATATGAAATTTATAATGTATCTAATGCCAGTTATGATGTTATTTTTCTTTAATAATTATGCTAGTGCTTTTAGTTTATATTATTTTATCTCTAATGTTCTTACCATTTTAATTATGCTTTCCATTAAGTATTTTATTATTGATGAAAAGAAGATTCATTTACAAATTCAAGAAAACAAGAAGAAACCTACCAAGCAAAATAGGTTTCAAAGAAAAATGCAGGAAATGATGGATCAGGCAGAGCAACAGAAAAAACTACAAAATAAAAAATAGTTTTATTACATTTATTTATGCCTAACATCAAAAAACGTGTAGTCGTAGCATTATCGGGTGGGGTAGACTCAAGTGTTGCAGCTCATTTACTTGTCAAGCAAGGATATGAAGTAATTGGAATTTTTATGAAAAACTGGCATGATGAGTCAGTTACGATTTCCAACGAATGCCCTTGGGTTGAAGACAGTTATGACGCCATGATTGTAGCTGAAAAATTATCTATTCCATTTCAAACTATTGATTTAAGTAAAGACTATCAAATAAAGATAGTTGATTACATGTTTAACGAATATAAGAATGGTAGTACACCAAACCCTGATGTACTTTGTAATAGAGAAATTAAATTTGATGTTTTTTTAAAAATAGCAATGAATTTAGGGGCAGACTACATAGCGACTGGTCATTATTGCAGAGTTATAAAAAATGAGAATGGAGTATACCGATTATTAACTGGAAAGGATTTAAACAAGGATCAATCTTATTTTTTATGTCAATTATCTCAAGAGCAATTAAGTAAAACTTTATTTCCTATTGGAGAAATGAATAAAAGTGATGTAAGATTAATTGCAAAAAAAGAAGGTCTTATAACTGCTGAGAAAAAAGATTCTCAAGGTCTGTGTTTTATAGGGAAAGTAAAGTTGCCTGATTTTCTTCAACAACAATTGAAAAAGAAAAAAGGAAAAGTGATTGAAATACCATCTGATAGTCTTGTTTATAAAAAAAACAACAATTACTCTGATCATTCTTATGAAAATTTAAAATCTTTATCTAAATCATATGATTATAAACCTGAAGACGGTAAGCTTGTAGGAGAGCATAATGGCGCTCATTTTTTTACTAATGGACAGAGAAAAGGACTGTCTATTGGAGGGAATATTGCTCCTTTGTATGTTATAAAAACTGATGTAATAAATAACGTTATTTATGTAGGAGAGGGAAAAAATCACCCAGGGTTACTTAGAAAAGTATTATTCATTGAAAAGAATGAAATCCACTTGGTTGAATCAGGTAATTCTTTTAAAAGTGATACAGTGAAAAAATTCCAAGCTAGAATTAGGTACCGACAACCGCTTCAAGATGTAGAGTTATACTTTAAGTCTGAAGGAGTTTTTCTATTATTTAAAAATGAACAATTAGCAATTACTAGGGGTCAATTTGCAGTGTGGTATAAAAATGATGAATTGATAGGGTCTGGTGTTATTAATTAGATATATTAAAATTCTAATTCAATTTGATTTTTTAACAAGTCATCAATATTTTCTCTTTTTCTTATTTCCACTGCTTTATTATTATAAAAAAGAATTTCAGAAGGTTTGAATCTTGAGTTGTAGTTACTTGCCATAGAAAAACAATAAGCTCCAGCATTTTTAAAGTTTAAAATATTTCCTTCATATATTTTAGAAATTCTTTTATTTGTAGCAAATGTGTCAGTTTCACAAATATATCCTACTACAGAGTAGAATCTCTCAGAATCACTTGGGTTAGATATATTTTCAATGTGATGGTTTGAGCCATACATCATAGGTCTTACAAAATGATTAAAACCTGTATCTACTTGAGCAAAAACTGTAGATGTGGTTTGTTTTATTGAGTTTACCGAGCATAAGAAATTACCCGCTTCACTAACTAAAAATTTTCCAGGTTCAAAAGCAAGTATAAGATCTCTTCCGTAGCTTTTGCAGAATTCATTAAATCTTTTAGATAATTTATCTCCTAGTTCTTCAATATTTGTTTCATTATCACCAGGGTAGTAGGGTACTTTAAAACCACTTCCAAAATCTATAAATTCTAAATCTTTAAATTTTGAAGCAGTTTGAAACAATATTTCAGCTGCGTGAATAAACACTTCTATATCTAATATATCACTTCCTGTATGCATGTGTATCCCATTAACCTTTATATTGGTGTTTTTCACAATCCTTAGAAGAAGTGGGATTTGATGAATGCTTATTCCAAATTTTGAATCAATATGGCCGACTGATATTTTACTATTTCCACCAGCCATAACATGAGGGTTTATTCTTATGCAAACAGGAATTTCCGGATTAGAACTTCCGAATTGTTCCAATATATTTAAATTATCAATATTTATATTAACCCCCATTTTAGCTACTCTTTGAATTTCCTCTATGGATACTCCATTTGGAGTGTATATGATTTTATCAACTGGAATACCTGATTTAATTCCAATCATTACTTCTTGAATAGAAACCGTATCTATTCCGGCTCCTAGTTTGTTAATGTATTTTAGTATTGAAATATTAGAAAGAGCTTTGACAGCATAATTAATTTTTAAATTTTTCACAGATTTAAATGAATTAATTAGCCTGTCATATTGCTTTTTTATTTTCTCTGCGTCATAAATATAAGTTGGTGTACCAAATTTTTTAGCGATGCTTATTAAATCTTTATTTTTCATGAATGCAAAACTATATTATCACGATTTTATAATATAATAATTGAAGATATGTTTTAAAAATAAAACATTTTGTTAAATATATAACATTATAAAAAACATTACTATCTATATCTTTAGGTAATTATTTTATCTTTGTTTTTTTAATATATAAAATATGAATTTACACGAATATCAGGGAAAAAAAATACTAGCAGAACACGGTGTCAATATTCAAAGAGGACTTGTGCTTTCTGATGTAAAGGATGTTTTGGATGTGGCTAAAAATTTAGTCGATGAGACAGGAACTGAGTGGTTTGTTGTTAAAGCTCAAATTCATGCTGGTGGAAGAGGTAAAGGAGGAGGGGTTAAATTAGCTAAGAGTTTAGATGAGTTAAAGAAAGTTGTTACTGATATTCTAGGTATGAGTTTAATAACGCCTCAAACTTCAAAAGAAGGGAAAATTGTAAATAAAGTTTTGATTACTGAAGACGTTTATTATCCTGGTGAATCAGAGCCAGAGGAATTTTATGTTTCTATATTGTTAAATAGAAAAACGGGAAAAAATATGCTGATGTATTCTACAGAAGGTGGAATGGATATAGAAACTGTTGCTGAAAAAACTCCAGAATTAATTTTCTATGAAGATATAGACCCTTTATTGGGCATTCTTCCTTTTCAGGCAAGAAAAATTGCTTTTAATTTAGGATTATCAGGAAAGGCTTTTAAAGAAATGACTAAGTTTATAACCTTACTTTATAAGTCTTACGTTTCTTCTGATTCCTCTCTTTTTGAAATTAATCCAGTTTTAAAAACTTCTGATGATAAAATAATGGCTGTTGATGCAAAGGTGTCTTTAGATGATAATGCTTTGTTCCGTCACAAAAATTATGAATCTTGGAGAGATTTAAAAGAAGAAAATCCTGTTGAGATTGAAGCTAGAGAATTAGGGTTGAATTATGTTGATTTGGACGGAAATGTTGGGTGTATGGTTAATGGAGCTGGTTTAGCAATGGCTACAATGGATTTGATTAAACAGTCAGGAGGAGAACCCGCTAATTTTTTAGACGTTGGAGGAACTGCAGATGCTAAAAGAGTTGAAGCTGCTTTTAGACTAATTTTAAAAGACCCTAATGTAAAGGCGATTCTTGTAAATATATTTGGCGGTATAGTAAGGTGTGATAAAGTGGCTCAAGGAATTGTAGATGCTTATAATAATATGGGCGATTCGATAAATATCCCTATAATTGTTAGACTTCAGGGGACTAACGCTGAAATTGCTAAAGAGATTATAGATAATTGTGAATTTGAGGTTCATAGTGCTATTGAATTTCAAGAAGCAGCAGATAAAATACAAGAAGTGTTAGCATAACTGACATTATGTCACTATTTTGTCTTCAATAAAAGACATTTTGTCTTGTTTTATTGTCTGGTATTTAATTTGATTAATTCAAATTGTTAATATTTGTTTAATCTAAATTATATACTATGAACTTAATTAAAATGCAATCATCTTTATTCCCAATTATTTTTGATGAATTTTTTAAAAATAATTGGAACATTAATGTACCAAATAATTCTTGTCCTTTAACAAACATAAAACAGAATGACAAGCATTATGTTTTGGAATTAGCAATTCCTGGAAAATCTAATAATGATTTTAAAATTGAAATTGAAAACAGGATATTAAATATTTCAATTTTAGATATCGATCAAGAATCAGATTATAACTACACTATTCAGGAGTTTAAATATTCTTCTTTTAATAAATCTTATGATATTCCGGACTCAATTGATATTGAAAAGGTAGACTCATTATACAGAAACGGAGTTTTATCAATTACTTTTCCAAAAAGAGAAGAGTATCATAATATTTCTAAAAAAACTATTTCAGTAAAAAAATAAATTTAAAATGAGGGAATTAAAAATTCCTTCATTTTTTATTCTTTTAGTGTTTTAATAATGTCCCTAAGTCTAGCAGCTTCTATAAAGTCTAGAGATTTTGCTGCACTTTCCATTTCTGCTCTGTACTTTCTTATTTCTTTCTCTTTTTCATTTTTAGATAAATTCTTAATATTATTTAAAATTTCTTTTTCTTTTTGAATTTTTTTTAGATCTACACTGTCTGATTGATTTAAGAAAACATCTTTGATTGATTTATTTAAAGGAGTAGGAGTAAGATTGTTTTTCTTATTATATTTTTTTTGCTTTTCTCTTCTGTATGCTGTTTCGTTTATAGTTTTTTTCATGCTTTTTGTAATTTTATCAGCATAAAATATAGCTTTTCCATTTACGTTTCTTGCAGCTCTTCCTATTGTTTGCGTTAATGATCTGTGGCTTCTTAAAAACCCTTCTTTATCAGCATCGAGAATTATTACTAGAGACACTTCGGGTAAATCTAAACCTTCTCTTAATAAATTCACCCCAACCAAAACATCAAATAATCCTTTTCTAAGCCCTTGCATAATTTCTACTCTTTCCATAGTGTCAATATCACTATGTATATATCTACATCTTATATCAACTTTTGTAAGAAATTTTGTTAACTCTTCAGCCATTCTTTTAGTAAGAGTTGTTATTAATACTCTTTCATTATCACTTACTCTTAAATGAATCTCATTAATTATATCATCAATTTGATTATTACTAGTTCTAACCTCTATAACCGGATCTAAAAGTCCTGTTGGTCTAATTATTTGTTCTACAAAAACTCCTTCTGTTTTTTCAAGCTCATAATCTGAAGGAGTTGCACTAACATAAATGACTTGATTTTGAACGTACTCGAACTCTTCATATTTTAATGGTCTGTTATCCATTGCAGCAGGAAGTCTAAATCCATATTCTACTAAATTTTCTTTTCTACTTCTATCCCCCCCATACATTGCATGAACTTGAGATAAAGTCACATGACTTTCGTCTACAATCATTAAATAATCATCTGGAAAGTAATCTAATAGGCAGAAAGGTCTTGTTCCAGGTTCTCTTCCATCTATATACCTTGAATAGTTTTCAATTCCAGAACAATAGCCTAATTCTTGAATCATTTCTAAATCAAAATTTGTTCTTTCTTCTAATCTTTTAGCTTCAAGAAATTTTCCAATTTCTTTAAAATAATTTATTTGATGTAATAAATCCTCCCTTATTTTATTCATTGCATTTTGCAGTACATCCGGAGAAGTTGCAAACATGTTTGCTGGATAAATTGATAGTTTTTCATGAGACTCAATAGTTTTATTATTTATTGGTTCAAATGTTTCTATTAATTCTATTTCATCACCAAAAAAATGAATTTTAAAAGCGTGGTCAGCGTAACTTGGAAAGATGTCAACTGTGTCTCCAGACACCCTGAAAGACCCGCTAGTTGTATCTATATTTGATCTAGAATAGAGACTTTGAACTAAACTATGAAGAAATTTAGTTCTAGAAATTATTTGTTTTTGTTCAATATTTATAATATTTTTTTTAAACTCTACGGGGTTTCCAATTCCATACAGACATGAAACCGATGCTATTACTATAATATCTCTTCTCCCTGAAAGTAAAGATGAAGTTGTGCTCAATCTTAGTTTTTCGATATCTTCATTTATTGACAAGTCTTTTTCAATGTATGTTCCTGAAACTGGAAGATATGCTTCAGGTTGATAATAGTCATAATATGAAACAAAGTACTCCACTGCATTGCTAGGAAAAAATTGTTTAAATTCTGAATATAATTGTGCAGCTAATGTTTTGTTGTGAGCTAAAACTAACGTTGGCTTATTAACTTCTTTAATTACATTGGCAACAGTAAAAGTTTTTCCAGAACCCGTTACTCCTTTAAGAGTTTGAAACTTTTGATTATCATTAATTCCAGAAATCAGTTGACTTATCGCTTCTGGTTGATCCCCTGTAGGACTGTAATCTGATTTTAAACTAAACAAAAATAAATTTTTCCCAAATTTACGACAATAACTTCCTAATTTCCTTGAAATAATAAATGAGTTAACTTTGTAAAAAAATTACATGTACGAGAAATTAATGTCAGATAAAAAACCTTCATTTCCTATATCTAAAAACCTAGATTCTTATCTGTCATTTTATAATAGAAAATTAATAATTCCTATTTTTTATGAGGATTTAAAAAGATTTTCCGGATCAGTTTCAGTATATAACGAAAAGGACATTGACACATTATGGGTTAGAGCTTTTTATTCTGATTTTGAAAGAAAAGAAATCGATGAAAGTTTAAAACAAGTCTATAACTTATTGCACTCAGATGGAAATGAAGCTAATATGGAATTTTTAAACGTTGATGCAATTGATTACTGTACTTTTGGAAATTCTAAACCATTTAGAATAAAAATTAGAAATATTTTAAATGATAATTTTACATATTTCTATGTTAAAAAAGCAGATGCTTCACGGATCTATGGACTAGAGCTTGAGCATATTTTATCTCCTGACAATTTAAATTTTTTAGTTTATCAGAACACTTTAATCGAAGAACATATTGCTGGAATTCCTGGTGATGAATTTTTAAGTGATTTTTTAAATAAATGTAATCCTTCAGAAAAATCTCAGATTGCAAAAGAGTTTGTAAAGTTTAATGAAAGATGTATGATTAGACTTCTTGGAGATATGAGATCATATAATTATGTGATTATTCCTACTCATGATTTTGATCAAGTTATATACAAAATTAGAGCAATAGATTTTGACCAACAATCTTTTGAAGGCAAGCTAAAGGTTTATAGGCCTCAGTTTTTCAAAGAAAATAAGATAATAATGGAATTAATTAAAGAAAAATTGAATAAACATTCTGTGGATCAATACAAAATTGAGGAAAGATCTATAATTGCAAAAAGAATTTTAAGTTCTGAAAGTAGAGTGAAAAAAATTATTAAGTGTATGATGCATGATAATATTTCTACTTCAAAAAACATAGATTTATTATCAAAACAAATTTATTCTCTTACTAGAGATGAAAATTTTAAGAAAACTAGTAATATGGGAGAAATATTAAAAGCAACATTTGATTATATTCTTAATAATTATGAAAATCATGGTATGTTAAATGTTGATTAATTATAATCTTCTTCAAAGTTATCTTCAAAGTCATTATCGTTTATTTCTTCAAAATTTTTATCTGGTGCTTTTTCAGGAAGTTTTCCTAATGAAAAAATTAATTTAGGATATTTAGTTCCTTCTATAATTGAAGTAATTTCAAATATTTCAACAAAAAACGTCCATAAATTTAAAAAATCATATATGAAAATAAATTTCTTTTGATCTTCATTTATAATCGAATCTAGGGTACAGTTTTCCATGATTAATTCATCTTCTTCTTGGAAACTTGACAAGCTAATTTCTTTACCTTGATCCCAATTGTCATTGCTTAAGTAAAATGATGCCATTTCATTTCCATCAAATTGAAATGATTTTAATACTTCTGTATGTAAATCTTTAAATGTAGAATTATTTTCAATCTCTATGTCTCTTATAATATCCTCTTTGGTGTCTAGGATTATTCTTATTCTGTAAATCATTTATTTTCTAATTTTAGTAAAGTGTAAAAACCAATAAAATTGATACCCAAATAACATTGTAGCTAAAAACAAATGTATAGGTTGACTCATTAATGGAAAACTTCCATAATACATAACCATTCCAACAATAATTTCTAAAATTATAACAATACATATTCTTTTAATTAAACCTGTATTGTATTTTCTCTTAACTGTTATGTAATATAAGTAGGTATTGATGGCTAAAATTAGTATTGAAAAAATTCTGTGAAAATAGAAGTAAAAGTCAGGAAGAGCTAGCCATTTATTTTTGTTTTCTGGACCAAATAATTCATTTTGTAAATCGATAAATTCTCTAACTTGAGTTCCGATTATTACTTGAATTACACTCAATAATAGAGATCCTAAGATTAAGTTTTTTACAACCAAATCGTTTAAAATATTTTTAGTTTTATTTTTTGAAATATAAATGGAATAAATTAGTAACGCTATTATAATAAATGCCATTAACATATGTGTAGTGATTTTAAATGGAGCTAAATTTGAATCAACTACTATTTTACCAAGCCATGCTTGAAACCCCATTCCTAATACTATTAGTAAAGAGCTTAAAACAATAATTTTATTTTCTCTCCAAAATTTAATTGAAAAAATCAACATCAATATAGTAGCAAGACCAGCAATTGCTCCAATTAATCTGTTTAAAAACTCAATCCATGTTTTAGATGGGTTGAAATCAGAATAATCATGTTTTGTGTATTTCTTCCAATTAGAAAAATTAAATTTTTCTTTAGAACTAAAATCTTTCTTAGCTATAATTAGTTCATTATTTTTTTTTAGTACAATTCCTTTAGTGAAACTTTTATTTGGAGACCATTCAATTTGACCAATTTCTGTAGGAGGAATTAAAAGTCCAAAGCATTTTGGCCAGTCTGGGCAACCCATGCCACTTCCAGTCATTCTAACTAATGATCCCGCTAGTATAACTAAATAAACTAATACTAAACTAATTTTTGAAATTTTAACAAAATTATTTTTCATTCTTTATAAGACCCAATGCTTTACCTTTTTTAATCATAATTAATTTAGCAGATTCATAATCATTTTTTATCTCTCCATCTAAAATAGATTCCTTTATTAACTCTTTTATGACACCTATTTCCTTGCCAGGTTTTATATTAAAATAACTCATAATTTCTTCTCCACTTATTGGAGGTTGAAAATTCCTTATATGATCTCTTTTTTCGACTTCAATAATTTTAGTTCTTACCATTTTAAAATTATTCAAGTATTTCTTAAATCTTTGAGGGTTTTTAGTTGTTATATCTGCCTCACAAAGTGTTAGTAGGTCATCCACATCTTGCTGAGCATCATAAATTAGCCTTCTTATAGCAGAGTCTGAAATATTATTATTAGAAAGAACTATTGGTCTAGAACTCATGAATATAATTTTTTGAACATATTTCATTTTGTTGTTTAATGGCATATTTAACCTTTTAAAGATATTATATACCATTTTAGAGCCCTTGAGCTCATGACCATGAAAAGTCCATCCAATTTCCTTTACAAACCTTTTAGATGGTGCTTTTCCGACATCATGAAGAAGAGCAGCCCATCTTAACCAAATATTGTTTGTATTTGGACAAATATTATCTAACACTTCTAAGGTATGATAAAAGTTATCTTTATGTTTTTGACCGTCAATTTCATCAATTCCTTTTAATGCAGTTAATTCTGGAAGAATAAATTTTAAAATTCCTGTACTTTCTAGAATTTTAAATCCTGTTGAAGGCTTTTGAGTCATTATGATTTTATTTAACTCATCAGCAATCCTTTCTCCAGAAATAATTTTAATTCTATCTTTTTCAGATATAATTCCATTTAACGAATCTTGATGAATTTTAAAATTTAGTTGACATGAAAACCTAATGGCTCTTAGCATTCTTAAAGGATCATCAGAAAAGGTTTTTAATGGATCTAATGGAGTTTTTATTAATCCATTCTTAAGATCTTCAATTCCATTGAAATTATCAATTATTTTCCCCCAGTTTTTGGAATTCAATCCAATCCCTATGGCATTAATAGTGAAATCTCTTCTATTTAAGTCATCCTCTAAAGTTCCTAATTCAACTATAGGGTTTCTACTGGATTTATTATAGCTTTCTTTTCTAGATCCAACGAATTCTAATTCAATAGTATTGAATTTAAACATGGCTGTTCCAAAATTTTTAAAAATCTTAACTTTTCCTTTTGGATTTAATTTATTTGATACTCTTTTAGCCATCTCAATTCCGCTTCCAATTACTAACACATCAATATCTTTTGGAGTGCTTTTATTTAGAAGAAGGTCTCTGACATAGCCCCCTATGACATAACATTCAATGTTTAATTCGTCACTATATTTTTTAATAGTTTCAAATATCTCATTGTTAATAGCTTCAAGAATTTTATTGTTAATCATTTATGACCTTAGAGTTATGATTTTATCATTCTCAACCTTAATAATTGTTGATGGTTTTTCAAGTTTTTGATTTATTCGTAAATTTACTTTATAATCTACTTGATCCAAAATTTCTTTCTTAATATCATTGAATAATAAAGGAAAATGTTCTCCTGAAATATTAACTGAAGTTGAAATAATAGGTTTGTTTAATTTTCTTATCAGCTTAATACAAAATTCATCTTTAGGTATTCGTATTGCAATCGATTTAGGGAAAGTGCTTAGGTTTTTTACATCTTGATAAATTACTGAAACAGGAAAAGATTTACTTTTTAGATAATTTTTTATTTTGTTAGAAGTTGTGACATACCTGTCACACATTTTAAAATCACTCATTAAGCAAATGAATGGTTCTGAATGATTTCTTTTTTTAATCTTATAGATTTTATTAATTGCTTTTTTATTAGTCGCGTCACACCCAATTGCCCAAATTGTGTCTGAAGGATAAACAAGAATTCCTCCTTCATTTAAACAGTTAAGAGCTTTTTCGATCTCTAAAATCATAAATTATATAAAATTTCAGGCTGATACTTTATATTCCCTTAGTGCATCGTTAAGAGAAGTTTTTTTATCAGTACTTTCTTTCCTTTCCCCTATTATTAGGGCACACGGTACTTGATAATCTCCTGCAGAAAAACTTTTTGTATAAGATCCAGGGATAACTACCGACCTGCTAGGAACTACACCTTTATATTCGATAGGATTTTCTCCAGTTACATCAATTATCTTTGTAGAAGCAGTTAAAACAACGTTTGCTCCTAATACAGCCTCTTTGCATACTTTAACTCCTTCAACCACAATGCACCTTGAGCCTATAAAAACATTATCTTCAATGATAACAGGTACAGCTTGTAAAGGTTCTAATACGCCTCCAATTCCAACGCCTCCACTTAAATGTACGTTTTTTCCTATTTGAGCACAGCTTCCGACAGTTGCCCATGTATCAACCATGGTACCCTCATCAATATAAGCTCCAATATTAACATAACTAGGCATTAAAATAACTCCTTTACTAATATAAGCGCCTTTTCTAGCAACTGCATGAGGGACAACTCGAATTCCTTTTTCTGCATAATTTTTTTTCAATGGAATTTTATCATGGAACTCTAATGGTCCCATTTCAATAGTTTTCATTTTTTGAATTGGAAAGTATAATATAACTGCTTTTTTTACCCATTCATTAACTAACCAACCTTTACTTGTAGGTTCTGCTACCCTTAGAATACCATTGTCTAAATCTTCAATAACGGCATGAATAGCTCTTATCGTATTCTCTTTTTTTAAAAGAGAATTATCATCCCAAGCTGCCTCAATAATTTCTCTCATTCTATTTTTTTTCAAATATACGCTCTAATTAATAAATAGTTTTAGAAACTTTAACCTTAATTATTAATCATTTAACTTTGTTGAATGGCTAAAATAATTGCAATTGACTATGGATTAAAAAGAATAGGATTAGCTATCACTGATGAACTTAATATTATAGCATCTTCATTAGACACAGTCCTTAATAGTGAAATAATACTTTTTTTAAAAAATATTTTAAAAAATGAATCAATAGATACATTTGTTATCGGAAAGCCAGTTCAAAAAGATAATAATCCATCACAAATTGAAAATGATATTTTGATTTTTATTAAACAAATAAATAAAGAATTTCCTTTAGTTAAAGTTAAAAGGCAAGACGAAAGGTTTACTTCGCTAATTGCTAAAAGAACTATTTTAAGCAGCGGAATAAATAAAAGTAAAAGACGAAATAAAATGCTGGTAGATAAAGTTAGTGCAACTATAATCCTTCAATCATTTTTAGAAAATAAATAATATGATTTTACCAATTTCAGCATACGGAGATCCAGTTTTAAGAAATAAATGTATTTCTATTAATGAAAATCACGAAGACCTTAATTCTTTAATTAAAAACATGTGGGATACAATGTATTCTGCTAATGGAGTAGGTTTGGCAGCTCCACAAATTGGGGAATCATTAAGGCTATTTATTGTTGATGCCTCTCCTTTTTCTAAAGATGAAGAGCTTAGTTTAGTTGAAAGGAAAAAGGTTTCAATGTTTAAAAAAGTTTTTATTAACCCTAAAATAGTTTGGTCTTCAACTGACTTTAATAGTTTTAATGAAGGTTGTCTAAGTATTCCTGATGTTAGAGAAGATATTATAAGGGAAAATGAGATTGAAATTCATTTTAAAAATGAAAAATTTGAAAACAAAATTTTAAAATTAAACGGTTTATGTGCTAGAGTAGTTCAACATGAATTTGATCACATTGAAGGTGTATTATTCACTGATAAGTTAAGTTCTTTTAAAAAGAAAATATTAAAAGGAAAATTAAATAATATTTCAAAGGGAAAAATTGATACAGATTATTTAATGAATTTTCCCATATAAATAATGAACAATAAAAAAATACAATTAGATTCTATAAGTCAGTTAATTGATTTAATGGATGAGTTAAGAGAGAAATGTCCCTGGGATCAAAAACAAACTTTTGAAAGTTTAAAGTCATTAACAATAGAAGAAACTTTTGAATTAGCTGATGCTATTTCAGAAAATAAAATTGATGAAATTAAAAATGAGTTAGGTGACTTATTGCTACATATTATATTTTATTCAAAAATAGCTAGCGAAACAAATCTTTTTGATATTTCTGACGTTGCAAAAAGTATTACTAAAAAATTAATATTCAGACACCCTCATGTTTATGGAGACTTAAAAGCCGTAGACGAAAATCTGGTAAAGAATAATTGGGAAAATTTAAAACTAAAGGAAGGTAAAAAAAGTGTTCTTGAAGGTGTGCCAACAGCATTACCATCTTTCATTAAATCAATGAGAATTCAAGAAAAAGTTTCTAATGTTGGATTTGATTGGGTAAATCGTAACGATGTTAAAAATAAAATTATCGAAGAATTTAATGAACTTGAAGAAGAAGTTAAATCAGGTAATTTAAAAAATATTGAATCTGGATTAGGTGATTTAATATTTTCAATTATAAATTATGGAAAATTTTTAGGAGTTAATCCGGATAATGCATTAGAAAAAACAAATAAGAAATTCATTAAAAGATTCATGAAGTTAGAAAATCAATTAAGAAATAATCGAAAAACTTTTAGTGATGTTAGTAATAGCGAATTAAGTGATTACTGGAAAAAATCTAAATAATAATTACTTTTTTAAAATATATTTTTGCTGAATTATAAATTCAATTTCAATTTTTTTCTTTTTAATTTCATTTCGAGAGTTATCCAACATTTTATTTTCTTTTGAATTGTCATTGAAAAAAGAAATATTGTTTTCAAGTATGGTTAATTCTTTTTTTAATAGTTCTAATTTTTTATTTAAAGAATAAATTTCTGAATCTTTTTGAGTTTGATTCATAGAACTAATCTTTATTTTTAACAATTTTTCAGTTGATTCATTTTCTGTTAAGCCACTCTCTTTAAAAACTTTTTTAATTTTTTTATTAAATACACTTTCGTTTATAGAACTTATTTCTCCAACTTCTTTCCATTCATCTATTAAAGTATTTATATCATTAGCTAAATTAAAATTTTCAATTTTATTTAAAATTTTATTTTGCTCTGTTTCATTTTTAATCAATTCTTTAGATTTAATTATTTTAATCTCATCAATTTTGTTAAAAAATTTATCACAAATAGATTTAAATAATTTCCAATTTTTTTCATTTACTTTATAAGGAATTGGTTTTATTATTTTCCAGTTTTTTTGTAAAATTATAATTTCTTTTTTATTTTTTTCTAAATTTTCAATTGAATCTAAATTCTCAGCTTTCTTAATTATTTCCTCCTGCTTAGAAATGTTTTCTTTATATGTTATTTTTAAATTTTTGAAGTATTCGTTTTTTTTCGAATAAAATAATCTAATGATGTTTTTATAATTAGACCAATATTTTTTTTTCTCTTTTATTGGAATTGGTCCTGATGTTTCAATTTCGCTTTTAATCCGATCAAATGATTTTATTTTTGTTTGCCATTCCTTTGTTGAATTTCCTTCTTTTTCAATTAAATTTTGAATTTCCTTTAATAAATTTATTTTTTTTAAATAATTATCATTTAAAATTGAATATTTATTTTTGTCAAATTCCTTTCTATTTTCTAATATCAATTCTCCAACAGAGTAAAATTCTTTCTTTAATCTTATTTCATCTTCTTTTTTGGTAGGTCCTATTTCAAATTTCCATTTTTTATTTAACCTTTCGAAATATTTGATTGCCCTTATTTTATCCTCACTGTCTATTAATTTTTTTGCTTGTTCTATTGTTTCTTTTTTTTGCTCTAAATTATATTTTACATCGATTTCTTTAAATTTTCTATTTAAGTGTAGGTAGTCATAAAAATTTTTTATGTGATGCTGAAACGTATTCCAAATAATAGTATTATTAGCTCTTGGAACAGATCCCGTTTTAAACCAATCATTTTGAATTTTTTTAAAACCTAAATATTTTTCATTCATTTTTATATCTAAATTAATAAGCTCTTTTAGTTTATTAATTAGATCTTGTTTTGTTTTTAGGTTTTTTGATAAATCTATATTTTTATCCAAAATTATATTTTTACTTAAGTTATTTTTTTTATTTAATTATTCCAAATTTTCCAACTCTCTTCAGCTTGTATTTCTAACATTCTTAATCCATTTACAGTAATCGCCCCATTTTTTTTTGATTTTTTTAAAAATTCTGTTTCATTTGGGTTATAAATCAGGTCATAACAAATATGATCTTTTCTAATATATTTATATGGAATATTTGGGTAATTTTCAATGTCAGGAAAAGTGCCTATTGGAGTAGTATTTATGATTATTTGGCACTCATTTATTTTATTGGAGTTTAGTTCTTGATAAGTTATGTCTCCATTTTTTTTATTTCTTGATACTTTTTCTGATTTAATATTTAACTTTTTTAATCCATATTCTATTGCTTTTGAAGCTCCACCTGTTCCAAGAATCAGAGCTTTTTTACAATTTGAATTTAAGTATGGTTTTAAGGATTCAATAAAACCGATAAAATCTGTATTATAGCCAGTTAAGGTATTGTCATTATTGATTTTTATTGTATTAATTGCTCCAATTAATTTTGCATTATTTTCAATTTCATCTAGGTAGCTTAATACTTGTTCTTTATATGGAATAGTAATATTTAATCCTTTTAAGTTGTTCTCTTTTAGGATATTCACTAAATCTTTAATATTATTTAAATCAAAATTTTTATATCTGCAGTTTTGTATTTTGTCTTTTTTAAACTTTTTAGAAAAATATTTTTCAGAAAAAGAATAACTAATGTTTTTACCTATTAGTCCATATGTTTTTTGTTCTTTTGACATTTTTTTCTAAAAATAATACTATAAATAAACCAATTATTATCCAAAGAAAAGCAATATAAGTAGACGTTTCTGTAAAGTCCGGCAAATATTTTAAAAATTCATTTGAGGATGTTGAAGTATTAATTGAACTCTTATTGTGATTTAAATTATTTGATATCATTTTCCAAGGCCAAATAATTAATAAGGACCCTGTTACAAACCCTATGATTAATTGATTTATATTTTCATTATATTTTTTAATTAAAACACTTAGTAATTTTGAAAGAAATATAAGTCCTATTATTGATCCTAAAGTAAAAAATATTAGTATTTGTAATAAATTTAAATCATGTTCAAACGAACTGTTTAGATTTATAAAATTGTATAAGGAGTCATATAAAGCATTTACAGAATCTATTAGTAATAATTTGTAATTACCTAGAAGAATTAAAAGAAAAGAACCTGATATACCTGGAATTATCATTCCGCAGACACTTATGAATCCACAAAAAAAAACAAAAACAAGATTTTGATTTTCAGAAATTGGATTAGAAATGCTAAATAAGAATCCTATGCTAAATCCTGAAATTAAAAACATTAATGTTTTAAAATCCCAATTTTTATTGTTTTTTATTAAAATCATTAAAGATGCAATGATCATTCCGTAAAAAATTGACCAAACATATAATTCAGATTGTTTAAAAAAATAATCTAATATTTTCGATGTAGTGAAATAACTTACAATTATTCCAAAGAGAATAGTTAAGATAAAAACCCCATTATGTTTAGAATTAAATTTTTTAAAATCTCCCTTAAATATTATCACAAATGATTTGATGTTTAAGGTTTTTATTGACTCAATCATTTCGTGATAAAAGCCAGTTATAAGAGCTACTAGCCCGCCAGAAATCCCTGGCAATTTATTAGCAGTACCCATAAATATGGCTTTTAGAAAAAGAAATATAAAATCTTTTCTGTTTCTATTGGACATTTTTATTTGTGTTAGCTAAAAACTCAATAATTAAAACTGACATAAATCCAAATGCAAAAAACAGTATTCCGTTTCTAAATTCTAAATTCATAAAATTTCCTTCAGGAATATATAATTTAGAAAACAAAATTTCTTCTTTATTAGATTTTATTTTCCAAGGCCACAGAGAAGGAAGAGAGCCAATCATAAAACCAACTAAACATGAAAGAGTGTAGTTCATATGTTTATTATATGACCATGTTAAAACTTTTGAAAATAATTTAACACTTAATAAAGCTCCTAGTACAAATGAAAAAAAATTCAAGAAATATTCAGAATTTAAATTAAGAACTCCTTTAATCGTTTTCAGCATTGTTTCGTAGGCTCCAAGTAATATTAATATGTATGCTCCCGAAACACCTGGAAGTAGCATTGCAGTAATACTGATCATTCCACAGAAAAAAAGATAAGTAGAACTTATTTCTTGAATACCTGGATTTAAAGTCAATACTAATAATGATGCTCCTATTCCTAATAAATTAAATATTAAAACTTTTATAGTCCATCTTTTTATTTTTTTAAATAAGTAAAAAATACTTGAAGTTATTAGTCCTAAGAAAAATGACCATAACACAATAGGTTGGTTTTCAATTACATATACGATTGAATGACTTAAAAGAAATATACTTGATAATATCCCAGAAACTAAGCTTAAGAGAAAAGATAAATTATATTTATTCCACAGTTCTTTAAACTTACCATTTTGTATTAATCTAAATATATTTATGTTTAGGTTATTTAGTGTAGATAAGAATTCTTCATAAACACCCGTAATAATTGCTATTGTTCCACCAGAAACTCCAGGAATAATATCAGCTATTCCCATCATCATCCCTTTAATAAACACAACTATGTAGGATTTAGATTCTTTATTCATGACTTTAAAATTAATACAATTTAATAACTATTGGATTAGTACGCTTTAAAGGTTTGAAAATTTGGAAATAATTTAAATATTTTTTTGTAATAATCGTACTTAGAAGGATTTTGAAAATATGCTTTTTTAAGAAAAATTAAAGCTTTATCGTTTTCTGATTTGTTGTAATATATAGCAGATAACAGGAAATTTATTTCGCTGTCAGCAGATTTAGGCAATAAATTAATTGAATTTAAAAGTTTATTCATTAAACTATTATTTTCAGGAGTTTTTATAGTTATTCTTGTTAGAACTGTAAGAGTTTTAATATTGAATTCTTTAAGTGATAAAATTTCATCAAAGGCTAGCTCTACCTCTTCATGTAGTTTTAGATTAAAATTTATTTTAGCATATAACTCCCAGTAATTGATTTTTTCAGAATTTATTTCTATCGCTTTTATTAAGTTTTCTTTGGCTTCAATTAATTTGTTTTTCTGATATAATTTAAGAGCTATAGACATCCATGCTTTGTCGTGCACAGGGTCTTCAACTACAGTTTTACTGTAATATGATAATGCCAAACCTTCATTTCCAAGCTTATCATGGCAACAAGCAATTCTGTAAAGAGCGAAAGGATTTGGATCTTCAATTTTTGATGCTATTTCGTATTTTTCTATAGCTTCATTAATTTTGTTCAACTTTTCTAAGACTTTACCCATTTCAATATAGGCACCTATAAAACAATCATCAGAAATTATTGCAAAATCAAAAGCTGTTAAAGCTTCTTTAAATAAATTTTCTTTAGCATAAAGTTTGCCTAACTTATGCCATGCAATTTCATTATAAGGGTTTGTTTCTAAAAATGAATTGAGATAATTTATCGTACTATCATTGTCTCCAATTGAATCAAAACAGTAAAGCACATTATTTAAAACACTATAATCAAATTGATTTAAATCTAAGTAACGGATAAAATATTTTTTTGCATTTATAAAATCATCTAAAAAAAGATATTCTTTTCCAATTAAACTTAATACATCAAAATATAAATCTGAATCTCTCTCAATTTTTATTAATATGTTAATAGCTTCTTGATGTTTTTTTTTTTTTGATAGAATTTTAGCTTTTTGAATGAACATTTCTGTATTTAATGGTTCGATTTCAGAAATTTTTTCAATCAATTTGTTAGCTTGATCTAAGTCATTATTGAACAATAAGAGCTCTATTTTTAAAAGAATTAAAGCTATTGAATTTGGATACTGATTAGTAGCCATTGCTATTGCTTTTTTAGCTAATGAAACATTTCCAATGTCTAAATAATAAATTATTATTTCTTCAAATTCATCAGAGTCAAAAAACAAAAATCCATTTGTTTTAAGCATTGATTCAAACTTGTAAATGGATTCATTATAATAATCATCAAATTCTTCTTTCATGTAAACTATTGTTAAAGTAAAGATAGAGTCAGAAGATATTTTAATTTCAATTATATTTTTTTCTTTTCAACAAACTAATGAACAGAATTATTTATTTGATTTAAAGTTTCAATTATAATTTTACAACCTTTTTTTATTTCACTTTTTTTAATAGTTAGTGGCGGTGTGATTCTTACTGCCTTTGACTCAAAAAGTAGATAAAACAAAATAAGTCCCTTTTCTAAACATTTAATAACCAAATTATTAGCAATTTTTTTATTTTCTAGAATCAATGCTAGCATTAGGCCTTTTCCTCTAATTTCTTTTATTAAGGGGTGTTTTAAATAATTCTTGAAAAGTTTCTCTTTTTCCTCAACTTTACTCATTATTTTTGTCTCGAATATTTCTTTAACATTAGCATATGCTGCAGCAGCAATTACTGGATGACCTCCAAAGGTAGTTATATGACCAAGAATAGGATTTTCTTTGAACGAATTCATTATTTTTTTACTACAGCTTATTGCTCCAATTGGAAACCCGCCTCCCAATCCTTTACCATATACTAAAATATCAGGAATTACATTGTAATGTTCAAAAGCAAATAGTTTTCCAGTTCTTCCAATGCCTGGTTGTATTTCGTCAAGAATTAATAATGTATTTAGTTCCTTACATTTATTTTTAATCTTTTTCAAATATTCCTCAGATGGAGTAATAAAACCTGCGCCACCTTGAATTGTTTCTAGTATAACTGCTGCAGTGTTTTTACTTATTTTATCAATATCATTCTCATTATTAAATTCTATAAATTTTATTCCAGGTAATAGAGGACGATATCTTCTTTTTCTTTCTTCAAATCCCATTATGCTCATTGAGCCTTGAGTGCTTCCATGATAACCATTTTTTGCTGCAATTATTTCTGCTCTTCCTGTTACTCTTTTTGCTAGTTTCATTGCAGCTTCTATAGCTTCAGTACCTGAATTTGTTAAGTATGTGTTTGATAGGGATTTAGGCAGGTTTTTAGATAATATTTCACATAATTTAACAGTAGGTTCTTGAATAAATTCCCCATAAACCATTACATGCCAATATTTATTTATTTGTCTTATAACTGCTTTACTTATTGCTTTGTTTCTATGCCCTAGGTTAGAAGCTGAAATACCCGCAACAAAATCTAAATATTTTTTATTTTCACTGTCATAGATATAGCTTCCTTTAGCATAAGAAACTTCTAATCCAATGGGATGATTTGTTGTTTGAGCTTGATATTTAATAAATTTTTTTTTCAAATTAAAAATCAAATAAATCTTCTATTTTATAAATTTTTTCGTCTATTCTCCATATAAATCCATTTAAAATTTTTTCATTTACCTCAATCTCATCTTCAGGATAAATTTTCCCCATTGGGTTTGTAAAAAAGGAGATATCTTTTATATTGTTACCTTCAATACTCATTGAAATTGAACTACATATTGCTTTGTCAACACCAATTAACTCACTAGTTTTTTCGTCATATAAATAGTAAATCATTTCTGTATTTTGAACAAGACTAATAAGCTTTAATTCATTATTAGAGAATTTACCAAATAAGTTAATCCCTTTCATCTGATTAAAGTTATCAATACCTAATGTGTCTTTTTCCACAACAAAAGCATTATTTAATATTTTTAGTGAATCAAGATCATTTGTTTTAATGTTTCTTAGAATATGTATTTCATCTCCAGTCATTTGACTCTCCCCATTCCAAATTATAGGATTTATTTTTGAAATTTCTTTTGAGGTTAAGATTTGTTTTTCTCTTTTACTTAATTCTTTTCTAAGTAATTTTGTTAATCCACTTTTTTGATTAATAATTATTTTATCTGCTTTTCCGCTTAAGTTTTTTTTAAAAAATTTAACATTATATCTTCCTTTGATAATCCTGTTTTCAGCTGGACCAATAGCAAATAATGTATCTGCTTTTATATATAATGAATCTTTATCTACCATTTTAATGGCGTATGTTTTTTTAGTTATCATAGCTGAGTCTAGAGCCTTGAATACTTCAGCATAATCACCCTTAATAATTGTTTTATTTAAAGTGTCAATAAGTCTAACATTTCTAGATGCAGAGGAAAATTGAGTTATATCGTTAAAGGTCAAACTATCTCCTTTAATCTGTCGATTTTCGTAATTTATTTTAGAGTTTTTTATAAAATAACCTTTTTTATTTTTAATATCGTAGAAACCCCTTTCACAATATATGTCGTAATCTAAACCTACAATTGTAGTAGGTCCAAAAAAATATGCTTGTTCATGTTTTGTTAAATAATCTAATTTATTTGAATTTATTGTATAATCAGGGTTTTGAATTTCAACCTCATTTACAAAAGTGTACTTTAAATTTTCTAAATAATATCTCCCCTCAATACTTTTAATTATTGTTAGACTATCTTTTATTACTCCTCCTTTTTGAAAAAATATTTCTTTCAAATCCCTATCATAAAAAAGTATTTCAGTTTTTAGGTTTGTATTATTGTTGTAAAAGTCAACATTTCCTTCAGCAATAATTTCTCTAAGGTTTCCGTCATAATTCAACTTATCACTATACAACTTGATGCTATCTCCTTGTTTTATAACTACATTTCCATTCGCCCTAAAAGAATTATTTTTTTTAAAAAATAGTGCATAATCTGACCAAATATCCATTCCATCATGAAGTAAATGAACCCTTATTTTATCGTTTTTTTTTAAAATATTAGCTCCAGGAATTTTTTTTTCATTTCTTTCAAATGACCCAGCTTCAATTATTTGAATAATTTTTTTTTCTTGAGAAGAAATTAAATTTATAAAAAGTATTAACAGTATTGACAGGTAGAGTTTCAATTTTATGTTATCGAATTATAGTTTGTGTTCTATCAGGTCCAACTGATATTATTGAAATAGGTACATTTAGTTCTTCTTCTAAAAACGATACATAATTCATGAATGTTTTTGGCAATAATTTTTCTTCTTTGATTTTACTAATATCTTCTTTCCATCCTTCAAATTCAGTATAAACTGGTTTTAAATTTTTACTATCTACTGTAAATGGAAAATGAGTTATTACAGTTCCGTTATAATTATATCCCGTACAAATTTTTATGGATTTAAACCCAGATAGCACATCTCCTTTCATCATCATTAATTTAGTTACACCATTTATCTTTACTGTATATTTCAAGGCTACTAGATCGAGCCAGCCACATCTTCTAGCTCTTCCTGTTGTTGCTCCAACTTCATTGCCAATTTTACTCATTATCTCAGCATTTTTATCAAATAATTCCGTAGGAAAAGGGCCGCTTCCAACTCTTGTTGTATAAGCTTTAAATATCCCGAAAACATCTTTTATTTTATTTGGTGGAACTCCTAATCCTGTGCATGCTCCAGCTGCAGTTGTGTTAGATGATGTTACAAATGGGTATGTTCCAAAATCTATATCTAAAAGTGAGCCCTGAGCTCCTTCAGCAAGAATATTTTTTCCTTCATCCAATTGATTAAAAATATAATTTTCACTGTCAATAAATGGTATTTTTTTTAAATTTTCAATAGCATTAAAAAAATCTATTTCTAATTCTTTTAAATTATACTGAAGATTTACATTGTAATTTTCAATCATTGACTCATGCTTATTAGCTAAATTCCTATATTTTAATAACCAATCTTGGAGTTCAATATCGCCTATTCTAATTCCGTTCCTTCCAGTTTTATCCATATAGGTTGGGCCAATTCCTTTTAAGGTTGAACCTATCTTAGACTTACCCTTAGATAGTTCAGAAGCGGCATCTAACAGTCTATGTGTAGGTAGAATTAAGTGTGCTTTTCTAGAAATACATAATGATGATTTGAAATCAATATTAAATGGTTCTAGTTTTTCAATTTCTTTTTGAAAAATAACAGGATCAATTACAACCCCATTTCCAATTAGGTTTATAGTGTTTTTATGGAATATTCCTGAGGGAATAGTGTGAAGAACATGTTTTATTCCATCAAACTCTAAAGTGTGACCTGCATTTGGACCACCTTGAAATCGAGCAATTATATCGTAATTTTTTGTTAAAAAATCAACTATTTTCCCTTTTCCTTCATCTCCCCATTGTAAACCCAGTAGCAAATCAACCTTCATATTTTATATTTTTTTATTATTTTTTGAAGTGCCATAAAAATAAAGAGAATGATTATGAATCTCGATATCAAATATTTCTTCAATATTTTTTTTAATTAACTGTATCCTTGGATCGCAGAATTCTTTTACTTCTCCTGAATCGGTTAAGATAATATGATCATGTTGGTGATCAAAAAAAGATTTTTCATACTGAGATTGATTAGATCCAAAATGATGTTTTCTTACAAGTTTACATTTTAAAAGTAATTCTATTGTATTGTAGAGAGTAGCTCTGCTGACCCTATAATTTTTATTTTTCATTTTCACATAAAGTGATTCTATGTCAAAGTGTTCAGTAGAATTATAGATTTCATGAAGAATAGAAAACCTTTCAGGAGTTTTACGGTGTGCTTTTAAATCTAAAAATTTTGTAAAAACATTTTTTACAATTTCTTGATTTTTTTCTTTTCCCATATTACAAAATTAAACTAAAATAATTATGAATTACTATTCCCTAATGACCTTTTCAATTCCATTAATTTTTTTCAACCTTTGAATAAGTTTGTTAAGTATGTTTTTAGTTTTTACCTTAAAAACAATTCTTCCAGTAAACGTATTCTCATCAGTTTCAAAATTCATTTTTTGCATATTAATATTCAAACTATTTGAAATTAACTTAGTAATTTCATTAACTATACCTAAATTATCAATTCCTGAAATATTTATTATTGAAACAAATTCTTCTTGGCCTGAATCAATCCACTTTGATTTAAGGATTCTATATGAAAATTTTGATTGTAAGCTTATGGAGTTTGGACAATCTTGTTTATGAATTTTAATACCCTCATTAATAGTAACAAATCCAAAAACATCATCACCAGGAATTGGATTACAACACTTAGCAATGGAAAAATCTAGTTTTGACTCTTCATTTCCAAAAACAATTTGATCAAAATTGGATCTGACTTCATTCTCTAAATGATTGATTTCTTTTTTAGTAGTTAATCTTTTTTTGAAAAAATTTATAAATCTATTGTTGTAAGAAGCGGCAAAATTCTTTAGAGCTATGTTGTCTATTTTTCCAATACCAACTCTGTAAAACAAATCAAGACTAGTCTTTAAATTAAAGTAATTACCTAAATCATTTACAGTTTTTTCTTCAAATTTAATCTTTAATTGTTTTAGCTTTCGTCTAAGAATTTCCTTACCATCTTCAGCTAATAATTTTTTTTCTTCTTTTAAAGCGGTTCTTATTTTTGATTTTGCTCTTGATGTTTTAACATAATCTAACCAACTTGAAGAAGGTTTTGTGTTTTCGGATTTAATTATTTCAATTTGATCTCCACTTTTTAGCTTATGACTTAGAGGAACTATTTTCCCATTCACTTTAATTCCTCTAGTTTTTAGTCCTAACTCAGTGTGAATACTAAAAGCAAAATCTAATGCACTTGATCCTTTAGGTAAAGATTTCAAATCCCCTTCTGGAGTGAAAACAAATATTTCAGTTGAATATAGGTTTAACTTAAAATCTTCAACAAAATCTAATGCACTTGTGTCAGAATTTTCAAGTACTTCTTGTAACCTATTAAGCCAGTCTTCAAGTCCATTTTCATTTTGTTTTCCTTGTTTATACATGAAATGTGCCGCATATCCTTTTTCCGCAATTTCATGCATTCTTTCCGACCTTATTTGAACTTCTACCCATTTTGAGCTTGGACCAACAACAGTTATGTGTAGAGCTTCATATCCATTGGATCTTGGTGATGTAATCCAGTCTCTTAGTCTTAATGGATTAGGAGTGTAGTAATCAGTTATTATTGAATAAATTTTCCAAGCAATAAATTTTTCAGTTTCTTTGTCAGAGTTATATACTATTCTGATAGCGAATTTGTCGTAAATCTCTTCAAATGAAATATTTTTTTTTAGAATTTTATCCTTTATAGAATAAATAGATTTTGGTCTTCCGCTAATTTTAAAATTTAAATTTTCTTTTTTTAATTTCTCGTTAATTCTTCTTGAAAAATTTCTAATATACTTGTCTTGCTCAACCTTGGTTTGTTCAATTTTACTTTTAATATCATTAAAAATTTCAGGCTCGGTATATTTTAATCCAAGATCTTCTAATTCAGATTTTACATCATAAAGTCCAATTCTATGCGCAATTGGAGCGTATATATACAATGTTTCAGAAGCAATTTTAATTTGTTTTTCAACAGACATTGCATCTAAAGTTTGCATATTGTGAAGTCTGTCAGCTATTTTAATTAAAATAACCCTAACATCATCATTAAGAGTTAGTAGCATTTTTCTAAAATTCTCTGCCTGTAAAGAAACGTCTTTCTCTTTCTTTAGTTTGGATATTTTTGTTAACCCAACTACTATTTTACATATTGTTTTACCAAATAATTTCTCTATTCTTTTAGCATCATATTCAGTATCTTCAATAACATCATGTAAAAGAGCTGATGCAATACATATAGCATCTAGACCAATTTTAGATGCGACTATCTTAGCGACAGCAATTGGGTGAAACACATAAGGTTCTCCTGATTTTCTTCTTTGATTTTTATGAGCATCAACAGATGTATTAAAAGCTAATCTAATTAACTTTCTGTCATCTTTAGACAACGACTGGTAGCTAATTTTAAGTAGTTCTTTATACTCTTTAGCAATTAAATTATTTTCCTCTAATGAATTATTTACTATCACTATTTAAAATTACTTAAAAAAATTAAGTAATTATAATCTAGTTATTCTTTCAAAAAGAGTAGGGTGTGAGTAATGCCACCACACATATTTGGGATGTGGAGTTAAGTTACTTAAACTGTCTTTAGATAGCGTTTTAAGTGCTTCTGACAAATACTTTCCGTCAAAAGTATTTTTAGCATATTCATCTGCCTCATATTCAAACTTCCTTGAAAATACATTTAAAATCAATGAAAATAATTCTGAGATAGGAGTGTACAATATTGAGAAAGTGATCAAGCCTATGTGAAAACTATGGTCTGTTACGCCTAGTGCTTCTGAAAAAATAGGTTGAGATATAAACAACGAGAGTACGTAAAGCATGATTCCGGTTTGAATAATAGAAAAAATTAAATTAAAGATTATGTGATTTTTTTTATAATGTCCAATTTCATGAGCAATAACAGAAATGATTTGATTGTTATTCAACTTGTTTAATAATGTATCATATAGTGTTACTCTTTTTTGTTTTCCGAATCCTGAAAAATAAGCATTAGCCTTTGTTGATCTTTTAGAGCCATCTATTACAAAAATATTACTTAAATCAAATCCAGTTTCTTTAGCATATTTTTCAATATCAATTCTCAACTCTCCATCTTCGAGTTTACTTTGTTTGTTAAAAATAGGAACAATTAGTTGAGCATAAAACCCATTAATTAATATAGAAAGTATTGTCATGAAAACCCAAGCCACAATCCAGAACTGTTCTCCAATTAATTCAAAATGTAATATTATAAAACTTAAAATACCTCCGCCAAACAGTATAGTTAGTATCCAGGATTTTATTTTATCAAAAACAAAAGTCTTAGCGTTAGTTTTATTAAAACCGTACTTTTCTTCAATTATAAAAGTAAAATAAATTGAAAATGGTAGATTTATTATTTCATTCGCAAAAAATATTATGCCGAAAAAAAATACACTTATTAATACAGGTGACTCAAAATAATTTCTACTATAATTATCTAAAATCAAAAATCCGTCAAAATAGAAAAATAATAAAATTGTAGTTAGACTAAATGTTCTTGAGTATTTAGTGAATTTATATTGAGTTTTTTTATAATCTTGTGATTTTAAATATTTTTCTTCGTCATAAACATCAGAAATAATTTCTGGAACTTTATTTTTAAAATGTGTTGAGTTTAAAAAATCTAAAAACGAGTCTTTTAAAAAATTGAAAACTATAATTGAAATAAGAATTATAAAAAGAGAATCTGGACTAATTAACATTTCTTTGTTTTAAGGCTTCAAATATAACAATTGCAGCACTAACTGATAAGTTTAACGAATCCATTTTACCATTCATAGGGATTTTAATAAGTTTAGTTGATTTTAAAGCCCATTCGTTTGTTAATGATGAAGACTCAGTGCCTACTACAATTGCACAAGGTCCTTTATAGTTTACGGATGTGAAATCAATACTCTTTTTAATAAAAGTAGAGTATATGTTTATTTTGTTTTTTAGTAAAAAATCAATTACCTCATTTGAAGTTCCGGTAGCTATTTGGGCTGTAAAAACACTTCCTAGACTTGACCTTATAACATTTGGATTAAATAATTCAGTTCTTGGATTTGCAATTATAACAGCATCAATTCCAGCTGCATCTGCAGTTCTTAAAATTGCACCAATATTTCCAGGTTTTTCAGGAGATTCAGCTACAAGTATAAATGGATTTTTAGGTAAAATCAAATTTTTTAAATCAAAACCTTTAGATTTAACTAAAGCAAGTAAACCTTCTCCTTTTTCCTGATATGACAGTTGATTGTAGAGGCTTAAAGATAAGTCTGTAGTGTTAATATTTGAAGAGATCTTATTTGTAAAAATTAAATTTTCTTTAGATAATATTTCTGAACAAACAAATAATTCAATAAATTCATAATTAGCATCAAAACAAATTTTTATTTCTTTAATTCCTTCAACAATAAATGATTGCGAATCCTTCCTGTTTTTTGCTTTGGATAACAGTTTTTTAATATTTTTAAATACAATGTTGTTTTTGCTTTCTATATATTTCAAAATAATTTCATGAATTAATATCTAAATTATAACAATATTTTAATATCTATTTAAAATTGTCTAGTTTGCTCAATAATCATATTTTTATCAAAACAAACCATTTATAAAAATGAGTGAATCATTATCTAATAAGTTCATTGAATTAGAAGAGAAATATGGTGCTCATAATTACCACCCTCTACCTGTTGTTTTGAAAAAAGGAGAAGGTGTATATGTTTGGGATGTAGAAGATAAAAAATATTTTGACTTTTTATCTGCCTATTCAGCTGTTAATCAAGGCCATTGTCATCCAAAAATAATTAAGGCTTTGACTGATCAGGCTTCTAAGCTTACTCTTACTTCAAGGGCTTTTTATAATGATGTTTTAGGAGAATACGAAAAATTTATAACTGAATTTTTCGGATATGACAAAGTCTTACCAATGAATACTGGAGTTGAAGGTGGAGAGACTGCTGTTAAATTAGCTAGAAAGTGGGCCTATTTAAGTAAAGGTGTACCAAAAAATAAAGCAAAAATAATTTTTGTTCAAGGTAATTTTTGGGGAAGAACATTAGCTGCTATTTCTTCTTCGGATGACCCTTTAAGTACTAATGACTTTGGTCCATTTATGCCTGGATATGAAGTTATTCCCTACAACGATTTGAGTTCATTAGAAGAATCTCTCAAAGACCCCAATGTAGCTGCCTTTATGGTTGAACCTATCCAAGGTGAGGCAGGGGTTGTGGTTCCAGATGATGATTATTTACTTAAAGCCTATGAGTTATGTAAAATAAATAATGTTTTATTTATTGCTGATGAAGTTCAAACTGGAATCGCTAGAACTGGAAAATTGATTTGTTGTGATCATCATGGGTTTAAACCTGACATTTTAATTTTAGGAAAAGCACTTTCTGGAGGAGTATTTCCTGTATCTGCAGTTTTATCTTCAGATGAGGTTATGTTGACAATAAAACCTGGGGAGCATGGTTCTACTTTTGGTGGAAATCCTTTGGGTTGTAAAGTGGCAATGGCAGCTTTAAGTGTAATTAGAGATGAAGATTTATCTAAAAATTCCGAATTAATGGGCGCTTATTTTAGAGAAAAATTAAATAAATACATTATAAAAAGTAAAATTATTAAATTAGTTAGAGGAAAAGGTTTATTAAATGCTATTGTGATTAATGATCGCGAAGAAAGTAATACAGCCTGGAATATATGTCTAAAATTAAAAGAGAATGGTTTGCTAGCTAAGCCAACTCATGGAAATATTATAAGGTTTGCACCTCCTTTAATAATTAATAAAAATCAAATAGATCAAGCTGTAGATATTATAATTAAATCAGTTAAAAGTTATGAATAAAATATACTTTGATAATGCTGCAACCACTAAAATTGATCCATCTGTCATAGAAGTTATGAGTTCAGTAATGGTTGAGAATTATGGGAATCCTTCGTCAACTCATAGTTTTGGAAGAGCTGCAAGGACTATTGTTGAAAAAGCTAGAAAATCTATCGCAAATGAATTTAATGTAACCCCAAATGAAATTTTTTTTACATCTGGGGGGACTGAAGGGGATAATACAATTTTAGTTTCTGCAGTAAGAGACTTAGGTGTAAAGACAATTATAACTTCGAAAATTGAACATAAAGCCGTTTTAAATGTCATTAAACTTTTAGAAAAGGCAAGCTCAGTTAATGTCGTTTATGTTAAATTATCTGAAAATGGAATTATTGACTATGATGATTTAGAGAAGATTCTTAATGAAGATGATACTAAAAAATTGATTTCTTTAATGCATGTTAATAATGAAATTGGAACTCTACTTGATTTAAAAAAGGTTTCCGATTTATGTGAAAAATACAATGCTTTTTTTCACTCTGATACGGTACAGACAATTGGGAAATATAAAATAGATTTATCAGAAATTAACATTGATTTTATTGTTGGGTCTGCCCATAAGTTTCACGGCCCAAAAGGAATAGGGTTTACCTATGTAAATAAAAAAAACAAGCTAATGCCTCTGGTTGTAGGTGGAAGTCAGGAAAGGGGGATGAGAGCAGGTACAGAAGCTGTGCATAATATTTCTGGAATGGAAAAAGCGTTTTTACTTTCTTATTTAAATTTAGAGAATAATAAAAAAAATATCACTGAATTAAAAACATATTTTATAAATCAGCTTAAAAATAAATTACCAAACATCAAGTTTAATGGTAATTGTGATAGTAATGATTCTAGTACTTATACTATTTTAAATTTATGTTTACCAGTTTCAAAAGAAAAGTCAGTTCTTCTTGAATTTAATCTAGACTTAAAAGGTATTGCTTGTTCAAGAGGAAGTGCATGTCAGTCTGGAAGTTCACAAGGTTCGCATGTTTTAAGCAATATTTTATCTAAAGAGGATTTAAATAAGCCTTCTATAAGATTTTCTTTTTCTCAATTCAATAAAATAGAAGAAATTGATGTGGTTGTAGAAGTTTTAAAAACCTTTATTGGCTCTAACTAATTTCTGTAAAAGGTGAAAGTTTTAATTAGAGTGTTGCCTACCATGTCTTCAACCTCTATCTCAACTTCATTTTTTGATTTACTTAAATAATAAGAATCAAATTCATATGATATAAGATTCTTTTTATATTCATATTCAAATAACATCCATTTCCCATTTATTTTTCCTTTATATTTTTTGATTCCACTTTCCTTATCTACAATTTTAAATTTTAAATATTTTTTATTTGAAATCCAATCCTCATTTTTAAAATTTAAAGGTCTAATTGTTGGGAAAACAGAATCATTTTTAATAAAATATAATCCAAGTTTTTTAGTTTTTAATTCAAAATAATTCAAAGGGTTTAATTTTGAAGATGCAAATGATTCCTTGTTATCATGACCTTTTACAGCTAAATAATTTCCCTTAGTATTATTTGTATTTTTAAATTTTATATTAATATTTTTATATAAAGGCACATAGGGATTGATGATTTTAAGAGTGTCATTTGGATGTTCAATTTTAATTTTTCTATTTTTTAAAAAAGTGTTTCTTGGAATATTAACATGTGAATTTTTAAATTTAAAATTATTCTCTAAGCTATTGTCAATTTTTTTTGAATATGAAATTTCTTGAGAATTTGTTAAAGTTGTTTTAGCTATATTTTCAAAATCTAATGGTACATTAATTGAAATGGAGTTTCCTTTAATATCGCTTGCTACTATTTTAAACAGTAATTCCGCTCTTTGTTTAACATCAATAAATCCATTGTTTTTAGTTGAATAAATACTTAAATCATTTTCTTCTTCTAAAAAAAGTTTTAATATTCTCTTTTTATTTTTTATATAAAAAGAATAATCTATAAGAGAGTTTATTTTAATTGACTCCTCAAAAAAGAAAGAATCAAACTTTATGGAATTAATTAGAGTATCATTTAAAAATGTTGAAATTTCATAAATTCCATTTTTATTTTTTGCTAAATCTTGACTGTCAAAACCACTCAAACCAAAGCTTACTAATCCGTTAACTTTTATTTTTTTTGTTGTAAAGGTGCTGTCATTTATTTTATTTAAAAGAACTTCGTAAGGTTGGCTTGTTAAACCTGATTTGAGTTTTTTATACATGTACAAAGAATTGACAACTGGTCTTTTAGTGTCTTTTATTTCAATTCCAAACAATAGAGGGTTTAAAGCTTTTTGGTTTATTGTTTTTCTTGTTTCAAAATGTAGATGAGGCCCTGAGGAGCTTCCTGTATTTCCAGAAAAACCTATTATTTCGTTATCAAAAACCTTTAAATCACTTGAATTCAAATAAAAATCAATCTCATAAGATTGTTTTTTATACTGAATTCTTTTAACAAATTCTTCGATAGAACTATTGAATTTTTTTAAATGTGCATAAACTGTAGTGTAGCCATTAGGATGGTTCACGTAAATAGCTTTTCCGAATCCTCCATGATCAATTTTAATTCTACTTATATTCCCCTTTGCTACACTAAAGACTTTCAAACCTTCTTTTAATTGTGTTTTGATATCAATTCCTGAATGAAAATGATTAGATCTAGATTCTCCAAAATTTCCATTTAAAATTAAAGGAATTTCAAGTGGATTGGAAAAATCACTTGTTGGGTATTTTGTTTGAGAATGAATTAACCAAGGGATTATCGAAAAAATAATAAAGAGTATTTTCATTTAATAAAATAATTCAAATATAAATTTAATATTTTTTAAAATTCGAACTCATATTTGTTTATGAATTTAAGTAACACTAAATTTGAGTCAGATAGTATTTAATAATGTCGAGATCTATTGATAATATTGTTCTTTTAGAGTCAAACGTTAATAAGTTAAATTCTTTAATAATTAAATTAAAAAGCGAAAATTTGAAAATTATTAATGAATTAAATTTAAAAGATGAATCGTTGATTGAAAAATCTGATGAGTTAAAAGAATGGAAAGATAAATATCAATCATTAAAAATTGCAAATACTTTCTTAGGTAGTAAAGATAAATCATTAACAAAGCTTAAAATTAATAATCTTGTAAAAGATTTAGATAAATGTATATCAAATTTGAGTTCTTAAAATATTAATTTGCAGAAAATTAAACTAACTATAGCAAGTAGAATTTACCCTCTAAATGTTCCAGTTGAACAAGAGGAAGGCTTGAGGACTGCATCAAAAAAAATAGAACTGATGATAAAGCATTATGAGGAAAACTATGCTGTAAAAGACAAACAAGATGTTTTAGCTATGTGTGCCTTACAGTTAGCAACTCAAACAGAGCAAGAGAATTTAAGTGAAGCTAAAATTAATGAAGAAGTTAATAAGCGTTTAGAAAAAATTAATCAAACAGTTCAAGACATTATTAGCTCATAACACGTTCATTTAAATAAATTAACTTACGCCTACATCAATTTTTTTGATAAACTCAACGCGAATTTTTTTATAAAGGGTGAGTCAAATCTGCTAAAGCGTGCCTTTCACAAGGATACTTGATCAGTTTGTTAGCCTTAATCTTGTTTTATTAAGAGTTTATACAAAACTTTCATGATGTAGGCTTTTTTTTTAACAAAAATTAAAATAAATATGGAAATTTTCACAATAATAAATATTAGCATAACACTTGTTGGAATTGTAGCTGGGTTTTTAATTTCTAAATTATTAGAAAAAACATCAGTTACTAAAACTATAGACAATGCTAACATAGAAGCTACAAGAATTCTTAAGTCTGCAGAGACAGAAGGTGAAAGCATGAAAAAAGATAAAATGTTTCAAGCTAAAGAAAGGTTTTTAGAATTAAAATCTGAACATGAAAAACATATTCTTAATAAAGAGAAGGATTTAATTGAAGTTCAAAAAAGAATAAAAGATAAAGAGACTCAAGTTTCTAATGAACTTTCAATCAATAAAAAAAATAATCAAAGTGTTATAGATAAAATTACTGCTTTAGATAAAAAACTAGAATTGTTTGAGAATAAAAGCGTTCAAGTAGATAAAATGCATAAAGAACAGGTAGAAAAACTTGAGAAACTTTCAGGTTTGTCTGCTTCAGATGCAAAAAAAGAATTGGTAGAATCTTTGAAAGAAGTAGCAAAATCTGAAGCTTTACAGTTATCTCAAAGTATTATTGAAGAAGCAAAGCTTTCTGCTACTCAGGATGCCAAAAAAATTATCATTAACACAATTCAAAGAGTTGGAACTGAAGAAGCAATTGATAATTGTGTTTCTGTATTTAATATAGAATCCGATGATGTTAAAGGAAGAATAATTGGAAGGGAAGGTAGAAATATTCGTGCAATTGAAGCTGCTACTGGAGTTGAGATTATTGTTGATGACACTCCTGAAGCAATTATTTTATCTTGTTTTGATTCTGTAAGACGAGAGGTTGCAAGACTGTCACTTCATAAGCTAGTTACTGATGGTAGGATTCACCCTGCAAGAATTGAAGAAGTTGTTAAGAAAACTTCAAAGGAAATCGAAAATGAAATTATAGAAGTCGGTAAAAGAACTGTTATTGATCTTGGAATTCATGGTTTACACCCCGCTTTAATTAAAGCTGTTGGTAGAATGAAATACAGATCTTCATATGGTCAAAATCTCTTACAACATTCAAGAGAAGTAGCAAAATTATGTGGAATTATGTCTTCAGAACTTGGATTGAACCCTAAAATAGCTAAAAGAGCAGGTCTTCTTCATGATATTGGTAAAGTTCCAGAAGATGAAACGGAAACTCCTCATGCTTTACTTGGAATGCAATGGGCTGAAAAGTATGGAGAAAAACCAGATGTTTGTAATGCAATTGGCGCTCATCATGACGAAATAGAAATGAATAATTTGATTTCTCCAATTGTTCAGGTTTGTGATGCTATTTCAGGGGCAAGACCAGGTGCTAGAAGACAAGTCTTAGATAGTTATATACAAAGACTAAAAGAGTTAGAAGATATCGCTTATGGATTTAAAGGAGTGAATAAAGCATTTGCTATTCAAGCAGGTAGAGAGCTTAGGGTTATGGTTGAAAGCGATAAAATATCTGATGATCATGCAGCGAAATTATCTTTTGAAATATCTCAAAAGATTCAAACCGACATGACTTATCCAGGCCAGGTTAAGGTTACGGTAATTAGAGAAACAAGAGCTATTAATATAGCTACTTAGATATTTTTTTTTGCCATTTCCAAGCAGATGCCATAGCTTGATCTAAACTCAATTCTGCTTTCCAGTTAAGTTGTTTATTTGCTTTAGAAGTATCTGCAAAGGAAGAAATTATATCTCCAACTCTTCTTGATCCAATTTTATATTTTAATTTAGTCTTAGAAACTTTTTCAAAACTTGTTATTGCTTGAAGAACAGAAGTTCCTTTTCCAGTACCAATATTATAATACTCGTAATTCTTAGAATGATGATTATTAATCATGCTGATTAACGCAGCTGTATGAGCTTTAGCTAAATCAACAACGTGAATGTAGTCCCTGATGCACGTTCCGTCTATTGTTGGATAGTCGTCGCCAAACACAATTAATTCACTTCTTATTCCAACTCCAGTCTGAGTAATAAAAGGAACTAGGTTTTGCGGAATTCCTAATGGTAACTCTCCAATTTCAGAAGATTCATGAGCCCCAATAGGATTAAAGTATCTTAACGATATAGCTTTTAGATTTTTACTAGAACTAACTGTGTCAGTTATTATTTCTTCACAAATTTGTTTTGTATTGCCATAAGGTGACTCAGCTTTTTTTATAGATTCTTTTTCTGTTATTGGAAGTATTTTTGCTTGACCATAAACTGTACATGATGAACTAAAAATAAAATTTATTGATTTATTTAATTTTTTTATTCCCTTTAAAACATTTACTAGAGAATAAATATTGTTCTCATAATAATCTAAAGGATTAGTGACGCTTTCACCAACAGCTTTTGATGCAGCGAAATGAATAACCCCAGTTAAATCACTATGCCTTTTAAATAAATCAATAACTAAATCAGGTTTTTTTAAATCAATATTTTCAAAAGCAATGTTTTTACCTATAATATTTTTTAAACCATCCAAAACCTCAATTGATGAGTTAGATAGGTTGTCTACGATTACTACTTCAAAACCTTTAGATTGCAACTCAACTACTGTATGACTTCCTATATAACCTAGGCCACCAGTTATAATTATTTTTGATGAATGATTAATCATTATATTTAATATATCTTATAAATATAAAAGTTTTTAAAACTAACTCTTTTACAAATTATGATTTATTTATATTAAGGCAAACATTAATAAGTTACTTCATGAAATATTTTTACTCATTATTATTAATTTTAATTATTTCTTTTTTTAGTTGCTCTATTGATAAAATACCAGATGATCGGCCTAATATTTTATTTATTATGTCAGATGATCATGCTTATCAAGCTATAAGTGCTTATGACAATAGATTAATTCAAACCCCTAATATAGATCGAATCGCAAAAGAGGGTATTTTATTTAGTAACGCTTCAGTAACTAATTCAATATGTGCTCCATCAAGAGCGGTTATTTTGACAGGAAAGCATAGTCATATTAACGGAAAAATAGACAATGGCAAACCTTTTGACACGACCCAAGTTACTTTCCCTCAACTCTTTCAAAAAGCTGGCTATCAAACTGCAATGTTCGGGAAACTTCACTTTGGAAACAATCCCAAAGGAGTAGATGATTTTTTAATTCTACCAGGTCAGGGAAGTTATATTAATCCAAAATTTATTAGTAAGGGAGGAGATACAATCATTACAGGTTATGTGACAGACATTATAACAGATGTCACTCTTAACTGGTTAGATAAGAAAAGGGATAAAGAAAAACCATTTATGATGATGTATCTTCATAAAGCTCCTCATAGACCTTGGTGGCCAAGTCCTGAAAAATTTGCTGAGTTTTATGAAAAAACATTCCCTGAGCCCGAAACTCTTTTTGATGATTACAAAGGTAGAGGTACTGCTTCAAAAACTGCCGAAATGAATATTTTAACTCATATGCAATACATGCATGACAGTAAAATTAGACCTGAAACTTTAAAAGAAATGGGTGGAGTTGAGCCAGAAATTAAATATATAAGAGGTGATGAAGTAGTTAGACCTGGCCCTAATGGGTTTATGGGGCCATTTAATAGAGCTAATAAAGAGCAAAAGTCTAAGTATAATGTTACCCTTGATAAAATAAATTTAGATTTTAAAAATAACTGGCCTAATATGAATGATACTGAAAAGATGAAATGGAAATTTCAAAGATATATGCAGGATTATTTAGGGACAATTTCTTCTGTTGATGATAATGTAGGGAGAGTTTTGGATTATTTGGATCATAATGATCTAGCAAAAAACACAATTGTCGTCTATACCTCGGATCAAGGTTTTTACCTTGGAGAACATGGGTGGTTTGATAAAAGGTTCATTTATGATGAATCTTTTAAAACTCCACTATTAGTTAGATGGCCTAATGAAATAAAGTCAGGGACAACAAGTGATGAAATGGTTCAGAATTTAGATTTTGCTCAAACCTTTCTAGAAGCAGCAATGATAGAAGTGCCTAGTGATATGCAGGGCGAGAGTTTAATTCCTTTGTTAAAAGGTAACACTAAAGATTGGACTAGAGAAGCAGTATATTACCATTATTATGAATACCCATCAGTACATATGGTTAAAAGACATTATGGCATCATTAACAAAGAATTTAAGTTAGTTCATTTTTATTATGATGTTAATGAGTGGGAGTTGTATGATAGAAAAAATGACCCCAATGAAATGAATAATGTTTATAATAATCCAAATTATAAGGATGTCGTGGAAAAATTAACTCAAGAGCTAAAAGAAATGAGAATTAAATATAAAGATTCAGAAGAGTTAGATAAAAGTTTTATTTATTAAGAAGAAAGATTATATAGATATATTAACAATATAAGTTCTAATACCTAATACATAGTTGTTAAAAAGTTCATCATTGTCATAAATCTTTCTAATTCCTCTTATTCCTTCAAAAGAACCAATTAAACATATAGCTAGTGCTTTAGGGTTAACATTTTTAGAGATTTGCTTAGCTTTAACACCTTCTGTAATTGTTTTTGACAACACATCAATCCAATTGTCCATTAAAGATCTAAGAAGAACTCTAAACTCACTTTCATTACAACCAATTTCATTGATTAAGTTATTAGCAGGACATCCTTGTAGCTTTTCTTTTTCAGAGAAATGTTTAATTCTTTCAGTGAAAATATTTAATATGAGCTCAGGAATATTTTTATTTTTATAGTCCATTAAAGGATTTATAAAACCATTTAATATTCTATTTGTAATGATTCCATTAATGACTTTTTTACCAACCTCTTTTTTGTTTTTAAAATGATGATAAAAAGCTCCCTTTGAAAGAGATGTTTCCTTCATTATGTCAGGAATAGTGGTTTTGTTAAAACCTTTTCTATAGAAAAGTTCAAAAGATTTATTTAAAATTAAATCTTGGGTTTTTTTAGATTTAAGATCTTGTTGCATAGTGTGTTAGTTTTATTTTTTTTTAAATATAGTTAAATACATCAAGTAAATTTAATTAAACATACTAAAACGTATGTTTAAGGTTTTTTTTATTAAATTAGCCAACTAACCATAAAATTTTAAAAATGAAAAAAATTAATTTAATCATGTTGATGTTGTTTTCAATAGCAATATCTGCTCAAAGCATAATGAATAATACTTACTTAGATGTTCCTTTAAACAAAGTGAATGATTTTTTAGAATTACACAAAAAAGTTGTTGACATGTCTAATGGTGAAGGTAGAACAATTGGAAACCATTGGGTTTATAGACATTGGTATGGAAATGATCACAGTATAATGCTTGGCGATATATATCCTTCAACTGAAGCTGCTGTTAAAGATGATTTTTGGGGAGTTTTAAATAAGAATATTGACGCACTTCCTGATGATAAGAAAAAAGAAATGCAAGATGTTGTTGGTAAGTGGTGGGCGTATCACAACAACCATACAGATGAGATGAGATCTGTAGATTGGGAAAAAAATTGGCTTGGAAAAGAAAATCTTGATTTAGATATTCCTTATGTTTTTGTTGTAGGTAGCTACAATTCAAATGCGGGGAATCAAGAAATGATAGATGCATATATGGAATGGAGTGTTAAGCCTGGAGTAGAAAAAGGTGTTATGCTTTACGGAGGAGGTACTTCTCATTTTATAGGCTCAGGTTCTGATGTTCAATTGTGGTCAGCTTATACAAATATTGCTGCTTTTGCTGAAGCAAACGGTCCAAACTCTCAACGTAATTCAGAAGCTGCACCAAAATTTTGGAGTCTTGTAGAGGGCGCACATTCGGATCAAATTTATATTCATGTTGGTCATACGATTGAAAAGAAATTTAATTTAGCTGGAAAAGACAAGTAATTAAAAAAAATTATAAAAATGAAAAAAATAATATTTTTACTAACCTTTCTTGTGTCGTTTAATACAGCGGCACAAGAAATACATTCTTCTTACACTTTAGACGTGCCTCGTTCAAAGGCAAGTGATTTTGTCAAAATGCACAAACAGTTTATGGATATTTACTACATGGGCTCTGAAGATAATAAAATGGAATCAACTTGGTTGTTTTCTCACACATATGGTAGTGATTTCACTTTTAAGGTGATTGAAGTTTATCCAGATGTTTTAGCTCAAGCTAGTGCGGTAAATTACGGAACTGAAGTGTCTAAAAATATTGATGCTATGGATATTTCATATGATAATAAGAAGATGTTAAAAGATGAGTGGTCTACTTATTTTCAATTATTTCTAGAGGGTCATGATGATGAAGTTAGAGTGACATTTGATAAACAGTTTTTCATTTCTGAAAAGGACATTGATTTTTCGAAAAAACACATCGTAGTGTTTAATAATAACAATCCTAAATGGAAAGATAGAAAAGAATATATTTCTTTATGGAATAAATTCACAAGACAACCAGCTATTGATTTAGGTGAGGTATTGGCTATAGTTCCATCTGGTCATTATAGCGGAAATTCTTATACTTTTCAGGCTGCTCTATGGTACAGTTCTTGGGATTCTTTTCTGGTGAATCAGAATAGTTTAGAGAATTCTGGTCCAATGTCAGATGAGAGAAAAAGAATGTGGGATATTGGCGGAAATCATTCAGATGAAATTACAACTTTTTTAGGATGTAACTGGTCTAGTAAAGGAACTCCTTCTAAAACTTTTACGATCGCTAAATAATTTATATATTTAAATATAAACTTTAAAAACCCAAGTTTATTCTTGGGTTTTTTTTTATTCAATTTTTAAATTTATTATTATGGATGCAAAAAAAATATTATAAAAGTTAGAGTTCATGATGGAATAGTGGGGCTTTTAAATATGGGATCGATTTTACTTGCAAGTCAATTTGGATTTAGCTGGATTTATGCTGCAGTAGCGGTAGCAGTTTTACAAATAGCTAGTCCGTTTACAAAGTTTTGTCCAGTTTATACTATATTAAATAAATTAATGCCTGATACTGACCCTATACAAAATGGCAAATAAAATCAACTCTTGATGAAATCAACTCTATTTAGTGTAATTTCTATTTTTATAGCTTTTCAAACGTATGCTCAATCTCCTATTTCTTTAAAAGATTCATTACAGATAATGAAAGTGATGAAGTTTCAAGAAAATGCATGGAACAATGGTGATATTGCTGCTTTTATGGAAGGTTATTTAAAATCAGAGGAGTTAGTTTTTTCTGGTAAATCAGGACCAGTTTATGGATGGGATAATACAAAAAAAAGATATTACATATCTTATCCAAACACCCAAGTAATGGGTAAATTAAAATTTACTGTTAAAAAAATTCGATTAGTTTCTTCAAATACTGCTTTTTTAATTGGTGAGTATTATTTAAAAAGAACCACACAAGATAGTAACGGTCATTTCACTTTATTATGGAAAAAAGTGAATAATAATTGGCTTATAATTAGCGATCACACTTCAGCTGTAAAATAAACATTGATTTAGCTTGTCTAAAGTTTTAAAGTAGCATAATTTTATTGTCAATGAATCCACTAAGACAGACAGGTTTTTTATTCACTAATTTTAAAGCTAAATTTCAAACTCCATTTGAAAAACTTTTTGAAATTTTCAAAGAATTAATCACTTATACATCAGGAGATTTTGACGAGGCAATTGATTGGTTAAAAGAGCTTGACAAGGAATATGTGTTGACCGATGAGAACTACACCATGGATGACTTTATTGAGGATCTTTTAAATAAGGGTTATATAAAAAAGGAAATTGATCCCAATGGTAATGGAGAAGGAGTAGGTTTAACTGCCAAAACAGAAATGCTGTTACGTCAGCATGCATTAAAACAAATTTTCGGCAAAATGAAAAAGGCTGGTAATGGAAATCATACTACCAAACAACCTGGATTAGGGGAACAAGATTCTGGAGATTTTAAGGCTTATGAATTTGGGGATTCTATTGAGAAAATTGCCATAACTGAAAGTATTAAAAATGCTCAAATTAATGGTGGTTTAGATGATTTTAGATTAACCCAAGAGGATCTAGTTGTTAATGATCAGTTTCATCAATCACAAATGAGTACAGTACTTATGATAGATATAAGTCACAGTATGATTTTATATGGTGAAGATCGAATCACTCCTGCTAAAAAAGTGGCTATGGCTCTTTCTGAGTTTATAACTACTAGATACCCTAAAGATAAACTAGATATTATAGTTTTTGGAAATGATGCAAGGCCAATTTCTATTGATGAGCTTCCTTATTTAAAAGTAGGACCTTATCACACAAATACAGTAGCTGGTTTAGAGCTAGCTATGGACATTTTAAGAAGAAACAAAAAATCTAATAAACAAATCTTTATGATTACAGATGGCAAGCCCAGCTGTCTAAAATTAAAGGATGGTAGTTATTATAAAAACAGTAATGGGCTTGATCCGCATATTGTAGATAAATGTTATAATATGGCTCAGTTGGCAAGAAGGCTTAATATTCCAATCACAACCTTTATGATTGCCCAAGATCCTTATTTGAAAAAATTTGTTCAGGAGTTTACAATGGCAAATAGGGGAAAGGCTTTTTACACAGGATTAAAAGGGCTTGGAGAAATGATATTTGAAGATTATGAAACTAATAGAAAAAAAAGAATTAATTAGAAATGATAAATAAAATTAAAACACTTAAAGAGCTTAAAAAATCAAGATATATTTCTTTAGATATAAAAAAAGAAATGATAAAAAATTTAAGTCATAATCTGAAAAATGGTATTAGTACTTTTGAAGGAATTCATGGTTATGAAGATTCAGTAATTCCAGATTTAGAAAGAGCTATTCTTTCAGGTCATAATGTAAACTTACTTGGGCTAAGGGGACAAGCTAAAACAAAATTAGCCAGACAACTGACTAACTTATTAGATGAGTGGATTCCAGTTGTTAAAGGCTCTGAAATTAACGACGATCCTTTAAATCCTATTTCGTTTTTTGCAAAACAATTAATTCAGGAAAAAGGAGATGAAACTCCTATTGATTGGATTCATAGAGAGAATAGATTTTTTGAAAAACTAGCAACGCCTGATGTTACAGTAGCTGATCTTATAGGCGACATTGATCCCATTAAAGCCGCTAGTTTAAAATTGTCTTATTCTGATCCTAGAGTTATACATTTTGGTATGATTCCAAGAGCTCACCGTTGTATTTTTGTTTTAAATGAATTACCAGATCTTCAAGCGAGAATTCAAGTTTCTTTATTTTCAATTCTTCAAGAAAAAGAAATTCAAATCCGTGGATTTAAATTAAGACTACCAATTGATGTTCAATTTTTATTCACTGCTAATCCAGAAGATTATACAAATAGAGGCAGTATAGTTACCCCACTTAAAGATAGGATTGGCTCACAAATAATGACTCACTACCCTAAGACTATAGAAATAGCAAAAACTATAACCCACCAGGAATCATCTATTTCTAAAAACTTTGATTCATCAAAAATTTATGTTCCTGAATTAGCTAAAGATATTATTGAGCAAATTGGTTTTGAAGCTAGAGAGAGTGTTTATGTTGATTCTAAGAGTGGGGTGAGTGCAAGGTTAAGTATTTCTGCTTTTGAGAATTTAATAAGTTCAGCTCAAAGAAGAATGCTAATTAATGGAGAGTCGACCACTAGTATTAGAATGACAGATTTTAATGCTGTTATTTCTGCTATTAACGGAAAAATTGAATTAGTTTACGAAGGTGAACAAGAAGGGGCCAATGAGATCTCTAGACTATTAATCGTAGAGTCGGTCAAATCATTTTTTAATGATTTTTTCCCAAAAATTAAAAAACTAAAAAAAGAAACTGAAAAGGATCCTTACCAAAAATTAATGGATTGGTTTGTAGATAAAGAGTTGTTTTTAGATGAAAATCTAGATAATAAATCATATGAAGACACCTTTAAAACGATTAAAGAATTAAAAACTTTTGTAAAAAAGCATGCTCCTGATCTCGATTCAAAAGATGAAAATTTCATGTGTGAATTTTTACTTTGGGGATTATCTGCTTTTAAAATAGTATCAGTAACTAGGACTTCAAAAGGAATTTCTTTTAGTGATTCTTTTTCAGATTATATTAATGGTTTGTAATTTTTTTCTAATATTTGTTTAACTAAAATCTGAATATCATGAATTCATCAAAAGCTAATATTTTAAATGCTATATGTTTAATAGCAATAGGGTTATGGGGGTATATTGAAGTGATTTCACCAACTGCGTTAATACCAGTAGGGTTTGGAGCTGCTTTAGCTTTTTGTATTCCTGGGTTAAAGAAAGATAATAAAGTAATGGCGCATATAGCCGTTCTTTTAACTTTTGCCATACTAATCGCTCTAGTTGGAATGAGGCTTCCAAAATCAATAGATCAAGGAGGTTTAGGGCTTGTTAGAGTTTTGATTATGATAGGAACATCTACATTGTCAATGGTTTATTTTGTAAAAAGTTTTATTGCAAATAGAAAGGCTAAAAGTTAAATGGTTAACTAGATTAAAATCAATTTATTTTTTTATTTTAAAAATAACCAGAGTGTGTGGAAAGGTTATGGCCGCTAAAAATGAAAAGAATATACTGATTAGTAAATTCTGTTGATCTTTTAAAACGTAATACGCTACTAACAGACCTATTATTGATATTACCCAGTAAATTAAAGCATCTTTTAGATATTTAATAAATGTATTTTTAGTGCTTGCTCCGTAAATAAATTTTGATTGTTCTATTATAGACGGTATACTATGCCATATAACAAAATACACAGCAAATGACCAGATTAGTGACGAGCTAAAAAAAAGTGCAGTAATTATAATTACAAAAAAAAGTTGATGAGTCAGTTGAGTTTTTAACTCATTAAAACTCATAAATAAGTTAATTATTACACCAATTGCAGAAAAGGTCAAAAGAAACATCAGTAGCTCTTTATTAATTGAAAATTCAGTAATATCAAAGATTATCTCACTTACATAATTTTGATTCAATGTGAATAGTGTTGTGAATAAGAGTAATCCATAAAAGAAATAGAATAATTTAATTTTTTTTGAATTGGATTTATATAGCATAGTCCATTGTTGTTCTCCAAAATGATAAGCGCTAAATAGAATAAAAAAAATAATTGCAAAAGTTGGAATTAAATAAAAAAAACATCCACTTAGAATCACCATAATTAAATAAGTAATGAATAATGATTTGAAAGAAAGATTATTTTTACTTTTTTTTAATAATATCAAATCGTTAGCTCCGTGAACAATTCCAAATGACAAGATTCCAACAAACCCAAGAAGATTTAGAAAATACTCATCTATAACATAAAACAAGATAATGCAAACAATAGTAGATAATGTCATGAATTTATAAATCATTCCGTTTAGAATGCATGAATTTTGCATTTTTTTAACTTTTATTTTTATAAATTTAAAAATATATTTAATTAACAATCTATTAACTTTATACAATATGGAAATTTTTAACACATTTAATTTAATTGGTGATGTGCCAACCGACTTAGTAAGTTTCACGTTTTTTATTGGAACTATGGCTTTGATGGCAGCATCTGTATTCTTTTTTCTTTCTTTAAACGCAGTTGACGCAAAATGGAGATCTTCAATTTTGATTTCTGGTCTTATTACGTTTATTGCTGCTGTTCATTACTATTACATGAGAGACGCAAACATTGCAGGGGAAAGCACAACATTTTTCAGATACGTAGACTGGATCCTTACGGTTCCATTAATGTGCGTTGAGTTTTATTTAATATTAAGAGTTGCTGGTGCAACTAAAGACTTGATGTGGAAATTAATTGGTTTATCAACTATTATGCTTGTAACTGGGTATGTTGGAGAAGCTGGTTTAGGTGATGCTGCTTTATGGGGAGCTTTTTCTGGAGCTGCCTACTTTTATATAGCTTACATGATTTGGTTTGGAGAAGCTAAGAAGTTAGCTGTTAAAGCTGGAGGTGCTGTTGAAAGCGCTCATAATACACTTGCATGGTTCGTGCTTGTAGGTTGGGCTATTTATCCACTTGGATACATGCTTGGTACTGAAGGTTGGTATGATGGACTTCAAAATATCATTGCTTTAGACATGGATGTTGTATACAATATCGGAGATGCAGTTAACAAAATTGGTTTTGGACTTGTAGTTTATAACCTAGCTGTTTCAAAATAATATAGAATAATTTATTATTTATTTTAAAAAAGCCGCTTTTAAGCGGCTTTTTTATTTGTATAATAATCGATTTGTAAGCTTGGTTTATATGAAAATCAACATTAATTCAATTAACTAATTATGTATATTTATAGTCAATTATCACTATGCATTTAGACTATGATTATATAATATGTGGAGCAGGTGCGTCCGGACTTTCTCTAGCTACTGCGTTATCATTAGATCCGTTGTTTTCGAAAACAAAAATACTGATTATAGATCCGGAATTCCCCAAATTAGTAGATGATAGAACTTGGTGTTTTTGGGAAGAAGAGAAAAGTAGTTGGGATGAAATGATTTTTCATTCTTGGAATAACGTTTTGTTTAAAAGTGATAATTTTAGTAAAAATCTTTCTTTAAAACCTTTTAGTTATAAAATGCTTAAAAGTAAATCGCGTTATAACTACTCAAATCAAATAATATCTAAAAATCCTAACATTAATAGCTCTAAAGATAAAGTGTTAAATGTTTTAGATAATGGAGAGTATTGCGAGGTAAAAACATCTTCTGGAGTTTATAAATCAAAAAAAGTATTTAACAGCATTTTAAATTGGGAACTAATAAATAATACACAAAAGTATCCTTTACTTATTCAGCATTTTGAAGGTTGGTTTATTGAAACTGAAGAAGATTTTTTTAATACAAATGAAGCAACTTTCATGGATTTTTCTATAAGTCAAAATTCCAATACAAGATTTATGTATGTGTTACCTTTTTCAAAAAAAGAAGCTTTGATTGAGTATACTTTATTTTCTGAAAGCCAACTTAGTCAAAAGGAATATGAAGATGCTTTAACTGGGTATTTGAAAGGTTTAGGAATAGGTGAATTTTCAATTAAATCTAAAGAATCTGGCAAAATTCCTATGACTGTTTTTCCTTTTGAAAAGCAAAATTCTAAAAACATTTTATTTATTGGAACTGCAGGTGGATGGAGTAAACCTAGTACAGGCTATACTTTTAAAAATATCGAAAGAAAAACAACAGCTATTGTTGGTTTTTTAAAACAAGAAAATAATTTTATTAAATTTTCAAAAAAGAATAGATTTTGGTATTATGATTTGATTTTTTTAGATGTATTGTTTCAAAATAATCATCTTGGAAGTGTGCTTTTTACACAAATGTTTAAAAAGAATAGCCCGAATTTGATTTTTAAATTTTTAGACGAAAAAACTTCTTTTATTGAAGAAATAAAAATTATGTTAAGTTTTCCTAAAGGAATTTTTATTAAAACTATTTTAAAAAGAATTTTTAAAATTAAATAATCAATAGTTTTTCTAAAGCTCCTATAGTTTTTATGTCCATAGCCATCATTATCCATCCATCTTGTTGATATTGGATAAAACATTTATAATCTTTGCGTTGTGTAGACTGATTTTGCTTTATTCAATAATTTCGTAGTCAATCCTTAGTTTTCGAAAAACTCTTAGAGCAGAACCAGAATTTTTATCTTCAATCTCAATATCAACAGCATCTCCTTCCATGATTATTTCTGTAAGTTCATTTGCTAATGATTCATTAATATTAAGTGAAATTTCAGCAATATATTTTGCTATCGCTCTTTTGTCTGGTCTTTGAGCGTCACATGACAATAAATTTAATTTCATAATAATTTATTTAGTGCAATATAATTGATTTATATAAGTCTAAATTATAATTGTCAATATTAATAATGAAAAATGCCATTAGATTTTAATTTATTAATTTAAAAAAAAATATAAAAAAACTTTATTTTAATCGATAAAACTATATCATAATAAATGGTAATATTTATGATGGAAAACTCTAATTCTTTACAATTAGCAATATTAAATTCACTTTTAGCTGAATAAACAATTATTGCTAGCTACATTTAATAATTGTCCTGGCCCTATTTAAACTTGACCTATTCAACTCTGTCTAATATACACAAGCAGGAACGCCAATTTAAAATTACTATTGAGATATTTTTTTTAACTTGTAAGTATAATTAATTGCAATAAATTATGAAAAAACTAATTTTAATAATACTGTTCCTTGTATCGTGTAATAATAATTCAGATTTAAAACCTCAAGTCATAGCTTATTATGCTGGTGATGAAAAGTCGATTGATGAATTTAATTTAGATGGGGTTGATCAAATAATATATAGTTTTTTACACTTGAAGGAAAATAAATTAGCAATTGACAATAAACTAGACAGTCTAACTTTATTGAATGTTGTTAATCAAAAAAAGAAATATCCAAAATTAAAGGTTCTGTTATCTTTAGGTGGTTGGGGTGGATGTGAGACTTGTTCAGATGTTTTTAGTACAGAACAGGGTAGATTAGAATTTGCAGTTTCCACGGCTAATATTATAGAGTCATTTAAAGCAGATGGTCTTGATTTAGATTGGGAATATCCAGGAATTTCTGGATTTCCAGGACATAATTATAAACCTGAAGACCGAGAAAATTTCACAGACTTAGTAATTCAGTTAAGAAGATATATGAAAGAAGGAGATATATTAAGTTTTGCTGCTGGTGCTTCTACTAGATTTGTTGAAAATTCAGTTGAATGGGGTAAGGTTATGCCTTTAATAGATAATGTTAATCTTATGACTTACGATTTTTATGGATCAGGATCTAATAAAACAGGTCATCATACAGCTCTATCATCTAATGAATTTCAAGATAGATCTGCAGAGTCATCAATTAAGTCATTAATAGATTTAGGTATAGATCCTAAAAAAATATTTATTGGAGGAGCATTTTACATAAAAACATTTAAGAATGTTGAAAACATAAACAATGGTCTTAATCAAAAAGCAGAATGGAATAGAAGTTATAACCAAAGAAATTTTGAAGAGGTAAGATCTAATTTTACTTTTTATTGGGATACTTTAGCGAATGCACCTTACGCATACGATAGTATAAATAGGATTTTTGCCACATTTGATGATCATAAATCTATAAAACTTAAATCTCAATATGTTTTAGAAAATAATTTAGGTGGCATCATGTTTTGGCAACTTATGAATGATAAAAAACAAGATGGCTTATTGAAGACTATGGTTAATGAGATAAAAGAAAAAACCTAATCACTTATTTATAAAGTAGTTAGGGTTTTAATTTGTGGAGTCGGAGGGTTATCACACTAAAGTAGACCCAATTTTATGGAGAATGTTACTAATCGCATTAGTACCAGGTTCATTAATTCCATATTTGATTTTAACACTTTTAACTGAAAAGAAATAGTATGTTACCTTTAAAAGAAGCAACAGCTAAAAAGCACAAATTGGCTGAAAGAATGCCATTTAACGGATTGATGTTTAGTGGTAGATTAACCGCATCACAATATGGTGAGTATCTTAAATCACAATTAACATCTTTGTTAGGATGTTTTTGTATCTTAATCTTATGAAAAATATTATCTTTTTATTATTAATTTCAATTTTATTCCAAAGTTGTTCTAGTTATAAATCAGTTGATTTTAATAATATTGTAGTTGAAAAAAAACGAAAGTTTGAAATTGAAAAGGTTGATAGCTCTAAGCTAACAGGACGATTAGTTTCTAAAAACGAAAACTCAATTGTTTTAGAAAATAAGAGGGGAATCCAAACAATTCAAAAGAGCGAAATTCAAGAATTAAAAGTTAAAAAGTTTTCAATTTTAAAAACAGCTACCGGAGCTGTTTACACTTATCTTGGCATATTAATCGGAGTCGGAGCTCTTCTATTCTTATCAGGAATGTAACTACACTTTATTTCTTATTCATTTTTTTGAAAATAATTGGGGGTTATTAGAAAAATAAAATTGAGAATAATTATGAAAAAACTAATTCTACTATTACTGTTTATTCCACTTGTTTTTTCTTGTAATACATCAAATGTTCCTGCAGGTTTTTCAAAAATAGAAAGCATAGAACCTCCCATTCTTATTGATCTAAGATATTCAGGTTCAGATAATTTTTTGGGACGGACTGTTAAAGGATATGAAAATCCAAGAAACATATTGTTAACTAATGAAACTATAGATGCTTTAACAAAAGTTCAAAAAACTCTTTCAAAAACAAACTTAGGGTTAAAGTTATTTGATGGGTATAGACCTCAGAAATCTGTTAATAATTTTGTTGAATGGGCAAAAGACCTGAAAGATACTGTTACCAAAAGTAAATATTATCCTAAGGAGAAAAAGGATAGTCTTTTCTTTAAGGGATATATTTCTGAAAAATCAGGGCATAGTAGAGGAAGTACTGTTGATATTACTTTAATTTTTACTGATAGTATTAATTATGGTAATGAGCTTGATATGGGAAGTGGTTGGGATTTTTTTGGAAATAAATCTTGGATAGATTATGACTCTATAACAGATTCCCAAAAAAATAATCGCAACTATTTGCAAAATATAATGAATCAAAATGGTTTTAAATCTTTTTCAAAGGAATGGTGGCATTTTACACTAATTGATGAGCCATATCCTAATACCTACTTTGATTTTACTTTTTAATGGCATGAAAAAACTGATTCTACTATTACTGTTTATTTCATTTTTTTCTTGTGAGACAAAAAATAATCTATCTGTTTGGTTGAATGATGAACCTTTTTTTGATTCTCAGAAACTTTTTACAAGTGAACGATTCCCAAATTTGGTTATTACAAATAATGGAACTCTTATAGCAACATGGGGCTCTAGCAAAGTAACAGCAAAACGAAGTACTGATGGCGGAAAATCATGGGGAAATGAGATAATTATTGCTAATCCTGGTTTTCATGGAGGAGGAACACTAGTTGATGATGTTACTGGAAATATATTTGTTTTTGTTGAAGAAGGTCATCCAGTTAGTCCAATTCAGATTTATGTAAGTGAAGATGATGGTAAATCCTGGAAAAAACATCAAACTATAATTGATAAAGATATAAATGGTAATTTACCATCAATGCATATGAATGAACATGGTGTAACTTTAAAAAAAGGGAAATATGAAGGTCGTTTAATAAGACCAGCTAGATATTATGGAAATAATAATAGTAAGGAAGAATATCCTAATCATTACTCTAATTCAATATATAGTGATGACAGAGGAAAATCTTGGAAAACTAGTTCACCATTTCCTGCGTTTGGTACAGGTGAAGCAGCTTTAGAAGAACTTTCAAATGGAATAATATATTATAATTCAAGAAGACATTATTCAAATGATAGTTTAAATCCTAAAATGAGACATATCGCTTTTAGTTATGATGGGGGTGAAACATGGAAAGATTTATCGGTTTCAAATGTTCTTCCTGATGGTGCTCAATTTAGAGATTATGGATTAATGGGTGGTTTAACTAGAATTCCTTTAAAAAATCAGGATATATTACTATTTAGCAATATTATATCATCAAAAAAAGAAAACGGGAGAACTAACGGATATGTATGGGTTAGTTTAGATGGAGGTAAATCTTGGCCTTTAAAAAGGTCAGTTGATAAGGGTAGTTTTGCTTATTCTTCAATGATAGCTGGTAGATCTGGAACTATTAATGAAGGAATGATTTTTTTATTATACGAGAGTGATGGTGGTGCTAAATTAGCACGATTTAATTTGCAATGGTTATTTAATGAGATTGATATTACAGATTATTTAAAATCTTTAATTAGACCCTTAGAAAGAGTTAGCACCAAATAATAATAACTATTGAGATTTTTTGGGTTTTTAGTAGTACTGGTCGTACAATAATCGTACAAGTTTTAAAAACAAAAAACCTAATCACTTGTTTATAAAGTAGTTAGGTTTTTAATTGGTGGAGTCGGAGGGAATCGAACCCTCGTCCAAACAAGCGACAAAATAGCTTTCTACAGATTTAGTTTTCATTTAATTTTCGATAATATTCTGACTGAAAACTGCCCAAATACTAGTTAGCTTTTTTATTTTAAAACTCTACCAAAGCCTTAGAGTTTCTATGTTGACTTTGATGGTGTCTCAATATGAATCGCCGTCAACAAGGGCTATTCTGAGACATCTCACTTTCCCGCCTGGCGGGACAAGGCTTTAACTTACTATAATTCAGTTATTAAGCTGCAAGAGCGTAATTATTTTCGCCATTTAAAGTTTGGTACTAGGATATTTACGAGCTATAGTCCAGAGCTCGATCTGCTTACCATTCAATCGGACTCGCTGTCAAAACCAGTCGACCCCAATTTTTTCAAAGAACAAAAAATTTGCAAGTGCAAATATATATTAATTTGATTTATTTAAAATGAATTAGTAGCTTTTCTAATCTTAACAAGCTTTTCTAAAAGACTTTCTAGCTTACCAATATCAAGCATGTTAGCACCGTCACTTTTTGCATTTTTAGGATCAAAGTGAGTTTCAATAAAAATCCCATCAGCTCCAGTAGCTATTCCTGCCTTTGCTATTGTTTCTATCATTTCAGGTCTTCCACCTGTAACGCCTGATGATTGATTAGGTTGCTGTAGGGAATGTGTTACGTCTAGAACAACTGGAGCATATTGCTTCATCACGGGAATTCCTCTAAAATCTACTAGCAAATCTTGGTAACCAAACATACTTCCTCTTTCTGTAATTAAAACGTTATTATTTCCAGAATCTTTAACTTTTCTTACTGCATGACTCATGCTTTCAGGACTCATAAATTGACCTTTTTTTAAATTAATATGCTTTCCAGTCTTTGCTGCTGCTACCAATAAGTCAGTTTGTCTGACAAGAAATGCTGGTATTTGAAGTACGTCAACATATTTTGCAGCAAGCTTAGCATCTTTTATTTCGTGGATATCTGTTACGGTTGGGATTTGAAGTTTTTCACCAACTTTTTTTAAAATATTCAATGCTTTTTCATCTCCTATTCCTGTAAAACTATCAATTCTACTTCTATTGGCTTTTTTAAAACTTCCTTTAAAAATAAAAGGAATTTCTAGTTTATTGGTTATGTTAAATATTTTTTCTGCTATCTCAAAAGCCATTTCCTCTCCTTCAATAGCACAAGGGCCTGCCATAATAAAAAAGTTATTTGATTTAAGGTGCTTTATATTTTTGATTTTCTCAATCATGTGTAAAAATAAATTTACGCTAAATTAAATAATATTCTCTAGTTCTATGGTTTTGATGCAATTACTATGTAAAAAGACTTACATTTGCGCGAAATTATAGAAAGTATAGATGCAATCAATAAGAAACATAGCAATCATTGCGCACGTTGACCACGGAAAAACAACCTTAGTAGACAAAATTATAGATCAAGCAAAAATCTTAGATGATCGTAAAGAGCGTAAAGAGTTATTATTGGATAATAATGATTTGGAACGTGAAAGAGGAATTACTATTCTTTCTAAAAATGTATCAGTAGTTTATAAAGGAGTGAAAATTAATGTAATTGACACACCTGGTCACGCCGATTTTGGTGGCGAAGTAGAGCGTGTTTTAAAAATGGCAGATGGAGTATTGTTATTGGTTGATGCTTTTGAAGGGCCTATGCCACAAACTCGTTTTGTACTTGGAAAAGCATTAGAATTAGGTTTAATACCAATTGTTGTTGTAAATAAAGTAGATAAACAAAATTGTACACCAGATTTAGTACATGAAAAAGTATTTGATTTAATGTTTGCATTAGATGCAACAGAAGATCAATTAGACTTTGCAACAATTTATGGTTCAGCTAAAAACGGATGGATGTCTACAGATTGGCAAGATCCAAAAGAAAATATTTTAGATTTATTAGATGCTGTAATTGAGTCTATTCCAGAAGCACCTTATAGAGAAGGATCATCACAAATGCAAATTACATCATTAGATTTTTCATCATTTACAGGAAGGCTGGCTATTGGACGTATATTTAGAGGAGATTTGGAAGAGAATAAGGATTACATGTTGTGTAAAGCAGATGGTTCTACAAAAAAGGTAAGAATTAAAGAATTACACGTTTTTGAAGGAATGGGCAAAGTAAAAGTTTCTAAAGTAAGATGCGGAGATATTTGTGCTATTACTGGTATAGAAGGATTTGAAATTGGAGATACTATTGCAGATATTGAAAACCCAGAAGCATTACCAAGAATTGAAGTAGATCAGCCTACAATGAGTATGCTATTTACTATTAATAATTCACCATTTTTTGGTAAAGAGGGTAAATATGTAACCTCTCGTCATTTACGTGATAGATTGTTTAAAGAAATGGAAAAAAACTTAGCTTTACGTGTAGACACTACTGATAGCGAAGATAAATTTAATGTTTTTGGACGTGGAGTTTTACATTTGTCAGTGTTAATTGAAACAATGCGAAGAGAAGGTTATGAATTACAAGTTGGGAGACCACAGGTAATTATAAAAGATATTGATGGAGTAAAATCTGAACCATATGAAACTCTTTCTATTGATGTTCCAGAAGATGGTTCTTCTAAAGCAATTAATTTAGTTTCTTTACGCAAAGGAGATCTATTAGTAATGGAGCCAAAGGGAGATTTACAACATTTAGAATTTACAATCCCATCTAGAGGGTTAATAGGTTTGCGTAATAAAATTTTAACTGCAACAGCAGGTACAGCAATTATTAATCATAGATTTAGTGAATATGGTCCTTTCAAAGGAGAGTTCTCCGAGGATATTAAAGGTGCTATTGTTTCTTCTGCAGCTGGAAAAGCAACTGCTTATGCAATCGATAGACTTCAAGATAGAGGACGTTTTTTTATTGATATTAATGAAGAAATTTATATTGGTCAAGTTGTTGGAGAAAACAGTAAAGATTCCGATATGGGTGTTAACTTAATTAAAGGAAAGCAATTAACCAACATGCGTAAAACAGGAACTGATGAAGCTATGAAAATTGCTCCTAAAGTTGATTTTTCTCTTGAAGAATGCATGGAGTATATTAAAGGAGATGAATACTTAGAGGTTACGCCAGCTAGCCTGCGTATGCGAAAAATCACTTTTAAAGCATAAAAAGTATCACTCAAAACATCCTATTTATTTAAAAAAACTATCTAATGTTAGAGCTTCTGGGACTGATGATAAAGTTAAATTAGCATCTTCGATTATTTTTGGATTAGAAGAGTCGTTAGAATACATTCAAAAAGATGATTATGCTAAAGTTACGATTGAATAAATTAGGTTAAGAAAAATTTATATGGATGAAAATAAAAAACTATTAATAAATAAATTATTTTTTTTTCGATAGTTCAAACAACCTTTCTTTTTCAATACGAATTGTTTTAGCCGGAAATTTCGAAATGATCTCGTAATCATGAGTAGCTACAATTATAGTAGTTCCATTATTGTGAATATCTTTGAGAACTTGCATTATTTCAATACTTGTGGCTGGATCTAGGTTGCCTGTAGGCTCATCAGCTAAAATTAGTTCTGGATTGTTTAGAAGAGCCCTAGCAATAGCTACTCTTTGCTGTTCACCTCCTGAGAGTTCGTGAGGAAATTTACTTTTTACGTCCTCAAGTTGAACCATGTTTAATACTTCTTCAATTCTAGTTTTAATTTTAGATGAATCTTTCCAGTCCGTAGCTTTTAAAACAAAAATTAAATTTTTTTCTATTGAACGATCTGGAAGTAATTTAAAATCTTGAAAAACAATCCCAAGTTTTCTTCTTAAATAAGGTATTTTTTTTTCTTTAATTTTATTTAAATTTATTCCTAAGACATGAGCTTCTCCTTCGTTTAGCTCTATTTTAAGATCTCCATATAAAACCCTAAGAAGACTGCTTTTTCCTACTCCAGTTTTCCCGATTAGATATATAAATTCTCCTTTGTTAATAGATAGATTTATGTTTGACAGAATGACCTTTTCCTTTTGAAAAACATTTAACTTATCTAAACGAATTATAGGCTTCAGCATTTAATTTTTTTTATAAAAGTATAATTCAATTTACTAAATCTTTCAATTTTATATGGATTTTAATTGTTTATTTAATTTTACTTACATTTTTTATAATATTTATTATAATTATTATATAAAGTGTAATTGATTATAATTAATTGGATTACATATTTATATTATTTATTGATATTTGATGAAAATTATTTAATATGTGTGGAATAGTATGCGCCTTAGACATTCAACAGGATTCAGATTTTCTTAGATATCAAGTTTTAGAAATGTCAAAAAAAGTTAGACATAGGGGACCAGATTGGAGTGGAATTTATTGTAGTAAAAATGCTTTATTAGCTCATGAACGTTTGGCTATTGTAGATCCTGCTTCTGGAAATCAACCTATATTTAGTAAGGATAAAAGCCTAGTTTTAGCTGCAAATGGTGAAATATACAATCATAGAATTTTAAAAGAAAATTTATCTATTGATTATGAGTTTCAAACGAATTCTGATTGTGAGATAATTTTGGCTTTGTATAAAGAGAAAGGTGTTGAATTTTTGGATGATTTGAATGGTATATTTGGATTTGTTTTATATGATGACAAGACTGATGAATACTTAATTGCAAGAGACCATATGGGTATAATTCCTCTTTATATGGGTTGGGATAAGTTTGGCACTTTTTATATTGCTTCAGAGTTAAAAGCGCTAGAAGGTGTCTGTAATAAAATAGAGATTTTTCCTCCAGGTCACTTATTATCTAGTAAAGATTCTAAGCTTGTTAGATGGTATCAAAGAGATTGGATGAATTATGATTCTGTTTCTGATAACAAAACTGATCTAAATGTCTTAAAAAACGCATTACAAGATGCTGTCCATAGGCAGCTTATGAGTGACGTACCTTATGGGGTTTTGTTATCCGGTGGGCTAGACTCCTCAATAACTTCAGCTTTAGCTAAGAAATATTCACAAAAGAGAATTGAATCTGATGATCTAAAAGCTGCTTGGTACCCGCAATTACATTCTTTTGCTGTGGGCTTAGTTGGGTCTCCTGATCTTAAAGCTGCAAAATTAGTAGCAGATCATATTAATTCAATTCATCATGAAGTTACTTTTACAATTCAAGAAGGATTAGATGCTATTAAAGACGTAATTTTTCATTTAGAAACTTATGATGTAACAACCATAAGAGCTTCGATTCCAATGTATTTACTGGCAAGAGTTATAAAGTCTATGGGAATTAAAATGGTTCTTTCTGGCGAAGGAGCTGATGAAATTTTTGGAGGGTATTTATACTTTCATAAGGCTCCTAACGCTGAAGAGTTTCATAAAGAAACTGTAAGGAAGCTTGAGAAACTTTATCAATACGACTGTTTAAGAGCTAATAAATCTTTAGCAGCTTGGGGGATTGAAGGAAGAGTCCCTTTCTTAGATAAAGAATTTATTGATGTTGCTATGAGAATAAACCCTAAGGATAAGATGATTAATAAAGATAAAATGGAAAAGTGGGTTTTAAGAAAAATTTTTGAACCTTACTTACCATCAAGTGTTGCTTGGAGACAAAAAGAACAATTTAGCGATGGAGTGGGTTATGATTGGATAGATAGCTTAAAAGAGTTGGTAGAAAATAAAATTTCGAATGAGATGTTTGAAAATGCAAAATTTACTTTTCCTTTTCAAACACCTATGAACAAAGAAGAATATTTTTATAGATCTATTTTTGAAGAGCATTTTCCATCTGAAACAGCTGCCAAAACTGTTCCGTCTGTACCTTCAATAGCATGTAGTTCTCCAGTAGCTTTAGAATGGGACAAGTCTTTTAAGAACATGAATGACCCATCAGGAAGATCAGTTTCAAGCGTTCATTTAGAATCATATTAATTATCATCAATTTTTAGCTTAAATTGTTGATAACTTAACTCTTTTCATATCTGTAAATTCTTCGAATAAGTACACGAATTTATTATATTTGTTTTAATCGATTTTCATTAAAATAAATCTTAATATAATGAGTGAAAAAATAATTAAGGAACAGTATTCAGCGGATAGTATACAAGCTTTAGAAGGGATGGAGCATGTAAGGATGCGTCCTTCAATGTATATAGGTGATATAGGGGTTAGAGGTTTGCATCATTTAGTGTATGAAGTTGTAGATAATTCTATAGATGAAGCCATGGCTGGTCATTGTGATCGAATTAATGTTTCAATTAATGAGAATAACTCTGTAACAGTTGATGATAATGGTAGGGGTATACCAGTTGATATCCATAAAAAAGAAGGTGTTTCAGCTCTTGAAGTAGTGATGACTAAAATTGGAGCTGGTGGAAAATTTGATAAAGACTCTTATAAGGTTTCAGGAGGATTGCATGGAGTTGGTGTTTCAGTAGTTAATGCATTATCAGATCATTTGACTGCAAAAGTTTATCGCGAAGGAAAAATATGGATTCAAGAATACTCAAAAGGAAAGGCTTTGTATCCTGTAAAAACTGATGGAACTACAGACAAAAAGGGTACCGAAGTTACTTTTAAACCTGATATATCTATTTTTAAAGAAACACAAGAATTTAGCTATGAAACTTTAGCTAATAGAATGCGTGAATTGTCTTTTTTAAATAAAGGGATAGTTATTTCTTTAACTGATAAGAGAACGAAAGTTGATGGAGAATTTGTTAAAGAAATCTTTGAATCTAAAGATGGTTTAAAAGAATTCATTAGGTTTTTAGATGAAAACAGAGAGCCTTTAATTTCAGATGTAATTTCAATGGAAGGTGAGAAAAATGATATTCCAGTTGAAGTAGCTATGATATATAATACCTCTTATACTGAAAACTTACATTCTTATGTTAATAATATTAATACGCATGAGGGAGGGACCCATCTTGCAGGATTTAGAAGAGGATTGACTTCTACATTAAAAAAATACGCAGATTCATCTGGGATGTTAGATAAATTAAAATTTGATATTGCAGGCGATGATTTTAGGGAAGGACTTACTGCAATTATTTCAGTTAAAGTTGCTGAGCCACAATTTGAAGGTCAAACTAAAACTAAATTAGGAAATAGAGAGGTTAACTCAGCGGTGTCTCAAGCAGTATCAGAAATGCTTGAAAATTATTTGGAAGAAAATCCTAATGATGCAAAAATTATTGTTGATAAAGTTATTCTAGCTGCTCAAGCTAGACATGCTGCTAGGAAGGCACGTGAAATGGTTCAAAGAAAGACTGTAATGAGTGGGGGCGGCCTGCCAGGAAAATTATCAGATTGCTCTGAGCAAGATCCAGCTTTATGTGAAGTGTATTTGGTTGAAGGAGATTCTGCAGGTGGTACAGCTAAACAAGGTAGAGATAGAAATTTTCAAGCTATTTTACCTCTAAGAGGAAAAATTCTAAATGTGGAAAAAGCCATGCAACACAGAGTATTTGAAAATCAAGAAATCATTAATATTTATACTGCATTAGGGGTCACTATTGGTACCGAAGAAGATAGTAAAGCATTAAACTTAGAGAAATTAAGATATCATAAGGTGGTTATCATGTGTGATGCTGATGTTGATGGAAGTCATATAGCAACTCTTATTTTGACTTTCTTTTTTAGGTATATGAAAGAATTGGTTGAAAATGGACACATTTACATAGCAACGCCTCCTTTATATTTAGTTAAAAGAGGAGCGAAAAAAGAGTATGCTTGGAATGATCAAGAACGTGATAAAATTATGGAGGAAATGGGTCAAGGTTGTTCCATACAAAGATATAAAGGTCTTGGGGAAATGAATGCTATTCAATTATGGGAAACGACAATGAATCCAGAATTTAGAACTTTTAGAAAAGTAACCATCGACAATGCGGTAGAAGCTGATAGAGTTTTTTCAATGTTGATGGGTGATGAAGTTCCACCTAGAAGAGAGTTTATTGAGAAAAATGCAACTTATGCCAATATTGATGTTTAAAAAATAAAATTAAAAATTATATGAAAGTTACTATAGTAGGAGCGGGGAATGTAGGAGCAACTTGTGCTAATGTCATAGCCTCACAATCTATTGCAAGTGAAGTTGTTCTTTTGGATATTAAAGAAGGATTTGCTGAAGGTAAGGCACTTGATATGATGCAAACTTCAACAACCTTAGGATTTGGTACTAAAATCATAGGAACTACTGGAGATTATTCTTTAACCTCAAATAGTGATGTAGTTGTAATAACATCTGGAATTCCTAGAAAACCTGGAATGACAAGAGAAGAATTAATAGGGATTAATGCCGGAATTGTCAAAGATGTTTCAGAAAATGTATTAAAACATTCAAGTAAAGCAATTATTGTTGTAGTATCGAATCCAATGGATACTATGACTTACTTGACTTTGAAATCTACAGGTTTGCCGAAAAATAGAGTCATAGGGATGGGAGGTGCTTTAGATAGTTCTAGGTTCAAAACATGTCTTTCTTCGGCTCTAGATAGACCTGCTAATGATATTCATGGAATGGTAATTGGAGGACATGGTGATACTACAATGATCCCTCTTACAAGGTTAGCTAGTTATAATGGGATTCCTATTTCAGAATTAATTTCATCAGATGAATTAGAGAAAGTTGCACGGGATACAATGGTGGGTGGTGCTACTTTAACAAAACTTCTTGGTACTTCAGCGTGGTATGCTCCTGGAGCTTCAGTTGGTTTTCTTGTGAAATCAATACTTAATGATGAAAAAAGAATTATTCCTTGTTCAGTATTTTTAGATGGGGAATATAATCAAGATGATATTTGTATTGGAGTTCCTTGCATAATTGGAAAGAATGGCTGTGAAAAAATCATTAATATTGAACTAAATGATTCTGAAAAAGTAAAGTTTAGTGAAAGTGCTGAGGCAGTAAGAAAAATGAATTTAGCTCTTTAAATAAATGAATTAATAAACGATTTAACCAGAACATTTATTTAGAATTGCTTTATCCTGAAGTAAATCATATATTTGCTCGTTTTAAAAAAAGAATTTTCTAAAAATAATTGTATGCAAAATAATGGTCTAATAAAGTTTTTTGCTTTTTGTTTCGGCTTAGTTAGCTTATATCAAATTTCATTTACTTTAATAACATCTAGAGTTGAAGATAAAGCTTTAGAATATTCAATAAATTCTATTTCTGATCAAGAATTAAATTTTCAAGATCTTAGAGACGTAAGATATGTCAATTATTTAGACTCTATCTCTGATGAGAGTGTTTTTTGGTTTACTACATATAGTAGTGCTAAAAACAAGGAGCTTAATAAAGGGTTAGATTTAAAAGGAGGTATAGATGTTACTTTACAAATTTCTGTAAAAGATATATTGAAGGGTTTAGCAGAAAACACTAGAGACCCTATTTTTAATAAAGCCCTTGATGAAGCTGATGAGTTACAAAAAGATTCAGACGACACTTATTTAGAATCTTTTTTTAATTCATTTGAGTCAATAAAAGGAGATTCTAGCTTAGCTTCTCCAGATATTTTTGCTAACAGATCTCTTAGTGATGAGATTAATTTTGAAATGTCGGATAACGAGGTTAAACCAATAATAAGAAGAAAGATTGATGAATCTATTGTTTCTGCATTTGAAGTTTTAAGAAAAAGAATTGACAAGTTTGGTGTAACTCAACCCAATATTCAAAGATTAGGAAATTCAGGAAGAATACGCGTAGAATTACCTGGGGCTAAAGATGTTGCAAGGGTTAAAAACTTACTTCAAAGTACTGCTCAATTAGAGTTTTGGGTTACTGAAAAAAATGATCAATTTTTAACTTTTTTATCTCAAGCTAATGAAGTATTAAAAGAAATAGTTTTAGATCCTATTTTAGATGATGAAAATAAAGAATCTTCTAAAATTGATGATCTTTTAGCAGCTGTTGAAGCTAATGACTCTATTAGTTCATCTGATAAGAACCCATTGTTTGATTATTTAGTTGGAACGGGTTATCAAGGAGGTCCGGTAATTGCTCAATTCTTAGCTAAAGATCAGAAGAAAATTGAAGAATATCTTTCAATGCCAGAAATTAGACAGTTACTTCCTTCTGATAAAAGATTTACTCGTTTTCTATTTGGAAAGCCAGATTCAAACACTAAAGTAGTTGACCTATATGCGATACAATCAAACAGAGATAATGAGCCTCCATTAAGTGGAAGTGTAGTTGTGGATGCTAGTCAGTCTTATGATATAACTAATGCTGCAGCTGTTTCCATGCAAATGAATGGTAAAGGGGCTAGAAAATGGGAAGAAATGACTGGGAATGCTTATAAAGATAAAAGCAATATAGCAATAGTTTTAGATAACATAGTTTACTCTGCACCAGGAGTTTCTAAAGGTGCAATTTCTGGTGGAAGATCAGAAATTTCAGGACAATTTACATTAAATGAAGCAATTGATTTAGCTAACGTATTAAGAGCTGGAAAATTACCTGCTTCTGCTGAAATTATTGAGTCTGCAGTAGTTGGTCCATCTCTTGGAAAAGAAAATGTTGAGAAAGGAGTAAATTCATTTATTATTGCGTTAATTTTAGTTTTACTGTGGATGATATTTTACTATGGTAGAGCTGGAATTTATGCTGATGTTGCACTTATTTTAAATATTGTATTAATTTTTGGAATATTGGCTGGATTAGGTGCAGTACTTACACTCCCAGGAATTGCAGGTATAGTATTAACTATTGGTATGTCAGTTGATGCAAATGTTTTAATATTTGAACGAACTAGAGAAGAACTTCAGAAAGCTAAAGGTCTTAAACAATCAGTTAGTGACGGTTTTAGTAATGCCTTGTCTTCTATTTTAGATGCAAATATTACAACAGGTTTAACAGCTTTAATTTTATTTATATTTGGCTCAGGTCCTATAAAAGGATTTGCTACTACTCTTTTAATAGGTATCGCAACTTCTTTATTCACTGCTATATTTATAACTAGAATGTTGGTTGATTCTAGATTAAATAGGTCTAAAAATTTAGATTTTTCTACAAAACTTACTAAAAATTTATTTAAAAATTTAAGTATTTCTTTTTTACAAAAAAGAAAAGCTGCTTATGTTATTTCTTTGTCTTTAATATCGCTTGGTGTATTTTCACTTTTTACCAATGGCTTAAATGAAGGGGTTGATTTTGTAGGAGGAAGATCTTACACTGTTAGATTTGATAAAAATGTAAATCAAAGTGATATTCAAAATGACCTGATTGCAGTTTTTGGAAATGCTGAAGCAAAAACTTACGGATCTGATAATCAATTAAAAATAACAACTAATTACAAAGTAGATGTGGAAGGCTCTGATATTGATATTGAAATTGAAGAGAAAATGTTTGAAGCGTTAAAAAAACATCTTCCTGTAAACATTTTATATGATGATTTTGTTAATGGATCAGATGATAAAACAGTTGGAATAATGTCTTCTTCAAAAGTTGGCCCAACAATTGCTGATGATATAAAGAAAAACTCTTTTCTCGCAATATTAGGATCTTTAATAGTAGTATTCTTATATATATTATTAAGGTTTAGAGATTGGCAATATTCTTTAGGTGCAGTTGCTGCAGTATTTCATGATGTATTAATAGTATTAGGTGTGTTTTCTATCGCATATACTTGGATGCCATTTAATATGGAAATAAATCAGGCATTTATTGCTGCTATTTTAACGGTAATAGGTTATTCGTTAAATGATACAGTTGTTGTTTTTGACAGAATTAGAGAGTTTAGGTTTATTAATAAAACTTGGGAATTTAAAAAAATAGTTGATGGAGCATTAAATAGCACTTTAAGTAGAACCTTAAACACTTCATTCACTACTTTAGTAGTTCTTTTAGCAATATTTTTATTTGGAGGGGAATCTATTAAAGGATTCATGTTCGCTTTAATCGTTGGGGTAGTTGTTGGTACATATTCCTCTGTATTTATAGCTACACCTGTTATGTATGAGACATTAAAAAAGAGTTTAAAAAAGTAACTTAGATTAAACTTTTTTACTGTTTAACATAAAGAAAAATCCTGTCAAGATAAGCGGAATGCTTAACCACTGACCAGTACTTAATACGCCAAAGAGTTCTTCTATATAGCCTCCTTGACTTTCTTTTACGTATTCTACTAATATTCTTATCGAAAACAGACCAGACAAGAAAAGACCAAATATAAATCCTTGTTTATTTTTTAAATCAGTTTTCCAATACAATTGTCTTAATAGTAAGAAAAGCAGTAAATAACCAAACGCCTCATAGAGTTGAGCAGGGTGTCTAGGGAATATTTCACCTCTATTTAAAAATACTACTCCAAAGTTTGACTCTGTATAATTACCAACTATTTCAGAATTGAAGAAATTGCCAATCCTAACAAACATTCCTCCTATAGCAATTGGAATTGCAATTCTATCGAAAATCCATAAAATAGAATCATACTTGAATTTTGACTTATAGATAAACATTGATGTAATTATACCGACTGCAGCTCCATGACTTGCTAAACCTCTATAGCCAATAAACCTCCAGCCATCAATAATTCCAAAAAACAATGAACTATTAATATCTCTTTTGATTGGAAGAAAAATTTCAATTAAATTATTTTGAAAATATTCCCAGTTATAAAATAAAACCTCACCTAGTCTGGCGCCTATTAAAGTGCCCATAACAATATATATAAAAAGAGGTTCAATGAGATCTATTGATTTGTTTTCGTTTATGTATATTTTTTTTATTAAATAATACCCTAACGAAAAAGCAATTATAAACATAACACTATACCAGTGAATTGACAATGGACCAAGATTTAAAAAGATTTCACTAGGTGACCAATCTATTTTTAATAATATCATTTTTATTTTTTAATAAAAATACAAAAACTAGGTAATCTTTATGGAACAGGATCAAATCCTTTACCTCCCCATGGATTACATTTATTAACTCTCTTAATTCCCAAAAGACCTCCTTTGATTAGTCCATGTTTTTGTAAACTCAGTTTAAAGTATTCTGAACATGTTGGTGAATACCTACAGGTTGAAGGTAGAATTGGAGAAATTAATATTTGATAAAATTTAATGATTATAATTAAAGGAAATACAATTATTTTCTTCATTAAATCAAATTATATGAAGAATCATTTTTATCATCGTTTAACTTAACCCCTAGTCCTAATAAATCATTTCTAATTTGGTCTGATATTTCAAAATTCTTATTTACTCTAGCTTGATTACGTAATTTAACAAGTAAATTGATTAACTCATCTGATAAATCATTTTTGTTTGAAATGATTTCTTCATCTTTAAATCCTAATATATGAAATAGAAAATCTCCAAAAGTATTTAATAACTTCTCTCGGTCATTGATATTTAAGTTTTTTGAATTAATATTTACATTATTAATGAACTTGATACAGTCAAACATTTCGGCTATTAACATTGGAGTATTAAAATCATCGTTCATTTTAGAATAACAATTAGAAATCCAAATATTTACATCAAAATCAGAATTTTTTTCATTACAAATAAGTTTAGAGATTAACTTGTATCCACTTATAAGTTTGTTAAACCCTTTTTCAGAAGCTATCAAAGCATCGTTACTTAAATCTAAAACGCTTCTATAATGAGCTTGGTAAATAAAAAACTTAACTACATTCGGACTGAAAGCTTTACTTAGTATCTTATTGCTTCCTTTAAAAACTTCATTAGGTAAAATGAAATTTTCTATTGATTTAGACATTTTTTTTCCATTCAATGTCAACATGTTAGTGTGCATCCAATATTTAGCTGGATTATTGCCGTCAATAGCTTCAGATTGAGCTATTTCACAATCGTGATGTGGAAATTTCAAATCAATTCCTCCTCCATGAATATCAAAAAAATTACCTAGATATTTTTTACTCATAGAAGTACATTCTAAGTGCCACCCAGGAAATCCTTTACTCCATGGCGAATTCCAAAACATGATATGATTTTTTTCAGCTTTCTTCCATAATGCAAAATCTTGGGGATTCTTTTTATCTGATATACCATCTAGCTCTCTTGATTGGTTCATCATTTCTTCAATTTTTCTTCCACTTAGTTTTCCATAAGTATTAGATTTATTGAATTTTAAAATATCAAAGTAAACAGATCCATTTTTTTCATATCCATACCCAGATTCAATAATCTGCTTTATACTGTCAATTTGTTCTATGATGTGTCCGGAAGCAGTTGGTTCAATATTTGGTGGAATTGTATTTAGTTTTTTTAAAATACTATGAAAATCTAATGTGTATCTCTGAACTACTTCCATTGGTTCTATTTTTTCCAATCGAGCCTTTTTTGAAACTTTATCTTCCCCAGAATTATCTTCATTTTCTAGATGACCTACATCTGTTAAGTTTCTTACATATCTTACTTTGTAACCCAGATGTGATATATATCGATATATTAGATCAAATGAAATAAAGGTTCTGCAATTTCCTAAATGTGCATTATTGTATACTGTTGGCCCGCAAACATACATTCCAACATTATTTTTATCTATTGGAATAAAAAATTCTTTTTTACCTGAGATTGAGTTGTGTATTTTTAAATCTTTAAAATATTCAGATTTCATTTTTATACTATAGTGAACTTTCGTTACGAATATAATCTAAAAATTCTCTTTTAACACTTTTGCCTTTAAATTTACCTCCAAACTCAGCAGTTACTGTACTGCTATCAATGTCTTTTATGCCTCTAGAATTTACACATAAATGCTTTGCATCAATTACACATGCTACATTTTCTGTTTTAAGAGCTTGCTGAAGTGCCCTAACTATTTGTATCGTTAATCTTTCTTGAACTTGAGGTCTTTTTGAGAAGTATTCTACGATTCTATTCATTTTTGAAAGACCTATTACTGAACCATTAGAAAAATATGCCACATGAGCTTTGCCTACAATGGGAAGCAAGTGGTGTTCGCAAGTAGAATAAACTGTGATATTTTTTTCAACCAACATTTCTTTATAGTTATATTTATTTTCAAATGTTGATGATTTTGGGAGGTTTTCAGGCTTTAATCCTCCAAAAATTTCATTAACAAACATTTTAGCTACTCTATTAGGCGTGCCTTTTAGACTATCATCAGTTAAATCCATGCCTAATGTTTCAAGAATGTTAAAAACATCTTTTTTAATTAGGTTAATTTTTTCCTGATCAGAAATATCAAATGCATCATCTCGTATTGGAGTATTAGCTGATGATGAAATATGATCTTCACCTATTAAGTCCAATTGTTCTTCAAAAAGTTTATCGTATTTCATGTTAAATATATCAAGTGTAAAGATAATTAAAGATTAGTTATTATAAAGATATTTAAAAAGACTTTTAGAATTTAAAAATAAGTGAAAGCATTGAAAAAGAAGTATTAGAATCAATTTGAGTCAAATCTGTTAAACCAGAATCAAATAATTGATGTTTTCTTTTTGATTCAGAAATTTTATGTGAAACACTTAATGTAGTGTTTCCAAAATCATATCCAAAACCAAATGCCAAAGTGCTATAATCATTCGTCATTTCAGAATTTTTGTAAGGGCTTCCATAAAACTGATAACCTGCTCTTAGACTTGTTTTTTGTAATCTAAATTCAGTTCCTAATCTAAAATCAAGTGTGTTAGTAAGTTTGGAATTAATTTCATTATTATAAAAAGAAAACTCTTTAGTTGGTTTTAGTTTAATTTTAGAATAATTTTTACTAATAATATCTAAACTTAATAAGCCTATTTTTCCAAAAATAACTGCAGTGCTTGCTGTTAGAATTGAAGGGGAAGTTATTTTGTACTTAGGATATACATTAGTTATTCTTGGATCAATTTTGTTATTAAAAGTGTTGCCATCTAAATCTTGGGAACTGGTTTCAATATATTGATAAGTTTCATCCCAAAGGGTATACCATGTTGGTGTTTGATAAGAAAGACCTAGTCTAAATGAATTGAACTTTGCAATTGTCCCTAGCTGTATAGAAACACCTTCCCCTTGTGTAACTAAATCGTTTTCAAACGTAATACTTTTTATAGGAGATTTTTCTGAAAAATTATTTTCAAAATGTCTTGTAAAACTACTTTTATAAATAGAATGAACATTTACGTTTAATCCAAAATAATAATTTTCTTTATACTGAATGGATAAATTGTAATTGTACTTAGTGTTCGCCCCTTTAGATTCATTAGTGTAATGTTGGTCAACTCCCTCACTCATGTCAACCAAAGAATAAAAACTTTTAGAGTCATCGTTATAACTTAAAATATAAGACTGGTAACCTAAAAAAGTTTGTTGTCCAGAATAGCCATAGTATTCGCCCAAATATTTATAAACACTAGATATGCTTTCGTTAGAATTAACACTTAAATCTGTTACACTATAACCTAAAGAGTTATTTAAAAAAAAATTATCAATAGAATTTTTGGTGTTTTTTCCTTTTGAATCAAACATATCCTCATAAGAATTAACTGTTTGATAGTTAATTCCAAAAGTAACTTGATTGATGTTTCCTTCTCCATAATTTTTTAAAAGCCAAACTCCACCACCTTGATTTAGCGAAAACTCAAAGTTGTTTGTTGTCTCATTGTTATTAAAAAAAAGGCTATTGTTTTTTGTATTTCCAACACTAATGGTAAAGCCAAATTCATTATCAATAAATACAGCTCCTCCTGCAGGGTTTATATTAATACTTGAAAGGTCACCACCTAATGACCCAAATGCCCCCCCCATTGATTCAAACCTAGCTGTACCTGAAGGTTTTTCTAGAGAAATGCTAAGTATTTCAGCTAAACTTTGAGCTCTAGTTATTAGAGAGAATAATATAAGTATAAAGGACAAATAATTTTTAATCATAATTCTCTTCTACCTTGAACGTTTAGAAGATCCTGTTGAAGATCTTCCAGAAGAACTACTGGACGAACTAGTAGAGGGTGGTGAATAAGATGGTTTAGAGCTACTATTGCCAGAATTTGAACTAGATCTAGATACGTTGTAAGATTTACTATTTGTATCACTTGAATTTATATTGCCATTACTTGTTCTAGAAACATTATAAGATCTGCTACCAGAGCTATTTGAATTAGATAAAACTGTTCCGTTAGAACTTCTTCTGCTTAATTGAAAATTTGATTTCCCATTAGAAGATCTAATATTTGTATTTGACCCACCATTATTATTAATTTCTTCTTGATTTTGATATCCTCTAGCATTAGAGTTTTCTGTTAAATTTTTCAAACTGTAATAAATTCTATTGATATTTCTAGATTTATCAACTTCATTTGATAAAGATTTGTCATTTTTAGATTTGTCATTTACATCAAGGTCGTTTCTACTAACATTATAATTGGAAATATTTCTTACACCATAATAAGTATTTGCAGTTGATTTTCCTGTTAAGTCAACTACTTCAGAACTGCTATTAATAGATCCACTAGTCCTTCTTCCATTCATATAGGCTGTACTTCTATTATCATATGATTGATTGTAGTTATTGTAATAACCACCACGGCCGTAATAACCACCATAACCATATGGTCTAAACATATAATCCCAGTAGCTATAACCACCATACCCTTCATAAGGGTAATAACCGTAAGGGGAATAAAAAGGACTATAGAAATTGCGATTCCATGGGTTCATGTACCATGAATTCATGTAAAAGGGACTGTAAAAGCTAGACCAATAAGCCCCCATAATGTGATCTCTAAAATTAATATTTACCGAATCTGGATTGTCTCCCCAAGATCCATAGCTATTGTTGTAAGCAATGTCTGTATTTGTTGTTGAAGAATAAGAATTTATATCTGTAATGATGCTATCATTAGTAGTGGTATTTAAGCCGTATTCTTGTGCTTTTTGATCAAAATAATTTTTATAATAAATTCCGTTTGAATTGGTTGTAGTTACATTATTACTTTCACCATATATTCCATCGCTTGATATATAGCCAGTGGAGTTAATTGATCCACAACTTGTAATAGATAATAATAATAATAATAA
>TARA_B110000503_G_scaffold13880_1_pt1 | contig 111178 bp, 106 predicted proteins | sample TARA_B110000503 | Tara Oceans TARA_B110000503 (sample SAMEA4397472) | marine metagenome | biome: Polar Biome; feature: [SRF] surface water layer (ENVO:00010504); material: water (ENVO:00002006), including particulate matter (ENVO:01000060) such as... | depth 5 m | reverse complement strand
AAGCGCGCGCCTTCAGCATTGCTCATCACGGGAACTTTAGTTACATTTGGCAAGTTAGTCATGATCCAATCGTGGCATTGCGCTAGAGACTGGCCATGTGCATATAGTGTTTTAATCTTATCTGTTGATTTGCTTTTGGAAAGTAAACAATGATGAATGGGCAATATAATCTCACCACAAATTTTAAGTTCTTTTACAAGCAATAAATCTAGAGTTCTACTAATAGCGCCCTCAGTTGAATTTTCGACTGGGACTACCCCGTAATGTGCTGCATCAGACTGAACTGAGTTAAAAACTTCATCTATGCTATGCGTTGGCTTAAGGTCGATATTTCTTCCAAATTGACCAATTGTAGCCTCCTCACTAAATGTGCCGAGTGGCCCTAAAAATGAGACACTTATCTTCTTCTCGAGCGCCCGACAATTAGAGATAATTGATTTAAAAATATCAATAATGCCCTCTTTAGGTAACGGCCCTTTATTTAATGACGTTAATGTAGAAAGAATTTGAGCTTCTCTTTCGGGGCGATATATAACGCCATCTTCTTTGGTTTGACCAACCTCTTTAGCTAAATTAGCTCTTTTTGACAATAACTCCAGCAATCTTTTGTCGACGTTATCTATGTCGTCTCTTAATTTATTAATATTTTTTTTCATACTTAGTTGTTACCTTGAAACTTTTTCATAAAATTAACAAGCGCTATAACACCTTCGAGGCTCATGGCGTTATAAATAGAGGCTCTTAAACCACCAACTATTCGGTGACCCTTCAAGCCATACAGCCCATCTTCTTCTGCTTCCTTAACAAACTTACTAGTAAGTTCATCACTCTTAATTCTGAAAGCTACATTCATTCTTGAGCGATTATTTTTATTAATATCATTGTAATAGAAATCACTCGAATCAATAAAATTATAAAGATAGTCCGCCTTCTTAATATTTTCTTCCTCTACCGATTTGAGGCCACCTTTTTGAAGTAACCATTTGAATACTAAGCCAGCAACATAAATACTGAATGTTGAGGGTGTGTTAATCATAGACTTATTGTCAGACTGTATTTTCCAATTAAACGTGGTGGGTGTTTTTTTATCGGCCACCCCAATCAGGTCATCTCTGACGATAACGACTGTTAGGCCTGCTGGGCCGATATTTTTTTGTGCCCCTGCATAAATTACACCAAAACTCTTTACATTAATTGGTCTTGAAAAGATATTTGATGACATGTCACAAACCAAGGGAACGTCATGAATTATAGGTACATCAAAATACTCTACGCCATGGATAGTTTCATTCATACAATAATGAATATAGGCATCCTTATTGGAATACTTCCAATCTTGGTAAATTGGAGGAACTCTATAATCAATTGATTCTGAAGAAGCGCTTAAGTGAATACCATTAAATGGCTGCGCATCTTCAAATGTTCGCTTAGACCAATAACCTGAAACAACATAACTTGCAGTCGTATCATTAAGGAGATTCATTGGCACCATAAAGTTTTGCGTTATCGCGCCACCTTGCAAAAATAACACCTTATAATTTTCTGGGATGCTTAGTAGAAGCCTAAGGTTACTTTCTGTTTCATCGAGAATTGGCATAAAGTGCTTTCCTCTATGGGACATCTCCATCACTGACATCCCTGTTCCATGCCAATCGAGTAACTCAGACTGAACTTTTTTCAACACTTCATGAGGGATTGCTGCCGGTCCTGCTGAAAAATTATATTGGCAGCTCATCTTGGCCGTCATCGTCTATATGGTCAGTTTCAACAATTTTTTCAATTCCAGATAGCTTTTCTTCTTTAGATAGATTAATTAATGTCACTCCCTGAGTTGCCCTTCCAAGCTCCCTAATTTCACTCACACGTGTCCGAATTAAAACTCCACCGGTTGTAATTAACATTATTTCATCGTGGTCGCCTACTAATTTTGCAGCAACAACAATACCATTCCTCTCGCTTACTTGAATTGCCTTGACGCCCTGCGTTCCCCTGCCAGACTTTCTGAATTCAGACAGAACGGTGCGTTTGCCATATCCATTTTCAGTCGCAACTAATACCGACTCCTCATCCGATGAGGCAATTAATAAGGATAATACTTGTTGGCCCTCTAAGAGCTTCATACCTCGAACACCTCGAGCATTTCGACCCATGCTTCTTACATCGTTTTCATCAAACCAAACTGCCTTTCCACCGTTTGAAACTAACACCACATCATTACTTCCATTTGTGACTCCTGCACCAACTAAGAAGTCGCCATTATCGAGTTTAATTGCAATAATTCCAGACTTTCTTGGGTTGGAAAAGTCAGATAATGGTGTTTTTTTAACCGTACCTTTTGCAGTTGCCATAAATATAAATTCATCCTCAACAAATTCTTTCACTGCAAGAATTGCATTTATTTTTTCACCGGGCATTAATGGGAATAGATTAACAATGGGCTTACCTTTACTAATTCGGCTGCCTTGCGGAACCTCATAAACCTTCAACCAATAAACCTGGCCCCTGCTTGAGAAGCATAAAATATTGTCATGTGAATTTGCAACAAACATTTGCTCAATAAAGTCATCCTCTTTGGTTGCCATTGCTTGCTTACCACGACCACCTCTTTTCTGAGCGCGGTAATCATCCAACACTTGCGCTTTAATGTAACCAGAATTAGAAAGTGTAACAACCATATCTTGGGGGGTGATTAAGTCCTCAATTGAATAATCATGTGCATTAACAACTATCTCACTTCTTCTTTTGTCACCATACTGCTCCTTAATCTCATGAAGCTCAGATGCGATAATTGAGGTAACTCTTTCTGAGTTTGAAAGGATATCCAATAGATTAAGGATGGTTTCCATAATCTCATGGTACTCATTTACTATTTTTTCTTGCTCTAATCCCGTTAATCTTTGAAGTCTTAACTGAAGAATTTCTTGAGCCTGGTTATCAGACAATCGATAGCCATCTTGCTGAAGACCAAAGGCTTTTGGTAGTCCTTCCGGTCTTGAGAGGTCCTCTGTTGACTTTTTAAGCATAATCTCAACCACTTCGGACTTCCACAACTGCTCCATTAATTCTTTTTTGGCATCTGGTGGTGTTGCCGCTGCCTTGATGATCTTAATCATTTCATCAACATTAGCCAAAGCCACAGCAAGCCCTTCTAGTACATGACCTCTTTCTCTTGCTTTTTTAAGCTCAAATACGGTTCTTCGTGTAATAACTTCACGACGGTGCTTTAAAAATGCATCAAGAATTTCTTTTAAATTTAATAACTTTGGTTGGCCATCAATCAAGGCGACCATATTCATTCCAAAACTGTCTTGGAGTTGTGTTTGTTTGTATAGATTATTTAATACAACATCAGGAATTTCGCCTCTTTTTAGCTCGATTACAACCCTCATACCCGACTTGTCAGACTCATCTCGCAAATCTGAAATGCCCTCAATTTTTTTATCCCCAACTAGTTCTGCTATTTTTTCAATAAAAGTCTTTTTGTTAACTTGGTAAGGCAACTCATCTACAATAATTGCTTCTCTATTTCCTCTCTCAAGGTCCTCAACATGAGTTCTTCCCCTCATAACGACACGACCACGACCTGTTCTATACCCATCCTTTACACCTGAGACACCATGAATAATTCCGGCTGTTGGAAAATCAGGTGCAGGGATAATTTCTATTAATTCATCAATGGTAATGTCTGGTCTTTTTAGTATTGTTTGAAGGGCATCAATAACTTCGGATAAGTTATGAGGGGGAATGTTTGTGGCCATACCCACTGCAATTCCTGAACTTCCATTAATTAATAGATTCGGGATTCTGGCAGGCATAATTAATGGCTCGTGCTCTGAGCCATCATAGTTTGGACCAAAATCAACTGTTTCCTTATCAATGTCAGCTAGAAGCTCATGAGAAATTTTTGACATTCTAATTTCGGTATAACGCATTGCTGCCGCATTATCTCCATCAACAGAGCCAAAATTTCCTTGCCCATCAACTAGCATATAGCGCAGACTAAAATCTTGTGCCATACGAACAATGGTGTCATAAACAGCAGTATCTCCATGAGGATGGTATTTACCAATCACATCACCGACAATTCTTGCTGATTTTTTATATGGACGATTAAAACTATTGCTTAGCTCATGCATGGCATAAAGGACTCGCCTATGAACAGGTTTAAGCCCATCCCTAACGTCGGGAAGTGCTCGACCCACAATGACGCTCATTGCATAGTCGAGGTATGACCTTTTCATTTCATCTTCTAAACTAACGGGGATAGTTTCTTTTGCAAATTGATCCATATGTTGAGTGTCTTAATTTTAATATTTATGTGAATTTGAGTTTTATTTTAACATGTAACCAAGGCTAATAAACTCGCATTACCAGTTATTTCATTAGGTATTGTAAGTCTTCTTTTATATCTTGAATATCTTCTAACCCAACCGCAATTCTTATTAAATTATCAGATATTCCTGCATCAATTCTCTCTGTCTGTGTAAGTCTAGAGTGCGTTGTTGAGGAGGGATGTGTAATTGTAGATTTAACATCTCCAAGATTGGCGGTTATCGAAAGCATTTTGGTGGAGTCAATAGTTTTCCATGCTTCACTTTTATCTCCCTTCACTTCAAATGAAACAATGCCACCCCCAGATGACTGCTGTTTACTAGCAAGAGAAAATTGAGGATGAGATTTTAGGCCTGGATAATAAACTTTACTAACTTTTGGTTGACTTTCAAGCCACAATGAAAGCGCTAGAGCATTGGAAGAATGTGCATTCATTCTTAAACTTAATGTCTCTAAACCCTTTAAAAATATCCAAGCATTAAAAGCGCTCATTGTTGGTCCAGCAGACCTTAAAAATGAATATACCTCATGCATATCCTTTGCGTTTCCTAATACTGCCCCACCAAGACACCTACCCTGACCGTCAATATATTTAGTTGCTGAGTGAATGATAATGTCGGCTCCAAATAAGATAGGTTTCTGAAGTGCTGGTGTACAGAAACAATTGTCGACGACCAGCTTAATGTTGGAATTGTGTGCAATCGTGGCGAGTGCACTGATGTCACAAATTTCAGTTAATGGGTTCGACGGGGTTTCCACAAAGAATAATTTTGTATTCTTTCTTATCGAGCTCTTCCATTGATCAAGATCGGTAAAGTCAACATAAGTAACCTCTAACCCCCATCGACCTAAAATATTATTCAACAACTGAACGGATGTTCCAAAGATACTTTTAGAGACTACAACATGATCGCCACTATTACATAACGCCATAAAACAAGACAAAATTGCTGACATGCCACTCGCAGTGGCTACGCATTTTTCAGCCCCTTCTAATGCAGCAAGACGCTCCTCAAACATTGTTACTGAAGGATTAGTAAATCTTGAATAAACATTGCCTTTGTTTGTATTGGCAAACCTATCAGCAGCCTCTTTAGAGTTTTTAAACACAAAACTTGAGGTTAAGAATATGGCTTCTGAATGCTCTCCTTCTGCACTTCTTATAGAGCCAGCCCTTATTGCGTCGGTATTAAATTTATTTTTTTTCATGTTTTTTTATATTCTAAAATTATAAATATTTGTAGCAAGATCAACTGCTAAGCAATGACAGCTCAGCATCACTTTAGCAGTAATTTATTAAACACCCGCAAGCTGTTAATTTGAAATCGGCGTTGCTATTATTATGAAAAAGCATGGAGGCTCGTCAAGGCCAAGAAAGCTATGCATGCTCCTCCTCTACAGAAGGATTAATTAGATTTAAATCAAGTTGAGTAGAAGAATTAGTCAAGGGCTCATTAATTGAATTTTCTGATCTTTTTAACTCTATATTATTTAGATAAACATCATCAATATCACCAGTTACATACTTACCATCAAAACAAGAGCAATCAAAATCTTTTAGTAATGGGTTTTCTTGTGTGATATTTAGTTTTAAGTCCTCTAGATTTTGATAGATTAATCCGTCAGCACCTATCTCTTTACTAATTTGATCTTCATTACGCTCATACGCAATTAATTCAACTCGGGAAGGCATATCAATTCCGTAAACATTTGGATATTTAACAGGGGGTGCAGCAGATGCTAGATATACTTTTCTAGCACCCGCATCTCTAGCCATCTGAACGATCTCCTTAGACGTTGTTCCTCTAACAATCGAGTCATCAATTAATAAAACATTTTTATCTTTGAACTCAAACTTAATCGGGTTTAACTTTTGTCGAACGGATTTTTTTCTAAGCGCTTGACCTGGCATAATAAATGTTCTGCCTATATATCTGTTCTTAATAAAACCTTCACGAAAATCTACCTTAAGATTTGCCGCGACCTGCTGAGCGCAGGGTCTGCTAGTATCAGGAATTGGAATCACTACATCAATCTTAATGTCACCCCATTCTTTTTTAATTTTTTTTGCTAATGTTTCACCCATATTTAGTCTCGTCTGATAGACAGACACACCATCAATCATTGAATCAGGCCTAGCAAGATATACATACTCAAAAATGCATGGGGTTTTTATCGCTGCGCCAATACATTTTTTCGAATAAAAATTACTGTCTAAATCAATAAAGATTGCCTCACCAGGCTCCACATCGCGCAATAATCTAAAGCCTAAAACATCAAGAGCAACACTTTCTGACGCGACTATATACTCCGGCCCCTCTTGAGTCTCTCTGATTCCAATGACTAAGGGTCTGATACCACAAGGATCTCGGAATGCAACTAAGCCAAAATTAGCGACCATAGACACGACAGCATAAGCCCCATGACAGCGCTTAAAAACTGTGGAAATTGCATCAAAAATAATATCAGAGGTTAATACATTTTTTTGTGTGGCTTGCTCAATTGAATGCGCCAGTACATTTAATAGAACCTCGGAATCAGAGTTAGTATTAATATGCCTCAGATCCTGTTTAAAGATATCTTCTTTTAGACGCTCAGCGTTTGTTAAGTTTCCATTATGGCCAAGAACAATGCCATAGGGAGAATTTACATAGAATGGTTGTGCTTCTGCAGTTGAGGATGATCCAGCTGTTGGGTACCTAACATGGCCAATACCGGCATTGCCAAAAAGGCCTCTCATATGCCTAGTATGGAAAACATCTTTTACATAGCCATTATTCTTGTGCATATAAAAACGACCGTCATCGCAAGTTGCAATTCCGGCTGCATCTTGACCACGATGCTGAAGAACCAACAAGCCGTCATAAAGCATTTGGTTGACTGGTTGATTCGCTACAATGCCAATTATTCCGCACATAAGATTCTCGTATAAATTAGGTCAGCACACCGTCATATTTTACATTGATACGCCAATCAAAAGGTAAATATGGCAATGTTTTTTGCATGGTATCTTTAAGTAATATAACTACCTTTGATGAATACCATGACTCTGATAATTGAAATTCAGACTTTTCGGTAATATAAATAATTAACATAGATATTAAGATGCCACGAATTAATCCAAAAAAACCACCCATAAAAATATTAATAAAACTTAAGCCTACTGACATAATAAATCTATTGATTAGCTTAATAATTAACCCAGATATTATCAGGACTGCTATAAAAATTAAGAGGTAGACAATGACTTGATTAACGGAGGCACTAAAATTAAATGGTACATATGGAATGAGAAAGTTGCTAAATTGATTGGCGCAATAAAAGGCAAAGAATAGACCAATGAGGGCAAGGAGCTCTCTCACAAAACCACGATAAAAACCAAAAATCAATGATGCAAAAATAATAAATATTAGAAAAAAATCAATTAATACCATTTATTATTCCTGTTTGATAATGCCGGGGAGATTTGCGCTCTTAAATTTAGACAAAGCAAACTGGGCTTCGGTTTGTGAATTAAATGCTGTAGTTGTTAATTTTAATTTTTCTTTACCAGACATTTGAATTAACTCTAAGCGAGCATCATAACCTAATGACTTTATGGAGCTTAGAAGTTTGCTAGCATTACCCTCATCAGAAAAAATACCCACCTGGATAAAATATAGGCCGTCCTCAATACTCTCGTCACGAGAAAAATTAGATAGTTTTTTAACAATTATTGGGCTCTTCATATCCTGGGTTAATTTATCTTGGGCTTCGTAGGACTTTTCTGCATGATAATTGTTAGTGTCGATTTCTAGGAAGGAGATTTTAATAGAATTTTTTGAATTAATTTCCGTTCTATCTTGAAGAAAAAAAATTGACAAAACAAATAATGAAATCAGAATACTTAAAGCGCCAAGTAATCGTCTCTTAGCCCGCTTTATCATTAAGCTTTCTTGAAATGATTCTTTGTTATCAGCCATTAGTATTTATCTTTGTTAAGCATTCAGAAACGGTATAAAAGGAACCAAACAAGACTATATTATCATTAAGTAAAGATTTTTCGAAGGCATTCTGGTAAGCCTCTTTTAGATTATCTTTGATATGAATTACTGCATCAGGCTTTTCATTTTTAATTGATTGTTGAATTTCGCCCGCGGGTCGCGCTCTTGATGAATTAATTGTAGCAATAAACCATTCGTCAACTAAGTTAAGAAATGGTGCGATGACACCTTCAATGTTCTTGTCAGAGAGTATTGAGAATACAGCATAAACTTTTCCGTTATTTTTGAATTCAGATAAAAAATTAAATAACTTTAGTGAAGCCTCTGGATTATGAGAAACATCTGCTAAGACCATAGGATGCTGAGCAATAATTTCAATCCTTCCAGGCAGCTCACATGAAACTAGGCCGTTCTCAATAGATTTTTTTTTAATATTAAAGTGCTGGGGCAATAATTCAATACACCTTAGGACTCCGGTGGCATTATCTATTTGATGGGCTCCTAATAGATATGGGTATGGTAAATCTGCTATATGGGTGCCTGAGCCAAAATAATCAAAACTATCTTTTTTCCTCTCAACCCTAAAGTCAATTCCCTTAATCGATACATTTGCTTTTATTTCCTCGGCATACCCAAGCACAGAGCTAGGTGGATTGTCGAGATTAACTATTGCATCTTTATTGGATCTAAATATTCCTGCTTTTTGATAACCTATCTCCTCAAGCGTATCTCCAAGATAATCCTGATGATCTATACCAACAGATGTTAATAATGATATTTGAGGCTCAAATACATTAACCGCATCATAACGCCCACCTAAACCAACTTCTAGAATTGCGATATCTACATTAGATTTAATCATTAGATTCATAGCAGCTAATGTAGTAATTTCGAAATATGTGAGTGGAATGTTATTTCTATTCTCTTCAATAAATTTTATGGAGCTAACTATTAAATCCTCTTCTAAAGAAGTTTTATTAATACAGATTCGCTCATTAAAACTATAAATATGCGGAGAAGTGTAACAACCAACCTTATACCCAGCTTCGAAAAGTATAGACTCAAGTAATTTACATGACGAACCCTTGCCATTAGTTCCTGCTACGATAATGACCGGGAAGTTTGGATTGAGATTGCATGATTCCTTAACTCGTCTTACACGATCTAACCCAAGCTCGATGCTCTTAGCGTTAATAGAATCTATATAAATGAGCCATTCAGATAATAAATTGGATTCTGGACGCTCTATAGGCACTAATTACTGTTTAGATGTGAAATTAAGTGGGCTATTGTCTTTCTTAACTGCCTTCTATCAACAATCATATCAATTGCGCCATGCTCTAAAAGAAACTCAGATGTTTGAAATCCTTCCGGAAGTTTTTCTCTTACCGTTTGCTCAATCACACGCGGTCCAGCAAAGCCAATTAATGCCTTTGGTTCAGCCAATATAACATCGCCCAACATAGCAAAGCTAGCTGATACGCCGCCCATAGTGGGGTCAGATAATATAGAGATAAATGGAAGCTTTGCTGCACTTAATTTAGTTAATGCTGCACTTGTTTTTGCCATCTGCATAAGTGATAAAAGTCCTTCCTGCATTCTAGCGCCTCCGCTAGAAGTAATGCTTATAAAAGAGCACTTGTTTTTAATAGCCTTATTCACTGCAAGAACAAATTTTTCACCAACAACAGACCCCATTGATCCGCCCATAAATTTAAATTCAAATACGGCTACAACCACAGGAATAGATTCAATCAGCCCCTGATAAACTACAAGAGCATCATTTTCATTGGTTTTTTTTTGTGATAACTGCAATCTACTTTTATAACTTTCTGTATCATTAAATTTCAAAGTGTCGACTGGCTTTATTTTTTCGCCAATCTCAATTTGAGCCGGGGCATCCAAAAGTAGTTTGATTCTTTCGCGGGCCGAAATTCTATTATGAAAATTACAATTTGGACAAACCTCCAAATTCTTCTCCAGATCAGATCGATACAATACTGATTGACAAGTTGGGCATTTATGCCACAAGCCTTCCGGTATATTTTTCCTAAGACTGCCAACAATTTTTTTAATTTTTGGTGGCATTACATTTTTTAACCAACTCATATATTCTAGACTCTCTCTTTAGTTTTTAACTAATAGCTTTCTTTATCTCATCCATTAGTTTTTTTATATTTACCAAAATATTCTCTTGGCTTGAGCTTTCAACTTCCAAAACAATACGACTTCCAATAACTACAGCATCCGATATTAAAGCAACTTGCTTTGCAGTTTCTGAATCTCTTACACCAAAACCAACAGCAACTGGTAAATCACTATATTTTTTTATATTCATAACTCTTTCTGCTACCTGCTTAATATCAATGTTTGATGAGCCTGTTACCCCCTTCAGGGATACATAATATAAAAACCCTGAGGCTTGGGAGGTAATAAGTTTAATCCTTGTGTCTTCGGTTGTTGGTGATATTAAAAAAATACTGTCTATATCATTTTTTCTTAAAAGCGATACAAATTCTTTCGACTCTTCAGGCGGGTAATCAACAGTTACCACCCCATCTACATCTGCATCTTTTATTAGATTAACAAAGTTATCTATGCCAATAGCTTCAATGGGGTTTGCATAGCCCATTAAAATAATTGGAGTTTTGGTATTATTTTCTCTAAACTGCTTAACTAATTTAATCGTTTTTTTTATGCCAACATTATTTGCTAAGGCTCGCTCACTTGCTCTTTGAATTACAGGTCCGTCTGCCATTGGGTCGGAAAAAGGAATTCCTAGCTCTATCATATCAGCACCATAATCAACGAGTGCATGAAGCATGGAAACTGTCATATCTGGATGCGGGTCTCCAGCCGTAATAAATGGAATTAACGCTTTTTTATTTTCACTTTTTAATTGAGCGAAGGTTGATTGAATTTTAGACATGATTTATAAGGTCAATCCTGCAAGTTTAGCAACAGTATTAATATCCTTGTCTCCTCTTCCAGATAAGTTAACCAAGATAATTTTATCTTTTGGCATGGTTGCTGCTAATTTTTCTGCGTATGCAAGTGCATGACTGGATTCTAATGCGGGGATAATACCCTCAATTAAACAAAGATTATGAAATGCTTTTAATGCCTCATCATCTGTGACGGCAACATATTCAGCCCTTCCAGAGTCTTTCAACCATGCATGCTCGGGCCCAACACCTGGATAATCTAAACCAGCAGATACAGAGTGTGTGTCTATAATTTGGCCTTCATCATTCTGCATCAAGTATGTTCTATTTCCATGCAATATCCCTATAGGGCTATTCGCTGTTAGAGGTGCTGCATGCATTCCAGTTTCAATCCCATGACCTGCTGCCTCGACACCAATCAAACGTACACTCTTATCATCAATGTATGGATAAAAGATTCCCATTGCATTTGAGCCGCCACCAACACAAGCTAAAATAGCATCAGGCTGCCTTCCAACCAAGTCAGGCATTTGTGTTCTACATTCCTTACCAACAACAGAATTAAAATCCCTTACCATCATAGGGTATGGATGCGGCCCTGCTACAGTGCCAATAATGTAAAAAGTATCAGAAACATTGGTAACCCAATCACGCAAAGCTTCATTTAATGCGTCCTTAAGCGTTTTAGAACCGCTCTCAACGGGGACTACCTTTGCACCTAAAAGCTTCATACGGTAGACGTTTGGAGATTGTCTTTTGATATCCTCTGACCCCATATAGACAACACATTCGAGCCCCAATCTCGCAGCTATGGTTGCCGTAGCAACACCATGCTGGCCTGCTCCAGTTTCTGCAATCACTCTGGGCTTGCCCATTCTTTTTGCAAGCAATGCTTGCCCAACAGTATTATTTACTTTGTGAGCGCCAGTGTGATTAAGGTCTTCTCTTTTTAAGAAAATCTTGGCTCCACCAATTTTATTTGTAAGTCTTTCTGCATAATAAATTGGACTTGGCCTGCCTACAAAATGCTTTAAGTCATAATGAAATTCAGCTAGAAATTCCGGATCATCCTTAAATTTATCATACATCTCTTTTAGTTCGTCTAATGCTTCAACGAGTGTCTCTGCAACAAAAGAACCGCCAAATTGACCAAAATGGCCAAAGGCATCGGGTAAGTCATACGCCTGCATTTATAACTCCTGTAATAAATTCATTCATCAATTGGTGATCTTTTTTACCTTTGATGCTTTCAATACCACCACTTACATCGACACCATATGGCCTAATTGATTCCAATAGATTTTTTATATTTTGGGGATTTAAACCACCAGCTATAATTATAGGCTTGCTAGTATTTAGTGGGATTAATTTCCAGTCAAATGTTTTTCCCGTACCCCCTCTTAGGTCGGTGGAGTAGGTATCAAGCAGTAATGCCTTAGCTGAACTATAGTCGTCACAAAATTTTAACAAATTTACGTGGGGTTTCATCGGGATTGCTTTGATATATGGCAAATTAAATTTTGTGCAGAATGATTCGTCCTCATCTCCATGAAACTGAAGTAAATTTATCCTGCATTCATTAATCACGTCGAGAACTTCTGCCTCAGTAGGATTAACAAATAAGCCAACAGATGTGATAAACGGAGGTAATTTATCAATTATTTTGCTGGCTTTATCTAGACTTACGAATCTAGGACTCTGTGAATAAAAAACAAAGCCTAAAGCATCTGCGCCTAAGTCAGATGCATAATTTGCATCTTCAGAGTTAGTAATGCCACAAAATTTAATCTTAATTCCCAATTGAATTCCCAAAAAATTTAAGTTGGTTGTTTGATGATGGTAGACCCCATTTCTCATCATACGTTATATTAGATAGATATAAGCCATTTGGCATAAAGGTGGGTGGAGCTAATTTTCTATCTTTTTGAGTGAGTAAGAAATCAATAAAATCGAGCGGCTTTCCCTCTCTCCCTATTAAAATTATTGCTGCAATCATATTTCTTATTTGGTGATGAAGAAAACCATTAGCTCGCATTGTAAATATATAATCATTATTATACTGTTTGACATCAAAATAGTGAATGTTCCTTATTGCGCTCAAGGATTGACACTCAGAAGAGCGAAAAGAGCTAAAGTCATGCTCACCAACTAATTTCGTGCAAGCCATTTTAACTAAATCATATTTTAATGGGTAAAAATTCCACCCAGCATAGGAATTAAATATCGCCGGATTAATTGTGCTATTAATTAGAAGGTATTGATATTCTCTTAAGATTGCAGAATGGCGAGAATGAAAATCATCTGACACCTCCTTGGCCCACTGAACCCTTATTGATTTTGGTAGCAATGAATTAACACCCTTAATCCAGGCGCTGATTGGGCGAATAATGTCAGTATCAAAATGGATGGTTTGACCAAGTGCATGAACGCCTGAATCTGTCCTTCCTGCTGCAGATGTAGTAATTTCTGATTGGGCAATATCTGACAAAGCCAATTCAATTGCCCCTTGGATAGTTGGGACATCCGGCTGCTTTTGCCATCCACAAAAAAACTGGCCATCGTACTCCAATGAAGCGGCAATTCTCATCACATTAAATACTGAAGAAAATAAATTGATACGATAAAAAATAGTAGCCAGAGGAAATCAGTTGGGGTTGGCTGTATAAGATAAATCTTCCTATCTAACGTTAAAATATCTTTAATATTCAGTTGCTTTGTTATGTCATTACTAATACTAGAAAATTTGAAGTTGTATTTTTTATAAATCTCTAAATATTCGAAGGTGAGATATAGGCGTGCGGTTAATCGTTCAATATTGACTCCAATAGCCTTTAATGGGTAACACGTCTTTATTAAAAATCTCAAAAAGAAATCCTTTGGAAGGACACTTAACAAAATCATTACGACAATAAAAATACTGACCACCCTACAAATATTTGTAATGGCTAATAATAACCCTTCATAAGATATCGATATAAATGATGAGAAAAATAACAATTCACCTGGGGTAGTTAACGGATATATTATAATCAACGCAAGTAAAAAATATTTTATTTTGATTATTAGTTTTAGCACTGAAAGGTTATTGATTTGAGCAATCATAATCAAAGATATCAGAATTAATATTTGGGGATAAAAGGATATCTTTCCGAGAAAAAATAAAACTAATAACCCACAAAATAAAATAAACGAATTAATCATTTATTTTATGGACGCGCTAGGTCATCTTTATTTTTCTGAGAATCTAAATCCTCATGACCTGATAAATCATTCTCATTAGCTTCATTTGAATTTATTGGGGTATAAGTAAGATCTTCATTATTTATATCTAGTCGACTAATAGGATCTTCAGTACTCAAAACACCGTAGCTCTGTTGGTTTGCTGAAAATGTAGAAATTGGAGATTGATTAATTGATCTTTTTTTCCTCCTTAGAGCGAATAATAAACCAATCAGCAGAGTGAAAAGTAAAAGCAGCAATAACACGAATACAGGCCTCATTGACTCACTGCCCTTATCATCGACAATAACTTCTTGAATAATATTTTCATCCTGATTAGTTACTGAGGAAATAAATGGTTTGTTTGGTTCATCATCAATCGCTTTTTCTTCTATTTCCGGAATAACTTGACCATCTATTTTAGAAGTTAATTCAGGCGACTTAATTTCTAAAGCATCTACCTGCTTGGGAGTTATTTGATTATTTTTCATATCATTTAATGCAGACTCTTTTTGTTGTAATTTTCTATTTGCCTCCATAAGCTCGCTCTTAAGCCTAGCTAACTCTTCAGATTCAGTTTTTTTAACATTAGTTTTATTTGTTTTATTTTTAGAGTTATTATTTGTTGTGATATTTTTCCAGGCAATATTTTCCTGCTTAAGAATACTTCGTGCCTGAAGATGAGAAAGACTTTCGTAATAATCTCTTGATGGTAATTGTAATTTTCTTCCTTTAATCAAGCCGTTAATATTTTTATCGAATGCCCCTGGATTTAATTTATACATAGCTACTACAATTTGTTCCGTGCTAATACCCGCAATAGAATTTTCTCTTGCAATCTGAAATAAAGTTTTTCCAGGCTGGGCAATAACCTCTTTTCTCTGATCTTTTTTGCTTGATTCAGATTCAGATTCAGTTTTCTTAATATTTACTAATTTTTTTTCGCTACCTTTTTTTTGTTCGACCCTCTTTGTTACTACAGACTTATCTTGTATATTTTTGCTAATTACATCTTTTTCTGGGGGGTCAAGAAGAACGGTATATTCCTTGAAAACCTTACCTTCAGGAGATTCAATTTGAATCAATAAATCAAGAAATGGATCTGAAACTGCAATTTTACTTGATAGTGCCAATACCGCTTGATTTCCATTAGTAGGAGTTAATGTTAGTTGAATATTATTATGAATTTCTGACCGCTCAATTCCTTGTGCGTCATAATTTTCTTTCGGGGCAATCGATGCCTTTAATTGGTCAATATTGTCTTGTTTTGATAGGTTTACTGAAATTACTGCATCTAGTGGAGAGTTCTGAGCTGAGTTTAACTTAATTTTTCCAAATTGGAGTGCGTTTACCTCCATATTTACAATCATTAATAAGCTTATTAATAAAAAATTTATATATTTCAAAATGTACTGCCATCCTTGTCAATTAAAATACGTAGCATTCTCCTTAGCGGTTCTGCTGCCCCCCAGAGTAACTGATCTCCTACTGTAAATGCAGATATCATATTATCCTCTAACGCTAACTTTCTTATTCTTCCAATTGCAATATTTAAGGTTCCAGATACCGCAGAAGGACTTAAATTATGTATGCTTGACTCTTTATCGTTGGGTATTAAAGTAACCCATTGATTACTAGATTTTATTAAATCATTAATTTCATCTACTTCATAATTTTTTTTCAATTTTATAGTTAATGCCTGGCTATGTGATCGCATTGAGCCAATTCTAGTGCACAGACCATCCACACGGATTGATTTGTATTCACCAATTAATATTTTATTTGTTTCTGACTGCCCTTTCCATTCTTCCTTACTAATTCCATTGCCAAGATCTTGATCTATCCATGGAATTAAACTTCCCGCTAAGGGGACGTGAAAATTATCGCGCGTAAAATCAGCAGAATGCATTTTATCTAAAACTGCATAATCAATATCAAGAATATTAAAATTGGGTTTGTTTATCTCTGATTCAGCTGAGCCGTAAAGCTGACCCATCTGGACCAACAGCTCTCGCATATTGTTAGCTCCGGCTCCGCTTGCAGCCTGATATGTCATACTTGAAACCCACTCCACCGCCCCCTCTTTGATCAAGCCATGAATTGCGAGGAGCATTAAAGACACCGTGCAGTTCCCACCTACCCAGGTTTTATTGCCAAATTTTAAACTACTTTTAATTTTTGATTCGTTGATTGGGTCGAGAATAATGATTGCCTCGTCACTCATTCTCAGTGTTGATGCTGCATCAATCCAATGTCCACTCCATTCTATTTCCTTTAACAAGGGATAAACTTTTTGAGTGTAATCACCTCCCTGGCAGGAAATAATAATGTCCATCTTGGCTAAATCCTCGATGGAATATGCGTCTAGCAAAATAGGTTCTGCGTTAATAATACCAGGAGCTTTTTGACCAGTTTGTGATGTTGTAAAAAAGGATGTGTTGATATACTTAAAATCTTCCTCTTCATTCATTCTGTTTATCAAAACAGAGCCCACCATACCCCTCCAACCTACAATACCAACTTTTTTCATTGATTAACCCTCCAACCTTTCAACGACAGCATTGCCCATTTTTTCACATCCAACCAATATAGTTCCATTAGAATAAATATCAGCGGTACGAAATCCATCCTGTAAGACTTTTTTAACCGCACCCTCAATCGCATCAAACTTTTTTTGGTCATCAAAAGTATATTTAAACATCATTGCTAACGATAGGATTGTTGCAAGAGGATTAGCCTGATCTTTACCTGCAATATCAGGAGCTGAGCCATGGCTGGGCTCATACATTCCTTTACTATTTTCATCTAATGAAGCTGAAGGTAACATTCCAATTGAGCCTGTTAACATAGAAGCCTCATCAGACAATATGTCGCCAAATATATTTCCAGTAACCATAACATCGAATTGCTTTGGATTTCTTATCAGTTGCATGGCTGCATTATCAACATACATATGAGAAAGTTGAACTTCAGGATACTCATTTGATACCTCTGTCATTACCTCACGCCATAGCTCAGTGGTTTCAAGAACATTAGCTTTGTCAATTGAGCATAGCCTCTTTGATCTTTTCATTGCAGATAAAAATGCAACGTGAGCAATCCTTCTTATCTCGGATTCGGAATAACGCATTGTATTTATTCCCTCGCGCTCGCCTTTTTCATTTTTATTTATACCTCTTGGCTGCCCAAAATAAATATCGCCAGTCAGCTCTCTAACAATCATAATGTCTAGGTTAGTTACGATTTCAGGTTTAAGGCTTGATGAATGAACTAGCTCAGGAAACATAATTGCGGGACGAAGGTTTGCGAATAAATTTAATTCTTGTCGAATTCTCAAAAGCCCCCTTTCTGGACGAAATTCTCGAGGTAATTTATCGTACTTCCAGTCTCCAACAGCGCCCAATAAAACTGCATCAGCCTCTAAAGCTAATTTTAATGTGGCCTCTGGAAGGGGGTCATTGAATAAATCATATGCTGCCCCACCAATAGGGGAATAACTAATTGCATCATTTAATCCAAAAAAATCTAAGACCTTAATAGCCTGTTTCATAATTTCAGGACCAATTCCATCTCCGGGAAGAACCGCTATTTTCATTTTATACTCACCTAATTAACCATGGAAATTGAGCTTGATAAACTTTCTCAAACTCTAAAATTTTATTTTTATCTTTAAGGGTCAATCCAATGTCATCAAGTCCATCAATTAAGCAATTTTTTTTAAATGAGTCAACATCAAATAAAATCTCATCCTCGCCATCAATAACTTTTTGCTGTTCCAAATTTATAGTTAAATTAAATCCAGGATTATTTTCACATTTTTTGAATAATAAATCGCATTCTTCTTTAGTAACTACGATTGGCAGAATCCCATTCTTAAAACAGTTTCCATAAAAAATATCAGCAAAACTTGGGGCTATTATCACGCGAATACCAAAATCTAATAATGCCCATGGCGCATGCTCTCTGCTTGACCCACAGCCAAAGTTCTCACGTGTTAGTAATATTGACCCTTTGTGATAGCGTGGTATATTTAAAATAAAATCTGGATTAATTTCTCGCTTACTAACATCCTCTCCAGGTTCCCCTTGATCTAAGTAGCGCCACTCGTCGAAAAGATTGGGGCCAAAACCTGTTTTTTTTATTGACTTCAAAAATTGCTTTGGAATTATTGCATCCGTGTCGACATTTGCTCGGTCTAGTGGAATAACAATCCCATTATGTATTCTTAATGGATTCATAAATTTATATCTCTAACGTCTACGAATTTTCCTGCAATCGCCGCTGCTGCAGCCATTACAGGACTAACTAAGTGAGTTCTTCCACCTTTTCCCTGTCTGCCCTCAAAGTTTCTATTTGAGGTTGAAGCACAACGCTCGCCCTCTTCTAGACGATCTGCGTTCATGGCTAAGCACATAGAACAACCTGGATCCCTCCATTCAAAACCAGCATCAAGAAAAATCTTATCTAAGCCCTCCTGTTCGGCTTGCAATTTGACTAATCCAGATCCAGGTACGACCATAGCTAATTTGATACTAGATGCAATCTTCTTTGATGTGACAATTTTTGCAGCATCCCTAAGGTCTTCTATTCTTGAATTTGTACACGAACCAATAAAAACCTTATCAATAAAAATGTCTTTAATTGGAGTGAGTGCTTGTAAATCCATGTAATCCAGGGCTCTTCTGTAATCATTTTGAAGTGTTTCATCCTCAAAATCTTTTGGGTCTGGAATGCTCCCGTTAATACCACACACCATTTCCGGTGATGTGCCCCATGTCACCTGAGGTTCAATTTCATTAATATCAATCATAACAACTTGATCAAACTTAGCTCCCTCATCTGTAACTAGCATTTTCCAGTCTTTTTCAGCCTTACTCCACAAATCTCCTTTGGGTGAGAATGGTCTGTTTTTAACATAATCAATCGTTACTTGGTCTACACCAATCATCCCTGCTCTCGCACCAGCCTCTATTGCCATATTACATAACGTCATGCGCCCTTCCATTGATAGCGACCTAATTGCTGACCCAGAAAACTCAATTGCATAACCAGTAGCGCCGGCTGTTCCAATTCTTCCGATAATAAATAAAGCAATGTCTTTCGCGGTAATGTATGGGGTCAGTAATCCATCAACATTAATCTGCATAGTTTTCGCTTTTCTAACGATTAAACATTGAGTCGCAAGAACATGCTCAACTTCTGATGTCCCTATCCCCATAGCTAAAGATCCAAACGCACCATGAGTGCTTGTGTGTGAGTCCCCGCAAACAATAGTCATTCCTGGTAATGTTGAGCCCTGTTCAGGTCCTATCACATGAACAATCCCTTGGCGCTGATCATTCATTTTAAATTGCTCTAAACCAAAATCCTCGCAATTCTTATCAAGAGTTTCAACCTGAATCTTAGAGATAGGGTCTGAAATGCCTGAACGTCTATTTTTTGTTGGGACATTATGATCAGGAACAGCAAGCACTGAACTTGCTCTCCAAACTTTACGGTTTTCTAGCCTAAGCCCCTCAAAAGCTTGTGGGCTTGTGACTTCATGGACAAGGTGCCGATCAATGTAAATAAGGAATGTATTATCAACTTCTTGAACTACATGACGGTCAAAAACTTTTTCATACAAGGTTTTTGTCATAAACGTTAATCTCTAAAATTTCCAAATGATAATGGAAAGTCTTTATGGGATGACTTAATTAATGCAATACACTCCTGCAAAACGTCCCTCTTTGCACCAACAATTCTAACCTCTGACCCTTGAATATTTGCCTGAACTTTAATTTTAGAGTCTTTAATTGTCTTTACAATTAGCCTGGCTAGATCAATATCAATTCCATTTTTAATCTTAAGCTCTTGTTTTGATTTATTACCTGAGACTGTCTGCATCGGGTTCGAATCGATTCTTTTTGAGCTATCAGGTTCTTTTTTTTCCAGAGAAGGAAATAAAATATCTTTTATTTGATTTATTTGGAATTCCGAGTCACCATAAAGAGTAATTGACATATCCTTCTCGGAGAACTCAATTTTTGCAGTTGATCCCTTAAAGTCATAACGATTAGCAATCATACGAGAAGTTGTGTCAATTGAATTTGTTAAATTTGGGATATTTACTTCTGATGAAATATCAAATGATGGCATTTTTTTTCTCCTTCTTAGTGATTATGAAATCTTACTCATAGTGGCAAACATAATGCAGTAACTCAAAAACTTCTATGTCAAATGAACTATTCATTGGCACCGAAAACTCTTGACCTTGGCTATAGGAAACCCACTCTTTAGTATCTAACAATTTTATACGGCATTTTCCTGAAGTTAGCTTCATCAATTCAGCTGAGTCCGTATTAAATTTATATACACCATTAAAAATAACTCCTACGGTACATCTAGAATCATCGGCTAATATAACGGTATAACTAATGCATTTTCCATCAAAATAGATATTGGCTTTTGGATTAACACTTACATTGTTTAATTGACTCATTTCTTCACCATTATTTATTTCTTTTTTTATTTGCAATTCTTAAACGAAGAGCATTTAACTTAATGAATCCTGCAGCGTCTTTCTGATCGTATGCCCCAGCATCATCCTCAAACGTTGCTATTTCACTATCAAACAGAGAGCAATCACTGTCCCTACCTATTATCTCGATATTGCCTTTATAGAGGTTCATCGAAACCCAACCATTGACATTCTTTTGAGTAAAATCAATTAGTGTTTGTAAAGCTTCTCTTTCTGGGCTCCACCAGTAGCCGTTATATATTAGTGAGGCATATTTAGGCATTAACTCATCTTTTAAATGCGCTAATTCCCTATCTAACGTAAGGGACTCAATTGCTCGATGCCCTTTTAAAAGAATGGCACCTCCAGGTGTCTCGTAACAGCCTCTCGACTTCATCCCAACATATCTATTCTCGACTAAATCGAGCCTTCCGATTCCATGCCTACAACCTAGCTTATTTAATTCAGCTAATATCTCATGGGGCTTTAAGGATTTTTCATTTAATTTAATTGGATCCCCACCTTTGAACTCAATTATGATTTTTTCGGATTCATCAGGGGCATTTTTGGGGTGTGTCGTCCATCTCCACATAGACTCCTCTGGTGCATTTTTGGGGTCCTCCAAATGTCTTCCCTCATATGAAATATGAAGTAAATTAGCATCCATGCTATAGGGGCTTCCCCCCTCCTTATGTTTCATCTCAACTGGAATACTATTTTCCTCGGCGAATTTAAGTAGCTTTTCCCTGCTAAGCAAGTCCCATTCTCTCCAAGGAGCAATAATTTTTATGTCAGGATTAATAGCATAAGCACCTAATTCAAACCTTACCTGATCATTTCCTTTTCCTGTCGCCCCATGTGATATAGCATTACTATCAGTTTGAGAGGCTATCTCCACCAATCTCTTTGCTATTAGGGGTCTGGCTATTGAGGTTCCCAGAAGATATTCTCCTTCATAAACAGTATTTGCCCTAAACATAGGAAATACAAAGTCCCTTACAAACTCCTCCCTTAAATCTTCAATAAAAATTTCTTTTACGCCAGCTGACTTTGCTTTTTCTCTTGCTGGCTCAATCTCTTCTCCTTGACCCAAGTCGGCCGTGAATGTAACTACTTCACATTTATACTCCTGTTGGAGCCACTTCAATATCACTGATGTATCAAGCCCTCCAGAATAAGCTAGAACAATTTTATTTACATCTTTTATCATTTGGAGCCCCCTAATAATAAGTGTTCTAACAGAGCTTTTTGAACATGAAGCCTATTTTCTGCTTCTTCCCATACAACGCTTTGATGGCCATCAATCACTTCACTGGTTACCTCTTCACCTCTGTGCGCAGGTAAACAATGCATAAATAATGCATCCTTATTAGCTAGCTTCATCATTTCAGCATCGACTTGCCAATCTGCAAAATCTTTAACCCTTTCTTTTTGTTCGGCCTCAAAACCCATACTAGTCCAAACATCAGTTGTTACTATATCAGCCCCTTTGGCAGCATCCATAGGATCTTCAAATTCTTCAAAATGAGCATGATTGTATAGACCAGCTCTTTCAATCTCAACTTCATAGCCTTTTGGGGTTGAAACATGCACATTAAAATCTAACAACTCGGCAGCTTGAAGCCAGGTATTACATACATTATTTGAGTCACCAATCCATGCCACTGTTTTTCCCTGAATAGATCCTTTTTTATCAATATAGGTAAAGATGTCTGCAAGAATCTGACATGGGTGATATTCATTAGTTAGGCCGTTAATAACAGGCACTCTTGAGTTTTTCGCAAATCTTTCAATAATTTCCTGCTCGAAGGTTCTAATCATTACAATATCGCACATTCTTGATATCACTTGCGCAGCATCTTCTACTGGCTCGCCTCTGCCCAATTGGGAATCTCTGGTATTTAAATAAATTGCAGATCCACCAAGCTGCTGCATTCCCGACTCAAATGACAGCCTAGTTCTTGTGCTAGCTTTTTCAAAAATCATCACCAGAGTTCTGTCCTGCAGGGGCCAATATTGCTCATAAGCTTTAAATTTAGCTTTGATCCATTTTGTTTTATCAAAAATAGCTTCTAGCTCTGATTTATCTAAATCATTAAATTGTAGAAAGTGTTTAATTGTCATAGTTCTTTAGGCATCTAAAAATTTATCAATAATTTTAATTAAGTGTTCTGCAAGTAACGTGGCTTCAGAGTGACTAATAATTAATGGGGGGAGCAATCTAATAACATTATCAGCGGTGACATTAATTAATAATTTTTCACCTAATGCAATCTCAATTAATTCATAGCAGGGTTTATTAAGCTCAACACCAATCATCAGGCCCATATGTCTGATTGATTTTACTCCATCGTGATTACCTATACTCTTCTCAAGGATGCTTACAATTTCCTTGCCCTGCCTAACAGCATTGCTCATCAAGCCATCTCTCTCAATTACATTTAAGGTTGTTAGTCCGGCAGCACATGCTAATGGATTCCCTCCGAATGTAGAGCCGTGTTTGCCTGGTGATATTAATTTTTCTGTTTTTTCATTTACCACACACGCCCCAATAGGTACGCCTGAAGCCAAGCCTTTTGCAAGTGTCATGATATCAGGAAGAACACCAGCGTGTTGATGGGCAAACCATTTACCAGTTCTCCCAACACCGCATTGCACTTCATCAAAAATTAAAAGCCAATTATTTTTATCGCAAATCTTTCTTAAGCCTACCAAGTAAGAAATGAAATTAGCGGGTACATTAACGCCTCCTTCTCCCTGAATAGGCTCAACCAAAATTGCAGTAACTTTATTTTTTTTTGTAGCAATCTTATCAATTGCCTCAAGGTCGTCAAAAGGCACTCTAATAAAGCCAGACATTAACGGCTCAAAACCAGCCTGGGCCTTTCTACTGCCTGTAGCTGAGAGGGTTGCCATAGTTCTACCATGGAATGCTTTCTCCATGACAATAATCTCCGGATTATCGATGCTTAAGCTATGTCCATGCAGTCTTGCTAATTTAATAGAAGCCTCATTAGCCTCACATCCCGAGTTACAAAAGAATACTGAGGAGAGCTTGGAGAGTGAGGTAATTTTTTTTGCTAACAAACATTGTTCTTCAATATGGTAGTAATTTGAAACATGTATTAGCTTTTTGGCTTGTTCTGTAATCGTTTTCACAAGGTCAGGGTGGTTGTGGCCTAAAGTGTTAACTGCAACGCCAGACAATCCATCCAAGTACTTGTTGCCTAATTTATCGAATAGCCAAACACCTTCCCCCTTCACAAAGGAAACCGGTAACCTCTTATAGGTGTTTAGTAGACTATTTTTAATTAAGCTCATATAGAAATAAAAACGGCGGCATAAAGCCGCCGATTTATGCTTTAGTTATTATTTATAAACCGAGTAAAGCTCGGTGTGACAAGCCGTTTGTCATCAATAAGAGCATAGGAATTGACAGCATTGTATTTGTTCTAGATGCTAGCAACGCCACTCTTCTTGCAACAGATTTTTCCTCATCTGAAGCTTTTTTCATGCCTAATATTTTTTGTTGATTTGGCCAAATTAAACCCCAAACATTAAACAACATAATAGTTCCTAGCCATGAACCTAGGCCAATAGCCTCATACCCATTTTGCATAAGAAATGCGTCGGTAAAATTTGAGCCAAGGAGAGCGGCCCCAGCTAACCATGTAGCAAGTGCAGCCCATCTAAACCATAACAATGCAAGAGGTGCTACATGTTTTGTAATGCCTGATGCTGTACCATCCGCAGCAGCATTTTTTAGCGCAGGTACTTGCACAAAATTAAAGTAATAAAGTAAACCAATCCAAGTAACACCTGCGATCACATGAAAAAATCTCATGAAACCAGCGTAAATTGAACTTGCGTCCCCAAGCAGTCCAGACATGCCAATTTCACTCCAATCTAAAAAAACAATCGATGCTATTAAAAGAACTACTCCTGCAATTATCGTACCCTGTATCGAATCTAATGGATTTTTCATGCGGTTATTGCCCCTTCATAAATATTAAATTTATATAAAATCATAGAAGGTGAGATTATACTTAATCTTCCTTCATAAATACACATTAAATTCACTAAATTATTATGATCCGAATTCATCAAGGTGTTCAATGGATGTTAATTTCAACGGTATTTTTCTCCATCATGGGTGCATGTGTAAAATTTGGTGGTGACTACTTTAGTCCATCTGAGTTAGTTTTTTATCGGGCCTTAATTAGCTTAATTATTATCGCGATAATAATGCGAGTAAACCAAGTAAATTTTAAAAGTAAATACCTCACATTACACGTCACTCGGTCGTCGGTTGGATTTTTATCACTTCTTCTTTTCTTTTACGCTATATGTTATTTGCCATTAAGTACCGCGATGACACTTAATTACACCTCCCCTTTGTTTGTTGGCTTATTAATGCCTTTTATATTAAAGCGGAAAGTTAAAAATTGGTTGTTTTTTGCCATTTCGATTGGCTTTATTGGAGTATTTTTTACATTGAAACCAATCTTTGATAATGAAAGTTATGTAGCTGGATTGGCTGGCTTAATATCAGGATTTGGTGCGGCTATGGCTTATTTGTATGTTACTCAGCTGGCTCAGCTTAAGGAGCCCGACATTAGAACTGTTTTCTACTTCACCCTAATCTCAACCCTTGGGGCAGGCTTAGTCTCGCTCTTTGGTAGCCTTCACAAACCCAGGCCTGAGGATCTTTTCTTTCTTATCCTGCTAGGAGTGTCGGCAACTATAGCTCAACTAGCAATTACCAAGGCATATCGAGTCGGAAACACACTTGGGAATGCAGGCCTCTCATACCTAGCTATTATTTTTTCAACAATCATTGGGGTATTTTACTTTAAAGAAAGTATTGATTGGCACACCTATGTTGGTATCGCCCTTATTGTAGTTAGCGGAATTTTTGCTTCAATCAAATAACTTATGCGTCCATTAATCCACAACGTATTGCTATTAAAGCAATTTCTGCAGAATTATTTGCATTGAGTTTTTGTTTTATATTATAAAGGTGAGTACCAACGGTTCTAGGACTTAAGCACATCGTATCAGCAATTTCATTTGTGCTCCTACCTTTAGCTAGGGCAATAAATACCTCGAATTCTCTATCTGATAAAATCTCAACAGGATTATTTTCCCCAGAAAGATTTGTGATTGCCATTTGTTGGGCAATGGCAGCTTCCAAGTACTTTTTCCCGCTATGTACGGTTCTGATAGCTTTAATTAATTCTTCAGCCGCACTTCTTTTTGTCAGGTAGCCAAGCGCGCCTGCATTTAAGACTCTTTTAGGATGAACAGAGTCCTCATGGGCTGATAATACTAGAATTCGTGCGCTTTTATCGTTTGCTAGGATTCTGTCTATTGCTTCGATACCTCCAATTCCAGGCATTGTAATATCCATAATAACCAAATCTGGGTTGAGCTCTTTGTAGGCCTTTATTCCCAATTCACCAGACTCTGCCTCACCCAAAACCTCCATGTCGGTTTCAGCATTAATAAGCATTTTGAATCCCATGCGAACAACTGCATGATCATCAACTAAGAGAACTTTAATTTTGCTCATACTTTTTTGCCTTTTTATATTTAATTAAGTTAATTTATTGGAATGTAAAACTTAAGAATCGTTCCTTTTTTTTCTTCGGTAAAAAGATCAAACTTACCCCCCAATGAGCTTACTCTCTCCTTGATTCCAACTAAGCCAAATTGTTTTGTTTTAATTAAAATAGCCTTATTAAATCCAATACCATTATCCCGGAATTCTAAAAATAAATTTTTATTTTTTCTCTCTATTAGAATATTAATTCTTGAGGCTTTTGCGTGCTTTAAACAGTTATTCATTGCCTCCTGAATAATTCGATAAACATTAATGTTAATAGCCTCCCCAAGATGATCCAAATCAGTATTAGCAGTTAATATAATCTCATGAGTTTTGTGCTGGCTCTGCCAGGTGGCAACAAGATCTTTTAAGGTTTCTTTTAAACCAAGATTATCTAAAGAGCCTGGTCTTAATTTTCGAATAATATTATGCATTCCATCATAAATTTGGTTGGCTGCAGAAGTCACTGAAATAGAGCTCTCCTGAATATCTTTATCCTTACCTTTTGATCGATTTGTAATATTTTGAGCAAAGATTTTAATGGCCGAAACGTACTGCCCTAGTTCATCATGTAGCTCTCGTGCCAAACTTCTTCTCTCGTCCTCTATGTGATCCTGGATGATCATGGTTAACTGCCTATTTTTAACTAACTGCAATTGAGATTCTTTTGCAATAATTTTTTCTGATATATCTCTCATACTGACTATCTCGCCAATACGTTGTTTACTTTTAGGATCAATGAGAGATGAGGTTGATATCGAAACGTCAATTTCCCTGCCATTCTTCGTCAGTCTTTTTGTGTCATAGTTTTTGATGCTGTTAACTTTATTAGAAATAGAAGAATTTTTTTTAATTTCATTCTTTCTATTATTGGGAATAATAATCATGGCAGACTTTCCTATCACATCGACCTTCTTGTATCCAAACATCTTTTCAGCAGAGCTATTCCAGAAGGATATATTCAAATTTTTATCATGGATAATGATTGCGTCTGCCGTTTGTTCTGCAATTAGTGCCAGCCTATTATTTTCCTTGATAAAGTTTTCGAGAGACTTTCCCATCTTATTAAAGTTGTCTGCAATTAACTTAAATTCAGGCACTGAGAAATTTGGTAGCCTCACTGCAAAATTTCCTTCGCCCATTCTTGCTATTGCATTAAGCATCGGAGTAATAGGCTTAAGCCATTTTCCTAATACTGAATAAAGAATAATATTTAGCACTATAAAAAAAATTAGTACAGTAGTAATTAAGCGGCTTGTTTCTGCCCAAGCCTCTTTGATGGCGCCACTGGGGTTTGTTTGAACTACTAGGCGACCATAACGGATCAGCCGAGTTTTAATTTCATTTGGCGGGGCTAATAGCCTAATAAACCATTTAGGAGGCGTTTCATTCGCCCTATAGGTGCTATCTGGTGTGCGGTATATTAAATTACTCTGAAGATCATACAACGAGATAGTGTTACTTCTAACGTGGCCTAGGTCCTTCAGAAACGATGCCAACACCTGGTCGGTATTGCCCCACCCGGGGTTTTGAATGGAGCTTGCAATTACTGTATCCAAAAGCTGCATAGAGACACGGTTAGCCGATTCAACGCCTTCTTGAATTTGCTGCTTTGTTGCTGCCATAGTCACAAAAAATAATACGGACATAAAAGTCAACATAATCATTGTAAGTAGAATATTTAATCTTAGTCGTAAAGTCATAAAAAAATTTAAAGAGCTCATTTTAAAATCATTTAAAGACTTGTATCATAGGGAGATAAATCAAGACAAGTGTGTAATCATTAATTTTTGTATTTTTTTTAATCTATAGCGCACTAGTCTTATATCTAATACATAAAACATTATAAAAATAAATTATTAATAGAGATATAAAATGACAATAGAATCAATGCATAACGAAGATAGAATTTTTTATCCAGATATAAAAATCCAACAAAGATCAACTATTTCCGGTATAGACAGCTACAAAGAGTTGTGCAAAAAAGCGTCTGACGATTACGAGGGCTTTTGGTCTGATTTAGCCAAGGAGTTATTGCTGTGGGATAAACCCTTCACCAAAACATTAAATAAGGAAGGCGCGCCTTTTTATAAATGGTTTGAAGATGGCCAGCTTAACGCCTCTTATAACTGCCTAGACCGCCACCTAAAGACAAAGTCAGATAAGATTGCCATCATATCTGAGGGGGATGATGGGGCTGTTACATCTGTTACTTACAGGGTTTTATATGAAAAAGTTTGTCAATTTGCAAATGGCTTAAAATCTCTCGGCCTTAAGGCGGGTGACACTGTAGTAATTTACCTTCCGATGACGATTGAGGCAGTTGTTGCAATGCAAGCCTGCGCAAGAATTGGCCTAATTCACTCTGTCATATTTGGTGGTTTTTCAGCAAAAAGTATTCAAGAGAGGGTTTCAGATGTTAAAGCAAAACTAGTAATCACTTCAGACGTTCAATTTCGTGGTGGGAAATGCATTCCACTAAAGCCTTCTATTGATGAAGCGATTGCTATGGGTGGTTGCGAATCAGTTAAAAATGTAATTGTGTGGAACCGGACTGAGCCTAACCAGAAAAAACAAGACTATGAAATTGATTGGCATAAGCTAATAAGTGACAAGGACTTAGACTGTGAGCCGGTTTCTGTAAATGCAGAACACCCACTATTTATTCTCTATACATCAGGATCAACCGGAAAACCGAAAGGCGTAGAGCACTCTACTGCAGGTTATTTATTGCATGCAATAAATACGTGTCGGTGGACATTTGATCTGCAAGATGACGATATTTATTGGTGTACAGCAGATGTAGGATGGATAACAGGCCACACCTATGTCGCATACGGCCCTACCGCCATGGGAGCGACACAAGTTATTTTTGAGGGTGTTCCTACCTTTCCTGATGCTAGTCGCTTTTGGAAAATTATTGAGCGTCATAAAATAAGTATCTTTTATACAGCCCCAACTGCAATCAGAGCATTAATTAAAGCCTCAGACGTCAACCCAGAAACACACCCAAAAAAATCTGATTTAAGCTCCCTCAGAATCTTAGGAACAGTGGGTGAGCCCATAAACCCTGCGGCCTGGATGTGGTATTACGAAGAGGTTGGTAATAGTCAATGCCCAGTCTTGGATACATTTTGGCAGACAGAAACGGGTGGGCATGTAATTACACCGATGCCAGGTGCTACCCCTCTTGTTCCTGGATCTTGCACGCTTCCTTTTCCAGGCATAGAAATCGATGTCGTTGATGAGGCTGGGAGTGATTTAAATTGGGGAAATGGTGGTTTATTGGTTATTAAAAAACCTTGGCCATCAATGATCAGAAATATCTGGGGGGACCCAGAGCGCTTTAAGAAAAGCTACTTTCCTGAAGAGTTAGGAGGAAAACTATATCTAGCAGGTGATGGGGCAATTAGAGATAAAAAAACGGGTTATTTTACGATTATGGGACGAATTGACGATGTCTTAAACGTTTCAGGTCACCGACTGGGGACCATGGAAATTGAATCTGCTTTGGTTGCAAATCCATTGGTTACTGAGGCTGCTGTGGTTGGGAAGCCTCATGACATTAAAGGTGAGTCGATAGTTGCCTTTGTTGTGCTCAAAGGTAGCCGCCCAAATAATGAAGATGCCAAGGAAATTATTAATAACCTTAGGAATTGGGTGGCAAAAGAGATTGGCCCTATAGCTAAACCTGATGAAATTAGATTTGGCGATAATCTACCAAAAACAAGATCTGGAAAAATTATGAGGAGACTATTAAGATCTCTTGCAAAGGGTGAAGCCATTACGTCTGATATATCAACACTTGAAAACCCTGCTATTCTAGAACAATTAAACGAAATACACGGTTAATCTTTGTACATCTCAAAACAAAAGCTATAAAATGTTTTTTTAATTACCACTTTGTCAGGCTCATGGAAAAAATAACTTTTTTCTTAAAAAAAATTGCTCTACCAATCTTTTTAGGTTTATTTTTCCTCGCTTTTTTAGGTGCCACAGGAGCATTCTTTTTCCTTAGGTCTAATGCTGACTTTGTTAAGAATTATATTGTAGATGAGATGAGTAAAGAGATTGGCTATGATGTCGAAATTGCATCCATTGAAGAAAAATGGAACCTCACAAACCCTTCAATTATCATTAATAAATATAAGATTTACAATCAAAACCATGACAAATCAATTGGCATAGATCGTATTGAAGTTGATTTATCCTGGTTTTCACTCGTCAAATTGGAGCCGATATTAAATCGCATTGAGCTTACAAATCCAACAATGGATATTGTTCGTGAAACAGATGGTTCGCTAACATTTAATGGCATATCCTTTACTCATAACGAAAGTAGTGGCTCCTTCTCAAATTGGCTCTTGAACCAAGATGAATTTATCATTGTTGATGGAAATCTTACATGGCAGGATAAAACACGAGGGGATGATAAGTTAGAGCTTTCTGGTCTTAATATTAATTATGACTCATCCGGGCCATTAACTTTTACTCACCGTCATAACTTTAACGCTTCAACCTATATGAACCGTAGTTCTCCAGAGATAATATCGGTGAGCGGTCATATTGATCTAGGTAAACTCGAAAACCTGGATGAAATAGATGGAAATATAAGAATTACCTTAAATCAATTTCAATTGACATCCCTTGGTTCTTGGGTTGATTACCCGATGAATCTATTATCTGGCCAAGGAGACTTAGACATCAAAATAGATATCGATCAAGGACTCCTAAAATCTCTAGTTGGTCGAGCCGATCTATCTCACCTCATCATCAAATCGAAAGACGATGAAATTAATATTAATTATTTTAAGGGCCTTATTAATTTTGAGAAAAATAAAGATTTGTCCTTAATTGAAATTAATGACTTTGCATTTAAACTCGATAACGGCTTTATTCTGGAAGATGTTAAATTAAAATTTGGTATTAATAATGCGCAAGATTTGGAATCATTATTTTTAAGCATTAATGACGTAAATCTAGAATCGGCAACCAAAATTATGCCTTACCTTCCGCCTAAATTTGAAGGCTTAAAAAAACAGGTTGAGACCATCTCGGCAAAGGGTAACGTTAAGGACTTGGTCATAAAATGGAAAAAAGGTGATGACTTTTTTAATGGTCTTAATCTTAATATGCAAGTATCTGATCTAAGTACTAAACCATTTCAAGGCTTACCTGGTATAGATAACCTAAATGCTACATTTAAGATTAAAGACAGGTCAGGATCGATTGTCTCAAAATCAGAAAATTTAGTTTTTACAAAGCTAGATACATTCAGAGAGCCCCTGAGATTTGACCAAATCAGCGGCGAACTTAAGTGGAAAGATAATATTTTTAATATTATCAATCTAAATATAAGTAACACAGATCTTGCTGCGACATTAAATGCAACCTATAAAGAATCAGGTCAAGATGATGAGATTGATCTTCAAATAAGTATACCTCGATCAGACATATCAGGCCTTAAGGAATATTATCCAATAAAAATCGGAAAAGAAGGCTTAAATTGGCTTGATACCTCACTGCTAAAAGGTCAAGCGATTGATACCAAAATTAGATTAAAAGGTAAACTCAAAGACTTTCCATTTATTGATGAGAAAAATCAACCAGAACCCAATGAAGGCGTGTTTGAAATTACATCTAAGATTAAAGGCGCTACCATCGAGTATGGAGCTGGTTGGCCTCTTGTCGAGAATTTTGATATTGATTTAGATATAAAGGGGTCTCAAATTCAGCTCACGTCAAGTAGCGGTCATATTCTAAATAATCAATTCAAATTATTTAAGGGAAAAATTGCGAGCTTTGCTGATAATCAGCCCATGCTTCAGGTTGATATAGTTACCGATAGTCCGATTAACTTTATGCTCAATGCTATCAACAACAGCCCCATTAAACAGGCAATGAAAGGTACGTCTGAAGATATGAAAGGTAATGGCCCTGGCGAGTTGAATCTCTACCTAAATATTCCAATGAAAAATGTTGACGATATAACCTACGAAGGAACATACACCTTTAATGGGTCTTCGCTCGAGAATCCTTCACTAGACTTACCCCTTTTGACAAACATTAATGGGCAGCTCTTATTCAACAGTCAAACCGTTTCAATAAAAAATGCAAACGCCACGCTTCTGGAGCAGCGTCTAGTTGTATCGCTAAACAATAAAAATGACATAACTCTAATTGATATTAATGGGTCTATTGGTGATGAACTTATTAGGTCAAAATTTGGGGATGAAGGGTCTAAACGTATAAGCGGGAATACAGAATGGCATGCAGAATTTAAACTAAAGGAAAAAGAATCTGAATTTACTCTAACAACCGACCTTAATGGGATTGCTATTAATAATCTACAAGATTTTAATAAAGAATCTGGTGAGTCTATACCATTAACAATTAAAAAACGCTCCCCTTCCGATGGGAGGGATTATATTGATATTTCATATGGTAGTCTGGTTAACGCAAAGCTTATTAGAGGAAAAAATAATAAAATTAACCAAGGATTTATTGGCATAAATACAGTACCAATTATGCCAAAAAAAGGCGTGACATTAGTTGCCAACCTCAAAAATTTTAACACCGAGGATTATGAGTCAATCTTTAAAGATTTAACTGGTGGCGATACTATATCCAAAGAAAAAGTATTTGATCCATTTATTGACAATGCCCAATTAAATTTTGATGAGCTAATAATAGAGTCTAATAAGCTGACCAAAGCTACCGTCGACTATCTGCCTACCACGAATGGCTTAAAAATTAATATCAACTCAAATGAGGCCGTAGGCAGCATCACATACGTTCAATCAAATCACTTTTATAAGGCTGAATTTGAGAAAATTCATCTAGTTCGCAACATTAATCAAAAAAATAAAAAAGAAGAAATTTCTTCTGTAGACCTAATGGTCGTTGATGGCAAAAAAATTCAAGTTAATGAAAATACGAACCTAATTGATATGAATATCAATTCCTTTAAAGTCAATGATGTTGAATATGGTAAGGTTAGCCTGAAAGCCCATGACAATAAAGAAGGGATAGTATTCGATGATATTAGATTGGTGAAGGAGTCAAATACAATTAGAGGAAGCGGTTACTGGAATTCTGAATCTTTTCCACAAAAAACATCATTAGATTTTCAATGGGACGTAAGGAACATAGGAGACACACTAACTGGGCTGGGCTACCCAAACCTTGTTGATAAAGGAGAAGCAACAATTAGTGGCTTAATCACATGGGATAATGGACCCTCAAAATTTGACTCACAAGATTTCTATGGGAATTTTAATCTAATTGCTAAAAAAGGAAATGTGCAGAAAATTAGTCCAGGCATTACTGGAAGGCTAGTAGGTCTATTATCACTACAAAATCTTCCAAAAAGACTTACACTTGATTTTAGTGATTTATTTCAGGAGGGTTTACCCTTTGACAGAATTGAGTCTAACGAAACTATAATTAATAAAGGTATTTTGTCATCAAAGGCATTGAAAATGGATGGGCCTTCTGCTCAGACCCTAATGAATGGTAAGATTGACTTTATTAACGAAACACAAGATCTATATATCACGATTAGACCTAAGGTAAGTGATACAGCAACAGTTGGCGCCCTTATTGGTGGGCCTTTAGCGGCAGCGGCTGTATTTATTGCACAAAAAATTCTGGATGATCCATTGAATAAAATCACAACAGCAGAGTATCGAGTAACTGGCTCATGGGATGACCCAAAAGAAATAAAGCTCGAGTCGAATTCAGGCGCAGCTGGCTTGATTGATAAAGCCATACTCAATCCCGCAGGAAAAGTTATAAACACGACAGGCGAAGTCATTGATGGATTACTAATTAAACCCTCTCAGGATCTCATTGATTTTATATTTAGTCCAAACGACAAGCCCAAAAAAAATTAAAAATAAATTAATTATATGATTCTATCCAAACAACACATATTAACGCCGGCTAATATAGGTCTAGCTCAACTCGACAGCATGATGGTGAAAATTACCAAAAATAATGTAGATTATGCTGACTTTTATTTTCAATACTCCAAGAGTGAATTTTGGTCAATTGAAGATGGAGCAGTAAAAAATGGTAGCTTTTCAATAGACCAAGGGGTTGGCATAAGATCAATAAGTGGAGAAAAAACGGCTTTTACATACTCGGATGATATAAGTATTGATGCACTTAATGAGGCCTGTAAAATTGTAAATTCTATAAAAAATCAGGGGCAATCAAGAGCCGTTCCATTACATAAGCCTTCCAAACGAAAGCTCCTTTACCCCACAAGCAACCCAATTGATAGCATAGATAATTCATTAAAAATTGCACTTCTTGAAAAAATTGAACGTACGGCAAAAAATCTCGACCCGAGAGTTAAAAAAGTATCAGCCTCATTAGCGGCCCAATACGAAATTATTCTAATCAAAAATTTTTATGGTGAGTTAATTGAAGATATTAGGCCGCTTATTAGGCTTTCTGTCAGTGTAATAGCTGAATCATCTAATAAAAGAGAGCAAGGTTCTTCGGGTGGTGGTGGAAGGTACAATCTTGATTACTTTACTGACGAGGTGCTAAGCCAATATGCGACTGAAGCCGTTAACCAAGCATTAATTAATTTGGATTCAATAGCTGCGCCCGCAGGTGCAATGACTGTTGTGTTGGGTCCTGGATGGCCTGGCATATTACTTCATGAGGCCATTGGACATGGGCTTGAGGGGGACTTCAACAGAAAGGGAACTTCCGCCTTTTCTAATAAAATTGGCACTCAGGTTGCAGCTAAAGGAATAACAGTTGTAGATGACGGAACAATTAAAAATAGACGAGGGTCATTGAATGTAGATGACGAAGGTAATATTACAAAAAATACCACGTTGATTAAAGATGGGATCCTTGTCGGGTACATTCAGGATACGCATAATGCAAATCTCATGAATATGGAAGTCACAGGCAATGCCCGAAGAGAGTCATACGCACACCTTCCTATGCCGAGAATGACAAATACCTATATGCTGAATGGAAAGTACTCACCAGATGAAATTATAAGCTCTGTTCAAAATGGGTTGTATGCAAATAATTTCGGTGGGGGGCAAGTTGACATCACAAGCGGAAAATTTGTTTTCGCAGCTTCCGAAGCATGGGTTATAAAAAATGGAAAATTGACGCATCCAGTTAAAGGAGCTTCAATTATTGGTAACGGTCCGGATGTATTAAATAAAGTAAGTATGGTAGGAAATGATATGAGGCTTGATTCCGGAGTTGGAACATGTGGCAAAGAGGGACAGAGTGTTCCTGTGGGGGTGGGTCAGCCCACCTTAAAGATTGATAATATTATTGTTGGTGGTACGGGTCAATAATAAAAATTCATTCCTAGAAAAAATCACACTACAAACTGAGCTACACCATCCTTAAATGAAAAATCTACATCATGATTTTCGGTAATTGTAATAAAGATATTTTCTGGCTTAATTCCAGGATTGTCAGATAAATTCTGCACCACTTTTTTGTAGAAAGCTTGTTTTGCCTTGTTTGGCCTACCTGATCGCATTACCAGATGCATCATTACCCGATCCTCATTCCTGTCCTGGTATTGTAAACATTCCTGGTTTACTTGATGAACTACCTGATAAAGATCGTCAGTTGGGAATCCCATCGTTTCAATTACTGCACTATTAATTCCGTTAGAGACAGAGCTTATATAGTCAACCCCTCTTCCCTCTAACAATGTAATCGTAATAAATGGCATAAAAAGATTCTGGCTACTTAACTCTATTTTTGTATTCTAAGGAGCGGGTGTCAATTTCAATCTTATCTCCAGTTTCACAGAATAATGGGACCATTAATTCAAGCCCTGTATTAATTTTAGCTGGCTTCATAACCTTACCAGATGTAGTGTCACCCTTTACAGCCGGCTCTGTATAAGTGATCTCTCTTGTTAAAAAATTGGGCAGCTCTACAGAAATAGCTTTACCCTCATAAAATATGACATCACAAGGCATACCGTCTTCTAAGAAATTGAGGGCATCCTCCATGTTCTCTGCATCAACCTCATACTGATTATAATCACTGTCCATAAACACATAGGACGGCTCAGCAAAATAAGAGTATGTGACCTCTTTCTTCTCGAGAATAACCTGATCAAATTTGTCGCTAGCATTAACGACTGTCTCCATCGATGACTCTGTTAAAAGGTTTTTTAATTTCATCTTAACTACTGCAGAGTTTCTACCAGATTTATTGAACTCAGCCTTTAAAACTACCATTGGATCCTTTCCAACCATAATCACATTACCTACCCTTACCTCTTGTGCTGTTTTCATAATAAAAGCCTTATTTCGTAAATATAGAATTCGGGAATTATACTTGAAATCAATATTTCAACAATATTCCATAAGATTATTTACTACCGTTTTTTGAGCTCGTAAGCTTTTCGATCGATTATGATAGTACTGATTAAACTCATCAATATTTTTCACGAAAGCAATAAGAGAGTCTGATGACAATCGGCCGACCGCCCATTGATTGAAAATTGATTGAATAATTTTAAAAAGCGGTTTTTTTAATTCTGAGAAATAGAATTCAACAAAAGCATCTAGCTTGACAAGATGTGTCTCAGATTCTTGGATATAGGGCTGCCAGATAAAAGGCTTTCCGCTAATAATTGCCCTTACTAAACTGTCTTCGCCTCTCACAAAATTGATATCGCAAACCGATAATAGTTGATCATAACCATCAAAGGCTATAAAGGGATAAACTATCACTTGCTTACCTCTATCTAAAGAAATATTTTGATATTGCAACATTACCTCTGAAATATAGATTTTGGCATTGAGACTTAAATCGTCGATGATTGTTAAAAAACCGTCTAAATTAGTGTTGGGGTATGCATACATTGAAAAATTTAAGCCCTTAAATGTATTTTTATCTATAAAAAAATTTAGGTTATTTCCTGTTTTTCTAGGTAAAACCTCTTCAATTAAAAGTCCACCTGTATTTTCTGTAAATCCTGGAAAAAAGAAAATTTGATCAAGCTTCTTATTGGCGTTAATCGAAGGTTTTAGATGAAAATTATTAACCCATTGTTCGGCAGATAGGTATTCGTAAATAATATACTTAGTTTGCTGGGTAATTTTTTTAAGATAATTTTGAGGGATGTCAATGTTGAAAACATTAATAATGTAAGTTGGTATGCCTATATCATCGAAAACATAATCAATATTCCTAACCTCTATTAATTCGCTAACAAACACATTGCTTGTTATATCTAAATTGGGAAAAAATCTCTGGAGAGTTTTATTAAACTCTGTATATAAAATCACAGCACAGTGATCTTGAGTTGACAGTTGATAACTTAAGCGCAAAGAAATAGCGACATCACCAAAATTATCAATTGCTCTAGAAAAAATATGCCAGGCTTTCATTAATAAGACACTTTAAGAATTGAATATACTTGACTTCCACTCGCTGTCTCAACGCTGACAATATCACCGTTAGACCTACCCATCAATGATAATGCTAAAGGACAAACCCAGCTAATATTTCCTGTTGCATGATTAATCTCTTGGGTCCCCACAATTCTTACTGTAAGCAACTTATCTTTATTATCATCCTTAATCTGAACAAATGCTCCAAAAAAAACTCTTTCTTCAAGATTACTAGGATCTCTACGAACAATCTCTGCATCCTCAATATTGATAATTAAATACTTAATTTTAGAGTCAATCTGACGGAGCTTTCTTTTTCCATAAATATAGTCGCCATTTTCGCTGCGGTCTCCGTTACCAGCAGCCCAACTAACAACTTTAACTACCTCTGGTCGATCAATTCTGATTAATTGATTTAATTCTTCTTGTAACCTTTGAAAGCCTTCTGGTGTTATATAATTTTTTTTATCGCTCAAGGAAATTTGTCCAAATCGTTTATAAAGAAGGGTTACAATCTAAACCTAATGTTCAATAAATCATACAATGCCATTCTCTGTAACTCTGAAAATCAGGCTCATGATATTCAATTAGCATATAAATCACATAAAAAAAATACAATAACGCAATTACCATTAATTCAATTAATCGATCGTTGGCTCATTGAGAAATACATGGACTATTGTATGGTCAATCCGGTGGAAAAAGCATATAAAGTTCTAAATGGAGTGGAGGAAAAATTCATCTGGGAAAAGATAATTCGAGACCATTTACTCAAGAATAAAGAAATAGCTATCGCTACATCAGGGATAGATGACTTATGCAAAATGGCCATCAATGCGAATAGATTAATTACTGAACATTTAATTAGCGAAGAGGAATTAAATGAAAATATCACATATAAAGAAACCCGCTTCTTTAGTGAATGGAGAAATATATTCATTAAGTTTTGCACCAAGAAAAATCTCGCAACTAAATACAACCTAACAAGACAGTGTATTGATCTAATTAATCGAAATGGATTCGTGGTTAATGAGGATTTGTACATTATAGGCTTGGATGAAAAAAAACCTCTATATGAAAGCTTAATATTAAATCTTAGCAAAAAAAATAATGTAATAAGGCATGAATCAACACTGAATCCAAAGGCAAATGTAACAGTTCAAAGCTACGATACATACGATGATGAGATTTATGGAATTATTGGATGGATAAAAAATAAACATAAATTAAATCAGCGCCGGCTTCTAATAATGACGCCAGCGTTAGATTACCTTCAAAATAAAATCCAGAGTGCCATTAACAGAGAGATACAGCCAAATATTTATGAAAGCCTTGATAATTGCAACATAGTTTACTCAAGCTTAAGACGGCCACTATCTGTTGAGCCCATAATTAGAGCGGCGTACGATTTAATTCGCCTTAATGAGGACAGGCCTATAAGTATCAAAACTTTTAACGAATTACTTCTTTTTAGCAATTGGGTTGATAACGACGGATTTGAAGATAGGCAAAAATTTGGAGTCTATTTATTAAAATTAAATCGCCCTGAAATGACTTTGAGATCCATTATCCACCTCATGAATAACGACCCAAAAATTAAACACCTAAATCTAACAACCCTCTCAGAAGTCCTAAATATTTGCGTCAAAAATCAAAAAAAATGGACTACGAAGAGAAAAATTAGTACATGGTCTTCTCTTGTAGAGGGTTATTTATCATCAATAAATTGGTCAAATATAAACAATTTATTGTCATTTGAAATCAATAGTATAAATAATTTATATAATGTATTTAATGAGGTTAATTTAAGTATTATGGGTAAAGAAAATTTTTCATTTAATGCCTATCTTGAGCGATTTTTTTATTACCTTGAAAATTTCGTTCCAAGGCAATTTAATATTGATGCAACTATTGACCTGTACGGATACCATGAGAATCCGTTGAAGGATTATGACGCTGTGTGGCTATCCAATATGAATGATAATTTTTGGCCTGGAAAAGTTGAATACAATCCATTTATACCAAAAATTCTACAAAATAAATACCATATATACGACGCAGATTATATTAATAAAATTCATAAGCTGGTTCAATTCCGTCTAACATCTGCCACCGCTGAACTACAAATCTCATATTGCTTAAAAGATAAAGATGCTAGCTTAAGGCCTTCGCCAGGATTAGGAAATGCAATACATGTGAAAAAAAACCCAATAAATAATACGGTCGACTTGTCATTAAGTCAGGAATTGATAGATGACAGTTACGCAGAAATAATTGAAGGTGAAATCCATATCAACAGTGGTAGAAGCTGCCTAGAGAAACAAAAAAAATGCCCTGCCTGGGCTTTTTATGAGCATCGCTTAGGTTGTCGTCAGTACGACACAGATGAGCAGGATACGGTATCTAGAAGAGCAGAGGGGCAATTAATACATAAGGCGCTTGAGATTTTTTGGCTAAAACATAAGAGCTCAAATATGTTAATCCAGATGAGTGAAAAAGTGCTAAAAAATGAAATCAATGAAGTTGTTAATTGCGTTATTGGTCAATACATAACTGACTATCCGAACATCAACCCAACTTTTGTTAGCTTCGAAACTGAACATCTACAAGAGACACTTTTTAATTGGCTTATATATGAAAAAAATAGGCCTCCATTTACTGTCGTAGCCTGTGAGAAACCTTATCAAATTAAGGTTGGAAGGATTTCATTTACGATTCAGGTAGATAGGATTGATAAGCTTCATTATGGCTCAAACCTCTTAATTGATTACAAAACTGGCAATGCTCCTCCAAGCAGAAAAAGCTTATTTTCAAAAAATAATCTAGAACTACAATTACCAATCTACGCAGGATTTTCCGGAATAGAAAATCTTAGCGGGGTTGCTATTGGATGGATTAATCGAAAAAATAATAATTTATATGGCGTTACTTCACATTCCACCGAAGTTATCACAAGGAATTTACATGGAAAAATTGACAGTACAGATATAAATTGCTGGCAAGATTTGGTTGATAATTGGGTGCTAGATCTTGAGCGGGTGGCCAATGATTATCTTTCTGGAAATGCATCAGTCACTTTTATCGACGGGGAGGCTTTTGATTACTGCAAAGTGTTACCCCTTTTAAGGCTTGCGGAAAAAAAATATCAGTTTGAGCATTATGAGTATTAATAACCAATATCCTATCGATTACAGCGTTCGTCAAGAAGCCTTAGGGCCAGGATCTTTTATATTAGAAGCCCCTGCTGGGTCTGGAAAAACATCAATATTAATCAAACGATTTCTCACGCTCTTGCTGGCGGTTGATAAGCCAACAGAAATAATAGCTTTAACATTCACGAATAAAGCAGCTATGGAGATGAGGAAAAGGATTGTAGAGGCCCTTGAAGGCAAAGGAACTGATGGAGAAACAACAAATATTACAAATAAGGTTCTAGACAGGGCAAAAAAATTAAAGTGGGGAGATGAATTTCCTTATTCATTAATGATAATGACGATTGATAAATTAGCCATGCAATTAATCGCACAAACTCCTATTTTAAGCCAATCAGGGAAGCTACTGAAAATTGATACTAATCCTGAGGAGCTTTACCTGGCATCCATAAAAGAAGCTATCAATGACAATAATGATTTGAAGCCATTATTCTCATATTTAAAAAATGACTATACAAAAATTGCAACACAGGCCCTTGAATTAATTAAAAAAAGAGACCAATGGCTCCCTTACATCAATAGTTATTCAATGATGTCAGAGGCTCAGATCAAAGTACATTATGAAAATTATTATAAAAATGAAATTAATTTTTGGTTACAGAAAATTAAGGAAATTTTTACTGCTCAGGAAATTAATACTATTAAGGAGATTGTCCACCAGGTATCGCTGAATCTTTCTGATGCAAAAATAGAGCGGCTACAAGATATAAATTCATACCAATTTTGGTCCTACTTCAGAGATATTATTCTTACAAAATCTGGGAAATTAACAACAAAATTTGATAAATCAAATGGCTTCCCGCCAGACGATAATGGCAAAGAATTAAAAAGAAAAATAAATGAAATATTAAATTTAAAAATACATAAAATCAAGTTATTAGAAGATTTTTATAATGTAGTTGATGAATCAAAAATAGAGGATATTTACCCCATTATTTCAAGCGTCAGTTCATTACTAAGGCATATCACTGCTACCTTAAATATTAACTTCACAAAAAGTAATACCGTTGATTTTATACAAGTACTAGCAAATGCCTTAATAGCACTTAAAGAGACTAACTTAGCTATAATTTTTGATTCCAAAACTTCACATATCTTGGTAGATGAGTTTCAGGATACTAATTACAGTCAATTAGAGTTTCTTGAATTACTTTCTCAAAACTTTGCAGGGAACCCAGATAAATCTTTTTTTGCTGTGGGTGACCCTATGCAATCTATTTATCGCTTTAGGAAAGCCGAAGTTTCTATTTTTAAGGATGCTCAATTATCGGGTATTGGCGATCTAAAACTTAAATCACTTATGTTAGATGTTAACTTTCGCTCAAACCAAAATATTATTAGCTGGCTAAATACAACATTTAAGAACGCCTTTCCGTCCGAAGAAAATGCTTCTATGGGCTCTATTTGCTATAAACCATCAGCATTTAATAGTGTTAATATTCTTGGCTCTGGCGTTCATTACCGCCCACTTCTTATTGCGGCAAAGAGTAATTCAGAAACCTATGAGGCTGAAGCAGGTTATGTTCTTAATCTTATTAACGAAATAAGAGCTCAGAACCCTAACACAGAGATTGCTGTTCTTACTCAATCGCGACCACATCTCAAAGAATTGCTAACATTAATTAAGAAAAGTGGTGCTCAACTACCAATAGACGCAATAGAGATTAATCAAATTGAAGCAAACCAATCCTTCCAAGACGTTTTATCGCTCGCTAAGGCGCTATTTAACTTCTCTGATAGGGTTGAATGGATAGCTGTATTAAAAGCTCCCTGGTGCGGCTTGTCAATAAACGACCTAACATTGTTATTGGAAAAAGATCATCATTCGACGGTATGGGAGATTATTAACAATTCAATAGTTACTGAAATGCTAAATCAAGAAAGCCAAGTAAGACTTAACCGACTCAGGGTTGTTATAAGCAATAATATTTCATACAGAGGAAGAGTTACACACACATACTTTATAGAGAGCATTTGGAGGCAACTGAAAGGCCCTCAAACAATGATTGATAGTCGAGATTTAGAAAATATTGATATATTTTTTGAATTAATAGAGGAATCAAGCTCTCCATTATCGGTAGATTTTGTAAGACTGGAGAGGAAATTAAAGGAAATTTATACATCGGAGTTGAGCAATGAAATTAATCCAATTAAATTTTTAACAATCCAAAAATCAAAAGGACTTGAATTTGATTGTGTAATTATTCCCAACCTAAATAGACAAAAAAGAAATGAAAATAAGAACTTAATTCTTTTAGACAAAGATATTCTATCAATCAACAAAAATGATGACACTAAAAATTTGTATGATTACCATCGATTTAAAGAAATGAGTCGATTGAAAAATGAACATATCAGATTATTGTATGTAGCAATAACGAGGGCAAAGAATGATTGCTATTTAATAGGCTCTATTTGCGGAAGCAATGATAAAGATCTTAAACCAGAAACAGGAACATTTCTTGAGATGTTATGGCCAATATTAAAACATGAGTACATAGAAGTACATCATAAAAAGAATCATGAAGAATACGGTAATTTTGTACCAAAATTGCGTCGCCTTAAAATTGATCAACTTCAAGATAGTCCCCAGCCCAAAGTAAACATTAAAACCAAAAACCTAGAAATAAAACGCGCTATTGACAGTGAAAACCTCTATACAATAACGGGTAAAATTATACATAAATATTTTGAATTAATTATTAAGTATCAATTAGATATAGATAATATATTATCTAATAAATTAAGTTTTATTAATTCATTATTCCTAGAAAAAAGCTACTCTGAGAATGAAATTAAAATTGCTATTAATTTAATACTTCAATCTCTGAAATGGCTAAAAGATGGTACTGATGGTAGATGGATTTACAGGTTGCATAATGAAGATAAAATAGAATCTAGATACCAAATAACCACTCAAGAAATTGAATGCACATTGATACCAGATCGAGCTTTCATTGAGGGTAATAAGCGTTGGATCATTGACTATAAAACATTATTTTATGACAAAAACATAGATCTGGATATTGAGGCAAAGAAACATTTACCACAGTTAGTGCAGTATGAAAAATTATTTGATGGCACATACAAAATTCAAAAAGCAATTTATTTTGTTGTTCAGGGCCGATTAATTCTTATTTAAAAGTAAATCTTTCAAAATATTCCTCACGAACAACACCCTTTCTTCGATTGAATCAATTGCTATTGAAACCTTAATTTTATTTGGGCCATTCATCTTATATCGTCGATCAGTCTGAATAAGATCAATAATTTTAATTGGGTCAATGTCAACACTCTCACTGAATGTTATTTCAATAGAGGATCTGCTTGCGTCTACTTTTAGGACTTCGTATGAATCAACATCAATTCTAAGCTCATGAAATATAATTAGGCTCTTTGTTTGGTCAGGCATCACACCGAATCGATCGATCAACTCTTCCTTGAGTTCGTTTAACTGATCTCTAGTACTTGCATTCGACAATCTTTTGTAGATAATCAACCTCTCACTCACGTTAGGGCAGTATGTATGAGGTAAAATTGTGGGGGCATGGATATTAATGTCTTTTGTCACGTTTAGCGGTTTATCCAGATCTAATGATTTTCCACTCTTCAATTGTTTTACAGCATGATTTAGCATATCAATATACAAGTTAAATCCAATTTCATGAATTTCTCCGCTTTGATTATCACCTAATAATTCACCAGCGCCCCTTATTTCCAAGTCGTGTATCGCTAAATAGTAACCTGAGCCAAGATCCTCTAATAATTGAATGGCTTCTAGCCTTTTCTTTGCATGTGATGTTATTTTCTTATCCACATCTAATAAAAGGTACGCATAGGCCTGATGGTGTGACCTCCCTACCCTCCCTCTTAATTGATGTAGCTGAGCTAATCCAAATTTATCTGAGCGATTAATAATGATTGTGTTGGCTGTCGGGATATCAATGCCCGTTTCTATAATAGTTGTGCAGAGTAATACATTGATTCTTTGTTGATGAAAGTCTTGCATGACGCGTTCAAGCTCTTGCTCGCGTAACTGTCCATGAGCAACTCCTATTCTAGCTTCGGGTAATAATTCAATTAATTTCTCTCTCATCGACTCAATTGTATTAACTTCATTATGAAGAAAGTAGACCTGCCCTCCTCGATTAAATTCTCGAAGTATTGCTTCCCTAATTACTCCTTTACTGTAATCAACCACAAATGTCTTGATAGATAACCTTTTTTGAGGGGGTGTCGCAATAATAGAAAACTCCCTCAAGCCCTCCATTGCCATAGATAATGTTCGAGGGATTGGGGTCGCTGTTAATGTTAGAACATCAACATTTGTGCGAAATGACTTAAGCTCTTCTTTTTGACGGACGCCAAAACGATGCTCTTCATCAATAATTACAAGTCCTAAATCTTTAAACTTCACATCCGTCTGGAGTAAACGATGTGTGCCAATAATGATATCAACTTGCCCCAGGGATAACTTTTGGATTGAGTCAGCCTGTTCTTTTTTAGTCTTAAAGCGTGATATTTCGTCAATTTTTATTGGCCAGCTTGCAAATCTGTCACAAAAATTATTATAGTGTTGCTCTGCAAGCAGGGTGGTCGGTACTAATATTACAACTTGCTTACCATTCATTACAGATACAAATGTGGCTCGAAGGGCTACTTCTGTTTTTCCAAAACCAACATCTCCGCAGATCAGTCTGTCCATGGGTTTTGTTGACTCCATGTCTTTAATTACGCTCTCAATAGCTTCTTTTTGATCTGGAGTCTCCTCAAAGGGAAAGCCATCAACAAAACGGTCGTAATCTTCTAAATTTATCTTTGAGCTATACCCTACCTTTAATGACCTCTTTGAATATAAATTCAATAAATCTGCGGCTGTATCATGAATTTGTATCAATGCTTTTCTTTTTGCTTTTTCCCAGGCGCCTGAACCTAATTTATGTAGTGGGGCAGTTTCCATTGGTCCACCCGAATATCTAGATATTAAGTGTAATTGAGAGACTGGGACGTAAAGCTTATCTTGGTTGGCATAGTGAAGCTCGAGAAACTCTGTAATACCCTCGCCAAGATCAAGTTCCAATAGCCCTTTATATCGACCCACCCCATGATGCTCATGCACAACAGGATCATCTATATTTAACTCGGTAAGGTCTTTTACAATAACCTCGCTGTTAAAATTTTTATCTCTAGTGGAGCGTTTTGATTGCTTAATGAAGTTTGGAAATAATTCTGTTTCGGTAATCAATACAAATGTATTAGAAGAAAACCCATTATGCAGGGGACTTACAATTAAGCTAAGCTGATTTGTCCCTAGCTGAAACTGTTCCCAGGACTCAATTATTTCAAACTCCATTGCTGATTGCTTTAGAAGATCAGACAAGCTCTCTCTTCTACCTAAACCCTCCGCACAAATTAATGCTCTTTTTTTTTGTTTAGATAAATAGTCTTTTAGCTTTAATAAAGGGGAGTTATCTGAACGAACAACACTAAGATCTGGAAGGCCTTCCAATAACTCATTATTTTTCTTCTTTAACTCAGAATAAGCATTAAGAGTTCTAAAGAAAATATCGGATCTTAATAAAAACTCTTCCGGCTTTAAGATTGGTCTTTCTGAATCGTAAGCATACAATCTAAACCTACTTTCCGCCTCACCCCAATAGGATTGAGCAGATCCAGCTAAGTTACCTAACTTAACAACAATATCTCCTGGGTCCAGATAGTCAAAAATAGTGCTAGTGCTGTCATAGAATAAAGGCAAATACCATTCCATGCCGGCAAAAGGTATGCCCTTGCTGATTGACTTATAAATTTTTGACTTTGAGGGATCCCCCTCAAATTTCTCCCTATAATTTTGTCGAAAAGCGGTAATACCATTCTCATCAAGTGGGCATTCTTTTGCGGGCAATAGTTTGATTTCACTTACCGGGTATAGGCTTCTCTGCGTATCTACATCAAACGTTCTAATAGAATCAATCTCATTATCAAAAAAATCAATACGATAAGGGACGATAGAACCCATTGGAAATAAGTCAATAATGCCACCGCGCATAGCATACTCTCCAGGATTTATTACTTTCTCAACATGAAAATATCCGTTTGAGATTAATCGATCCTTGAAGGTGCCAATATCTACTGTATCGCCTTTGTTAAACTGAAAGCTATATTGCTCGATATAAGCACGTGGTGGCATTCTATGTAAGGCCGTCGATACTGGTAATAGATTTATATCAAACTGTCTTTGCGTCATTTGATAGAGCGTCAAAAGGCGTTCGGAGGTTAAATCTGGATGTGGTGAAATCTGGTCAAACGGCAATGTTTCCCAATCAGGTAAAAGATTGATATTGAGATCTGGATAGAACCAGGAAATCTCCTCTTTTAACTTAATGGCCTCAAACACGCTAGAGGTAATAATATTTAATGCTCGTGCATCACTTTTTAAAAATTTGTTAAAAAATTGTCCTATAGCAATACTATGAGGCAATGAGGACTCAAGAAGAAATTCTTTAGATGAAATATTATTTACTATTGGTGTTGTCATGCATTACTATCTTTATTAATCGTAGCATTATAAACAACAATTTAAACCTAACTGGATTTATGTCATGAATGATAAAGAATTAGTTGCTAATGCGGCTCTAGATTATGTAAAAGACAAAATGATTGTGGGCCTTGGGACTGGGACCACAGCCAATTACTTTATCGACGCATTAGCAAAAAAAATAAAATCCGAAAAACTAACAATAAGCGTAGTAGCGAGCTCAACTGTGAGCCAAGAAAGAGGTAACCAAGCAGGAATCAACTATATTTCAATTGATCAAGTTGAAAGCATTGACCTCTATGTTGATGGCGCAGATGAAATCACAGAGGGCCTGGTGCTATTAAAAGGTAGGGGTTATGATTTAATTAAGGAAAAACTTTTAGCGGCTTCAAGCAAGAAGTTTATCGTTATCGGTGATAAATCTAAAATTGTAGCTAAAATCGGTGAAAAGTTCTCAATTCCTATAGAAATTACGCCAATTGCATGGAAAATAACAAAAAGAATATTTGAGAAAATGTCAGAGGAGTGCATTCTAAGACAAAATACTGCTGGGGATGCATATGCTATTACATCATATGGAAATCTTGTATTGGACTGTCGCTTTAAATACGATGACATTCATGAGTTGTCCAAAATGATATCTGAGGTACCTGGTGTTTTTGAGCACGGGATATTTCTTAGCTTGTCTGATATTGCTATCATTGCCGATAATGGCAAGATAAGAACAATAACTACTAACTGTTAGCGCTAATAACTTTCAGGCCACCCATGTAATTAATTAGCGCGGTTGGTATCTGAATGTCGCCATTCTCTAATTGATTGTTCTCAATAATAGCAACGAGGGTTCTTCCGACAGCTAAACCAGAGCCATTAAGTGTATGTAGTAATTTATTTTTCCCGTCTATGTCCTTAAATCTTGCCTTTAATCTCCTAGCCTGAAAGTCTTCACAATTTGAAATAGAAGATATCTCACGGTAGCATTCTTGTGATGGGATCCAAACCTCAATATCAAATGTTTTTGCGGCTCCAAAACCCATATCACCTTTACATAGCAAAACAACCCTATAAGGTAACTCAAGTTTTTTAAGTATATTCTCAGCGTGGGATACCATATCCTCTAAGGCCTCATAACTCTTATCTGGGTGGGTAATTTGAACCATTTCAACTTTTTCAAACTGATGCTGCCTAATCATACCCTTGGTATCTTTTCCATAAGATCCTGCTTCTGACCTAAAGCATGGTGTTAAGGCCGTGAGTTTTAGGGGTAGTTGATCATTAGATAGTATTACATCGCGAACAAAATTTGTAAGCGTGACTTCTCCGGTTGGAATCAAATACAAAAATTCGTCACTATTGCCTTTCTTGGTGATAAATAAATCGTCTGAAAATTTTGGTAACTGGCCAGTTCCTATTAACGAATCTTCATTAACTAGAAATGGTGTGTAGCATTCCTCATACCCATGCTCACTGACCTGAGTATCAATCATAAATTGACCTATGGCACGATGCAGTCTAGCAATATCTTTCCTCATAACAACAAATCTCGCTCCTGAAAGTTTTGCTCCTAAATCAAAATCCAGTCCATGTAATAAACCAATATCAACATGATCTTTAGGGGCGAAGTTAAAAGATCTAGCTGAGCCAGATTCTCTAATAACTTGATTGCTATGTTCATTAGCGCCATCAGGCACAGACGAATTAGGTATATTAGGAATATCTAACAAGAATACCTGCAAATCATTTTGAATGTTTACAAGTCGATCCTCGAAAGATTTTAGTGAGTCTGCAGTCGAATTCACTTGACTCATTAAGTCGTCAATATTATTTCCTTTTGATTTTTCAATTCCTATTTTTTTTGATACCTGATTTCTGAGCTCCTGGAGTTCCTGGGCATTAATTTGAACAGACTTTCTTTCCTGTTCCAACATATTGAACTTCTCTATGTTTATTTTATAGCCACGTTCCTTTAGTTTAGCTTCAACCTGCTCAGGTTGTTCTCTCAGTATATTAATATTAATCATTTTTTCGGCTCTTTGCTTTATGGTCTTGATCAAGCTTTTTAAGGTAATTGATTTTTTCTAAAATCTTTTTCTCTAAACCTCGATCTGTTGGTTTATAAAATTCTACAGCGTCTAGGCCAGTAGGAAAATAGTTTTCTCCAGCAGCAAATCCTTCTGGCTCATTATGTGCATAGCGATAGTTTTTTCCATAATCTAAATTTGACATTAATTTTGTGGGTGCATTTCTAAGATGCATAGGGACGTCGTAATGGGCTTGATTCGCTACAAAAGACTTAACCTGATTATAAGCCATATAAGATGCATTACTTTTTGGTGCCATTGCAAGATAAATAGTTGCGTTACAAAGAGCCAGCTCCCCCTCTGGAAAGCCTAATCTCTCATATATCTGATAAGACTCTAGAGCAATTGATTGGGCTCGTGGGTCTGCTAGTCCAATATCTTCAATTGCAATCCTAATAACTCTTCTAGCCAGATAGAGGGGGTCGGCTCCACCGTCTAGCATTTTCATTAACCAATAAATTGATGCATTCGGATCAGATCCTCTTACAGATTTATGGAATGCAGATATTTGATCATAAAACTGATCTCCACCCTTATCAAATCTTCTCGTTTTATCTGAAATTATCTTTTCTACTATTATCTTATCAATGGCTATTTTTTGTGGTTGCCCCGAATAAATTATCATCTCAGCCAAATTTAATAAACGCCTTGCATCTCCATTAGCATATGAAATCATTAATTCTTTTGCATTATCATTAACTAAAGTCTCACTTTTTGAAAATGCTTTATTTAAAATTTTTAGGAGCTCATCATCAGAGAGAGACTTTAATATATAAACCTGACAGCGGCTAAGTAAGGCTGAATTTACCTCAAACGATGGATTTTCAGTGGTTGCTCCAATAAACGTAATTAATCCAGATTCTATATGAGGAAGAAATGCATCCTGCTGGCTCTTATTAAAACGGTGAACCTCATCAATAAATAAAATAGTTTTCTTTTGGTGTTGTTCTTTTAGAAACTGAGACTTTTCTATCGCCTCTCTAATTTCTTTTACACCAGATAAAACAGCTGATATAGAGATAAACTCTGAATCAGTAGTATTAGCAATAACACGAGCAATCGTTGTTTTTCCAACCCCTGGAGGTCCCCATAAAATCATTGACGGTAGTTTGCTTGACTCTATAGCAACCTTAAGTGACTGTCCTTCGCCTAAAATTTCAAGCTGACCAACAATTTCATCTAGTATTTTTGGCCTTAATTCTTCTGCGAGAGGTACATTATTGTTCATTGTTTAATTTTTAATTACATCTACATTTTCTGGAATATTAAATAAGAAAGATGCATCATCTACTTTTTTATTTATTTGGAGATTCTTAAAAAGAATGTTTGTGGTTTGTTCGAAATTATCAAGTACTCTCATTTCATTAATTGTATTTTTTTCAAAATGAATTAGGACGCTCTTAAAGGTTGTTTGAGATTTATCTTTTGGAACGGCCTGGAACCAGTCCTTAGAGTCAAGACTCTTAAGGTATATAACGTTAAAAGCATTAGAGATTTCCTCGCTAACAAGAAGCATTGCTGGGCTAACACCCCCTAATTTATCTAATGGGCTTATAACAACTTGCTTCAAGTCTGGATCGTACAAATAAAGCAAGTCTCCATCTGAAATAATTTGACTCTTGAATGGAGTGATGTAATTCCACTTAAATAAATTTGGTTTTTTAAAAGAGAATGTCCCAGACACTTCTTGGACTAAAGCTCCATTTTGATCAATCACTTTTTGATAAAAGTCACCTTGAGCGGACTGCATTTTACTAAGAAGTACTGTTAGGTCATTAACTGTTTCGGCGCCAATATTAAGTGAAATAAATATAAAAAATAAATACTTAATCATTATTTTGTGGAGCAACAATCTCTCGATTACCATTACTCTGCATTGGAGAAACTAGGCCAGCTTTTTCCATATCCTCAATAATCCTAGCAGCACGATTGTATCCAATCCTAAGATGTCTTTGAACGTATGAAATAGATGCTTTTCTAGTTTTTAATACGATCTCAACAGCCTCATCATAAAGGGGGTCTTTCTCCCCAGAGCTATTAGAATCATCTCCTGATGATAAAAATTCGCCCTCATTAGGGTTTAAAATTTCATCTTTGTAAAGTGGCGAACCTTTCGATTTTAAGAAGCTGACAACCTTATGTACCTCTTGATCAGAAACAAAGGCGCCATGGATTCTTACTGGGTATCCAGTTGCCGGAGGCATATAAAGCATATCACCCTTGCCCAAAAGAGTTTCTGCGCCCATCTGATCTAAAATAGTTCGGGAATCAATTTTGCTTGAAACCTGAAATGCGACCCTTGCTGGAATGTTTGCTTTTATTAAACCAGTAATAACATCCACAGAAGGTCGTTGAGTTGCCAAAACTAAATGTATTCCTGATGCTCTAGCTTTTTGTGCAAGCCTGGCTATAAGCTCCTCTATTTTTTTACCCATCACCATCATTAAATCCGCCAACTCATCTATAACAATAACAATTTGCGGAAGACTTTCAAGTGGTTCTGGATTTTCTGGGCTTAATGAAAATGGATTGGTAAGTGGTGCGCCCTGCTCTATAGACTCCTTAAGTTTTTGATTAAATCCCGCTAAATTTCGGACGCCAAATGTTGACATCAACTTATATCGTCTTTCCATTTCCGCAACAGACCAATTCAACGCATGCCCTGCTTGCCTCATATCAGTGACCACTGGGGCAAGTAAATGCGGTATACCCTCATAAACAGAAAGCTCAAGCATTTTCGGGTCAATAAGTATCATTTTCACTTCATTAGATTTAGCTTTATAAAGCAAACTTAAAACCAACGCATTAATGGCGACAGACTTACCTGATCCTGTCGTTCCAGCAATTAAAAGATGTGGCATTTTTGCAATATCTGCGACTTCAGGCTTTCCAGAAATATCTTTTCCTAATGCTACAGTTAATAAAGCGCTGGTATCGGCAAAAACTTTTGAACTCATAATTTCAGATAAGTAAACAATTTGCCTGTTAGGGTTTGGGATTTCTAACCCCATGCATGTTTTTCCAGGGATTGTTTCAACAACTCTTACACTAATTACTGACAGTGCTCTAGCAAGGTCTTTTGATAGGTTAATGACCTGACTTCCCTTAACACCAGGTGCAGGCTCAAATTCATAGCGAGTAATCACAGGTCCAGGCTGCGCTGAAATAACCTTTGCCTCAATACCAAAATCTAGTAATTTCTTTTCAATTAAACGAGATGTAAACTCAATAGTCTCTTTTGACTGTCCTTCAATTTGATTTACAGGCTGATCTAATAAATGAAGTGGAGGAAGCTCGGCGTCGTTGTCCCCGAATAAGTTTGTTTGTTTCTCCTTAATTACACGCGCACTTTCCTTGATGACCATTTTAGAATCAATAATTGCGACAGGAGCCCGATCTTCCAATCTCTTCCTTTCTTCCACAACAAACTCATCACGTTGTTGCTCTAACTTTCTGCCTTCAGTCCTGTCTTGCCAGTCATTAAATTTTTCATACATTGCATAGGAAAGGTTAACTAAAAAATTACCCATACCTTCAGCAATATTTATCCATGACCATCCGGTAAATAAACTAAAACCTATCGCAAAACTAATAATAAGAAAAATTAGTGAGCCTATGTAACCAATAGCTTGCCTCAATAATTCATTTGCCAAATAACCTAACATTCCACCTTGTTCAGATGGTAGCTTTACATCTAAATTGATAATATGGCCAGCTTCAAAGGCTGAGGAAGATAGGAGGAGAAGCAGAAATCCTAGGTAATGAACTAATAAGATATGTTTGGTTTTGTAATCTTCATTTTCAATGCGAGGATAAATCAAAAAAATACTATAAATACTTAAAAAAACTAACCACCATGAAGACATTCCGAAGATATATAAAGACAGGTCTGAGAAATATGCCCCAAAAATTCCTGCTAAATTTGTAATTGGAATGTTGGCATTCACAGCATTGGACCATGAATGGTCCTGAGGGTTATATGTGCCCAGTGCTAGTGTGATATATAGACCAATAAAAAGTAAGGCAAACCATGAGGCCTCACGAATAATCCTGTTAGCTAGAATACGTGGAGTATTTTGGCTGGTTAGGGTTCCTTTGATTATTTTTTTTGATTTTTTACTGGAAAACAATTATGGCCGCTCAATATAGAATTTTAATAAATTATATCAGCATGTCATCTAAAAAATGTCTCCTTGTATATCAATCATTAAAAATTGTAAGGTTTGCGATTTTATTGTTTGATTCATTAACCCTAGTCCACTAAAATTATGAATTAAACTTTAAAATGTCTGAGTAAATCAAATATGTCAAAACATTCACCTTTAATTATCCTTGGTTCTGGCCCTGCGGGCTATTCAGCTGCAGTTTATGCGGCAAGAGCCAACTTAAAACCACTTTTAATTACCGGTATGTCACAGGGCGGACAGCTTATGACAACCACTGGCGTTGATAATTGGCCGGCAGACGCGGATGGGGTAATGGGGCCAGAATTAATGAGTCGATTTGAAAAGCATGCATTACGGTTCAACACTGAAATTATTTTTGATCATATTAATACATGCGACTTAAAAAATAAGCCATTTCGCCTAATTGGCGACAATGACGAATATACATGTGACGCCCTAATTATTTCTACTGGAGCGTCTGCTAAGTACTTAGGGTTAGAAAGCGAAATACAGTTTCTTGGGAGGGGCGTTTCAGCATGTGCAACCTGTGATGGTTTCTTCTTCAAAGAACAGGAAGTTGCAGTAGTGGGTGGCGGAAATACAGCAGTTGAAGAGGCTCTTTATCTTTCTAATATTGCAAGTAAAGTTACTCTAATTCATCGTCGTGATAAGTTTAAAGCTGAAGCGATTATGATGGACAAAGTTCACGAACGTGTTAAAGAAGGAAAGATAATATTAGAAATTTTTCATGAGCTAGATGAGGTTGTAGGAGATGACTCTGGAGTTACAGGAATCAAAATCAAATCCACCAAAACAGGATTAACTAAACTAATAAAGTTAAAGGGAGTTTTTATTGCAATTGGTCACAAACCCAATACAGATATCTTTGAGGGTCAACTGAAAATGGAAAATGGCTACATCGTTACTCAATGTGGAAGACAGGGAAATTTTACTGCAACAAGTATTGAGGGTGTATTTGCAGCGGGAGACGTGCAAGATCATATTTATCGCCAAGCTGTTACAAGTGCAGGTAGTGGTTGTATGGCTGCGCTAGATGCAGAAAGATACCTAACTAAATAATGACTGAGGATGAAGATCTTTTCTCAAAGGAATGTAAGGATGTTACACCCTTAAAAATCAAGTCCAAATTAGTTGAGATTGCAACAAAAAAACCCAAGCCAAAACCTATAGCAAAACAATTCATGCAAGATGAAAAAAATGCATTGATTGACTCCTTAAGCGATGAATATATTAATGCTGGTATTGAATTGGATGAGGATTCTTTCTATATAAGAGAAGGCCACTCTCCAGATATTATCAAAAGATTAAAAAGAGGGTACTGGGCCGTTCAAGGCTCTATTGATCTTCATGGTATGGTCACGGACGAGGCAAAAGCTTATGTAGTTAACTATATCCAGGAATGTAAAAAGAAAAAAGTTCGCTGCATTCGCATTATTCATGGAAAGGGTTATGGTTCAAAAAATAAAGAACCTGTCTTAAAGAAAAAGGTAAGGGGCTGGCTTGCACAAAAAGATGAAGTAATTGCTTATGCTCAGGCACAAAAACATGACGGTGGGAGTGGTGTGGTAATTGTATTGCTTAAGGAGTATTAATCATTGAATGTTTTAATTAAGCATACAGCCTGAGCCGCTATTCCCTCAGCGCGACCAGTAAATCCAAGACCTTCCGTCGTTGTTCCCTTAATGTTAATTTGTGTGATATCACATAAACAATCCTTAGAAATATTTTCAGTCATCTCTTTAAGGTAAGGATAAATTTTTGGCTGCTCACAAATAACAGTAGCATCGATATTGTTAACTACATACCCATTTTCCCGAATCAAACCAACTACAAACCTTAAAATGTCTCGAGAATTCATGTCTTTAAATTCTTTTTTACTATCAGGAAAGTAATGCCCAATGTCCCCTAAGCCTGCAGCACCTAGAAGCGCATCGCTGATAGCGTGAATCAGTACATCAGCATCAGAATGACCCTGCAAACCCAAAGGGAAGTCGATAGTAACCCCACCAATAATGCAAGGACGTCCAGCCACTAATTGATGAACATCAAATCCCTGCCCTATTCTAATCACTTAATTACCCCAACATTCATTGCATCAAATACCGTCCTTATTCGCTCCATATCTTCAGCAAACGTAACCTTGAAGTTATTTATATTTCCCTGAAATATTTTTACTTGCAACCCCAAGGATTCTATTGCTTCACATTCGTCTGTTGGAACACCTTTGAATTGCTCAAGAGCTTTTTTTAAAACTTTATATCTAAACATTTGTGGGGTTTGCGCCAACCAAATCTGGTCGCGATCTTCGGTACCAATGACCATTCTTGACTTATTAACGCGTTTAACGGTATCTGCAACTGGAATAGCCACAATACCTCCCACCTTATGGTTATCTACATCGGAGATAAATTTATTAATCATTGACTCATTAACTCCCAAACGAGAAGCATCATGAACCATAATCCAGTCATCAGGAGAGGCAATGTCTTTAATTGCATTTATAGTATTAAGAACGGTCATGGAGCGAGTCTCTCCGCCTGTTTTGTAGATAGAGGTTTTCAATGAAAAATGATGTTTTAAGTTTTCAATATAAGTCTCATTCGGATTAACCGCTATAGCAATTGAACTAATAGAGGCAACGTTAGAAAAAATATACTCAACCCACTCAATGATTGTCTTGGACCCAATACTTGAAAATTGTTTAGGTATAGATTGACCCATTCTAGAGCTTGCGCCGGCTGCAGGAATAATAAGGTGAATTTTTGCCATTCCAAATTTTAACATGGCAAAAAATTACTGTAATTATTTAATCAGATGAAGTTGAGTTAATCTTGTGAATGGATATATCGGCTCCGTTATACTCTTCTTCGATGGTAAGACGAATACCAAAAACAGTATCTAGTATTTTATATAGAATATAACCACTAATAAGAGCAAAAGTAAGCCCACTAAGTGTGCCAATAATTTGAGAAATTAAGCTAACTCCTCCCATCCCTCCAAAAGCTTTTGTTCCAAATATTCCTGCTGCAATTCCACCCCATGCCCCACATAATCCATGCAAAGGCCAGACACCCAAGACATCATCAATTTTCCATTTATTCTGTGTAAGTGAAAAGGTCCAAACAAATAAAGCGCCAGCAACCAGACCCGTAACCAATGCGCCCAATGGGTGAAATAAATCAGAGCCTGCACAAACCGCAACTAAGCCAGCAAGAGGCCCATTATAAAGAAATCCTGGGTCGTTCCTTCCTATAATTAAAGAAGCGAGTGTGCCTCCAGCTAATGCCATTAATGAGTTGACTGCAACTAAACCAGAAACACCCTCCAAGGTTTGAGCTGACATAACATTAAAGCCAAACCAACCAACAGTTAATATCCATGAACCGAGGGCTAAAAATGGAATATTAGAAGGTGCAAATGCGTGAAGCTTACCATCCTTGGAGTATCGACCATGTCTAGCGCCTAAAACTAATACAGCACCTAAAGCTAACCATCCCCCCATTGCATGAACCACTACTGATCCAGCAAAATCATGAAAAGGTGCTCCAAATTTTTCTGTTAATAACTCCTGAAAGCCATATGCGCCATTCCAAACAATCCCTTCAAAAAAGGGGTATGTAAAACCAACTAATATAAAAGATGCAATTAATTGCGGATTGAATTTAGCTCGCTCAGCAATGCCCCCCGAGATAATTGCGGGAATCGCTGCAGCAAAAGTTAAAAGAAAGAAAAACTTTACAAGGTCGTATCCGCTCTTTTCACTTAACGAGGAGGCAACATCATAAAAATTAACACCATAAGCGAGGCTGTAACCAATAAAAAAATATGCGATTGTTGAGACTGAAAAATCAGCCATAATTTTGGCTAATGCATTCACTTGATTTTTTTCTCTAACTGTCCCCACTTCTAGAAAAGCAAAGCCAGCATGCATTGCAAGAACCATTATGGCTCCTAATAAGACAAATAGAGTATTACTTTGATTGCTTAAACTTTCCATTTTAGATCGACCTTCATCAGATATTTTGTAAGTATATTAATTGAAATTAATAAAATTTTGCACCAAATAAAAAATTAATAACTAAATTGGTGCAAATATTTGTAATTTAAGTATTATTTTGGTGCAAAAATATAAAAATATTTAATAGGTTAAGGATTCATCTAATATATCAAACATATGTTTGATTATTTTTTATTATCGCTCTGCTGTATGGGTATATATTTTTGGTGGGACACAATTTCAAAAAGAGAGATTGCTATCCACCACGGTAAATTATTGGCGCAACAGTTTCGTCTTCAGTTTTTAGATGACTCTGTCTACTGCGGCAAAATTAAACTTTATAGAACGGGTGATAACTGGATCTCAATTAAACGAATCTATTTTTTTAGTGTTAGCACAAATAATGAAGACAGGCTCCATTGCCAGCTTACCCTTACAGGTAAATTATTAACGCACTGGTTTGTACCTCCCTACCCCAATAAATAGTATTAGTTATTGACTTTACAGCTGGAAATTAGCATTTGCATGGACTATAAAGTTTTGTCTTGTAATTGACGATAGTATTCATAAAGCATAATGCTAGCTGCTGAACTGACATTTAACGACTCTACGCCTCGAGCCATAGGGATTGATAAAGTTTTTTTTACCTTAGACAGAAGGATAGGGTTGACCCCTTGCCCCTCGTTACCTATGATAATTGCTATATCTTTTGTTAGCTTTGCATTATATAAAGATTCCCCCTTCATACCGAGCGTGTAACAAGGAAAGTCAAACTGATCGATCACTATCTCAAGACTTTGATTTTCATAACAATCAAGGAAGAATTGAGCTCCTTGACTTCCCCTAAGGGTTTTGGGGGACCATAAATCACTGCAGCCTTTAGACAAAAAAACTGAGCAACTGCCAGTCGCAGCTGCTGACCGTAAAATACTACCTAAATTACCTGGGTCCTGGATATTATCTAAAAGTAAGTTTAATCCATTAGTTTTTTTATATGAGCTGACAGGCATGTCAATCAGAGCAATAATTCCAGTCACAGATTTTAAGTCAGAAATTTTGGTGAATAAATCATGTTGAACAACATGAGTCTTTGCATGTGAGTGTTGATTAATTAATTCATTAATCTCGACAGACTCAATGGAGGCATCTTTAATTAGCTCAACAATTCTTCCACCACTCTCACTATAAGACCTAATCAAATGTGGTCCATCTAAAAGACATTGTCCTAATTCATTCCTTAGGCTGCTATTACCATAAAGCTTCCGAAACATTTTAAATGTAGGGTTTTCAACAGAGGTGATAATCAATTCAGTCATAAGCTTTAGTTTGGAAGAGATTTTAGTTGATACCCGGACTTCTTGAATTGATTAAGGAGCCCATTATCTCCACCAAGATGGGATGCTCCTACCGCAATGAATAATCGATAGTCTCTCATAAGCTCACTTACCCTATCAAAGAATAATATATTACGATCGGTTACAAGTTTTTTCTTCATTTTCAACCACACTACATTTGGAATTAATTTACTAGTTAAGGCTTCATTTATAATAATAATGGTATCTGAATTTTGAGCTAAATAAGCAGACAATAGTTGCTCGTAATCTGATTCTTTTTGTTCTGTAGTTTTTGCTAGTACCTTTTTAAGGAAATTCATTTGTTCCTGAACCGATAAATCGTCTAATACCTGAAAATGCTCCTCTGACGTTTCTATACCGCGAACCTCCAAACCTAAATCTATTGCCTTTGTTTTAAGAAGATTATCAAGATTAAATGGTGTGATGGGCCTCGGTGAATCAAAAATAACTGCTATGAGCCATGGTTTCATCTCAATAACTTTCTCATATTGCATGGTGTGGAAGTCTGCTAAATATTTAACCTTCTCCATCTCACTCTCACTAAGATAAGACTCATACATGATATCGTTGGCCATCAACAGACTGGGGTTAGAAATTTCATCAGCTTCCATCAAAAAAATTTGGCTTAACTTGAGAGCATTTATCAACCCATTATGGATGTTAGAGACTCGGTTGTCGTCTGTATGAATAGTCCCATAAAGATAATGGGTCTTACCATTTGGAGACATGATCTCCCAAAAGTTTGAATGTTGCTGAGCATTCAAACTCGTCGCATAAAAAAATACGAAGCATATTAATATTTTTCTTAGGTTAAGAGTCATTGGTTTAATTAAAGTCTATAAAAATACTTAGGTTTAATAATAACAGGAATCTGATTCCTAGATATCGTATAAGGCGTGAAGAAATCAGGTTAAAATAATGATTCCATATTTACTGTGAAGCGTTAATATGAACTATCTTGATAAAAATATCTTAGAGAAGATACAATTTTATGTAACCACTAAATATCCGTGTGGTTACATCAGCCATCAAGAAGCACAGTCAATTGTAGCTACCCCCTCCAAGAGAATAGATTCAAGTACGTATACAGATCTAATTCAACAAGGATTTAGAAGAAGCGGGCAGCACATATACAAGCCACATTGCCAAGAATGCAGCGCATGTATTCCTATAAGGCTCTGCGTTAAAAACTTCAAAATAAGTCAATCTCAAAAACGCACGTTAAAGAAACATAATCACATTGCAGTTAAAATATTGCCGCTTAACTTTGATGAGGAACATTATGAGCTTTACGTAAGCTATCAAAATAGCCGTCATCGTATAAGCCAAGAAACAGATAATGACATTGCTGATTACAATGATTTTTTGGTAAAGAGTAATGTGGACTCACAAATGATTGAGTTTAGATTTGAAGGTCATTTAATGATGGTTACCATCGTCGATATATTAAGAGGCGGGGTTTCTGCTGTATATACTTTTTATGACTGTAAAAACCTAAAGTTAAGCCTAGGAACATACTCTATCTTATGGCTACTCGATTTCTGTAAAAAAGAAGAATTAGACTACCTTTATCTAGGCTATTGGATCAATGAAAGTCAAAAAATGAAATATAAAATTAATTTTAAGCCATACGAACTAATGATTAATGGCGTATGGCAAGAGCCGACAAACTAATCATCGTGATACAATTTCATTTTCTAATAACAGCATAATTCGAATGAAAAATATCCTAATATTTGGTGTGGGTCTAATTGGTGGCTCAATTGCTCTTAAATCCAAAAAAACTAAACTATTCGAACAAATTATAGCTGTCGAAAGAAAAGGCGGCACAATATTAAGTCCATTTGTTGAATCAGGAATGCTTGATCGCCTTGTAACCAACTTGGAAGATGATGTAGCTCTGGCAGACTTAATAGTCATTGCAACACCTGTGTCACAAATCTCTGAAATATTAGAAAAAATATATCCTTACTTAAATTCTAAAACCCTCATCACTGACGTAGGAAGTACCAAGAAAAATGTAATGGATGATGCCTCAAAAGCTCTTAAAGAAAAATCTATTCAATTTATTGGTTCGCACCCTATAGCGGGCTCAGAGAAGCATGGTCCGGACGCAGCTCAATTAAATTTATTTGAAGGTAAAAATATTGTTCTAACCCCCACGCCTGACACACCAACTCTTATGAGTGAAAAGCTAAATAAATTTTGGTTGGCAATGGGCGGGAGTGTTTCGATAATGTCGCCCCAAGAGCATGATGAGATTTTTTCAACAATAAGTCACCTACCCCACTTACTTGCCTTTAGTCTAGTTAACCTCATTAATAATAAAGAGAAGAAAGAGGTCCTTCTTAATTTTGCTGCCAGTGGATTCAGAGACTTTTCTAGAATTGCGGCAAGCTCGCCTGAGGTATGGCGAGACATCTCAATCAGCAATAAAGATGCCATTCTTATTGACCTAAATTTATATCAACAAGAGCTTCAGAAAGTCATTGCCTTACTAGAAGGTCAAGATCAAGATGGTTTGAAAAAGTATCTTACAGACGCAAGTTCAACCAGACAAAACTGGACTGACACAAAAATTGAATAAGAAGATTTTACAGCCTGCAGCAGAAGTTAGTGGAACTATTACCCTGCCTGGATCAAAGAGCATAACTAATAGAATTTTATTGATGGCCGCTCTTAGCAGCGGCCAAACAACAATAAATAGCCCACTAAAATCTGATGATACGAACCATATGTTGGCAGCACTCAAGCTGCTAGGGGTTAATTATAAAGACAAGGGAAATGATATTGTTATGGATGGAGTTAATCAGAGATTTCCATCATTACAGGCTAAATTATTTCTAGGGAATGCGGGTACAGCTTTTAGACCATTAACTGCGGTCTTATCGATGCTAAATGGGACCTATGAAATATCTGGTATAACACGTATGCATGAGAGGCCAATCAAGGATCTGGTTGATGCACTACGTCAGATTGGAGCCACTATAAACTATGAAGGCACCCCAGGATTTCCACCAATAAAAATTTTACCCAGTAACATTCTTTACAAGTCTCCAATAAGAATAAAAGGTGATGTCTCAAGTCAATTCCTAACTGCATTATTGATGGCCTGCCCTCTTATGGATCAAGATATAGTGATTGAGGTTGATGGCGATCTAATTTCAAGGCCATACATTGATATAACACTCAAGCTGCTCGAGAAATTTGGGATTCATTACGAAAATTTAAATTGGCAATCATTCGAATTAAATCAAAATTCAAAATACAAAAGTCCAGTGGAGATTTTAGTTGAAGGAGACGCCTCCTCGGCTTCTTATTTCTTTGCTGCAGCAGCAATAGCTGGAACTATTGAGGTATTCGGCATTAATGCTGCCAGCATTCAGGGTGACTTAAAATTTCTAAACGTCATAGAAAGAATGGGCGCCTCAATCGAATATCGCTCACATTCGATAAAGGTAGCTCGAGAGAAAAAATTAACTGGACTTAAAATTGACTGCAAAGAAATACCAGACGCAGCAATGACACTTGCTATTATGGCTCTTTTTGCTGAAGGGGAAACCGTATTGAATAATATTGGTAGCTGGAGGGTAAAGGAAACTGATAGAATTTACGCCATGGAGACGGAATTAAAAAAGTTAGGTGCATATGTAACCTCGACGGCCGACTCAATATCAATAAAGCCTCCCAGAATAATTAACGATAATATAGTTATTGATACTTATGATGATCATCGCATGGCAATGTGTTTCTCGTTGATATCGTTAGCGAAGAAAACTGTAACGATCAATGATCCGGGTTGCGTCAATAAAACCTATCCAGAATTTTTTAATGATTTTGAAATGGTCTCTTCATGAAGTTAACGAAACTCCCTTATTTAATTGCCATTGATGGTCCAGCAGGCTCCGGCAAAGGGACGATTGCCAAATTAATTAGTAAAAAACTTGATCTAAATTATCTAGATTCTGGCGCTATCTACCGCATCATAGCTTTAGCTGCTACTAGGGAAAATCTACGCTCAGAACAAGCCCAAGAATTGGTCTCGCTAGTCAAAAAAATTAATATGAGGTTTGAAAGCGAAGAAATATTTCTTAACGAGGAAGTTGTTACTAATGAAATAAGGGCTTCAGAGATCAGCCAATACTCATCTGAAATTGCAGCACACCTACCATTAAGAGCTGAGATATTAAGTTTTCAGCGAGCCTTTTATAAGGGGAATGGTTTAGTTGCAGAAGGAAGAGATATGACCACCATAGTTTTTCCTGAAGCCGATCTAAAAATTTATCTAGATGCGAGCCCACAAGAAAGAGCTAAAAGAAGGTATAAACAGTTGATAGTAAAAGGAAACAATGTTAATATGTCAGACCTTACTTCTGAAATTGAAGCAAGGGATAAGAGGGATATAGAAAGAAAAGTTTCCCCTCTTAAAGTAGCTGATGAAGCAATAATTTTAAACACGGATGATCTTACTATAGATCAAACAGTGAATAAAATTCTTTCCTTTATCACATAATTTTGGCATCAATGGCACCAATCATTGATAATTATTAATTTACCCATCGCTTGATGGGATTATTGTTTAGGGTTAAAAATTTAATGGCAACCACAGAAAAAATAAAAGCTTCAGGAACTGAAAGCTTCGCAGCATTGTTCGAAGAAAGTATGGCGCTTAAAGAGATGCGTCAGGGTGAAATTATTACAGCAGAAGTTATTTCAGTTGAAAGCGATTTTGTTATTGTTAATGCTGGTTTAAAATCTGAAAGCGTCATAAAAACAGAAGAGTTTTTAGATGATAAGGGCGGAATTGAAGTTCAGGTTGGTGATTTTGTTAAGGTTGCAATTGAAAAATTAGAAGATGGTTACGGATCAACTCTACTATCAAGAGTTAAGGCCAAACAAATGCAAGCATGGTTAGACCTAGAAGATGCAATGAATGCAGGCACAATTATTAAGGGTTATGTGAGCAGTAAGGTTAAAGGTGGCTTAAGAGTTACGGTTAATGGGATTATGGCATTTCTTCCAGGCTCTCTGGTTGATAGCAGGCCTGTAAAAGACACCACCCCATTTGAAAATAAAGAATGTGACCTTAAGATTATAAAAATTGATAGAAAAAGGAATAATGTAGTAGTTTCAAGAAAAGCTGTTATTGAAGAACAGCAAGGCACAAACAGAGAATCTGTGCTCGAAACTATCGTAGAGGGCGCCACAGTAAAAGGTATTATTAAAAATATTACGGATTACGGAGCTTTCGTAGACCTAGGTGGAATTGATGGACTTCTTCACATTACTGATCTTGCATGGAAAAGAATTAAACATCCATCAGAGATTCTAAGTGTTGGTGATGAAATTGAAGCGCGAGTCCTCAAATATGATCAAGAAAAAAATCGTGTTTCGTTAGGGTTAAAACAGCTAGATGATGATCCATGGGTTGGCCTTAATAGACGATATCCAGTAAATACCCGTCTATTTGGTAAAGTTTCAAACCTAACTGATTACGGAGCATTTATCGAAATTGAAACAGGAATTGAAGGCCTTGTTCACGTTTCTGAGATGGACTGGACTAACAAAAATATCCACCCATCAAAAGCCGTCCAACTAGGGGATGAAATTGAAGTTATGATCCTAGAAATTGACGAAGACAGAAGAAGACTTTCTTTAGGTATGAAGCAATGCCAAACAAATCCATGGAACGAGTTTTCAACTAAACATAATAAAGATGACAAAATTTCTGGGAGCATTAAATCAATAACAGACTTTGGAATATTCATAGGTTTAGATGGTGGGATTGATGGATTAATACATTTATCTGACATTTCATGGGCCGAGTCTGGCGAGGAAGCTGTTCAGAAATACAAAAAAGGTGATGAGGTTGAGGCATTAATTATCTCTATTGATGTTGAGAAGGAAAGAATCTCATTGGGAATTAAACAGTTAACCGAGAACCCAAATCCAGAATCTGAAACAACAGCTAAAGAAGAAGATAAGCCTGCTAAAAAGCCTGCTAAAAAAGAAGCTAAGAAAGAATCAGTGTCTGATGAGCCAAAAAATGGTGGGACTACCAACCTAGGTGCACTTCTTCAAGCAAAGCTTGACGATAAAAAATAATGACTAAATCAAAACTCATTAATCTTTTAGCTAGTCGATTTTCACAATTAGTTCATAAAGATGCAGAGCTTTCTGTAAAAACAATCCTTGATGCAATGAGTAACGCATTAATTAAAAAACAAAGGATTGAAATAAGAGGCTTTGGGAGTTTTAGTTTAAATTATCGACCACCGCGCCTTGGAAGAAATCCAAAATCAGGAGAAAAAGTTAACGTTCCTGAAAAATATGTGCCACATTTTAAGGCGGGTAAAGAGCTTAGATCAAGAGTTGACAAGTAATTCATACATCAATACATTAAAAGCATATCTCCCAAAAGATATGCTTTTTTTTTAAAATTAAAGTAATGTTCGCTTATGGTTGAATTTGAATTTTGGTGGCTTCTAGTAATTCCATTCTTTTTTGGTTTGGGCTGGTCTGCGGCCAGAATTGATATTCGTCAAATTATCTCAGAGAGCACAGACTTTCCATCGTCACTTTTTAAGGGACTTAACTACTTAATCAAGAACCAGTATGAAAAAGCGGCAGAATCCTTTGGGGACGCTTTGAAGATTAACAACGAATCGCTAGAGATACATTTTGTCCTAGGTAGTATTTATCGAAGAAATGGGCAGCTCGATAAAGCAATTAATCTTCATATTGAGCTACTTGATACTAGGGAGCTAAATACCAAGCAAAGAGAGTCAGTTAAGGCTGAGCTAGCTCTTGATTACTTTAAGGCGGGATTATACGACCGAGCTGAAGAGCTTCTCCTACAATTAAACAAAGAAAATTACCACCAGTTCTCTCTAAACACTTTACTCGAAATTTATAGTAAAGAAAGGGAGTGGAATAAGGCAATTGAGACAGCTACTCAACTAGAAAAAATTTCAGGAGTATCATTTAGGGACAATATAAGTCAGTTTTATTGTGAAATTGCTGTGATTTTTATACTCGAAAAAAAGAATGCTTTAGCAAAAGACTCATTAATGAAGGCTCTTGATGAATACAAAAACTGTGTCAGAGCAAATATTCTCCTTGGTGATGTTAGTGAGGTAGAAGGGAAGTTTGAAGAGGCTATTTCATATTGGAAAAAGATTGAGTATCAACAACCAGAATATCTAGGGCTTGTTGCATCTAAAATTCTTAGCGCATATCAGCGCATAAATATGCCTAATGAGGGAATTGCAGTGCTCTCTAGATACTACGAGCTTTATAAACTTAAAACATTGTCAGGTGTTTTGTACGCAGCAACAATGTCGAACGAAGGACCTGAAAAGGCAGAAAGCATGGCTCGGAATGAATTAATTCAAAGGCCAAGTCTATCAGCGCTTGATCAGCTATTTGAGGCTCAAGCAATTGGTAAAACTAATGAAATAAGCAATATTGAGCTAATTCAACAAACTATTAAGAATGCAATTGGTGATCGTAGATTTTACGCCTGTAAAAAATGTGGGTTTAAAGCAAGGCAGTTTCATTGGCAATGCCCAGCCTGTAATGGATGGGAGTCCCTACCCTCTGAGCCAATAGATATTATCCTTGACAATAAAATATGATATTAAATAACCCAAAACTATTTGTTGCACTAGATTTCGATACTCTTGAAGATGTAAAAGAGTTCGGACAGAAAATAACGCCTGAGAAATGTGGCGTTAAAGTAGGTAAAGAACTGTTTACCTTAGGCGGCCCTTCTATTGTGGAGTGGTTTCAAAATAAAAATTTTGATGTTTTTTTAGATCTCAAGTTTCATGATATTCCAAACACAGTCAAAAAGGCCTGCTATGTAGCATCAAAACTTGGAGTATGGATGTTAAATGTTCATGCTATGGGTGGTAATGAAATGTTAAATGCGGCCAAGGAAGGTGTGGATCAGTCAAATGAAGATCCATATTTAATTGCCGTCACTATTCTAACAAGCATGAACAACAAAGACCTAAATGATATCGGAATTATGCATTCTGTAAGCGATGAAATTTTAAAGTTAGCAATGAATGTTGCATCCCATAAGCTCGACGGAATAGTTTGTAGTGCAAATGATATTAGGGATATTAAGGCCTTTCTCCCGAAAAACTTTGTATATGTAACACCTGGGATCAGACTAAACTCAGAAGAACAAGATGATCAAAAACGAATTATGACACCAGAAGCTGCAATTCAAGAAGGCTCCAATGTTCTTGTAGTAGGTCGCCCAATCACAAGATCTAAAACGCCAGATGATGTAATAGAGGAAATACTTAAACGAATTAGTTAGAGTTTTGACTCAACATTTCATCAATACTAATCTGCTCTAAACGTGTCATTAAATGAGTGTACTGAGAGATAGTCACTATATCTTTATGAATAAGATTGATTGACTTAAAATCTGATTCTCCGTAAAAGCTTGCAATTTTTGATGTTAGGTTTGGCATAACCGGCGCATAGTATATTGAAAGTATCCTAAAACTCTGCAAAGCAGCTGAGCATATCTGATGAAGTGGGGACATAGAGACTTGTTCTGCTTCATTTTTTGCGAGAATCCAGGGCGCTAATCGGTTGACATATTCATTCACCCTTTCGGTAAAAGACATTAATAATCGATTTAATTTACTAAATTGCCTGGCCTCATAAAGCCCAACAACCTCTTCTTTTATAGCAAGTAATTCATTTATAAGCTCATGGGACTCGGTATGCGTAATTTTTTCGGCTGAAATAATAGTATTGCTAAAGTACTTAGTAATAAAGCCGGATGTTCTACTAGGTATATTAATAAATTTACCAACTAAATCACTATTAACTTTCGCAAGAAAATCATCTAGATTTAGATCGATATCCTCCATTGAGTCATTAAGTTTAGAAAAGTAATAATATCTTAGGTAGTCAGGATTTTTTATTGTATCTAAATAACTACGCGCTGTTACAAAGGTGCCACGTGACTTAGACATCTTCTCATTGTTAACCGTCAGAAAACCATGAGCATAAATTTTTGTAGGTGTTCTATAGCCAGAAAAAGAAAGGGTTGCTGGCCAAAATAGCGCATGAAAATATAAGATATCCTTACCAATAAAGTGTATTAACTCAGTTTCACTACCCTCTTTCCAATACTCATCGAATGACAAGTTTCTGTCATCTGCTAACTTCTTAAAACTCGCCATATAGCCAATTGGAGCATCTAGCCATACATAAAAAAACTTTCCAGGGGCATCTGGAATTTCGAAACCAAAATACGGAGCGTCTCGTGAGATGTCCCAGTCGGACAATCCTGCTTTAAACCATTCTTTAAGCTTGTTGCTTGCTTCGACCTGGAGCGTTCCAGAGTTTGTCCACGCATCCAAAAATTCTTCGCACTCAGAAAGTTTAAAGAAAAAATGATCTGTTTTCTTTTTTATTGGTGTGGTGCCTGAAATGACCGAGTAAGCGTTAATTAATTCAGTAGGATTATATGTTGACCCACAAGACTCGCAAGAGTCCCCATATTGATCCATGGCTTTACATTTAGGGCATTGTCCCTTAATAAAGCGATCAGGTAAAAACATTTCCTTTTGACTGTCATAGAACTGCTCAATCTCTTTCATTTCTATTTTATTATTTTTAACTAGAGCCTTATAGATAGACTCGGAAAGTACTTTGTTTTCAATAGAATTAGTTGAGTAAAAGTTATCAAATGAAATATTGAAATCTGAAAAATCTTGGGAATGCTCTTTATGCACCATATCAACCAACTGTTCTGGGGTAATATTTTCTTTCTCGGCTCTCAGCATAACTGGGGTGCCGTGGGTATCATCTGCACATACGTAATACAGATCATTTCCAGCTAACCTTTGGTGGCGACACCAGATATCAGTTTGAATGTATTCGACTAGGTGCCCAAGGTGTATACTGCCATTTGCATATGGTAACGCTGATGTAACAAGAATTTTCCGCATTGACTTCATTCGAGGTATTTGTTTAATAAGGGAATATTCTATCAAATTACCAACCCAATCACATTAGTTAAAATAATTTTTTAGAAAGAAGTAAGCTATGGAAGATAAAATTAAAGAAATATTATTAAACCTAACTCATGTCAATTATGAAGAAAGTTTTATAAAAGAAAGAAATGTAAGGTCAATTTCAGTTCAAAAAGATAAGGTTGAAATTTCTATTGAACTAAACTTTCCAATTGTTTTGCTAGAAAATGAATTTAAAGCTCTTATTGCTAATGAAATAGAGACGCTAATAAAGATTCCAGTTCAAATTTATTTAACTCAAAAAATTAAGAGCCATCAAGCACAGAAAGGCATTAGCCTGATAAAGGGAGTTAAAAATGTAATTGCAGTAGCGTCTGGTAAGGGTGGGGTTGGAAAATCATCCACTGCTGTTAATCTTGCCTTGGCTTTAATGAACGAAGGCTCAAGGGTGGGTATATTAGATGCTGATATTTATGGGCCAAGCCAGCCTCAGATGCTAGGCATTAATCAAAAGCCTGAGAGCAAAGATGGTAAATCTATGGAGCCTCTTATTGCTCATGGGCTGCAAGTTATGTCTGTTGGCTTTCTAGTGGATCAAGAAACACCTATGATCTGGAGGGGCCCTATGGTAACTAATACTCTGGAGCAGTTACTAAAAGAAACAAACTGGGATAATCTTGATTATTTAGTAATTGACCTTCCTCCAGGCACGGGAGATATTCATCTGACATTAGCGCAAAAAATTCCAGTAACAGGGGCAATAATAGTCACCACACCTCAGGACATTGCACTCTTGGATGCTCGAAGAGGTTTAAAAATGTTTGAGAAAGTAAATGTTCCTATTATAGGAATCGTAGAAAATATGTCGACCCACATTTGCACTAATTGTGGGCATGAAGAGCATATATTTGGCCATGGAGGGGGAAATAAAATGTCGATTGACTACAACACTCTTTTATTAGGAAATCTACCTCTAGACATCTCCATAAGAGAGCAACTTGACAATGGGAATCCATCGGTAGCTGCAGATCCAACCAGTAAAATTTCAAAAATTTACCAGACAATTGCTCAAAAAGTTGCATATAAAGTTTCAGAGCTCGCTGAGGATCACAGCGGAAAATTTCCAAATATTGTTATTCAGAATAGCTAAACTAAGTCGTAAGTTAATACCTTGACATTATTATTAGCGGAAATCAGTGAGGCTGGAGTTAAATTTTCATTAATCCATGCCTGAAAGGCTTTTGCTTTATTTTTTCCAGTGACAAGAAAAATAATATCCCTGGCATTAGTTAATCCTCTAACAGTTAATGAAACTCTTTCACTGGGTAGCTTTGGGGCATTATAGACTGGAATTACCGACCTACGATCGTCCCATTCGTGCCCAGGAAAAAGGCTTGCAATATGTCCATCTTCGCCAAAGCCTAATAATACTAGATCAAATTTCGGTGCTTTAAGAACGATATTCTCATACTCACTTGCTGCCTTTTCGTTTCCAATTTCTCCGCGAATAGGAAATATTTGTGTGGAAGGGATATTGCAGTGCATAAACCAACTTTCAGAAGCCATCACACTATTTCTTTCGGAATTATTCTCAGCTAGGCATCGTTCATCGCCGAAGTAAACATACCAGGCCGACCAGTCAGTCTGTGCCTTTGCTAATTTTGAGTATATGGACTTAGGAGTGCTGCCCCCACAAAGAACAATTGAAAATGAGCCTCTCTCCTCAATTGCTTTATTTGCTAAGTTGGCAATGATTGAAGCTGCAGAGTCCTCAAACTCCGACTTCTCTTTAAATGATTGCTGAATAATGTTATGTCGTTCCATGAATTTCTCAAGATTAATGAAATTTCCTTGTTGGTATTTGCTATAATTGCGAAGTCAAAAAATTAGCAAGAAAAATAATCCAAAAGATTAACAAATTTTACACTTATACAAAAGGAATAAAATGAAAATAGCAATGCTAGGTCTCGGAAAAATGGGTGGCAATATGTCTGCAAGGCTTATTAGGAATGGGATATCGGTTGTAGGATACGACAATAATAAATCTATAGTTACACAGCTTGTAGATAATGAAAACCTGATTGGAGCCGACTCAGTCTCCGATGCGCTATCAAAATTAGATGGGCAGAAGATAGTATGGATGATGCTCCCTGCAGGTGAAATTACGGAAATGCAAATTGCAGAACTTATCCCTCAACTAAGTCCCGGAGATATCATTGTTGATGGTGGTAACTCAAACTATAAGCACAGTGTAAAAATGGGGAACATGCTTGCAGAGCATCAAATTGGTTTTATGGATTGTGGAACCTCTGGAGGTGTATGGGGTTTGGATAACGGTTATTGCTTGATGGTTGGTGCAACCCCTGAAGTCGCTAAAGCAGTAGAGCCAGTCCTTCGTGCTTTAGCTGTAACTCCTCAAACTGGATGGCTTCATGCTGGGCCAGTTGGGTCAGGTCATTTTACAAAAATGATTCACAATGGAATTGAGTACGGAATGATGGAGTCCTTCGCTGAAGGGTTGGAGCTTTTAAAGGGTAAAGAAGAGTTTGGACTGGATATCGCTAAGATAACAGAATTATGGCGCCATGGATCGGTTGTTAGAAGTTGGTTGCTTGATTTAACTGCAGAAGCTTTAAAGGCTGATCAAACGCTTGAGGATATTGCCCCATTTGTAGCCGACTCTGGTGAAGGGCGATGGACAGTAGTAGAGTCAATAGAACAAGGTATACCATGCCCTGTATTAACGCTTGCACTCCAAGTAAGATTTAGAAGCCAAGAAAAACAAAAAGGATATGGCTATAAAATATTATCTACAATGAGGAATGCCTTTGGTGGTCACGTGATGAAGAAAAAAGGTTAATTTAACATGGGTGAAAATTCTACATTAGTTCTATTTGGTGCCAGAGGTAATTTAGCTAAGATCAAATTAATTCCTGGCTTATTTCATCTTGATGAGTCGGGTAAATTACCAGAAGGAATGAAGATCTTATCTATTGGTCGTCAGAAGATTGAGGATGATGTCTGGAAAGCTGAAATAAAAGAAATGCTTGACGTTAAATTTAAAAAAAAATATGAGAAAAATGTTTTTGATAGATTTATAGCTAGGAATTTTTATCATGCGAATGAGCCTGAAGATCCTGACGCTTTCAAAAGGCTGTCGAACAAGTTACTGAACAGTGGAGATTTTTCAAAAAATATAGCATTTTTTCTTTCAGTTCGCCCATCAGACTTTTCAACTATTGTTGATCAGTTAGCAGCAGAAAATTTATTGAAGGAAGATGGGTTCTGGAAAAGAGTTCTTATTGAAAAACCATTTGGGACCAATCTTGAAACTGCGATTGAGCTTCAAAAGTCAATATCAAGACATTTGGCTGAAACTCAAATATATAGAATTGATCATTATTTAGGGAAGTCAGCCCTTCAAAATATTCTAATGACACGCTTTAATAATGCCATTCTTGAGCCTCTCTGGAACAAAAATTATATTGATCATATCCAAATTACCAACCATGAAACATTGGGTGTCGGAGAAAGAACAACATTCTACGACTCAACGGGCGCACTAAGGGATATGATCCAAAGTCATCTATTGCAAATGTTAGCATTGACGGCTATGGAAAAGCCAGCCTCTTTGAATCCAGATGACATAAGAAAAGAAAAAATTAAATTATTAGAATCAATAAATCCCATACCTATTAATGAAATCGAAAAGAATGCATTTCGAGCACAGTATTCAAAGGGTACCTCGAACAGCGAAGGTAATGTTTTGGGTTACCTTGAAGAACTAGGAGATGATAAAAGTGTAGTAGAGACCTATGCTGCCCTCAAGCTATTTATAAATAATGAGAGGTGGAATGGAGTTCCAATATATTTACGAACCGCTAAAAGAATGCATGAAGCGGGAACCTATATATCAATTAAATTCAAAAACAAAGACGACCTTGTTAAGACTGATAAAAGCAATTGGTTGGTAATCAGCATCCAACCAAGAGAAAGCACGCACTTCGAGATCCAAACTAAAACACCGGGTCTTGACGACTCACTTATGAGAACAACAAGGCTTGAGGGTTTGAATAGAATTGATGGGGATGAAACTATAGATTCTTACGAAACTCTGATGTTAGATTTAATGAGCGGAAATCAATCAAGATTTCTTCATATTGATGAGGTTAAAGCTGCCTGGTCATTGGTTGACCCTGTTATTGTGGAATGGGTTAAGGATAAGAATAAAGTGCACCAATACCCTTCTGGAAGCGGTGACCCTATTGAGTCAAAGATAATATTCGAAAATCCTGATCAATTCTGGCGAAAAAGCATCAATAATTAATTAAAAAGAAATAATCTTTTTTATATTGATATACAATGCAAAAAAAGCATCAATTTAAGGACATGAATGTCAATAAAGTCAGATAACTGGATACGAAGGATGGCGATTGAGCATGATATGATTTCGCCATTCGAGCCGGAAATGGTTCGTGAAATTAATAATGAAAAGATCGTATCATATGGAACGTCAAGCTACGGTTATGATATCCGTTGTGCTCCAGAGTTTAAGGTCTTTACAAACATCAACAGCACAATTGTAGACCCGAAAAACTTTGATCCTAATTCATTTGTAGAGTTTAACGACACCTACTGTATTATTCCACCAAATTCATTTGCCCTAGCAAGAACAGTCGAATACTTTAAGATACCAAGAAGCGTTTTAACAGTTTGCGTAGGAAAATCAACCTATGCTCGCTGCGGGATTATTGTGAATGTAACGCCCTTCGAACCAGAATGGGAAGGTTATGTCACTTTAGAATTTAGCAATACAACCCCTTTACCAGCTAAAATTTATGCTGGGGAAGGCTGTGCTCAGGTCCTATTTTTTGAGTCAGATGAAGTTTGTCGAACTTCATATAAGGACCGTAATGGAAAATATCAAGGCCAAGTTGGCGTAACCCTTCCTAAAATATAACTATGAAATTTAACTTCCCAATCATTATTATTGACGAGGACTATAGGTCAGATAACTCATCAGGTCTCGGAATTCGTGTGTTGGCAAAATGCATTGAGAAAGAAGACTTTGAGGTCATCGGAGTTACTAGTTACATTGACTTATCATCATTCGCCCAACAGCAAAGTCGCGCATCCGCATTTATTCTTGCCATCGACGACGAAGAATTTATTGAAGAAAATCCAAAAGCATTGGCTAGTCTTAGTAAGTTTGTAGAAGAGATACGATACAGAAATGAAGAAATACCTATTTTTCTTCATGGAGAAACAAGAACCAGCCGTCATATTCCAAACTCAATTCTTAAGGAATTAAATGGTTTTATTCATATGTATGAAGACACTCCAGAGTTTGTCGCAAAATTCATCGTACGTGAAGCAAAAAATTATCTAGACAGCTTAGCCCCACCATTCTTTAAAGCTCTTACTCATTACGCCATGGATGGCTCATACTCATGGCACTGCCCTGGTCATTCCGGTGGTGTAGCTTTTCTTAAATCTCCCGTAGGTCAAATGTTTCATCAATTCTTTGGTGAAAATATGCTCCGCGCGGACGTTTGTAACGCTGTTGCAGAGTTAGGTCAGCTGCTTGACCATACTGGCCCGGTCGAAGCATCTGAAAAAAATGCCGCTAGGATTTATAAGGCAGATCATTGTTACTTTGTTACAAATGGGACCTCTACGTCAAATAAAATGGTTTGGAATTACACAGTAGCGCCAGATGATATTGTAATTGTTGATAGAAATTGTCATAAATCAGTACTGCATGCAATTATTATGACGGGCGCAATACCTATTTTCCTAATGCCAACTAGAAATCATTTTGGAATTATTGGGCCAATACCGAAGGAAGAATTTAGCTGGGATCGGATTAAAGAAAAAATAGAAAATAATCCTTTTATTAAAGATAAAAGTGCTAAGCCCAGAGTTTTAACAATAACTCAATCGACTTATGACGGCATACTTTACAACGTTGAAGAGATTAAAGAATTGCTAGATGGAAAAATAGATGTACTTCACTTCGATGAAGCTTGGTTACCTCATGCCTCATTCCATGACTTCTATGGAGACTATCATGCCATAGGAGCAGATCGACCTAGATGCTCTGAAAGCCTTATTTTTTCTACGCAATCAACACACAAACTATTAGCTGGTTTAAGCCAGGCATCGCAAATTTTGGTACAAGATGCATTAATGAATAAACTAGACAAAGAATTATTTAATGAGTCTTATTTAATGCACAGCTCAACAAGTCCACAATATTCGATTATTGCAAGCTGTGATGTCGCCGCAGCAATGATGGATGAGCCAGGTGGAACGGCACTAGTAGAAGAGTCAATTATGGAGGCACTTGATTTTAGGCGCGCCATGAGAAAAGTAGATCAAGAATGGGGTGATGATTGGTGGTTTAAAGTTTGGGGGCCTGATGATCTCTCAGAAGAGGGTATTGAGGAAAGAGCTGCTTGGATGTTAAATAACAATGATAAGTGGCATGGCTTTGGTAAGTTAGCACCTAATTTCAATATGCTTGACCCAATAAAGGCTACTATTATTACTCCGGGGTTGAATGTTGAAGGTGAATTCGATAGTAATTTTGGTATTCCTGCAGTAATTGTTACAAAGTACCTTGCTGAGCACGGAATTATTGTTGAAAAAACAGGTTTATATTCATTTTTTATTATGTTTACTATTGGTATTACAAAAGGCAGATGGAATACATTGGTCGCAGCACTCCAACAGTTCAAGGATGATTACAACAAAAATCAACCTATTTGGAAGGTGCTTCCTGATTTCAGTCAGAAATATCCAAAATATGAAAATATTGGACTTAAGGATTTGTCAGACCAAATTCACACAGTTTTTAAAGACAATGATATTGCTCGGCTTACAACTGAAATGTACCTTTCTAATATGATTCCCGCAATGAAGCCGGCAACTGCTTTTGCAAAAATGGCTCACAAAAGAATTGAAAGGGTTCCAATTGATGACCTAGAAGGCAGGATCACCGCTGTCCTTTTAACTCCTTATCCGCCTGGAATTCCACTATTAGTTCCTGGCGAGCGTTTCAATAAAATTATTGTTGATTATCTTAAATTTGCAAGGTCATTTAATGATAAATTTCCTGGATTTGAGTCAGACAATCACGGCTTAATTAAGAACCATATCGATGGAAAACTCACCTACTATGTAGATTGCGTTATAGACGAGTAGTTTTTTTAATAAGGTCTACAAAGCAATAGTCTATATTATCCACAGTTTTTCCAGGGACTGATTCTGCTACTACCCATTCATCCTTACGATATTTCGGAAAAAATGCATCTCCATCAATGAAAAGACTTACCTCTGTTAAATATAAATGAGTTGCGATAGGCATAGCCATCTCGTAAATTTGCTCCCCGCCAATAATAAAAATATTAGGCTGGTCACTAGTTATATTAATCGCCTCTTCGAGAGAATTAACAATTGTTACCCCATTAATCGTCAAATCTCTATTCCTTGAAATCACTATGTTTTGTCGATCCTTAAGGGGTTTACCAATAGAGTCGAATGTTTTTCTACCCATAATAATAGGATGATTTATTGTTAATTTTTTAAATCGCTTAAGATCATCTGATATATGCCAGGGCAGCGTATTATCAATACCGATAACATTATTTTTTGACATTGCAGCAATGACTGATATTTTTCTCATTAAACGGCTACGGAGCCCTTAATAAGAGGGTGCGGATCATAACCACCTAATTCAAAATCTTTATACTCAAAATCAAAAATACTATCAACATTAGAATTAATTTTCATAATTGGTAATAGCTTTGGTGGTCTTAATAGCTGCTCATTAACCTGCTCAATATGGTTTAAATAAATATGAGCGTCGCCTAGTGTATGGATAAAGTCCCCTACTTTTAAGTTACAAACGTGAGCTATCATCATTGTTAGTAGAGCATATGAGGCTATATTAAAAGGTACACCTAAGAAAATATCCGCACTACGTTGATATAGTTGACATGACAATCTTCCGTCAGCTACATAGAATTGAAAAAAAGCATGGCAAGGCGGTAGCTTCATATTTTCAATATCACCAACATTCCATGCTGACACTATTAGGCGACGCGAATCAGGGTTGTTTTTAATTTGACTTATTAACACCGATATCTGGTCAATTGATTGATTGTTAGATGATGTCCAGCTCCTCCATTGATGACCATAAACAGGACCTAGATTTCCATCAGCATCTGCCCAATCGTTCCATATAGAAACGCCGTTATCTTGAAGATACTTAATATTAGTATTGCCGGACAAAAACCATAGAAGCTCGTGAATAACAGACTTTAAATGAATTTTTTTTGTTGTTAATAAAGGAAACCCAGCCTCCAAATCAAATCTCATTTGATAACCAAAAATAGAAAGCGTTCCTGTACCCGTTCTATCTTCTTTTTTTTCACCCTGCGTTATTACATGATTTAACAGATCTAGGTATTGCTTCATTTAGGTATTTTCTCGAATGAAGCTCTTGATGGCCTCCACGTCATTGTTAAAAACCTCAAATTCCTGATCTAGTAACTCTATATCTTTTAATGCAGAAGGCCTTTGTGGTTTTATCCCAATCGCTTCAATGATTGATTCCTCGAATTTAATTGGCAATGCTGTTTCTAGAGCTAACATGGGAACATTGATATCGAAATGATCAAGCGCAGCTTTAATACCATCTGCGGTATGAGTGTCAATGATAATATCAAAACGCTTGAAATAATTAGCAATTAATGAAATTCTATTTTCATGCTTACTAGATGACGAGATAAAGCCAAAAGAACCGATACGTTGAAACTCATCCGGAGTTAAACTAAAAGCACCCCCTTGATCAATTTTCTTCCAATAAGCAGATAATTTATTAGGGTCTCTTTGTAATAAATCAAAAATAAATCGCTCAAAATTTGATGCCTTGGAAATATCCATAGATGGGCTCGAAGTTTGAAATGTATTTTCTGATGTGCGTGGTTGATAATTTCCGGTCTTAAAAAACTCATCTAAAACATCATTCTCATTTGTGGCGACGACCAGATTTCTAATTGGTAAACCAGTCATTCGAGCGATATGACCGGCACAAATGTTACCAAAATTTCCGGTTGGGACAGTGAAGTCAACCTGTGTCTGATTATCTGATGTGACATCAAAATAGCCTTTAAAGTAATAGACTACTTGGGCTAATATTCTTCCCCAGTTAATTGAATTCACGGCACCAATTTTATTTTCTGCCTTAAAATTTAGGTCGTTTGATACCGCCTTAACAATATCTTGACAATCATCAAATACACCCTTAATAGCTATATTAAATATATTTTTATCTTTTAGGCTGAACATTTGAGCGGCCTGGAATGCGCTCATCTTCTGATAAGGTGATAACATAAAGACCTTTATTCCCTTTTTTCCTCTCATTGCATATTCTGCAGCAGATCCAGTATCGCCTGATGTTGCACCAAGGATATTCAAGGTTCTATTTTTCTTACTCAGAAGATATTCAAATGTGTGCCCTAGGAACTGCATAGCTATGTCCTTAAAAGCTAATGTTGGCCCATTTGACAATGAGAGCAAATAAAAATTATTTTCTAGCTTTAAGGTTGGTGTTATTTCGCTAGGATCCTGACTCTCCCTGCTATAACCATAAACGTCCGCAGTATATGTTTTATCAACAATCACCCTTAAATCACATTCCGGAATGTCATCTATAAATCTTTTAAAGATAAAAAATGCTAGGTCTGGATAAGACATACTCCGCATTTCTGCGAGATCACTTTCATTAAACTTAGGATATTGTTCTGGTAAATAGAGTCCACCATCTGGCGCTAGGCCACCAAGAAGAACTTCAGAAAAATTTAATTTTGGCGATTGTCCTCTAGTTGAGATATACATCATATTTTTATATCTTTCTTTGATTTATTTATTTAATGATTCAATTCGGATTTTAATTATTTTATTTTTATTTTCCGGAAGCGACTCAATTTCATTGATAATTTTATTCATAACTTCTTCGATTACTGGGGATGTAATCAGAATAATATCTACATCTTTTGCATTCTCTTCCACTTCTTTTTGTGTCATGGCATCAATGGAAATTGAGTGCTTAGCAAATATACTTGTTATCCTCGCGAGCAATCCTGTCATATTGGACATAGTCATTCTGAGATAGTACTCACTTATAACCTCATTGATATTTAACAAGCGCTTAGGTTTGATATGTTCTGGTTTAAACCCAAGAACAGGCACTCTTTCTTCTGAATTTATTTCAGATTGTCTAATAATGTCAATAATGTCTGCTACAACTGAACTTGCAGTCGCCTCTGAACCAGCACCCGCGCCGTAATAAAGAGTAGGTCCAACCATATTACCTTTTACAAGCACAGCATTCATAGGGCCGTTAACGTTAGCAACGAGACGTTTTTCTGGGACAAGTGTGGGGTGAACTCTTAGCTCCACTGCATCTTCATGGCACTTGGTAATTGCTAATAACTTAATCCGGTAGCCAAGCTCTTCTGCGTAACCTATATCAATGCTATCAAGGCTACTGATACCTTCAATGTATACGGCGTCGAAGTTTATTGGTATACCAAATGAGACCGATGCTAGGATTGTTAATTTATGAGCGGCATCAATACCTTCAATATCAAATGTTGGATCAGCTTCTGCAAAGCCTAATTCTTGAGCTTGTTTAAGTGCGGTTTGAAAACTTAGTCTATTTTCTCTCATTTCCGTTAATATATAATTGGTTGTGCCATTAATAATGCCTGCCACCCACTCAATTTTATTTCCAACTAAACCTTCACGAATAGCCTTAATAATAGGGATGCCGCCAGCTACTGATGCTTCGAAGGCTAATATGACATTATTGGACTTTGCTAAAGCCACCAACTCTTCCCCGTGTATTGCAATCAATGCTTTATTGGCAGTAACTACATGCTTTCCATTTTTAATTGCCCGAACTACTAAATCTTTTGAAACAGTAGTGCCACCAATCAGTTCCACAATAATATCAATAGTGTCATCATCAACTAATTGAAATGCATCACTAAAAATCTTGGTATCATCACTAACAACCTTCTTCGCCAGCTCTACATTCATGTCTGCGACATGTGAGATTGATACTTGTTTACCAGTTTTCCGAGTAATTTCTTCAGCATTATCATGAAGAACTTTGTATGTACCGCCGCCAACCGTGCCAATACCAATTAATCCAATGTTTACCTTATTTTTCATTATTTTTTTCTATATTCCTCGAGATAATCTGCTAGGCGCTCTATGGCTTCTTTAAGTTCATCTTCATTAGGTAAAAATACCAATCGAATATGATTTTGATCGTCCCAATTAAATCCTGTGCCTTGAACCAACAAAACTTTTTTTTGAATAAGGATATCAAGAATAAATTTTTGATCATCCTCAATTCGATACATATTAGGGTCTAATTTAGGAAATAGATACATCGCAGCAGGTGGCTTTACGCATGTAACACCAGGTATGGATGTAATCATATTATAGGCCAATTCTCTTTGCTTAAATAATCTTCCTGTAGGGGCCACTAAATCCTTAATACTTTGATAACCGCCTAATGCTGTTTGTATAGCAAGTTGGCCTGGGACATTAGCACAGAGTCTCATGGAGGCCAGCATATTTAAGCCTTCTAGATAATCTACAGCCATCTCTTTATTGCCAGAGATCACAAGCCAACCAGCTCTGTAACCACACGCCCTGTAATTCTTTGATAAACCATTTAAAGTAATAAACAAGACATCATCAGCAAAGGAGGCAATTGAATTGTGATGGCTATCATCATACAAAACCTTATCGTAAATTTCATCAGCAAAAATTATTAAATTATTTTTTCGCGCAACCTCAATAATTTCTTTTAAAAGGGCATCTGAATAAAGTGCTCCAGTTGGATTGTTGGGATTAATTACTACAATCGCACGGGTCTTTGAGGTAATTTTTGATTCAATATCATTAATATCCGGAAACCAGTCTGCAGACTCGTCACATACATAGTGAACAGGATTTCCTCCCGCAAGTGTCACTGCCGCAGTCCATAGTGGGTAATCAGGCTTAGGGATAAGAACCTCATCATCATTATTAATTAGCCCTTGCATAGACATAACGATCAACTCAGAAACGCCATTTCCAATGATGATGTCGTCGACATTAACGTTCTTGATGTTTTTTTGTTGCGTGTAATGCATAATTGCTTTTCTAGGCTCAAAAAATCCTTGGCTTTCTGTATAACCTGAAGCGCGACCCATATTCCTAATAACATCCTGGGTGATTTCATCTGGTGCATCAAAGCCAAAAGCAGCGGGATTGCCTATATTTAACTTTATAATTCGATGACCTTCCTCTTCCATCTTTTTTGAATGAGCAAGCACTGGTCCACGGATGTCATAACAGACGTTATTTAACTTTTTAGATTTAAGAACTGGTGTCAAAATAGTATAGCCAATTAAGTTTAAAAATTATGTGTTATCTTACCTTTCTATTAGAATTAAGCCAATGGAAGCCAATAAAAAAATCTGTCTAAACTATGAAATTTCACGAAATTAAATCAGACGAAATTAATCTAATAACGGCTTATTCAGACAGCTCTGTCTCAATTGGCAATAAAATAATCACTCAGAGCTCAGTCATCTTTCCTGAGACCTTAATCCAAAATATTCTTATTGACGAAATAGATGATTTAAAGCAAAAAAAAATAAATGAAATCTTTGATTATTCACCAGAAATTATTTTAATTGGCAGTGTTAAACCACAAAAAATTACTGGCCCAGACCAATTTAAAAATTTTAATGATAAAAATATTTCAGTTGAAGTGATGGATTTAAAGGCTGCTTGCAGAACTTTCAATATCTTGATTTCTGAGCAGCGGAAAGTTGCTTTATTGCTAATATTCTAACTAGAGATATTTTGTGGAAAAAATTAGAGAGGCATTTACCCCTCCAAACCCAAAGCTATTAGACATAGAGGTTTGAATTTTTTGTTGCTTTATTTCGAGCAGAATTGGCAAGCCCTCACCCGCTGGATCAACTTCATCTATATTAAGAGATGGGGTTAAGAATCCTTTGTTCATCATAATTAAACTATAAATGGCCTCGTTCGAACCTGCGGCTCCCAGCGCATGACCAGACAAAGATTTCGTTGAGGCAATGGCAGGAATTTTTCCAAATTCATTCTTTCCAAATACCGACCTAATAGCATCAAGCTCCACGGAGTCTCCAACTGGAGTACTAGTTCCATGAGCATTAATGTAATCAACGTCGAGAGTCTCTTTTTCCAACAAGGCCATTCTCATGCAGCGTTGCGCACCTTCACCGCTTGGGGCAACCATATCATGACCGTCTGATGTAGCGCCGTAACCAACTAGCTCAGCGTAGATTTTAGCACCTCGTTTTTTAGCATGTTCATATTCTTCCAGGATGAGAATGCTACCACCCCCAGAAATCACAAAGCCGTCCCTATTAACGTCAAAAGTTCTTGAAGCTTTTTCTGGCTCTGCGTTATATTTTGAAGACATTGCGCCCATCGCATCAAATAAATAACTCATTGTCCAATGCTCTTCCTCGGCGCCACCTGCAAAAATAATGTCTTGTTTACCCATCTGTATCTGCTCATAAGCGTTACCTATGCAATGGGCGCTTGTTGAGCATGCAGAAGTTATTGCATAATTAATTCCCTTAATTTTTGCCCCTGTCGCCAAGCAGGCTGAAACACCATTAGACATTGTCTTTGTAACCATATAAGGCCCTACCCTTCGAATGCCTTTCTCTTTAAGGGTATCAGTTCCCTGCAACATGCTTTCTGTTGAGGTCCCACCAGCACCAACAATAATACCTGTCCTTATATTGGAAACCTGATCTTCGGATAGGTTTGCATCAGCAATTGCTTCTTGCATAGCGATCCAGGCGTAAGCATGTCCCTTTGCCATAAAACGTAATAATTTTCTGTCAATTAATTCTTCGACATTGATATTAATTGATCCTGCGACCTGCGACCTTAGCCCGTGAGCCTCGTATTCTGGCTGAAATGTAATTCCGGATTTAGCATACCGAAGACTTTCCTCTACCTCAGGAACGTTATTCCCCAAGCTAGAGACAATCCCCATTCCTGTAATAACAACTCTTTTCAATTAGATATCCTTTTTCAATACTTAGAAATTATCTGTTGTGGTAAATAATCCCACCTTAAGGTCTGTTGCATGGTATATAACACGTCCATCAACTTCCATTCTGGCATCCGCAATACCCATTACAAGCTTCCTAATAATAACGCGCTTCAAATCAATAATATATGTAATTTTTTTGGCTGTTGGTAGTACCTGACCAGTAAATTTAACTTCACCACTTCCTAAGGCGCGACCTCTTCCTTGCCCACCTTTCCACCCTAAATAAAAGCCGACTAACTGCCACATAGCATCAAGACCAAGACATCCTGGCATAACAGGATCGCCCGCAAAATGACATTGAAAAAACCATAAATCTTTATTTACATCCATTTCAGCAGTGATCTGACCATTACCGAACGCCCCACCATCTTCATCAATATTAATAATTCGATCGAACATCAGCATAGGCGGTAATGGCAGTTGCGCATTGTTTTCACCAAACAATTCGCCTCGGCCACATGCAATAAGATCTTCATTTGTATAGCTATTTTTTTTCATGGTTTCGTGTTCTATAAAAATCTAAATGTTAACTTTACCAAAAACTTTATCTAGATTATAGTTAAAAAATCTTTCGTAATTTCTTAGGAATATATCACAATGAGCGACCAAAATCTGGCTGAATGGCGAAAACTTGCTCTAACTTTAGAGGAAGAAGTTAATAAGGTAATCGTCGGGCAAGAAAGCCCCGTAAAATTAATTACAACCTCTATATTTGCAAGGGGCCATGTACTTCTTGAGGGTGATGTTGGTGTTGGTAAAACTACACTTTTAAAGGCATTTGCTAGGTCTATTGGGGGCGGCTATCAACGAATAGAAGGCACGATTGATTTGATGCCAAATGACTTAATCTATCACACATACCTAGGTGAAGATGGAAAGCCACATGTAAGTAACGGCCCAATTTTGAAGTCTGGAGAAGACCTATCTATTTTCTTCTTTAATGAAATTAATCGCGCGAGGCCCCAGGTTCACTCACTCCTTCTTCGGATTATGGCAGAGAAGACATTATCTGCTTTCAATAAAGAGTTTAAATTTCCACATCTGATTGTTTTTGCTGATAGAAATCAAGTGGAAAAAGAGGAAACTTTTGAGATACCCTCTGCGGCAAGAGATCGATTTACAATGGAAATTCCTATTGCAATTCCACAAATAGACGAATTAATGACAAGCCTTGTTTTTGATACAAAATTTCATGACGCCGACAAACTTATTGAGGGGGCAAAATCCGAACTCTTTAAATTTGATGAGCTTAATGAGGTTTCTGAGGAAATTCAAGCAACGATTACTGCGACTGATGCGCTAAAAAATTATTCACTAAATTTATGGAAAGCTACGAAAAATCCTGACCTTTATAATGTCAAAATTGGTGGGATTGATGTAAATCGCTTAATCATCTCAGGAGCAAGCCCCAGAGGCATAAGTATGATGATGAAATGTGCTAGGGTTAATGCTTGGATGGACAATCGAACATCAGTGCTGCCTGAAGATATTCATGCGGTCTTTCATGAAACAATTGCACATCGATTAGTATTCAACCCAGTCTATGAATTAAGAAGGACCGATATCGCTAAGGAATTAACACAGGAAATACTAAATAAAGTAAGCGCTCCATAGATGGATTTTTCCCAAAATACGTTTGACTATCACATTAATTGGAAATCTTCCGGGCATCATCCTGGTCAGCATAAAAGCGCACAAAGAGGAATGGGAATCGAATTTTGTGGTCACTCAACACTATTAGACTACCCAGACCCGAGAAGGATTGATATCCGTCAAACTATTCGAGATCCTTTTGAGCAAATACAGGTTAGAATTTTTAATCAAAGAAGCGCCACGCCAGTAATGATAATTGCTGACCTATCATCCAGCATGAATTTTGGATCAGAAAAATCAAAGCTTGTGTCCACCTCTGAAATTGCAACAATTATTTGTAATTCAGTCACAGCTAAAAGTGATGCAATTGGATTTATAGGAATCGAAGATGAAATCAATCCAGAATGGGTAGCACGCTTATCATACCGATCTTATCGAACCCAAAATCTTATTGATCGACTATGTAGTTACCGCCCCAATAAATCAGGCCATCAAGGACTAAAGTCTGTCTACCAACTATTACCTAAAGACAAAACATTGATCTTTTTTATATCAGACTTTCATATGCCAATTGAAGACATAAAGGATAGCTTTGGTCTATTAAGTCGAAATCGAATCGTGCCGATTGTTTTGTGGAATAAAAGTGAATATGAGAACCTCCCAAACTTTGGCATCATTACCATAAATGACCCTGAATCAGGTGCAGAATCAACCATGTTTCTTAGGAAAAAAATGATAAGTCGAATTAAAGAAAATTTTTCTGAAAGAAAAAAATTATTACAAAAAACATTTTTAGAGTTTAATTCTCCAGCTTTTTTTGTAGAAGACAAATTTGAACCACTTTTGATGACAGAATATTTTAATGAATACTTCCATGCGTAAATTATTATCAATTTTATTAGCACTTCTAACGACCAATGTTTTCGCTTATGAAGATCCTAATCTTTTTAAAGATGTTGACCCAAAATTTGTTGAGTTAAAAATCGTAGAGCCTAAGCAACTTGTTGGATACACAGTTGGTGATATTATCGACAGGCATATTATTCTTACAATAAATGAGCCGTATCGTTTAATTGAAGAGTCCCTTCCTATCGTTGGTTATGAAAAAAAATACCGTGGGGAGCTACTTGGTATGACCCTACAAGAGATTAAATTTAATAAAAAAGATACTAAAAAATCAATAACTTATGAAATTTTTTTAAAGTATCAGATATTTACAAATAATGTTGTAGCTAAGCCTGCATTCATAACTGCAGACTACTACCGCCTTATTAATCCAAAAGATCCAGATAATATTGTTAAATTTAGGATTCCTGAACTTACAGTTGCAACCTCACCTATAGCTATTTTTGGCGCAGTAAAAGTTGAAGATAATATGAGCTCATTCCGGGGTCCATTAGAGATCGGAACCGATACTCTTATTAAAAAAATACGCTACGGAATTGTTGGCCTCCTTTTAAGCTGCCTTAGCCTTCTTTACATCTACAGCAGGTACACTTGGCTACCAAAACAGAATAGAATTTTCAGCCATATTTACCGACAACATAAAAAAATAACAGTTGATGAGAGTGGTATAAAAAAAATTATTATCGCTTTACATGGTGGCTTTAATGAAACAATCAACCAAACATTATTTATCAAAAATAAGCATCAGCTGTTCAAAAAAAATAGCAATTTTAAAAATATTGAATCTGAGATTAATGATTTTTTTGAGCTATCTAGAGCATTATATTTTGAAAAAAAATTAAATATGAACTCATCAGAGACTTATGCATGGCTTATCTCTTTTACCCTGCACTGTCGGATGTGCGAAAGAAGATTGATTGTTGATGCAGGTGATATTAAAAAATTAGGCCTCAAATGAATTTTATTTCACCCTGGTTTCTTTTGCTTCTCCCTTTAGCTTTTGCACCTTTTATATTGGGGCAATCAACATCACATATCTACTCATGGTCGGAAATGATTCCTTCTGACCTAACTTCAAAAATAATCGGATTTTTATTAAAGGTCCTGGGGAGTATTATTATTACCCTTCTCGTCTTGGCACTCTCTCAGCCATTTTCCAATCAAAGATCTATTGAAAAAATCGGGGAGGGAGCACAAATAGGATTAGTTTTAGATAGAAGCGCTTCGATGGATGATCCTTTTGCCGCTGCCGAATCATCTCAAAAAGTGGGAGAAACAAAATCAGCGGCTGCAAGTAGGCTTATTATTGATTTTTTTAATTCCAGAACGAATGATATGGTTGGGGTAATTACCTTTAGTAATTCAGCAATGTTTGTTCTTCCACTCACCCAAAATAAAGAAGCAATAAAAGCAGCAGTTAATGCTACTGCGGGAAATGCTTTGTTTCAAACCAATATTGGTGCAGGGCTAACGAGCAGCGCAGCTTTATTCAGTGAGGTTGCTGACTCAGGGTCAAGAGCGATTATTCTTTTATCGGACGGTGCGGGGCGTATAGATTCTGATACGCAACAAAAAATTAGAGATTGGTTTGATCGGTTTCAGATTGGTCTATATTGGGTGGTACTTCGCCAACCAGGAGGGATTAGTATATTTGATGAGGACTATGTGCCAAAAGAAGATGACCCCCTACCCCCAGCAATGGAACTTTACGAGTATTTCAAAACATTTAGGTCCCCATTTCAAGCATTTGAAGCAGAAGATCCAAAGTCTCTTGAAAAAGCAATCAGTGAAATTAATCTTAAGGAAAAAAAACCGATCACATACTCTGAAATTATTCCTGGTAAAAATTACTCCTTAACATTACTGGTTACAGCACTTGTTATGTCTCTCATTCTTTTAGTATTAAAATTTCTTGAGGTAAAATCATTCAGATGAACATAAGATCCTTATTCAGCGTTAAAAAATTAACATACGTGGCTCTTATTATTATGGTGGTCAGTACCTTCATAATATTTTTCTCATCAATTAACCTCTATCAAACAAATATATTCAATGAAAGTATTGCTAAGGGAGAGGCCCCTAAGTTTTACAGTCAAACCTTTGAGGGGCGTTATGCAACCGCTTATTGGTTAGCAAAAAAAGGAATGTATAAAGAGTCAACCATTCTCTTTAACAACTTATTAATTGAAGCAAACAAAGATCAAGAATCCGCAGTTCAATACAATATTGGCAATATATTCTTCTTAAGAGGGCTATTAATTAACGGCACCAGTATGAATGTCAGGCCAGAGGCCGAATACTTACTTAGACAAGCTAAAAAATCATACATACAATCTATTAAAGCAAATAATAAGCACTGGGATACCAGGCATAATCTTGATCGACTATTAACCATGCTTCCGTCTGAGCCTACTCCAGGGGTTGGTGAATCTGACTCTCCAGGACTAATAATGGGAAATATTCCAGTCGGCCTTCCATGAAATTTATCTTAAAAAAATTAAAGGAAGATACAAATCTTCTGACCCTTTTTTTAACGGTTTTATCGATAACAATTGCGGTAATTAATCCATCAGTCCCTTTTAAGCGCGATATCTATAACTATATTTTTGTTGTTGATATTTCTCAGAGTATGAACACGCAAGATATGATATTAAATAATCAAAAAATATCACGGCTAGATTATGCGAAGACCACACTTCGCTCCGTTTTGGAACAGCTGCCCTGCAAGACTAAGGTTAGTATTGGTATGTTTGCTGGCGTCAGTGTTGCGGCAACTTATACCCCTATAGAAATATGTGAAAATTTTAGTGCAATCAATACCACAATTGATCATTTGGATTGGCGCTCAACCTGGTCTGGCAATACTCGAATACGAGAGTCACTCATGAACCTCTCGAGACTAATACGGAGCTTTCCTGAGCCTACCCAAGTTATATACTTTACAGACGGTGAAGAAGCGCCAAAATTGCATGTCTTCAATACGCGTGATTTAACACAGTTTCAAGGAGCTAATGACTGGATATTGGTTGGTATTGGTTCAGATGAAGGCGCCCCAATACCTAAATATGATAGCCATAACCAATTAATTGGTTATTGGTCTAACGAAAGTTTTGCTTTGCAGCCAGGAATAGCACAAATCTCTGAGTCAAATATTGGCACAAGAAATGATAGTGTCGCATGGGGCGAGAGTGACAGGTATATTTCTAAGTTGGACGAGAAGTACTTAGTTGAAGTTGCAAAAGAAATTAGAGCATCCTATATTAAAGGTGATAGTGTTCCAGTCATCCTAGGACAAATGAAAAAACAAAAAGCAGCATGGCGTGACCAATCTCAGCTTCCATTAAGGAATTTTTTTACTTTTATAGCTCTCATTATTTTTAGTTTAAGATTCTTTTCAACTGTAAAATTAAAAGGAATTATTTCAAGAAAAAATCATGCAGCCAACTAAAAATATTATATTTGACCTTAAAAAACTAAGTATTATCAAGGTTGAGGGAGAGGATGCGCATACCTTTCTTCAGGGACAAATCACGAATGATATATCTATAGCTACACCCACCCAATCTATACACGCAGGATTTTGTAATCCAAAAGGGCGCTTGTTAGCATTTTTCCATATAATAAAATACCTTGATAGCTACCTGCTAATTTGTTCTGCCTCGATTGCAGAAAATATTACAAAGAAATTATCAATGTATGTCCTGAGGTCTAAAGTTAAAGTAGAGTTAAACCCAAAAGGGATAATGTATTTTGGAGCTTTAATTGGTAACCAGGACGAATGTATAAGCCTTGAAGGTAAACTACCTACAACACCTATGGAAGTGGCTAATCAATCCTCTTTAACGATAATCCGGCTCCATGGAGATATTCCCAGGCTATTATTCATTGGAGAAAAAAATGACTGTTTAAATTTTATAGAAAAAAATTGTAGTCAGTTCGAAGAAAAAAGTTTTAATGACTGGTCTTTGCAAAATATCAAATCAGGAATTCCTAGTATTTACCATGAAACGCAAGAGCAATTTATTCCACAGTCAATTAATTTAGACATAATTGGTGCCATTAATTTCAAAAAAGGTTGTTACACCGGGCAAGAAATCGTTGCAAGAACGCATTACTTAGGTAAACCCAAAAGGAGGATGTATATAGCCAGTATCCAAGGCACGCAAGATCTTGTTTGGGGTGCCGTGATAACAAGTAATGGGGACCCTGTAGGACAGGTTGTTGATTTTTCTGACCTCGGAGATAATCAAAGCGCTCTATTAATTGAAATTCGTATTGAATCATCCAAAAGCACCCTAATGATTGGTGCTAGTAAACTTGTCTTGCCAGTACCTGAGATGGAGAAATTCAGCTCATAAATACAGAGTTACTTATCGGTCTTATTAATAACTTGAAAATAAATCTCGCCCTTTTTTATCATACCAAGCTCCTCTCTTGCCCGCTCCTCAATAGCATCTGTTCCCTGCTTTAGGTCATTAACTTCAGCTCTTAATGCATTATTATCTTTTATTAGTACATCATTAACTTGTTTTGTGGCGTCATACTCTTTAGAGAGTTTAAAAACATTATACCAACCCCCCCTTCCTGCCCATAATGGGTATTGAATTAACGCAATTAATAATACAAAAATAACAGTCAGTGCTCTCAAGTTTTTTTATTAATTTGGTAAAAAGCAGATAGGCCAGCATATTTAGCCTTATCGCCTAGGTATTCTTCAATTCTAAGAAGTTGATTATATTTTGCAACTCTCTCAGAGCGAGACATTGAGCCTGTTTTAATTTGCATGGCATTCATTGCGACGGCGATATCTGCAATAGTTGTGTCTTCTGTTTCGCCTGATCGGTGAGAAATTACTGCGGTATAATTTGCATTCTTTGCCATCTTTATGGTTTCGAATGTTTCTGTAAGTGTTCCTATTTGATTAACTTTAATCAACACAGAGTTTGCCACCTTCCTCTCAATCCCCTCATTCAGAATTTTAGGGTTTGTCACAAATAAATCATCCCCAACCAACTGAATATTTTGCCCTAATTTATCTGTTAATGTTCCCCATCCAGACCAATCAAATTCGCTCATACCGTCTTCTATGCTAATAATTGGATATTTGTCACACCAGGTTGATAAATAGTCAGCCATTTGTGATGAGTTTAAGCTTATTTTCTCTGAGTCTAGATGGTACATGTCATCTCTATAAAATTCGGTGCTTGCGCAATCCAAACCCAAATACACCTCTCTTCCTGGTTCATAACCAGCCATCTCAATTGACTCCATAATCAATTGTAAGGCAGCCTCATTAGAGCTCAGGTTTGGTGCAAAGCCTCCTTCATCGCCAACCGTTGTGGCTAAGCCCTTATTTGATAAATTCGACTTGAGTGCGTGAAATATTTCTGCGCCACACCGAATAGCCTCTGAAAATGTTGGCAAACCAGCAGGAATAATCATAAATTCTTGAATATCAACATTATTGTCAGCATGAGCACCACCATTAATTATATTCATCATTGGCGTTGGTAAGCTATATGGGCCGTTAGGATTTAAAAATTCGAATAAGTATTTTTTTTGACTTATGGCTCCTGCATGAGCGGCGGCCATTGAAACTGCAAGAATTGCATTTGCTCCTAAATTTGACTTGTTATCTGTTCCATCCAATGCCAGCATAATGCTATCAAGGTTACTTTGATCATCAACAGACTTTCCTTTTAGGGCAGGCGAAATGACTTTATTAATATTATTGATAGCTTGACTCACGCCCTTACCAAGGTAAATAGATTTATTGTTATCTCGAAGCTCAATTGCCTCTTTACTTCCAGTAGAAGCGCCCGATGGAACTGATGACCTTCCAATTGAACCATCATTTAATAACACCTCAGCCTCCACGGTTGGATTTCCTCGTGAATCAATAACCATGCGCCCTAAAATATTTTGTATTACAGCCATCTCATTCCTATCTAAATAAATTTTTTGATTTAACTATGTAATCAAGCTCTTTAAGTACTTCTAGCAACCCTTTCATCTGATCTAAGGGAACTGCGTTAGGACCGTCTGATAAAGCCTCTTTTGGGTTAGGGTGTGTTTCCATAAATATCCCTGATATTCCAGAAGAAACTGCCGCTCTGGCTAGTAGTGGAACAAACTCGCTTTGCCCTCCACTCCTATCTCCTTGACCTCCAGGCTGCTGAACTGAATGTGTTGCGTCAAAAACTACTGGGCAGTTAGTTTCCCTCATAATAGATAAACTTCTCATATCCGATACCAAGGTATTGTAACCAAATGACGCCCCTCTTTCACATACCATAATGTTATCTTGTCCACCGTTAGCTTCCTTTGCTTTTTGAACCACTTGACTCATATCATGGGGTGCTAGGAATTGGCCTTTTTTTATATTCACCGCTTTGCCTGATTTTGCAACCGCTGAAATAAAATCAGTTTGGCGACATAAAAATGCCGGCGTTTGAAGTACATCTACGACACTAGCAACCGCTTCAATCTGAGAGATATCATGCACGTCAGTCAAAATAGGGATATCTAGTTGTTTTTTAACCGCCTCTAGAATTCTCAAGCCCTCGTCTATACCAAAGCCACGAAATGTTTTATTCGAGCTTCTGTTTGCTTTATCAAATGAAGATTTAAAAATAAAGGGAATATCAAGGTCATGACACATATCCTTTAATCTTCCTGCTACATCAACAGTCATTGCCTCTGACTCAATAACACACGGGCCAGCTATTAAAAATAGTGGTTGATCGATTCCTACATTAAAGTGACATAATTTCATAAATTAACCTTTTTGATAAGCAATTGCCGCTTTAATGAATGATAGAAATAATGGGTGACCGATTTTTGGATTCGATGTAAATTCAGGATGAAACTGACAGCCCAAAAACCAAGGATGATCTTTTTTTGAGAGCTCTATAATCTCACATAAATTCTCAGCCGGAGTTCTCGAAGACACGATTAATCCTGCCTGGACTAATTGGTCCACATATGAATTGTTTACTTCGTAGCGATGCCGATGCCGTTCATTTACTTCTAAGCCATATATATCATATGCTAATGTATTCTTTATTATTGGGGCTTTTTGAGCTCCTAATCGCATTGTTCCGCCTAGATCAGATCCTTCGTCTCTATGGACTACATCTCCTTGAGCAGTTTCCCATTCTGTTATTAACCCAACAACCTTATGCTCTGCGATGCTATTAAATTCAGTGCTGTTTGCTCCCTTTAGGCCTGCCTTATTTCTTGCATACTCAACTACAGCCAATTGCATACCCAGGCAAATACCTAAAAATGGAATCTTATTTTCTCTGGCAAATTGGATTGCCTTAATTTTTCCTTCCGTTCCCCTAACACCAAAACCACCAGGAATGAGAATCGCGTCAACATTTTTCAATCCATCAATACCATCTTCTTCTATTTTTTCCGAATCGAGAAAGTGGATCTTTACCTTGGCATTATTATGAAGGCCAGCATGAATTAGTGCCTCGGTTAACGACTTATAAGACTCAGTTAAGTCAACATACTTACCAACAAACGCAATATTAACTAACTCATTAGCGCTATCTAATAACTCAATAATTTTTTTCCACTGACTTAAGTCGGCATCTTTTGGTTTAATATTTAATTTTTTACAGACAATTACATCCATTGATTGGTCATGCAGCATCATAGGGATTCGATAAATTGAGTCTGAATCAGTAGCTGATATAACCGCATTAGTTGGAACGTTAGTAAATAATGCGATTTTTTCTCTTTCTTCCTGCGGAAGAGGTCGTTCAGATCTACATAAAAGAATGTCTGGCTGAATACCAATTTCTCTTAGTTCTTTAACGGAATGTTGGGTAGGTTTTGTCTTGAGCTCTCCCGCTGTAGCAATCCAGGGTAGCAATGTTAAGTGTATATAGCAAATATTCTCCCTTCCCTCCTCAAACCCCATTTGCCTTATCGCCTCAAGGAAAGGAAGCGATTCTATATCGCCAACCGTGCCGCCCACTTCAATAATCGCGATATCTGAATCCTTAGCGCCATTTCTTATATGAAACTTTATTTCATCGGTAATGTGAGGGATAACCTGAACTGTCTTACCTAAATATTCCCCCCTTCTTTCTTTTTTAATAACGCTATCGTAAATTTGACCTGTTGTGAAATTATTTTTTTTTGTCATTTTTGAAGAAATAAATCGTTCATAATGACCGAGGTCAAGATCAGTCTCTGCCCCATCATCCGTGACAAAAACTTCTCCGTGCTGGAATGGGCTCATTGTCCCAGGATCAACATTGATATAGGGGTCGAGTTTTAGCATTGTGACATTTAAATCTCTGGATTCAAGGATGGCACCTAGGCTGGCAGCTGAAATGCCCTTACCAAGAGAAGAAACTACACCGCCAGTTACAAAAACATATTTAGTCATTAGAGGGCATCTTTAAAAGAATTGCTGACGGTATAATATTTTACTTTAAAGCCTTGGCTCTCACAATGAATAGATTTAATCTTTTCCCCATTCGCCATAAGTTTTAAATTTTTCAATTACTTCATTCATCTGATTTTTAGTTAGTAACTTTGGCGTACCAATCATTTTTGCCTGCACATAAAGTTGCGCAAGATGCTCGACCTCTATAGCAACTTCGGTGGCTTCATTCAAGTCACGTCCCAGAGCAATCATGCCATGATTGGATATTAGGCAGGCCTTTCTATTGTTGATTGCTTTGATAATTTTATTAGACAGCTCCTGTGTGCCAAACAGCGCATAACCAGAGCATCTAATTGAATCGCCTCCAGCAACCGCAATCATATAGTGAAAAGGAGGGATACTTTTTCCTAAAACACTTAAAGTACTCGAAAAAATCGAATGTGTATGAACAATTGCATTTACATCTTTTCTTGAAGCATAAATATCTCGATGGAAAAGCCACTCGGAAGAAGGTTTATGTACTTCTTTTTGACTGTTAACCGCTCCGTCAAACCTCACCGTTACCATCGATTCTGCTTTCAAGCATTCTGAGTTTACGCCGCTAGGTGTAATGATAAAGGCCTCACCACTCCTGCAACTCAAATTTCCGGTGGCCCCATGATTTAAACCTAAACGGCAAAGCTTACTCGATGCCTCAGATAAAGCCTTTCTTAACTCTTTTTCTTTTTTCATGATAAAAGTGCTCCTATATCACCAGGATTGTAACTTCCTTTTTCACAGATTACTTTTGTTACATACTCTGCTGGCGTTATATCAAATGCTGGGTTGTATGCCTTAGACAAGCCAATTTTAACCTCTAAAATTTTTCCGTCATTTTTTTGTCCTTTTATTTTAAGTATCTCGTCAGGATCCCTGCACTCTATTTCAAATGGCCGGCATTTGTCTAAGAAATTTTTATCTACAGTGCTTAATGGTGCAGCAACATAAAAAGGAACGTCATGCGCCTTCGCCGCCAGGGCTTTCAAATAAGTTCCTATCTTATTACAGACTTGGCCATCCATTGATATTCTATCCGCGCCAACCAAAACACAGTCAACTTGATTTTGCTGCATTAAGAGCCCGCCAGTGTTGTCAGATATGATGGTGTGGGGGATATTGGCTTGAGATAATTCCCATGCAGTTAAATTCATCCCTTGATTTCTAGGTCGGGTTTCATCTACCCATACATGGATATTCATTCCCTCTTCAGCTGCATTATAAATTGGACTTAGTGCGGTTCCTCGGTCTATTGTCGCTAACCAACCTGCGTTGCAGTGAGTCAATATATTAATTTGTGATTTTTCTATATTTTTTAACAAAACTAACCCAGCCTTACCAATCTCTATGTTGGTCTTGATATCATCTTCCGCTAATTGACTCGCAAAAATCCATGCTGCTTTTGCCCTATCATTAGGTTTAAGGCCACTTAAATGCTCTGTAATTTTGTTAACAGCCCAGGTTAGGTTTACTGCAGTAGGTCTCGACCCCTTAAGTTGATGAGCGGCGCTATCGAGTGCCTTGTTTGAGCTGTCGACATTCATAGCCAATGCAATGCCATATGCAGAGGCGACCCCTATGAGGGGTGCCCCTCTCACCTGCATGCTTTTAATGGCTACAATAATATCCCCCAGGCTCTCCAGATCAATTAATTTAAAATCAAATGGGAGAGTCGTCTGGTCAATTATTGTCACTCTGGTGAGGTCGCAAGAGGCCTCTATTGTCCTGTATGATTTTCCATTAACTAACATAAATAATCCTAGGTAAAATAATCATTAAATTCATCCACAATATCTGTGGATAACATTGTGAATTAAAGTTGTTTAAATTTGCAAGCTCTGAATTTTAAAGGGTTTTTTTTAAACGCCTACTTTTTAATCGTAAAAAAAACCTTTTATAATCAATAGCTTATTATATCTCATTGAGAACATTAGATTTTTTCTTAAATGTTAATGTAAGGCATGAGGTCATGTGCATAACTTAACTAATCCAGGCAAGACTTGAAGGGTATTTTCCCTAATAGAATTAGCCATTTTGATGGGATCTAAGCCTCTTAACTGTGCTAAAAATAGTCCTATTTTATCCAGTTCTTTAGGTTGATTTTGAATATTTTTTTCTAACCAGGAGGGAGGCATGTCTGGGGAGTCTGTTTCCAATACAATTGCCTCTATTGGAAGCTCTTTGGCTAGTCGTTGGATATGTTTTGCTCTCGGGTAGGTCATTGCTCCGCCAAAACCTAACTTAAAGCCTAAATCAATAAATTGATGAGCTTGCTGCAAGCTCCCATTAAATGCATGTGCTATACCGCCCCTAACCTTATGTCGACGCAAATGCTTTAAAACAATATCAGCGGCATTACGGGTATGAAGAATTACTGGCAGATCATACTCAATCGCAAGCTTTAACTGCGCAATAAAAAAATATTCCTGTTGTTGTATGTTGTCATTTTTAACAAACAAGTCGATACCAATCTCACCGATGGCAATAGGTAGACTATTTTTTACACAGTCGGACAACCTTAAAATATCTGCCTCCTTTATCTGGTCAATATACATGGGGTGAAAACCTAAAGCATAAGAAAGGGCATCGTCCTGATTGGCGACCGCAATTACTCGTTCAATATTTTCTGGGCTCACTGACGGGATAATAATATGAGTAACCTGGGAGATTTTTGCAGACTGCAGAGCCATTTTAATGTCTGGTGGTGGGAAAAAATCGAGGTGGCAGTGACTGTCAATCCACATGTAACTTTATCACTTTTGATTGTATTCGAAGATCTGCTCCTACTCGTCTAACATCCTGTATGGCTAAATTAATTTTATTTTCCATCAACTGTAAAATTGGATTATTAAACATTGGGTTGGCATTTCCAGCCAATAGCATTGGGGCAATGTAGGTTATTAACTCGTCAATTAAACCCTGTTCTAACAATGAACCATTTAAATTAGGTCCAGCCTCCACCCATAATTCATTAACTTCTAATGTAGCCAGATGAGCCATAAGCTCATGCAGGTTAATTTTGTTGCTTTCTAGGGGTAAACGAAGAGTGGTAACTCCAGAGTTTATCAAAGCATCATGCTTGTGACTTGGGTCGTCACCATAAACTAACAATACGTTTTTTTGCTTTAAAATTCGTGAATTCGAGTTAATTCGAAGATGGCTGTCTAGAATCACTCGTAATGGTTGCTGGTCTAAACCATAGCGTCGAGCTGTTAAATTTGGGTCGTCATAATTAACCGTTCCAACCCCCGTTAAAATGGCACATGATCTTTCCCTCCAGGTCTGGACGTCACGTCGTGAGGCTTCAGATGAAATCCATTTGCTTTGGCCGTTATTTAAGCTTGTTCTACCATCCAATGATGCTGCAATTTTTGAGCGCACATAAGGGCGCCCTAATGTCATTCTGCAATTAAAACCAAGGTTTAACTCTTTGGCTTTTTCAGCCAATATCCCGATCTCAACCTCAATATTATTTTCCCTAAGAAATGCAATGCCCTTGCCCATCACTAAAGGGTTTGGATCTTCCATGGCGACAAATACCCTCTTAATGCCAGCGGCCACAATACTGCTGACGCAGGGTGGGGTTCTTCCGTGATGAGCACATGGCTCTAAAGTGATATATAGGTCTGCATTACGAGCAAGAGCACCTGCTTCTTTTAAGGCTACTACCTCTGCATGAGCCTCTCCGGCTTTCAAATGAGTGCCTTGACCGACAACCTTATTCTTTTGAACCACAAGAGCGCCTACACAGGGATTTGGCCTTGTCATCCCCAATCCTTTTTTGGCTAGGCTAATCGCCTGGCTCATAAAATTATAAGACAGCATTTCCTCTTTCAAGGGTTAATCAAGATCTTTAATAGCATTATTAAAATCCTCAACATCAGAAAAGCTTCTATAAACAGAGGCAAATCGGATGTAGGCTACTTTGTCTAATTTCTTAAGTTCGTGCATCACAATCTCACCCAAGTCTCTTGAATAAACCTCTCTGTCGCCATTAGCTAAGATCTTAGTTACAATACTTTCGACAGCTTGATCAATAAACTCAACAGGGACAGGCCTTTTATGAAGGGCGCGTGTTAATGAGTGGAGCAATTTATCTCGATTAAACTCCTCCCGTTTTCCGTCCTGCTTTACCACTTGCGGCAGAGAGAGCTCAATGTGTTCGTAGGTTGTAAATCTTTTTTCACAATTCGTACAACGGCGCCTTCGCCTAATTGAATTTCCTTGTTCATTAACTCTAGAATCAATGACTTGTGTGTCTTCTTCTGAACAGAATGGACATTTCATATTGAGTTAACCATAAACAGGAAATTTTTTAGTCAGTTGACCAACTTTATTTTTTACCAATTCAATGTTACTTTCATTTTCTGGCTGGTCTAGAACATCGGCAATAAAATCTGCCACCATTACAGTCTCTTCTTCCTTGAAGCCTCTTGTTGTAATAGCAGGTGTTCCGAGACGAATGCCGGAAGTTACAAATGGGCTTTCAGGGTCATTTGGAATTGAATTTTTATTAACCGTGATATGGGCTTTACCTAATAAGATGTCTGCCGCCTTGCCTGTTAAGTTCTTAGGTCGCAAATCCACAAGAAAGACATGGGATTCTGTTCGACCAGAGATAATCCGATAGCCACGGGCTTGCAAGGCTTTAACCATTGCCTGGGCATTTTTTATCACTTGTTCCTGGTAGGTTTTAAATTCCGGCTTCAGTGCTTCCAAAAATGCGGTCGCCTTCCCTGCAATGACGTGCATTAACGGCCCGCCCTGAATGCCAGGAAATACGTATGAGTTAATAATTTTTTCGAATTCCGGTTTTGCAATAATGAAGCCTCCACGAGGCCCTCTTAATGATTTATGAGTTGTTGATGTTACAAAGTCAGCAAAAGGAACAGGGCTCGGATAGACTCCAGCAGCAATCAAGCCAGAGTAATGAGCCATATCTACCATAAAATATGCCCCTATTTTTTTTGAAATCTTTGACATACGCTCCCAGTCAAATTTCAATGCATAGGCTGAAGCACCTCCAATGATTAGCTTGGGCTTGAATTCTACTGCCAACCGCTCCATTTCGTCATAATCAATCTCTTCATTAGCGTTCAAGCCATAAGGGACAATATTAAATAATTTCCCAGAAAGATTAGCGGGAGAGCCGTGAGTCAAGTGCCCACCGTGCCCAAGATTCATCCCCATTATGGTATCTCCGGGTTTCAATACTGAAAAATAAACGGCTTGATTCGCTTGACTTCCAGAGTGTGGTTGAACATTTACATATTCCGCACCATACAGTTTTTTTAGTCTATCAATGGCAAGTTGTTCCACCTGATCCACAAACTCACATCCACCATAAAATCTTTTTCCAATATACCCTTCTGCGTATTTATTGGTTAATTGAGAACCTTGAGCCTCCATGACTGCCGGGCTGGTATAATTTTCTGAGGCAATCAATTCAATATGGGCCTCTTGACGTTCCTTTTCACTAATAATTTGATTCCAAAGATCTGGATCAGTTAGCTTGAGTGTGTTTGCTTGATTAAACATAATTAGGTCAATGAAATTTAAAAGAATTATTTTATCATGGCTAGACCACAAATTTTATGTAACAGTTCAGTCTAGAATATAATTATAGGATAGCTTTCCATTTAAGAGTTTAAGATTATCTAACCAAACTTAAAATACAAAAAGAGGAAAAATATGAAGTGGACTGATTCACAAGAAATTGCAGAAAAACTTTACGACCTTAATCCAGAATTGGACCCTAAAACCATTCGATTTACTGACTTACTCCAATGGATTATTAGCCTTGAAGGGTTTGATGATGACCCTAGTAAATGTGGTGAAAGAATATTGGAAGCTATCCAGCTTGCCTGGATAGAAGAATATGAGTAATTTGCCTGAGCCAAATATTTTTAAGGCTTACGATATTCGAGGCATTGTAAATGTAACCCTTACAACAGAAACTGTAGAACAAATTGGGCGCTCATTAGGGAGTTTTTCCTTACAACAAAATCAAACAACCATTTGTGTCGGTTATGACGGGAGACTGTCAAGCCCTTCTCTCTGTGAAGCATTAATCAGAGGTTTGCTTTCAACAGGGATTGATGTCATAGACATTGGTTTAGTCACAACCCCAATGTTATATTTCTCCACTCATTTATTAGAAACGACTACAGGTGTCATGATTACAGGGAGTCATAACCCGCCAGAGTATAATGGCTTTAAAATGATGGTAGGTGGTTCAACGCTATCATCAGAAGAGATTCAAACCTTATATCAAAGAATTCTTGATGGTAATTTTATTGAAGGGAATGGAACTCTTCGCCGCCAAGACATTAAGGATGATTATCTACTAAAAATAAAAAGTAATATTGAGCTAAAAAGAGCTATGACAGTCTCTATTGATTGTGGCAATGGCGCCGCTGGAATCTGCGCAGAAGAGTTATTCTCTAGTTTGGGGGTTAAGGTTAATTCGCTTTTTTGTGATGTTGACGGAAATTTTCCCAATCACCACCCAGACCCTTCAAACCCAAAAAACCTAATTGACCTGCAGAACGACCTTAAGAAATCAGACAGTGAAATAGGATTGGCTTTTGATGGGGACGGAGATCGATTAGGGGTTGTAACAAAATCAGGAGAAATAATTTACCCGGATCGCCAGCTTTTATTATTTGCTGAGTCTGTTTTAGCTGTGAATCCAGGTGCTACTATTATTTTTGATGTTAAGTCCACAAGGCATTTGTTTAAATGGATTAATGACAAAGGGGGTAAACCAGTTATTTGGAAGACTGGGCACTCATTAATTAAGGCAAAAATGAAAGAAATTGGAGCCTTGCTTGCAGGAGAAATGAGCGGCCACACCTTCTTTGCTGATCGTTGGTATGGTTTTGATGACGGGCTTTACGCAGGAGCCCGTCTTTTAGAGATATTAAGTCAATTTAATAACCCGTCTGAAGTTCTTGAAGCTCTGCCAAAAGGATTTAGCACACCAGAGCTTAATATTGCGCTTAATGAGGGTGAACAACATAAGCTCATCAAGACACTTCAATCAAACGCGAAATTTGATGATGCCATTGAAGTGATTATGATTGATGGGCTACGCGTTGAATATCCTTATGGGTTTGGTTTAATGAGAGCTTCAAATACTACCCCTGTGATTGTTTTAAGATTCGAAGCTGACACAGAGGAAGGGCTAAAAAATATACAGGGTCAATTTAAAGAAATTCTTAAAAAATACCTGCCCCCTGAAAAAATTACATTCTGACCGGCTTAAAGTTTAGTCTGAAATCGACTCAGCACAGACAATCTGAGAGTAAGCTGAATAGACAGTATTATCATTAATAACAGCCCACTCCATAGGGCTTCCTTTGGAAAAAATCGTTTTTCCTTTTCCCATATTACTCCCATAAAGTGAGTAAGCTAAAATTCTAAGCTTTGAGGCTTGGCAATCAAACTCAACAAAACTTTTAACAGACAGATACTCTAAGGAGCCTGCCTTTTCTGGCTGGGAAAAGCTTTCTAATGTCCAAGCCCTTATCTTTTCTTTCTGACTGACTGTATCTGCAAGATTCAAAAAATATTCCGTCTTTTTTTGAGTATCTTTGTAAATTAAATCCCAATCAGCATGTGATGGACTTGAAAGAGCTATAAGCAATACAAAAATTATTTTCTTCATAAAGTATATTATATCCATAAAAAAAGGCCCAATCGAAATCGGGCCTTCTTTATGAACAAATAAAATTATTTATTCATTACGTACATGGTAACTTCAAAACCAAAACGCATTTCTGTAGCTGCTGGTGTTGTCCACATAATATTTCTCCTAAAAGAAAAGTTAATTAAATAGATTTGGCTGAACAAATTGGACAAGTACATTTCCAATCATGAAACGGCCAAAGAGTAATTTCTGTATCTTTACAAACACTAAATTTCATTCAAACTTAGCGATTACAAACGTACATAGTCACTTCAAAACCAAAACGCATTTCAGTTGCTTTAGGTTGTGTCCACATAGTATTTCTCCTTGTTTATGGTTAATAAAAGTTATTAAACATAAAGCATATCGTTGAAGATGCAATTACAAGTAACTACAAAGGTTCAACTTGAGATTTACAAAACAATATTAGTCCAATGAAAGATATTTACTATGATGATGAGCATGAAGTTTGACTAAGTAAAATCATGAAGGGTTTACAGCTATTTAATATTCGGTTGGATAAATAAATATGGGCCGAATTAGTTCATCGGCCCAATTTAAGTGCAATCCAATTACATTAAACCTATTGATTACTTTCTAACTGAACCACGCTAGGATCATCATTTTTAGGGTTATAACCGCCATTGCCACCAATTAAAAGTGCATCTGTTGGGTGAAAAGCTTTTGCTTCTACTGCTGCTGCCGCTGGTTCATCCAAACCAAAATCAACCACAGAACCATCACCTTCAAAACCTTTACCAGCTGTAGATTGTGAATTAACATCGTCTGTTGGGTGAAATGCTTTTTCAGCTTGTTGTGGTGCAGCACAAGCTCCTATAAATATCGCTACAAGTGTTACCGGTAATAAATTTCTCATTCTATTTCCTCCTAATAAAAATCAATATTATTTACGACTTAATGCTCACTGTAAGAATACAAATATCGTTTCCTTGAGACTACTTTGACAATTTTATAAGAATCTGTCAACTCTACAACTCCTAGTTGTTTTTAGCTTTCTCTATTATTTTTAAGGCAATATCTGAAAGAATAAAGTCTCTGTCTTTAGATTTCTTAAGGAGCCTTATCGCCTGAGGTTCTTCTTCGGGAACAATATAGCCATATAAATATAAAAGACCCAAACTCATTAATGCCCCAGGATGATTATTTCCAGCTGCTTGTTTCAACCAGGTGTAAGCCTCTGGTTTCTGAATGCCTAGGTGATTAACGTAATAAATCCACATACAATATTGAGTGTTCACATCACCCGCATTTCCATTTTTTCTAAGGTCTTTTTTATGTGTATCAGAAAACTCTTGTCCCCGCGCTAGATCCTGACATTGTGAAATAATTAGATTTTTATAATTAACAATCTCAGGGTAATAATTATTCGAGGGCTCTAGTAAGTCGATAGCCTTTAGATGGCCCTGAAGAGATGCAATAAAAATAAAATCCCATCCACGGCTGTCTTTCTTACTTAAGAGGTCCTGACCAAAAACAAATTGGGCATTAGGCTCACCGTCAATGGCATCCTTCTCTGCTTCCTGACAGAAAAGATCGAACGAAAAAAATAGAAAAAAAACATACAGCAAGGGGTGGAATCGCTTTGTTCTAGACATTTAATTAACTTTGTATTAGATTAGATTAATGAATTTTAACTTAAAAAACTTTTGGTTTATTCAAATCTTGATTTTTAGCATACTAATGTCACTTTCATTGGCTGCTAGGTCAGAGGTTAACCCTGAGCTATGGCCTTATATTCAAGAGCGAATGTTTAAGGGAAAAAATATTGTTTCTGCTGACTTTATTAAAATTACCGGTCCTAAGCGAGCATCGAGTGGAGCGCAAGTTCCAATCAATATCCAATTGGCGGCAAAAGAAGGTATTGAGATAAAGAAGATTTTTTTAATTATTGACGCTAACCCTACGCAACATGCTGCAACATACCTTCTAACTGATGCAACACAAAATCTAGATTTATCAACCCGAATTCGCATGGAGACAGATTCGTTTGTAAGGGTGGTGGGCGAAGCGGCAGATGGTAAGTTATATATGAGTGAGGTTGCTATAAGAGCCTCAGGCGGTTGCAGTGGTTATATGAATGTTAATGACCCAGAACACTCGAAAGATCTAGGAAAAATACTTATTAAATCAGAAGATAGCTATTTGACCGCAAGAATTAAACACCCTAACTTCACAGGCCTTCAAAGGGACTCTTTGTCCGGATGGTATGTGCCAGAATGGATTATTACTGACGTTTCTATTAATTTTAACGGGAAAAACATTCTTAAAGTGGAAAGTGGAATCAGCATCAGCGAAGATCCCTACATCAAATTTAATTTCAGCCCAAAATCTCCAGGAGAAATTACTATCTTAGCTAACGATACCAAAGGTCAAAGTTTTTCTTTAGGAAAAAGTATATAGGGTTATCGATGGAGGTTTATGTGAGAGCGAATCTCATAATAAATATCTTTTAACAAGGGAATGCAGCCAATCAGTAAAAAAACAATAAAAATTAATAGTGTCTTCATTAAAGATTGGTAATAGCTATCAATCAATAAGTCTAATTCAATAATCTTTGCCTGATTTGCGTTGAGTAGCTCAGTCGAAATGCTAATGAGTTTATCAAGACCACATTCCTTAGAAGATTCTGAACAAATGCTTATCTGACGCTCTAATTCCCCAATAAATATTTGGTGTGAGAAGTACTCACTGACCCATAAAAATATCGCCAAGAAAAATCCAACAATAAAAAATAACCAAAAAAATTGTCTGCTTGAAGGTTTGATAGTCAAAAGTTGTCCTCTAAGTTAAAATAAATTTAAATCCAGCGATAATCAAAACAATCCCAAGAGATTTTTTAACCCCCTCTTCCATTAGGTATTTGATGCCTAACTGAGTCCCAATAAAAACACCTAAGAGAACTGCTCCCGAGTAGAGGTAAATTTCTTGGGGCAGCGACTTAACTAATGATAAGTTTCCTAATAACCCAGCAATGGAATTGAACAAAATAAATAAAGCGGCGGTACCCGAAGCACCTTTGACACTTGTCCAGCCAAGAAAGACGATTAAAGGTGACAAAAATATCCCTCCCCCTGTTCCTGTTAGGCCAGAAATAAATCCAATTATCGCCCCTGCAATCAAGGCAATAATTGGGCTCACTTCATTTCTAACCAGTGTTGAATGACGAAAAAAGCTGAAAATAAACTGTAACCCTCCAAGGATTAATATGAAACCAACAAGGGGGCGATAGAACGATGTTGGGAGGTGTATATAGCCGCCTATGAATGCGCTGGGAATAGACCCAAGTGCTACAGGTAAAAAAACCTTAATATCAAATAATTTGTGCCTAATAAAACGATAACTCCCAATGCCGGAAACAATGATATTTAAGACCAGTCCAATTGGCTTAATCGCTAATAGAGGCGTGCCCATGAATGCCATAATAGCGATATAAGATGAAGCGCCCCCATGGCCGACGGATGAATAAAGTATGGCCCCTAGGAATATTAAAAGAGCAGTTAAATAATCACTGAATAAAAATTCCATCAATATCAGGTTAAACAGTCGATTAAATCACCAGGATTTACAATCTTGAAATTTCCAACACTTTTGCTGTTATCTAAAAGGTAATGAAAATATACTTGAAACTCACCAAGCCGTATAATTTCATTAAAGAGACCTTCTGAAATAAGCTCATTTCTCCTCATAGACTCTTGTGATGTATTCGTCATAAACTCATGATTAGGTGTTTTAATTGCTAATGCATTAAACCAATTCCACACAGTGAAGGTATAGAAGGGTTTTTTTAGATTTTCACGGCCAACAAGGTTGGATTTAAGAACCTTATTAAAATCAAAAACATTGCCCCCTTTGCTAAAAAGAATAATTTCATAGAATTTAATTTGATTATTATCGTCATAATTTTTTCTACACTTTGCTTTTAGCTCTAAATAAGATGGGTCAATGTTTGAGAAAAAATTGCCTTCAGTGAATTCGTGGAATGTTAATTCTTCCGCTGATGTAATAGTCGTAAAAAATAAAAGTACAATAAATAATCTATGCATATTTATTTAAAATACCACTAAAAATTTTCATTGGGGTCTAGAAATCGCCAGTGTTTTAATGCTAAATCACCAAGCCTTACATTTCCTATTCTTACCCTTTTTAAGCCAATAACTTTCACCCCTACTAACTCACACATTTTTCTAATTTGTCTGTTCCGACCCTCGATCAATGTAAAGCTCAGCTGATCATTGTTTTGCCAAAAAACCTTTGCCGGTTTTAGTTTGTATCCTTCAAGTGTTAAGCCATGATTAAGAAGTTTTAAGGCGTCAACGCTTAAGGAACCTTCAATTCTTACCAGATACTCTTTTTCTATTAACGTATTCTCGCCGATAATCTGTTTGGCTATTCGACCATCCTGGGTGAGTATCAGTAGCCCAGACGAATCTATGTCTAGTCGCCCTGCTGGCGCCAGTCCAGTCGTATTAAATCTAGCATTTTGGCTGGCCTGTCCTTTGCTATGAAAATTTTCCGGAACGATGAGGCTTGATGCCGGAACGAACTCTTTATCGTCGTCTAAATGGGATATATAACCAACAGGTTTATTGAGAATGACCGTCGCTTTTGATGCCTGAATTACGGAAGCCTTTTTTTTAAGTTCAATCTTTTGGCTTCGATAAGCCCTGGTGCCTAATTCACTGACAACCTTACCATCTAACAAAACTAAACCTTGCTCGATGTAACTGTCTGCCTCCCTTCGCGAGCATAAACCTAGCTCAGAAAGTATCTTTGAAATTCTTACCTGCTCTTCGGTGGTGTCCATTATAAATTAATGACTTAAAGCTTGTTGTAAATAGGGGTCTAAATTATCCTGACTAAGAAGCCATCTCTTATAATCGTTAGGAATATCAGTAATGGGCATTCCTTTGTGCTTACCAAAGGTCATAACTGTTGGAATTCTCGCATCCTCACTAGCCTGCCATAGCTCCTCGATAGAGCTAACAGCTAATTGCTTACAAATCTCACTAAGAATGCTGGCGCAAATTTTAACATCAACCTCTGCTGAATGAGCATTCCTAAGAATCTCTCGGGCATTGCTTCTATCTAAAAAATATAAAAGTGCACTTTGTGAGTACGCATCTATGTCTTTCCACACCTCTCTTGCTAATGCCAGGGTACAGATTCTTTTAATATTCGGTGCTCCAATCACCCCCCAGTCATAATCGATATTATGACCAATAATATACTCAGCCCCCTCTGGCAACTTAAAAGTGTTTGCTGGGGCGCAATCCACTAGCTCCTCATCAAGGATATGATGGGTTGCAAGCGCACCAAGCTCTATTGGCTTCTGAGGGTTATAACGCTGACAAAAACTTTCAGTAGTTATTAATGGATTAATCTGTTCGACTGAAAGCCAAGCTGCTTCAATTAAAACGGGACTGTTTTTTCCTGTGGTTTCTGTGTCAAAAATTATAGCTTTCATGAATACCTTAAAATTAATTTATAAATTGTATTATATACCGCAATAAAATTTACCGTTTTTTCCTATAACTTTTCTTATTCAAAATATTGTAATGAGAATCATTCTCATTTATAATGATAATGATTCTCATTTAGATTAAGACGAAAAAATGGCAAACATAAAAAAATTAATAGCAGTTAGTCTTCTAACAATTTTCAATAGCGCTCAAGCAGCTCCAACCAATGAAGAAATCATGGAGATGATGCACGAATTGAAAAAAGAGTTGGCTGAGTTAAGGAAAGAAAATCAGAAATTAAAGGGCGAGGTTGAGGAGGTTTCAATCGCAACGGATGAGGCCATTAAATCAAAAATTTTGTTGACCAATAAATCAACATTTGGCGGGTATGGTGAAATGCATGGTAATTGGCTCGATGATCAAAAAGGATCTGCGAATAAAGATGAGGTCGACTTTCATCGATTTGTCTTATTCTTTAATCATGAATTCTCAGACAGACTCAGATTTGTTTCAGAATTAGAGCTAGAACATTCCATCGCAGGAGACGGTCAAAATGGAGAGATAGAGCTAGAACAAGCCTATATCGAATATGATTTAACAAAAAATACGTCCGTTCTAGGTGGTTTGTTTCTCTTGCCATTAGGGCTTCTGAATGAAACCCATGAACCCAATACATTTTATGGGGTAGAAAGAAATAATGTTGAAAGTTATATTATTCCATCAACCTGGTGGGAAGGTGGCACCATGCTCTCAACAAACCTAACTGAGGGAGTTAATCTTAAACTTGCGGCTCACACAGCACTTGAAGCCTCAGACAGCACATACAGCCCAAAAACTGCCAGGCAAAAAGGGAGTCAAGCTCCCGCAGAACAATTTGCATACACGGCTGCCTTAAAATACACGGCAATACCGGGATTAACCATTGGTGCTGGGCTAAATTACCAAACGGATTTCCAAAATAGCGGATCATATTCGTCAGATGAAGCCATTCTTTATGAAATACACACTGATTTCTCTAGGGGCCCCATTGGTCTTAGGGCGCTTTATGCTGAGTGGGACATCGAAGGCATAGGGCCAAAATTAGTGGGTGCCGACAAACAATATGGTTGGTTTATTGAGCCATCCTACAAGGTATTTAACGATCAGTTAGGAATTTTTGCGAGGTACAGCATGTGGGACAATTCGGCCGGAAATAATGACAATGCCGACACTGAATACACCCAAACCAACATCGGTTTTAATTGGTGGATTGACCCTCAAGTAGTTGTGAAGCTAGATTATCAGAGTCAATCTGTCGGTACGGCTATTGTTAAAGAATTGAATGGCTTGAATCTTGGGCTCGGATACTCATTTTAAAAAAAATGAGGGGCTATGTTAAGTTTAAATAAAAATTATTTAGCTGGCTTATTCAGAGCAATGCTTTTAATTGCGGCCATGGGCTTAGCGACACCCACTGCTATCGCAAAAGGTGTCTATCAAACTGAGGAAGATTTTTTAAACGAGGTCTTTAAGAATGAGATTCCTGAGACTCAAACACTAATCCTAAAGGGAGATTTAAGAAAATCTGTTGAAAAAATTCTCACCCACCCCTACTCCGGTTTCAGAATCAAATATTGGGAAAATTCAACCCAAAGCGCTTGGATACTCGAGGAAATTGGTAAAGAGAAAAATATTACTTTTGGAATTGCAGTAAGCAACCAAAAAGTGTCGTACGCAAATGTCTTAACTTTTCGTGAAACTCGCGGTTGGGAAATACGCTACCCTGCCTTTACCGAACAATACATTGGAGCCAGTTTGTCTGAAGAAAGATTAACTAAAGACATTGATGGAGTGTCAGGTGCCACGCTCTCAGTGTGGGCAATGACGTCAGTGGTAAAAATGGCGTTGCTATTGGATGGGTATATAAAAAATGAAAAAAAATAAAAACTTAACAATACTAGTCAAGATTCATAAGTTCATTGGTTTGGCTGTCTGCCTTTTTCTTATTCATCTATCAATTAGCGGCATATTGCTTAATCACACAAACGACCTTAAGTTAGATCAACATAGAGTGTCGTGGGATTGGCTACTTAAATCTTATGGCATCCCTACCCCTGAAACTCAATCTGCTTATGCGGTCGGTGAGAACTTTTTACACCAAACAAACAATCAAATTTTCATGAATGAAAAATCAATCATTAGGAATGAAGCTGGTTTAATGGGTGCCCTTTTGCATAACAATGACATTACGATTGCAACCGCTGACAGCATTATTGAAATTAATGCTTCGGGTGATATTTTAAGAAATATTAAGGTTGCTGATGCCTTCAATAATGGCATTAGAAGAATTGGTCTGCTTTCCAATAGCATCGTCATTGAATCGAATAACATTTACTTCGTTCAAGAAGTTAATTCAAATAAGTGGCTTCCTAAAGAGGATTTAACAGGCATTAAATGGGCAAATAAACAAACACTTCCCGTCGACCTAAAAAATAAAATTAAAAAATATTACGTAGGGGATGGGCTCTCAGTGGAGCAGATAATTTTAGAACTTCATAGTGGAGCTATATTTAAGAAGATAGGCAGGACATTTATGGATGTTATTGCAATCTTACTTATTATTTTGTCTGCTTCAGGGATATGGATGTGGTTTCTTAAAAAGAAAGGGTAGCATTCTCGAACCAGGGACCAAAGGATTATGAGTCCTTACACCCACCTTTATAATTAATCAAAAAATAAGAATGATAGAATCTAGAGGCAGCTGCCTTGCTAAACAAGATGAAATTAAAAAGGATTTATTATGACATTACGAATAAATGATATTGCTCCAAACTTTACCGCTAATACCACCTCAGGAATGGTGAGCTTTCATGAGTGGATTGGTGATAGTTATGCTATTTTATTTTCTCATCCTAAAGACTTCACCCCGGTATGCACCACAGAGTTTAGCGCTGTTGCTAAGCTTGCTCAAGAATTTACAAAGCGAAATACTAAAGTGATTGGCGTCTCCGTAGACAGTGTCGACGATCACCAAAAGTGGAAAAAAGATATAGAGCTTTTTTCTGGTGTACCCGCGGATTTTCCGATAATCGATGATATGTCTCTTCAGGTAGCAAAACTATATGACATGCTACCAGCTGATGCTTACCTTCCAGACGGACGAACTCCTGCCCATAGCGCAACTGTTCGTACTGTATTTATTATTGGTCCAGATAAAAAAATACGTCTCACCCTATCCTATCCAATGTCAGTCGGTCGTAATTTTGCTGAAATTCTAAGGGCTTTAGATGCAATACAGGTGACTGAAGGACAGCCCTTGGCGACTCCAGCTAATTGGATTTTAGGTCAGGATGTAATTGTTGCTTTAAGCTTAACCAACGAACAAGCGGAAGAGAAATATGGGGCGCTGGATATTAAGCTGCCATATCTTCGTTATGCGAAAGCTACAAAAAAGTAAATTTAATTTATAAACCTATAAAACTGATTTTAATTGGTCGGAGCGGTGAGATTCGAACTCACGACCCCTTGCAC